>Ga0163144_10027885_pt1 | contig 10915 bp, 11 predicted proteins | sample OliLak19BULKMAT1_FD_123175 | JGI IMG/M metagenome (GOLD analysis project Ga0163144, IMG submission 123175) | Freshwater microbial mat bacterial communities from Lake Vanda, McMurdo Dry Valleys, Antarctica - Oligotrophic Lake LV.19.BULKMAT1 | ecosystem: Environmental > Aquatic > Freshwater >... | reverse complement strand
TGGCTCCATTTACAGTAAAATAGAGAAAATATTTATGGACTTTTTAATCCATTTTTTATTCTAAAAAAATCCCTGCTTGGTAGCAGGGTAAGTGAAATTTAGAGCCATCGTAATTATTAAATTTTAAATTGTAATTTTGTTTTAACTAATGAACTCTGATTGAAGTTTAATGTTATTTAGATTTTCTAACTCAAATATGTAGGTTTTGGAATTATAACTAAAGTAGTAAAAAGTACTACCTCCATCAGCTCCTGGTCTCACAATTTTTAACACATTACTTATATCGTTACACTTGGAATTCAGACCAATGCTTTTACACAATTCTGATTTTGTTATGCTAGTATATTCAATTTTTCCGAGAATTTCGCTGTCTGATACAAATCCATTTTCTTCGTTATTAGAGAACTTAGAATTAAACTCTGAGAATTTATATTCTCCATTAAAACAAAATGTACTAAAACCTATTCCTGGGCCAAATCCTAAAGGTTCTTCAGATAATTGAATATAGTACTTGCCAAGACCTTCGATTGCTGGTAATGAGGTTTTTGAATATTGGTTATTAAATTGTTGAAAACTATTCTCAGGTGAAACCTTAACTTTTTCTGTGCCAGTTCCGAGGGTGATAACTTTTGAATACTTAACTCTTAAATTACACTTCTCCAAAGTTGAAAGTTCATTATCATTATCTGCAAAAAGCGTTTGTTTAAAAATATCTTTCTCAGTTTCTTCAATGGAGCTACTCACAGATGTATCAGAAGACTTATTCTCAGACTTAGCTGTTTTGAAAGGTTTAATACTTTCAGGGCCAATAAGCTGAGCCGCTGAAACTCCGACCGTTCCAAGGGCTAAAATCATTACCAAAGTGGAAAGAAGAGCATGTTTTGAAACGTATTGAGTGAATTTAGTGTAAGCAGACATATTTTGTTTTTTTAATTATTCTAATTTAGAATTGAATTTTTGGCAAAATGGTTCGAGATTATAGTGCATCTTTAACTTCGAGTTGTTTTGGGATTTTATTATAGTTATCTAAAGCCATAAATATATGGTAAAGGGGATATAATATCGCTGTATTGTAACTTAAAAACCATACAAAATTCACTATATTACTATCTGATCCTTTGTATAAAATTAAACTGGTTACAGCAAAAGCCTGAATTGCAGTGTAAATCAAGCATATTATCAACTGAGTTCGTTTGATATTGTTCATGGCGTTAACACTACATACAAAAACATAGTAAATCAGAACTGAGTATGACAAAGCCAGAATTAGAAGGTTTATTATTGAAGATATAATATCGATTTCAATGAAATATAGACCGATAAAGATTAGAGCGCTTGTTAAAAAAGTGAACGCAACTGGAACTATGACTGAGCCGTAAAGGTCGAAAATGTGTAGTTTTTTGAACATAATGATGTTAAGTTTAAAGAATTTTAAATTGCAATTTTGTTTTAACTAATGAACTCTGATTGAAGTTTAATCTCTTCTGCATTTGCTAAGTCAAATATGTAGGTTTTGGACTTATAGCTAAAATAGTAATAACGCGAACCACCGTCAAACCCATAAGTATCGATTTTTAATACATTGCTAATATTTTCACACTTGGAATTTAAACCAATTTTCTTACATAATTCTGATTTTGGTAAGTTAGTGTATTTAGTTTTACCTGCTTCACTTTCATCAATTACAAAACCATTTCCATTTTTAGAAGAGAATTTTGAATTAAACTCTGAGAATTTATACTCTCCGTCTACACAAAAAGTATCGAAAAAATAACCTGGACGTCCAAAATTCCCGTTTATCGAGTAGGCTTTGATAACACCTTCTACAATCGGCAAGAAAGTTTCCCAACGTCCGTTGTTAGACTGCTGGTAGTTATCATTAGGTGCAACCTTGAATTGAGAATTCGGTGTTCCAAATGTTTTTGAATATTTTACTCTCAGGTTACATTTCTCCAAAGTTGAAAGTTCATTATCATTATCTGCAAAAAGCGTTTGTTTAGTTGGGGCGGGTGTTTGAACAGGATTTTCAACTGGTTTAGGAGTTTCTGGAGCTGGAGTGGGTTGGGTTTTAGGTTTTTCAATGATTTGCTGGTTGGCTTCATTTGTAACTAAAGAACTGAACTGGATTTGGATTTGGTTACCAAAAACACCAGGTCTATCAAAATATCCTGTATTTACAATTGTTTGAAAAGATATAGTATCTCTTTTTGCTTGAACTTCTTTTGCATTTGCTCTGGCAGTCGGGTCGGTATAGTTCATATTGTAGGTTTTACCCTTAAAATCAAAACTAAGATTAATTGATCCGTAGCCATTATCCCAAAACCTAATGTTTGTGATATCAGCTTCTGTTAGAAACCAGCCTGTTTGCTGTTGTAATTCACTCTTGGTCAAAGGCTTGGTGTAATTCTCTGGGTAAATTCTGCTTTCTGTAAGCTTATTTTTCTGATACTGAGAATCTACACAATCGATATATAATCCATCTAATTTCACTTTTTTTTCAGCTTCTAGTTTGCCATTCTCATTTGAGTATTGTTCCGTATACTGATAGCCATCGTAAATTATAAACGAGGTATAAGCTAAATCCGGATTTAAGTTATTGTAGATTTGTATTTTTGTATCTTCAACTTTTTTAGGATATTTTACTGCTAGATCGCATTTTTCAGAGATAACCACATCATTTTTTTCGTCAGGTTTTAGGGCAGTGAACGGGTTTTTGTCTGGTTGTTTGTTACTTTCGAAATCTTTAGGGTTAAAGGTTTTATTGATTATTTGAGAAGGTTTGAATTCCTTCGGGGCAAAAGCCTCAGCTGCTGAAGCTCCTACAGTTCCAAAGATTAAAATAACTACAAAACCAGCTATAAAGGTGTGTTTGGTTAAAAATTGAACAAAGTTAAATTTGGATTGAGACATTTTTTTGGTTTTTAAATAAAAGTTTTTGTAAGTTTGTTTTGATAGTTTTACCACGTCTGGATTCTGGGCGATCAGAGTACTTGCTAGCCATTGTTCGTTTTGGAAGGGGTTTTTCAGATTAGTCATAAGAGGTTAGTTAGTTTTTAGATTACTCCAGAGTTCAGAGCAGTGACGGCGAAGTTTTTTGAGAGTTCGAGAAAGTTTTTGACGAATATTGTCTGGGTTTAGGTTTAGTATTTTGCCTATTTCCGTACTATTTCGCTCTTCATAAATAGAAAGTTGAATTAGTTTTTGCTCATCTGGGTTTGTGATCTGGTTTTTCACACATTCTAAGAGCTGGTTTAGTTTAGATTTGTAATTTTGAGAGATTTGATCTTCTATTTCTTCCTCAATTTCAAAATTAATTTGGGTAGAGTTTTTTAGATCTAGACTTTCATCCCAGCCTACAATCATAGGCTCAGTGTTTTTGAGATTTATGAATTTTACTAAATAGTTGTGAGCAACTTTCCAAATATAAGCCTGGAAATTGTGTACGGTTTTGGCTGTAAAAGCTGTATTCATGGTCTGGGAAGTCAATTCCTCTACTTGAAATTGAGTATTTACCCGTTTGTAGAAATATCCATAGACTCGCGGATACCAATACTGCCATTGCTTTTCTGTGCTAATGTCGTGCATAATTTTGTTTAAAGGCTTGCAAGTCTTCACCTATATAGTGCTGAGGTGTGACAGAGTGAATTTAACCTTTATCTACAAAGGTTTCGAATCAATATTATGAAATTAATATTTCTATTTCTTACCAATTATTTCAAGTCCTTTTTTAACTAAAGTTACTAGATTTTCCTGTTCCCAGAGTCCAGCCTTTTTTAATTTAGTGATGGTTAAAACTATTTCGCCTCTTTTGTATCCTAGATTGCTAAGAGTATCGGTAAAGTCAATAGAGGTTTGGTTGCTTCCCATCTCAGTTCTCTGGAGAATATCTAGGTCAGTGGTTGCACCTTTTAATTCAAGTACGATTTTTTTAGCGGTTTTAAGTCCAAGACCTTTTACTCCTGTAAAATTGGAAACATCGTTGAGCTGGATGGATTGTAGAATTTTTTCCCAACCCAGAGAATAAATCAGATTAGCAGCTACTTTTGGTCCAACCCCTGAGACTTTGGTGAGTTTTTCAGCCCAATGCCTGTCATCCAGGCTTTCAAAAGCGTACAGTTCAGATTTGTTTTCTCTAAGCACCTCCCAAACATAGAAATCGATATTTTCGTTTTGCATGTAGTTTTTTTTGGGCGAAACCCAAGCCAGGTATCCTACTCCACTTGGTAATTTCAGAATTACCTGATTTTCCAGAACTCCTACTACTCTACCGCTAAGATATGCTATCATAATATTTTTAGGTTAAACCTATTAGTTTGTCTCTGGCTAATTCTTTTTCCCTGCCTGCACTGTGTTTCATCACTAACGCGTAAATTTCAATGGCTTTTTCTTTTTCTGTATATTTCTCATACAAGTTTCCCAGCTCTAACCAAATGTCGTAATGGTTAAGGCCTGAACCTTTCAACTTGTCGAGTATTCTAGCCTCTAGTTTTTCAAACATGCTCATGTCTTTGTCACTTTTAGGCTCGCGGTTTGTAGCCATGTCTAGAGTTGCTAGAGAGTTTTGGCTAATTTCTTGGGTTTTTGGTTGAGATTGAGGGCTTGGGATTTGTAGTGTTCTTATGGTAGAAGTACTTTCCTGATGTAATGGCTGAGTTTCGAATTTTGGTTCGGTTGCAGTAACTTTGTCTACAAGTTCGTCTATTTCTGAGAGTTTTTTTTGCTCTAAATCTTCGGATATTTTTTCAGTTTCGATTTTGTTAACGGGTTTTGTAAGGCTAATAAGATATTTAAAGAATCTAGAAATTGATTTTAATGCGTTTTGTCTAAAATGATTAATCTCTTCAAAAAACTTATTTAGCCAACCAGGATATTCTTGATTCTTGATTGTAACAATAGCTCTATCATAAACATTTGATACCGTTTGCACAGCTTTGTTTTTTGTAATTGAACTTCCCAGATCTACACTTGTAAAATTTCTGGTGACATTGCTGCGCTGTAAAATATCGTCAGTAATTGGATTATTTTTGATTTGGTTCGTGAGACTGTCTACTTTTTTGTTTTCCCACAATAGCACAGCATAATTCAAAATTATTACTCCTAAAAATCCAAATAATATTAGAAAAAATATACTAGCAAAAATTAACATAAATTCTATTGTTAATACCATAACCTCTAGTAAAAAGTTAGATGTGTCAAGGGCATCAAACAAATTTATGGGAAAGTTTTGAAATTCCCAAAAACTTACTTATTAACAGAAAAAGACCCCTTTTCAGGGGTCAAATTTTGGCTACGGTTTAAAAAATTAAACAGCTTTAACTGGCATTAGCACAGCGTCAATTATATGAGCTACACCATTGCTTTGGAATACATCAGCAGTTTCGATGTTTGCCATTCCACCTTTTGCATCTTTGATAGATACTTTTCCGCCTTTTATCATTACAGTTAGTTTTTCACCTTGAACTGTAGTTAGTGTCTGACCATCTTTTAGATCAGTACTTGCAAATTTTCCAGCAACTACATGGTAAGTTAAAATTCCTGAAAGTGTAGGTTTGCTTTCTGGCTTAAGTAGTGTTTCTACAGTTCCAGCAGGAAGTTTTGCAAAAGCAGCGTCAGTTGGTCCAAATACTGTAAATGGTCCAGGTCCTTGTAGAGTTGCGACTAATCCAGCAGCTTGTAGAGCTGTAACTACAGTTTTTAGATTGCTTGCAGTGGATACATTAGTAACGATGTCTTTAGTTGGAGACATTGCAGCTCCGCCTACTATAACTGCGTCTAGTGGCATCAACACGGAATCAATTATATGGGCTACACCGTTGCTCTGGTAGGCATCAGCAGTTAGGACATTTGCCATTCCACCTTTTGCATCTTTGATAGATACTTTACCATCTTTTTTCATGATAGTGAGTTTCTGGCCCTCAACCGTAGTTAGCATTTGGTTATCACTAAGGACAGTAGAGTCTAATTTCCCAGCAACTACATGGTATGTAAGAATGCTTGTTAGTTTAGCTTTGTTTTCTGGTTTAAGTAGTGTTTCTACTGTTCCAGCAGGAAGTTTAGTAAAAGCTTCATTACTTGGTCCAAATACTGTAAATGGTCCAGGTCCTTGAAGTGTAGCTACTAATCCAGCAGATTTTACAGCAGCGACAAGTGTAGTTAAATTGCTAGCAGCGGAAGCGTTTGTGATAATGTCTTTATCTGGAGACATAGCAGCCCCGCCCACCATAACTTCATTTTTCTTCATCATCTTTTTAGAATCATCCTCTTTCTTTTTGGAAGCTTCATCATCTTTGCGTTTTTGCTCAGACATATTGTAGCTGTTTACTCCAAAACCAATGATTGCTAGAATTACTATACCTGCGATAACAAAAACGATTGTCTTGTTACCAGAACTTTTATTGTCGGACATAAGTGTAAAAAATACTTTATAAAAAGTAATTTGAATCTGAAAAAATATTTCTAGTTTGTCAACCCCTAGGGGTATAGGTATGCCATTCGAAACGAGTAACTCGAAGAATTTATTGACAAAACCTACATTTTAATGCAAATTTCATTAATTAAATTATAAAAATATGCGAGTTATTCCACTTGATGAAAAAGATAGGAGAGAATTATCCATATCTGTCAAAAAAATCATAGGTCAGCTTCAATCAATTGGCTTAATAATTGAAAATAATAAAATAGACGATCAGACATTTACTCAGCTACTGGCAGTGAAAGGTGGGGCAAGTAAGATTTGCAAAGAGATTATTTCCAGAGGGGTTCTCACACAACTAGATAAATATTCAAGTGAGGAGCTTGATAGAGCTTTGGAAATTATATTTAAATTATAGCAAGAAACCTTGACTAAAGACCATATTAATTGATTTATAGTGGTTATGTTAGTTAAGTTAAGAATGGCTACTAGTAAAAATTTTACAGTTCTAGCTTTTTTATTTTTAATCCTAAGTTATTTTTTATTAGGTTTTTACCAGTCAAGTACTAATTCAATTACGACTGACGAGATTGCTCATCTTGGAGCTGCTCAAGCCTTTTCTCAGGGAGAAGGGCTCAATACGGAACATCCGCCAATCCAGAAATTTTTCAATTCAATAGTAATTACAGTTTTTTTCCCGAATTTTGAAGAGGGTGAGGCTATTAATCAGTATCCTAGAGGTGAAAGTTTTTATACTGAAAGTAAATACAAACCTAGTGATATATTGTTTTTGTCACGGATTTCCTATCTAGTTTTTAATTCTATAATATTTTTTTGGTTGATGGTTTATAGCCTGTATTTTAAGTTATTAGAGCCAAAAGTCAGTTTAATCTTTGCTTCTTTGTATCTATTTTCTCCGAGTTTTTACAGCCATAATCAGTTAATTACTTTTGATGTGGGAGCTGCTACCACAAGTTTAATCTTTTTGGTTACTTTTTTTATTGTTGCCAGAAATTATCTCAGTTTTAGCTTGAAACACAAGTTCATTCACATTTCAGTTTTAACATTTTTTCTTTTTCTAGCCCTTGGTACTAAATTTAGTAATTTAATTCTACTGCCAATTTTCATCGGGGTTTGTCTGTTTTCTATTCTTATTTTTTTGCTTTCTAAACAGTTTAAAAAAGCCTTAGAAATTTCTTTTTTTTCAGTTTTCAGTCTAATCTTTGCTTTCTTAGGAGTTGGCTCTGTGTACCTGCGTGCATATGGAAAAACTGAATATAATCTCAAACCAATTCCAGCTTTAATAGAAAAAAGTAAATTAGCAGCCAACTATTATGAATTTAATGGATATTTGGAAAGAGAAAATCCTGGCCTTTGGAAAGCCAGCCAGCCAGTTTTGAGATATTTTGACGGGGCGATGGAGACACTTTCGAGGAGTAATGACATTCAAGAGCCCTATCTATTTGGAGAGTATAGGCTGGTTAGCTATATTCAGTACGTTAGTCAGATTTTGTGGTTCAAGGAAAATCCAGGGCTCTTTATTTTGGGTATTTCTTGGATTTTTTACTTTTTAAACAAAGTCTTTAGAAATTTAGGAAAATACCTGGAGTTACTAAAACAGTACTTTTTAGAATTCAAAAATAATACTTTAAATTTTATAAAAAACCATAAAACTTGGGCTACAATTGTAGCTCTTGGTCCAATTTTACTTTTCCCAGTAGGTTATGTAATAATAGCCAAAGATAGCTATCTAGTTATTGGGTATAGACATTTTTATTCTGTTTTAATTTTGATTTACTTTCTAGTTGCAACACTTGTTTCTAAAATTAACTTTACCCCAAAAATTTTTGATTTTAATTTAGGTTCGGAAACTAAGAAATATTTTTTCACCAGAAATTATTTTTGTATTTTGCTAGTTTTAATTTACACTAGTTTTGGGGTTTTTGGAGCTAGTCAATCACTAAGCTATGTGAATTTTTTTTGGTCTAAATCAAAAATTGAATTAGCTAATGACTCCACTATTAATTGGGCTCAGAATCATTCCTATCCTTTCAAATATTTGCATGATAACGGCCTGATAACAGAGGAAAATTCAGATAAAATTGGAATTCACATTTTTGGAATTGCACTTCCTATTGAGAAGCTTGTGGAACTGGCTTGTGGTCAGAAGTACCCAAAGCTTGATGATAGAAATAGGTACAACTTTGATCTGGGTAAGATTGACATTAGAAATAGCAATTGGGAATATTTTGTAGCAGATAGTGAGTTTTTCCAAAAATCTCAAAAAATCTCAAAAAACAGTGCTCTTGCGAAAGAAAATTACAACTATATTTCCAGTCTAAAACCTATCTATAGTCACAACGACATTATTTTTGTGTACGAATTAAAGTAGTTCGGGAATATACTATTATATGATATATTTCTTTAACCAATACTTGAATATTTTTCGGGAATATGTCGGCTCGTATTAAATATGACTTGACTTACTAGTATCTTGGAATCATACTAAATGTATGCCTAAAATGAATTTTAAACTAGTTTTTCAAACCCAGCTCATCCCTAAAGTTCACTTCATCACTTTTCAGACAGACTCTGAGATTATTTTTAGTCCTGGACAGTTCTTTAGTATTGAAGTTGCTCCAAAGGTATTTCGCTCTTATTCTACGGTGGAAGTCAGTAAGCAGCCACCAATATTTTTCTCGGAAAGCCAGAAATTAACGGTACTTGAAAAAGGAAATTATGTATCTTTCATGATCAGCACCAAGCCTGGAGGGACGGCCTCAAATTTTTTTGAAACTAAAGTAAATGAAGAAATTAGCCTAGAAGCAGTAGGTCCTGCTGGGAGATTTGGGATGGTATCAAACCCCCAAGGAAAAGTATTCATTTGCACTGGAACTGGGCTGGCACCTTTTGTACCTATGATTGAAGGACTTTTAGCTGAAAATCCAGACACTAAAATCCAATTGTTTTTCGGTTGCTGGAAACTCAGTGATAACTTTGTGAGTCAATTTTTCCAAAAATTTGAAGATAGAATTAAATACCCAAACTTCAAAATTATTACAGTTGCTGAAGATCTAGAAGGCCAGCAGGAAAATGAAAACCTGAGATCGGGTAGGGTAACTACAGTAATTCCAGAGATTCTTAAAGATTTTGTAACTAATGATTTTTATCTTTGTGGTCATCCAGCTATGGTTGCTGATATGGAGTCAGTTTTGAAAAATAGTGGAGTTACTGAAAATATTCACTTGGAAAAGTTCGGCGTAGTAAAATAGTTGACTTAAATGAAACCAAACTTTAGAAAATTCCAAAATAATTATGTCTACAATTACAATCAAAAACAATAAAAATGAAGTTTTGGCTAGTGGTAAAATGGGAGCTGAAGTACTAAGTTTGGAAGGTAATTTTTATTTTAAACCTGAGAGTGTAAATAGTGAATTAATCAAAGAAAGCACACCTGATGATACTTACACTTGCCCGATTAAAAGAAGTACCTGTATCTACTATAATTTAGTTCAAGACGGGGAAGTCGTAGCTAAGCAAATTGCTTGGAATTACAAAACTATAGTAAACACCACTTTCAAAGATATCGAAAACAAAGTAGCTTTTTATGGAACCACAAAAAATGGTTTGACCGTGGAAATTGCTGATTAATTAACTTCCAAAAGTAAATACATTTAGCCTCAATCCTTTGGGGACTTTGAGTTCTATTTCTTGATTTTCTTCAAACTTATCTAGCTTTATGAGCCTATACATTCTATCTGAATCGATTTTGATTTCGCTATTTTGATTTACATCACTGCCCAGTATTGTTTTATTGAGTTTGGTTAAATCTTCCCCGCCAGAGGTGATTTTTATACTTTGCGGGTTTCCTTCGTTGCCAGCTACTAGATAGACTTCCTTGGCATTGTATTTGAATTTTAGAACCGCATCACCAGAGTTTGCAGTTATTGATTCATTGTTTATTATCCAGTCACCACTTAGAGTCCAGCTATTTGAATTGAGTTCTTTGGATGAATATTTGGCAGATTTGTTGAAGTTTTGAGTTGAATTCAATTCGCTTAGGTTTAAAAAACTAGTATTGCTTCGACTCCAACCTAAATAGGTTTCAGGGGTTTGGTTTCTTGAAGCACCTTCCGTGGTTGTAATATCCTGACTAGTGTTTTTTGAGTCAATTTTAGCACCACTTTCTTCTAGAAGTGTTCTGATAATATCTTCTGTTTCTTCATATTTTCCTTCGCCGGCGTGGATGTATCTGATTTTACCGTCTTTATCTATTAGATATTTTGCTGGCCAAAAGGCGTTGTCGTAGGCATTCCATGTCTTAAAGTCATTATCAAGCCCAACAGGATATTGGATTTTTGCATTATTTACAGCATTTTGCACATTATCAAGCTTTTTTTCAAAGGTAAATTCAGGAGCGTGAACACCTAAAATCTCAAAACCTTTGTCTTTATAGTTATCATACCATTTGTTTAGATATGGTTGGGTTCGCTTGCAGTTAAT
>Ga0163144_10027884_pt1 | contig 10915 bp, 7 predicted proteins | sample OliLak19BULKMAT1_FD_123175 | JGI IMG/M metagenome (GOLD analysis project Ga0163144, IMG submission 123175) | Freshwater microbial mat bacterial communities from Lake Vanda, McMurdo Dry Valleys, Antarctica - Oligotrophic Lake LV.19.BULKMAT1 | ecosystem: Environmental > Aquatic > Freshwater > Lake... | reverse complement strand
TTGAAGCCGAGAGAGCTCTTCGAGTGGGTCGATCGGTTGCCGGCGGCGTGCTGAAACCTGGGGTGGCGGCCTCCGGGAGCCGGCGGCCGCGTTCGTGACGGACACGCAACTGGGTCAGTTTCCTTGCCCACCCGTCGGCGCCCCCGCAAGATGGTCAATCCAAGGAGCACTCATGGTTCGACTCGATCGCATCTACACACGCGGCGGTGACGAGGGGCTCACGAGCCTCGGTGACGGAGCGCGCGTTCCGAAGCACCACCCGCGTGTCGCGGCGTACGGCACCGTGGACGAGCTCTCGTCGGTGCTCGGCCTCATGCTCGCGAGTGGGCTCGAAGAGCCGCATTTCGGTGAGGTCCAGGCCATTCAGAACGATTTGTTCGACGTCGGGGCCGATCTGTGCGTGCCGGGTGAAGCGGGTGAGCGGCTGCGGATCACGACTGCGTATACGAAGCGGCTCGAGGACCTGATCGATCGCGAGAACGTCAAGCTCGAGCCGTTGAAATCGTTCATCCTGCCGGGCGGTACGCCGCAGTCGGCGTGGTTGCATTTGGCGCGCTGCACGTGTCGTCGCGCCGAGCGGCACGTCTCGGAGATGCTCGCGATCCCCGAGGAGAAGGACCGCGTGAACCTCGAGGTCCTGCGCTACCTGAACCGCCTGTCCGACTTGCTCTTCGTGCTCGCGCGGGTCCACAACCGCCTCGGTCGCCAGGACATTCTCTGGAAGCCGGGGTCGCACGGCGGGCAGTGAATTGAACTCCGCGCGGCGCCGCCTGGACGCGTGGACCGGGGCGCTCTTCGTGGCTGCGCTCGCGCTCCCGTCGATTGCCGCCGCGTGGTCGGACGACCCGGGCGCGAGTGTTCGGCCCGAAGGGCGGAATCCCGCGCCGTGGCCCGTGTTCACGGGCGATCTCGCCGGCTGGGCGAGCACTCCCGATCGTTTGGAGTCCGCGTTCGAGGACCGGCTCGGCGGGCGCGCGACGCTCCTGCGCGCGCGCAATGCGCTGCTCCTATTCGGCCTCGGCATCGCGCCGAAGCCGATTCTCGTAGTGGGCAGCGATCGACGCGTTTTTCTCGACGAGTTCGGGCTCTTGAGCTACTTGCGCGGGGCACGGCCGATGACGACAGCGGAGCTGCGCGGATGGCGTCGCGCGCTCGAGAGTCGCGCACGTTTCGTAGCCGCGCACGGGGGCCGCCTGGTATTGGCGATCGCGCCGGAGAACGCGACCGTCTACGCCGACGAGATCCCGAGCGCCTGGCGGAGCGTGGGCCCCTCGCGCACGGACCAGCTCGTCGCGGAGATCGCCGCTGGTGGTCCGTGCACGGTGATCGACTTGCGCCCGGCCTTGAAGGCGGCCCGCGCGCTCGACCGTTCCGGCGACCCCGCCTGCTATCCCTTTGGCACGCACTGGACTCCGCGCGGAGCGTTCGCCGCGAGTCGCGCGATCGCGGCAGCCCTGGCGCGCGAGCTGCCGCAGTTCCCCGCGATCGCCGACGCAGCGCGTGACGACGTGCGCTTCGAACCGAACGCGCGCATCGGCGATTCCTGGGCCGGTCGTCTGCACCTCGAGGGCTTGCTCGTGAACGAGGACTGGACGCTCGTCGACCCCGGTCAGCGTTGGCAGGCGGTGCACGAGCCGAGATTCGAGGGCGACGAGCTCGTGACGCAGCGCCCGGGGGCCGAGTTGCCCTCGGCGATCGTCGTACACGACTCGTTCGGTTCCATACCGCGCGGCGTCATGCCGCGCACGTTCTCGCGCGCGACGTTTCTCTGGCAGCACGGATTCCCGGCGGATCGTATCGCGCGCGAGCGACCGGATGTCGTGCTCCTGCTCTACGGTGAGCGGTTCCTGGGCCGCACCGCGTGGCCGATCCTGGGCGGCGAGCGCGACGCGGATCTGGAGGCCGAAATCGCGGCGGCGCACGGCGTGCTGGCTCGCTTCGATGCGCAGGAGCTCGCGCGCCGGTGCGACATTCGCGGACCGCTGGAGCTGCGTGCGGACGCGGGCGGACTTCACTTGCGCGAAGTCAGCGCCGGCGGGCTGCTCCTGCTGCCGCCGATCGCGTTCAGCACCGAGGTCGCGCTCGTCCTTCAGCTCGAGATCGAGAGCGAAGTGGAGACGCAGGCTTCGGTCTTCTTCGCGACACACGACGACCGCGAGTACGGCCGCGCCCGTGTCGTGCGCGCGCCGGTCCAGCGCGGGCGGTCTGTGGTCACTCTCGAGATCAGCGATCCGGATCGCGCCGGTCGGCTCGCGCTGCGCATCGAGGATCTGGGCCGTCGATGGACGCTCGCGAGCGTCGTGGTCCGCGGCGCTCCGCGCTGAGAGCGGGGGACCGCACACACTCGAGCAACGACGCGCGCGCCGCCCGCTGGTTCGCGCTCGCCGCGGATCGTGTTCGCGTCCGGTTCCTGGGCGCATCGGGATCGCGCGCCCGCCTTGCCGCGTCGCCGTGGACCGCGCAAGATCAGACGTTCCGATGTCGCGCCCGAAGAAGAGCTCCGCTCCTCGGATCGAGGACCAGCCCGCATCGGGTGCCGCGACCTCGCTCCGCGCGGTGCTCGCGCGCCGGCCGCGCGCGCTCGATGTCGCCACTGTCGTGCTCTTCGTCGCCGCTTGCGCGGCTCCCGCGGTCGGCGCGTTGCTGCGTCCGGGCGCGGCCGCGGAGTCCGTGAGGGGCGAGCAGCGCACGCCGGCCGCGACGCCGAGCCTGCCGCGCACTCTGCGCGCGGCTGCGCGGATCCCGCGCGAGCTCAAGGCCTGGCACGACGATCATCTCGGCTGGCGGGACCTCGTGCTCCAGCTGCGCAGCCGACTCCTCTGGTACGGGCTCGGCGTGAGTCCAGCGGCGTCGGCGGTGATCGGTGACGACGATTGGCTCTGGTATGCCGGCGAGTCGTCGATGGATGCGTGGCGCGGCGCGAGTCCGCTGCGACCCAGCCACGTCGAGGGCTGGACGCGGGTCTTCCGCGACCGCGCCGAGTGGTGTCGTGCTCGAGGCTTCGTCTACGTCGCCGCGCTCGCGCCGAACAAGATGGAGGTCTATACCGAACGCGTCCCGCGCACGTACCGGAAGGTCGGACCTTCGCGCTACGACCAGATCTCCGTAGCTCTCGCCGCGGAGCCCGGCGGGTGGTTCGTCGATCTGCGCGCCGAGCTCCGTTCGGAGCGGGAGCGCGACACGGTGGACGACTACACGTACTCCCGTCGCGGCACGCACTGGTCGACGCGCGCGGCGCTGCGCGGCGGCGCAGCGATACTCGCGCGCGTGCGTGAAGCCGGCGGAACGGTCGAGATCCCGGAGCGCTCGGACTTCGAGTTCGTGCCGATGGCGTTCGACGACGACGGTTGGAGGGGACAGCTGCACCTCCCGGACCTCGAGAAAGAAGTCCAGCCGCTCCTCGGGCGGAATCTCGCTCGGCCCTGGCGCCCGACCGAGCGGCTCGACGCCGTTCCGAAGCGCGTCGAGACGATGACCGGAGTCGACGCGTTGCCGCGCGCATGGTTCGTTCACGATTCGTTCGGCGCCATCCTGCGGCCGATGCTGGCTCCGTTCTTCGCGCACGTCGTTCACGACTGGAAGCCGCTCGGCGATTTCGATTCGCACGCGATGATCGAGTTCGCGCCGGATTTCGTGATCGACCTGCACACGGAGCGGCAGATTTTTCGCGATCCGCCGGACTTGATCGCCTCGCTCGATCAGGACGAGAGCAAGGCGCGCTTCGAACGTGCTGACGCGCCGATCTGGACGCTCGCCGACTCGGCGCTGCGCGCGGTGTCGGACGATGATCTGAGCCTCTCGGGGAACGGCGACGGACTCGTCCTGGAAGCGCACCGTTCGGGCGCTGGCGTCGTGTTCCCCGATGCCGACTTGAGCGTGCGCGGCACTCCGATCCTCCGCCTCGCCATCGACTCGGAGCGCGGCGCCTTCATCTACGTGCAGTGGCAACTGCACGGCCAGAGCACCTGGCGGATGGCGCCCGCGGTGCGTCGCAAGATCACGAGCGGCACGCAGGAGCTTTTGATCGAAATTCTCGACACCGATGCGCGCGGACCCTTCCGCATCAGCCCTGAGGTCGCGGCCGGCTCGGTGCGCCTCACGGCGGCGGAGATTCGCTCCGCGAGCTGGTGAGCGTGCGTGCTCGTGAAGCGCGAGGAGCTCGAGCTCATGCGCACGGGCGGCGTCACTGCGCGCGCGCAGCATCCACGAGCCGCGTGCCACCGATCGGTGCCGCCTCGGTACTCGAGCCGCTGGCCTCGATGTGTTCGCGATCCCTCAGCGCGGTCGCAGGCTCTCGATCGCTCGCGTCGCTTCCCGCCGGACGGCAGCGAACGGGTGCGACTCGTTCTCGCGCAGCTTCGGCAACGCGCTCTCCACGCGCAGGACGCCCACGCCCCAGCATGCGGTCGCGCGCACGAGCGGATCGGCATCGTCGAGGCGCGGCACGATCAGGCCCGCGGAGGCCGGATCGACCACCGGCGCGTAGTCCGGCGGCACGTGCATCGCGGTCGTGATCTGGGCGGTCAAGAACCACACGGCCTCGCGGCGCAAGACGGCGTCCGTGCTCGCGAGCGCCGCGAGCAGCGCTTCGGGCTCGCTCGTGGCCGTGCCGCGCGTACGCCCGTCACCGACGCGCGGGAAGGGGCCGCGGGAGGCTGGAGTCAATCGGTGCGAGAGATCGCGCGGATCCAGCGCGACCTCGGCGCGCCGATCGAAATGCCAGAGGTCCGCGCCGAGCTTCAGCACGTCGCCGCGCGCCTCGACGAAACCCTGCGCGACCGGTTCTGGGCGCGTGGGACCGTCGAAACGGATGGTCTCCTTCTCGACGAACGCGATGCGGTCGCCTTCGCGACGTACCTCGACGAACGTGCGCGCACGTTCGTTGCGCCACAGACCTTCGCTGACGAGCATCTCGAGAGCGCTCGACGGCGCGACGGGTTCCGCCAGCACAGCGTCGATGCGCTCGCGGAGATCCTTCGTCGTCCGCTCGTGCTCCTCGCCGGTCGCTGGCCCTGAGAAACCGCTGTGGACGGCGGCCGCGCTGCCGTCCGGTCGCAGCACGAGCAACGTGGGGAAGGCGACCACGCGATCGATGGATCCGAGGGCTGCCGCGGCGCGGGACTTGTCCGCCGTCCCTACCAGCAGGAACGCGTGCGTGGCGCCGTGGCGGTCGCGCATGCGCTCGAGCTGTCGCGCGTCCCGCGTCGGGTCGCCCGTGGCTTCGAACCCGAGCGTGACGACGCGCAAGCCTCGCGGCTCGAGCTCGCGCGCGAGCGGCGCGAGCCAGGCGAGTTCGTCGTGGCAGTTCGGGCACCAGGACCCGGCGATCTGGACGACCAACGCTCGCGCGTCGAACAAGAATTCGCCCAGCGTGCGGCGGTCCCCCGCGCTGTCGACGCCTTCGACCCACAGCAGCCCGGGCTGCTCGGACCAGCGCGCTTGCGCGAACCCGTCGGCGATACGCGCCGCGTCGTCGCGCTTAGCGGTCCAGGCCCGCTTCGATGTCGGCCCGCTGGCGAAGGTGCCGGTCAACGTGCCGTCCGGACCGCGCTGCGCGTCGTAGAGGTACGCATGCGCTCCGTCGAAGAGCGACAGGCGCAGACGCTCGGCCTGGAACACGCCTTCGAGGTACCGATGGTCGCCCGTCGCGGTGAGGAGCGTGCCCAGCACGCGATTCAGGTCGGCGCGCAATACGAGCACCGCCGGTTCCGGATCGGCGTCGAATCGCACCGACCAGCGTCCGGCGACGTCGGCCGCGGCGAGCGGCGCATCCGCGGCCACGTCGAAACGGGGCGTCGCACCGGCGCGCGCGCGAAAGTCCATGCGCAGCTCGTGACCGTTGCTCGACATCTTCGTCCACGCTCCGGTCAGCGTCGTCCCCTCGACGCCGAGGCGCGCGACGATGCGCGAGTCGTAGTGGGGGAATTCGATACGCACCTCGCGGTCGGGGCCGAGCTTCAGCGGGCGCTCGATCACCTCCTCGCCGTTGTGGATCACCGCGACGATGTCCTCGCCGCGCATTTCGATGGCGATTCCGAAGGGCAGGTCGCCCAGCGCGCTCGAAAGCGTCGCGCGCCACGGTCCCGAGGTGAACCCACCCGCCGCGGCGAGTACGCAAGCAAGGAATGTCGTCGTCACCTCCCGATCCTAGCAGCCCGTCGTACAAGTCAGGTCGCCTGACGCACCGTGCCGTCGCGCTGCTTCGTCGGCCTCGCCACGCCGTGCAGAGCGGCCAGCAAGGCCGCCTCCGCCGTAGTTCCGTCGGCCTCCTCGCATCGCTTGGGCACGCAGCGTCGGGCGACTCGACTTGTTCAACGGGCTGCTCGCAGCCCGTCGTACAAGTCAGGTCGCCTGACGCACCGTGCCGTCGCGCTGCTTCGTCGGCCTCGCCACGCCGTGCAGAGCGGCCAGCAAGGCCGCCGCCTCCGCCGTCGTTCCTCGTTCTCGTCTCAGCGCTTGGGCACGCAGCGTCGGGCGAACCGCCGTACTCAACGGGCTGCGAGCCGCGTGCTACGTTGGCACGCATGGGGGTCGAGGCCCGACAAGCAATCGTCCGCGGAGTCGTGCAGGGTGTCGCATTCCGTCACCACACGAAAGTCCGCGCTCGAGAACTCGGAATCGCGGGCTGGGTGCGGAATCTGCCCGACGGATCCGTCGAGGTCTGGGCGGAAGGAGAGGTGGACGTCCTCGTGCAACTCGAGTACTGGCTGCGGACCGGACCGCCGGCGGCGCGCGTCGAGAGCCTCGAAGTCCGCGCGGAAATGCCGCGTTTCCACGCGCGATTCGTGATCCGCTTCGAGGAGCCGTAATGGGCGCCTCGAGGCCCCCAACGCCACTTTGACGATCTCGGGAGCCAACGCTGGCTATCCTCCCCTCGTACCGGCGCGGTGCGGGACGGACGCTCGATCCCGAGTGCGCCGACCCGTGACGCGGAATCGAGTAGGAGAATCGACATGAAGAATCTGAATACCTGGATCGCGGCTGGCCTCGGCGCCATCGCGCTGATCGCGGTCGCGAGCGCGTTCCCGACTTCCGACGAGAAGAAGGAGACCCCGCCCGTGAAGCGCGAAGAGCCCGTCACGGACGTCAAGGCCGCGCTCGGCAAGGCGGCTCCGGACTTCGAGCTCAAGGACCTCGACGGCAAAGTCGTCAAGTTGTCCGACTACAAGGGCAAGACCGTCGTGCTCGAGTGGTTCAACCCCGAGTGCCCGTACGTCGTGCGCTTGCACGGCGAAGGTGCTCTGAAGGATCAGGCCGCGCGCGTCGCGAAGGACGGAGTCGTGTGGCTCGCGATCAACTCGGGCGCTGCCGGCAAGCAGGGCCACGGGATCGAGAAGAACCGCAAGGCCAAGGGCGACTGGAAGATGGCCAACCCGATCCTCGTCGACGAGAAGGGCGAGGTCGGTCGCCGCTACGAGGCCAAGACGACGCCGCACATGTACGTCATCGACACGAAGGGCCTGCTCGTCTACCGCGGCGCGATCGACAACGCTCCGAGCGGCAAGCCGGACAACGACGAGGCGCTCGTGAACTACGTCGACGCGGCGTTGGCCGACATCAAAGGCGGCAAGCCCGTCGCGAAGTCCGACACGAAGGCCTACGGCTGCAACGTGAAGTTCTGATCGGTCCGCGCTCAGTCCGCCCTCGGCGGACGTGAGCGCGCCGAAGACTCGGGCCGGTCCGCGCGCAGCGCGAGGACCGGCCCGACTTCGTTTCAGCCTACGTTCGGCCGACTCAATGCCCGCGAGGACTACCCGCGCGATGCGCGGTGCCTGGCGAAGGCGGCGCCAGCCCTCGCGTGGCTCGATGTCTCCACACGCCGTTCAGCGCGCGTCGTCGCGGGGCAGACTGTCCACCTTCTCGCGCAAGCGTTGCAGTTCGGCGCGCAGTGCTTCCGCTTCCGAGCGCAGCGAGCGCATCGCGTCCTCGACGGCGCGACGCTCGTCGCCCGACGACTCGGCGTTGCGCGGAGTTCGCAACCGCGTCGGAGCCGGCGGGGCAGTGTGGAGCCATGTGCCCTGGCCCGCGCTGGGCGGTGCCGGCGCGATCGGAGTCGTGGGCGCGACCGGCGGCACGGGGGCCGTGGGCGCGACGGGCGCGACGATGACCGCGCGCGGCGAAGGCTTCGCCTCGACCGCGCCGCGCGGTAGGCGGAACTCGCGCACTTGCCCGTCGTCCTGCAGCGTGTATCCGCGCAGCGCGCCGCCAGTCTGGGCGCGCGGCGCGCGCCAGCGCATGGTCTTCGCTTCGCGGGCGCCGAGCGCGCGTTCGAGTGCCTCGACGCGGTCCTCGAGCGACCCGTCGGTCGTGTCGTGCCCCTGCTCTCGCGCGATCCGTTCCAGCGCGCGGATGCGGTCTTCGAGCTCGTCCGACTCGGCCGCCGAGCCCTTCGACGGTCCGCTGGGTTCGAACCAGCCGAAGGCCTGCGGGAATTCCTCGGAGGAGCCCAAGCCGGCCTCGGCCAGCGCCGCTTGCGCCGACTTCCACGCGTCGCGCGTTCGGGCCTGCACTTCCGACTGCCACTCGCCGCCGTACGCCTCTTGCGCAGCGCGCAGGGCTTGCCAGCGCTCGCGCGCCTCGGGCCCCGCATCGCGCTGAACCTGCTGTGCCTGCTCAGCCCCGCGCAGAGCTTCGCGCTGTTGCTCGTACGCGTCGCGCTGGGTGATCTCCGCTTCGCGCAAGGCTTCGCGCATCTCGTCGTGTGCATAGCGCTGCGCTTCGCGCGCACCTTGGAGAGCTTGCCGCGCGGCTTCGCGTGCGCCTTCGACCGCGGCGCGGATCTCCTCGCGCGTCGCGTCGTCGAGGGCCTGCACTTGCATGTCGCCGTCGCGCGTGCGGCGCACGATCTGAGCCCGGTCGGACAGGCTCTCACCGTCGCCCTCGAGGCGGATCACGGTGGGATCGCCGATCGCGGTCGCACTCGGCGCTGACGTTGCGGCGAAGCGGTGCGTGATCCTGATCGGTGCCGGGCTGTAGCGTTCGCTCTGCCCCACGGAGACCAGCGCCGGCGAGATCGAGCGCGCGTGGGTCGCCCTCGTGCCGCGGGCGACGGGCACGTGCACGAGGACCGGCGATGCGCCGGTGGCCTGCGTGTGCATCACGCTGCGCGGTTCGCAGGCGAAGGCGGCAGCACTCGCTTTGGCCTTCGAATCGCAGGCCGGATCACACGGGTTCGCGGCCGCGTGCGCGGCCAGGGGAAGGAGGAAAAGAAGAGCTCTCATGGTCATTGGTCCTCGGCCGATCGGCCGGCTACGTCGGGAGAGAGGAGGATGATCGAGGTGCGCGCGAGCGACTTCACGAGGTCCGCTTCGCGGGCTCGGAGCTCGCCGACGCGGCGTGCGAGCGCGTCGAGGTCGCGCTCGAGCTCGAGGCCGCCGGCGCGCTCGTGCAGACGGGCGCGCAGCGTGTCGATCTCGCGTACGAGCTCGTCGAGCACGATCGTGAGCGGGGACGCGAGGGCGGAAACCTTGGGCGTCTCGGCGCTCGGCGCGCTGCCCATGACGCCGGTCGTGACGCTACTCGTCGCGCTACTCGTCGCGCTGCCCGACTCGCTGCCCGACGCGCTGCCCGCCTCGCTGCCCGACTCGCTGCCCGCCTCGCTGCCCGTCGCGCTGCTCGTCGCGCTGCCCGTCGCGCTGCTCCTCGTTGCGGCCTCTGCGCCGTCGGGCGGAGCGCCGAGCGCGAGCGCGGCGAGGTGCTCGTCCAAGCCCTCGGGGCCGAGGACCGCGTCCGAGCTCGAGTCGGTGTCCGGGGTCGGCGTGCTCGCCAGCGCGAGCTCCAGCCTCAGCCCGAACGGCAGCGGCTTCGCGCTGCGCTGTGCCGCGAAGCCCGGGACGACGGCCACCGCGCTCGCGGCGAAGACGATCGCGCCCGCGGTCAACAGCGGATGTCGCGCACCCGCGTCGGGTCGATGTTCCTCGTCGACGAGGCGCTCGACGCGGCGCGACAGGCGTGCTCCGTGCGCAGCCATGCCGACCGCCAGGCGCGGCTCACGCGCGCCCGGGACGAGCCACGAAGCGACTTCGGTCAAGCACGAGGCGAGCGGCAGGCGATCGCCCGTCCACACGACGGCGCGGTCGTCGCACAGGAGCTCGGCATCGTCCTCGATGCGTCGTGCGACGACGCGGTTCAGCGGTTGCAGGCAAAACACGACTTCGAGCAGGCGGAACACGGCGAGCCACGCCGGATCGCTGCGCGCGGCGTGCGCGATCTCGTGCCCGAGGAGCGCGTCGAACTCGTCCGCGTCGAGATCGCGCAACGCGCGCGGCGGCAGGCAGATCTCCGGGACGAGGAGTCCGCGCGTCACGGGCGAAGCCAGGTGGGGCGCGACGGAGAGCACCGCCGCACGACGACCGGACCGACGCACTCCGGCGCGTCGGCACAGTTCGTCGAAACGCGCGAGTGCGTCCGCGTCCGTGACGAGTTGCGCTCCCGACAGCGAGTGGGAGAGCGCGCGCCAGCCCGCGAATCGACGCGCGAACGCGGCGCTGGCGACGATCGCCCACAACGCCAGGAACGCCGCGATCCAACGCGAAGTTCCGTCGTCGGGTCCGGCCGCCGTCACCGACAGCGCCGCGTCCAGCGCGGGGAGCGAGGCGCTCTCGAGCGGCACCGACAGGTACTTCGGCGAGTCGACCACGGTCACGCGATCGAACGGCCGCGCGGTCAGTCCGTGCGTCTCGGGCCGCGTGCTCCACGCGAGCGTCGTCGGAGGCTCCCCCAGAGCGGTGTTCGCGAACCCGGCGGGCGCGGGGATCCGCGCGACGACGACGGCCGGCTCGGTCACTTCGACGAGCGCGGGCCGGAGGCCGAACGGTTCGATGCCGAGCGCCGTCTGCACGCTGGCCGTCGCGACGCCCGCCAGCAGCGCGACCTTACCTATGCGCTCGCGCCAGGCCGGGGCGACGTCGGCGAG
>Ga0163144_10027883_pt1 | contig 10915 bp, 5 predicted proteins | sample OliLak19BULKMAT1_FD_123175 | JGI IMG/M metagenome (GOLD analysis project Ga0163144, IMG submission 123175) | Freshwater microbial mat bacterial communities from Lake Vanda, McMurdo Dry Valleys, Antarctica - Oligotrophic Lake LV.19.BULKMAT1 | ecosystem: Environmental > Aquatic > Freshwater > Lake... | reverse complement strand
GCTGTCGGGCGTGGGGCACTGGTTGTCGTGGGAGGTTCAGCCGGTGCGTCTGGCGCTGGTGAAGGCGCCGGTGGTTAGCGCCGACGGCGCGCCCGTGCTGAACGCCGACGGGACGCCGATGATGGAGGGCGTGCTCCGGCCCCATGGCCGGCCCGAGACGCGGCTGGAGCCGGTGGGCGCGCCGATCAGGCCTCGGAGCCTGCTGACGTCTGACGGCGTGTACTGGATGCTGTCGTCGATGCTGCGGAACTTTTTCAGTCTGCCGGCGATGAGCCTGGTGTTCGTGGCGATGCTGGGGATCGGGGTGGCGGAGAAGTTCGGGTTCTTCAGCGCGCTGATGCGAGGCCTGGCGCTGGCGACGCCGAAGAAGTTTCTGACGCCGGTCGTGGTGCTGATCGGGGCCAACTCGGCGATCGCGAGCGATGCCGGGTACATCGTGCTGCCGCCGCTGGCGGCCGCGCTGTATGCGGCGATCGGGCGGCACCCTGTCGCGGGGCTGGCGGCGGCGTTCAGCGGGGTGGCGGGGGGGTTTGGCGGGGGGTTCTTTCCGACGGGAGCCGACGGGGCGCTGACGGGGTCGGCCCAGGACGCGGCCCGGATTCTGGAGCCGGCGTACGCGGTGAACATGCTGCACAACATCTTCTTCAAGGGCGGGTCGGCGATCGTGATTATGTTGATGGGGTGGCTGGTGACGGACCGGATCGTGGAGCCGCGGCTGAACCGGATTGCGCCGATGACGCCGGCGCAGGCGGACCCGGACGCTCCGCACGCGCTGGAATCCCGCGTGCTCGAGCAGATGGCGCTGAAGCCCGCGGAGGCTTGGGCGCTGGTGGTGTCGCTGTTGGCGGGGTTGTGCGTGGTGGCGGTGGCGCTGGCGTTGATGCTGATTCCGGGATGGCCGTTGCACGGGGCGGGTCAGCAGTCGCACTTCTCGGGGCGGTTGCTGGTCGAGCACAGTGTCGTGATCGGGCCGGAGACGACGCCCGACGTGAACAACATTCCGGAGGGGACGGCGGCGCACGACGTGCTGGCCCGGAGGCCGCTGACGATCGTGGAGACGCAGGCGGCGGGGCGCCTGGTCGAGGGGCCCGGGCCGCGGTGGTCGCACGTGCTGGTGCCGGTGATCCTGTTCGTGTTCATGGTGCCGGGGATCGTGTTCGGGATGCTGACCGGGGCGCTCAAGACGCAGAAGGACTTCGTGGACGGGCTGTATCACGGCGTGAGGAGCATCGTGCCGGTGCTGGTGCTGGCGTTCTTCCTCGGGCAGTTCGTGGCGTATCTGGGGTACACGAATCTGGACCGGATGGCGGCGTACGCGGGCGGGTCGCTGCTGGTGCAGGCGGATCTGCCCTTGCCGCTCCTGCTCGTGCTGTTCGTGCTGCTGGTGATCTGCGGGGACTTCATGATCAGCGGCATGATCGCCAAGTTCGCGATCCTGGCGCCGATCTTCATCCCGATGTTCATGATGGTTGGTGCAAGCCCGGAGTTGACGACGGCGGCGTATCGGATCGGGGACAGCGTGGTGAACGTGATCACGCCGCTGAATGCGTATCTCTTGATCATTTTGAGCGTGCTGCAGAAGTACCGGAAGGATGCGGGGCTGGGGGCGTTGATCGCGTTGATGCTGCCGTATTCGGTGTGCTATGGGATCGCGTGGACGGGGTTTTTGTTGCTGTGGTACTACACGGGGTTTGATCTGGGGCCGGGATCGCCGCTGGCGTATGTGCCAGCGGAGTAGGGGGAAGGCACTGGGCACCACGGGAGAGTTTGGCTGCGCGATGGGCGGAGGGATACGCCCCCCCGCACCCGGCTTCGCCCGTGGCGTCGGACGCGTTGGGGGGGGAGGGGGGGCGACCGGGGTGGTGGGCGCGAAGAGGGGCGGGCGGCACCGTCGCGGGGGCGTGGCGGTATAGGGTTAGGGGGAGGCCCGTATGCGCGAGATGAACTGTCGGCGGATTGGCGTGTTGGCGCGGGTTGCTCCAGCGCTCGCGATGGTGGCCGGTCTGGCGTCGCCGGTTCTGGCGATTGATGAGGCGCATCGGCAGCGCGCGTTGGTCATGATCGAAAGGGCCGGGGAGTATCTGCGGAGCCAGCAGCACGGGGGCGGGGGGTGGGCGGTGCCGGAGGATGCGGCGGCCCCGGTGCTCCCGGCGATCACGGGGCTGGTGGTCAACGCGCTGGCGCTGGAGCCGATGGCGGATTCGGGGTCCGCGAGGATGACGCAGGCGGGTCAACGCGAGAACGGGGAGCGCACGGCGGCGATGGATCGCGGCGTGGCGTTCATGCTCTCCCACGTCCAGATCGACGGCGGGATCTATGACCAGCAGTTGCCGTCGTACAACACGGCCATCTGCGTGTCGGCGCTGTGCCGGTTCCGGGAGGGCAATGCGGAGGCCGAGGCGGCGGTGGTGGGCGGGTTGGAGTTTTTGCGGGAAGTGCAGTGGAGCGAGGATGCCGGGCCTGTGAATCCGGACGGCACACCCAGCCCGGCGGCGGCGACGGTGCAGGCCGTGGGACGTGAGCACCCGTTCTATGGCGGGATCGGGTACGGGCGGCATGGGCGTCCCGACAACTCGAACCTGAACCTGGCGATGCAGGCGTTCCACGATGCGGGCGTGAGCCGCGATGACCCGGCGTTCCAGAGGGCGCTGGTGTTCCTGCGGCGGACGCAGATGCACGAGGGGGTGAACGACGCGGAGTACGCCAAGGGGTCGCGGCAGGGCGGGTTCATCTATGCGACGGCGGAGACGGGGGCCGAGCCGGGCGTGGGCCAGAGCCAGGCGGGCGTGATCGAGGAGACGCTGGACGACGGGACGAGCGTGAGCCGGCTGCGGGCGTATGGGTCGATGACGTACGCGGCGTTCAAGACGATGATCTACGCCGGCTTGTCGGCGGATGACGAGCGGGTGCGGCTGGCGATGGCGTGGATCAACAGGAACTACACGGTGACCGAGAACCCCGGGATGGGGACGGATGGGATGTATTATTACTATTTGATGCTGTCGCGGGCTCTGGTGGCGGCGGGGGTCGAGACGATCGAAATCGTGCTGGAGGGGGGCGAGGTGAGCATCGACGAGGTGCCGGGCGGGCTGTCGCCCGGGGCGGGCGGCCGCGTGCGGTCGCCGAGCGGTTCGGTGCGGTACAACCAGGCGACGGGCGTGGTCGAGTTCGAGTGCGACTGGGCCAATGACCTGATCGATCAGTTGGCGACCCTGCAGAACGAGGATGGGTCGTTCCGCTCCGTGGACGACCGGTGGATGGAGAGCAACCCGGTCTTGATCTCGGCGTACGCGATGCTGGCGCTGGAGCACGCGGTGGGGTTGGCGGAGTAGCGCTTCGCACGGAGCGAGCGGGGAGCTGCGGGCCCCGCCCCGTGGTCTTGTTGCAAAGAGTCAAGGCCCGGCTGCCGCAGACCGGCCGCCGATGCGTTGATGAGCCGGAGGCCCATCACCCCGGCTGGTGAATCGCTCGGCACCGAAGGTCAAACAGTCGCCGCCGCTTCGGGCTCGCATCAGCAGCCAGCCTGGAAGACGGTGAGGTAGTAGAAGAAGTCGTCGTTGGTGATCGCTCCGTTGGGCACGCCGTAGCCGGGGGAGCCGGGGATTGCGGTGGTGGTCATGTCGGCCACCGCGACGTTTCCGCCAGCGAACTGGATGAGGAAGTAGAAGAAGTCGTCGTTGTTGAGCGCACCATTTGGGATGCCGTAGCCCGGCGCGCCAACCACCGCCGTGGTGGTCAGGTCGGGTCGGCAGGAGAGCAGCGAGGCCCGCCACGCGCCGCGGCCATAGGTGGCGGCGACGATGGTCTTGTTCACGCGGTCGATGGAGAGGTCGGTCACGTTGACATTGGGCAGCGTGGCGTTGTCCTTGATCCATGTCGCGCCGTCGTTCTGCGAGGTGTAGATTCCGGCGCCGCTGCCGGCGTAGAGGACGGGGGTGGTCGCGCTGAAGTCGACTTCGAGGGCGGTGGGGACGACGCCCACGGGCAGGCCGGCCGATTTGTTGATCCAGGTCACGCCGAAGTCGGTGGTCTTGAGGATGCGGGAACCCGTGGAGGCGAAGAAGGAGGCGTAGGCGGTGCCGGGCGCGGTGGGGCTGATGATGATGTCGGTGACGCTGGCGTTGGGCAGGCCCGTGGAGCGGAGGTTCCAGACGGAGGCGTCGGTGGTGACGTAGATGCGGCCCGCGCCGTTGCCCGAGTAGATGGTGTTGGACGCGCCGGTGGCGACGGCGATGGCCTGGATCGTCGAGCCGGAGCCGACGGCGTTGGTGCTGATGGCGGTCCAGGTGGGCGCGCCGGCGGTGGCGTTTGTGGTGCGCCAGATGCGGTTGGTGCCCCCGAGGAGGGTGGTGGTGCTGTTGGGGTCGCCGACGAGGGGAGAGATGAAGTCGGTGGGATCGCCGCCCCACGCCGCGGACGTGATGTTGGCCTGCACCCCGCCGGTCCAGCGGGTGATCTCGAGGTAGACGTAGGTGGTGTACCGGCGTGTGGTCGTGCTCGCGTCGATCACGCTGAAGCCGCCGTCGCCGATCTGGAGCTGGGCCCAGGTCGTGCTGGCGCCGGTGCGCTCGGGGGTGCCGTTGTCCTGCGAGCCGCCGAGCATGCGCTCGACGGAGGTGGGGTGGACCTCGATGTCGTAGAGGAGCGCGGCGGCGAGGGTGGCGTTCATGTTCTGCCAACTGGTGCCGCCGTTGGTGGACTTGTAGATGCCGCCGTCGTTGCCCTCCCAGATGATGCCGGTGGGGCCGAAGGCGATGCAGTGGTGGTCGGGGTGGACCTGGGGGGTGCTCTGGGCGACCTCGGTCCAGGTATCCCCGCCGTTGAGGCTCCGGATGATGCCGGCGTCGGCGTAGTCCCAGTCCACGCCGCCGCAGAAGACTGTGTTCTCGTTGGTGGGCAGGACCCCGACGTAGGCGTCGAACCAACACTGGGGCGAGCAGAAGTTGGGAGTGTTGGGCTTGAGGGTCCAGGTCGTGCCGCCGTTGGCGGTGCGATACAGCCCGGCCAGATTGCTCCCGTTCAGGAGGGCGACGTAGAGCACCTGCGGGTTGCTGCGGGCGATGGCCAGTTCCATCCGCGAGAATCCGGAGGCGGGCAGCCCGCCGCCGGTGAGCAGGCTGCAGGTCGCGCCGCCGTTGGTGGACTTGTAGACGCCGGTGCCGGCGCGGGCGACGTAGACCTCCTGCGGGTTGGAGTGGTTGATCACGACGTGCCAGCAGGTGGCGGAGACGGGGGTGGTCCACGACGTGCCGCCGTCGGTTGAGCGCTTGTAGCCGGCGTTGCCGGCCAGGTGGATGATCTGGGAGTTGGTGGGATCGACAACGATGGCGTTGATGCGGGTACCCACGTCGGCGGTGGTGGCGATGCGGGTCCAGGTGACGCCGGCGTCGGTGGAGCGGAAGAGGCCGTCGCCGGTGGTGCCGGTCTTGAGGTCGCCGGTGCCGAAGTAGACGGTCTGTGGGTTGGTGGGGTCGACGGTGATGGAGCCGCCGGTGAGGACGGAGAGCTCATCGCTCATGGGCGCCCAGTTGACGCCGCCGTCGGTGGTCTTCCACACGCCGCCGCCAGCGGTGGAGATGTAGACGGTGTTGGCGTCGGTGGGGTGGGGCCCGATGCCGGTGACGCGGCCTCCGGCGTTGCCCTCTCCGCTCCAGTACTCGCTGGAGATCGGGCGTGGGCCGACGAAGGTCCAGTTCATCCCCGAGTCGATCATGGCGCTGGCGCCGGGGACCCAGTTTGGCTCGGCGTGGGCGAGGATCTTGTAGTACTCGTAAGGCGGCGGGCCCATCTCGTTTTCTTCGCCCGGGATGAAGCGCATGCCGGCGGGGCGGGTGGCGGGCAGTGGGCCGTCGTGGCGCGAGAAGGTGCCGATCTCGGGAGAGGATGAGCACGCGGCGAGGGCGGCGAGCGCGCCGAGGCTCAGCCCGCACCGCAGCGTTGACGCGAGCCGAGACCGGCCGCTCCGCAGACATGTGCTCGTCATTGCTTCTCCCCCGCCGTGGTTGCGCGCACCGACTCGGCACGCGCGTGCCGACATGGTAACGACTGTTCGCCCCCCAGAAGGGGGCGGTTCGCCGGTGGTGAAGACTATCTCACCGGGTTGGGTGCGAGGGGAGTATGGCGAGCGGCTGCTTCGAGCCGCGCGGACTCGGGCTTCGCGGGGTCCGCCGGGTGCGGTGGCCAGGTTCGGCGTGAACAGGCGCCCGCCCCTCGGATGCTGGCTTTGGTGGTGAGTGAGACGAACTCGTGATGGACCTCGGGCGTCGTCGTGCCACCGATCGCTGCGTTGAGCCATCGGTGCCTCGGTCACAACCGGACAACCCGCACCAATCGTCCAGAGCCACGATCGGTGGCACGCCCGAGTCGCAACGACGATCCGTATTAGCCCGCGGCGGACACAACTTCGCGTTCGAGGCGCTCGGCGAGGGCCTGAATGGAGACCTCGGCCAGGTCGGGGCCGCCGGCGACCATCTGGCCCGCCTTCATTTGTCCCGTCACGCGGTTGAACGCGGTAATGACCGTTGAGTGGTTGGTGCGGGCCAGGGAGCGGGCGATCTCGGGGTAGGACATCGTGGTGAGGCGGCGTGCCAGGTAGGTCACCATCGCGCGGGCGAGCACGACGCGGGCGTGGCGGCCCTTGCTCATGAGATCGGACTGGTCGACGCGCAGCGCCCGGCACACGCGCTCGATGATGAGCGAGGCGGGCACGGGGCGGCGCGGGCCACGCCCCTGGTCGGTGGTCAGGCCCAGGGCCTTGGCGACCATGGAGCGGCCCATGACGTTGGAGGGCACGCCAGAGGGGAGGCTGGCGGTCAGGCCTGAGGCATCGGCGTCGCCCATGAAGTTGCGCATGGCCTCGACGCGGGTGAGCAGGCCCGCGATCTCACGCACAGAGGGCAGGGTGCCGTTGGGCAGCGGGCGCCCGCCGCGCTCGGCGAGCAGCGCGATGGCCTCGTCGTCCAGGGCGAGGCCTCTGGCGGTGGAGAGTTGGCGAACCAGCGCCAGGCGCGTCGCGTCGTCGGGCGCGTCGATCTTGATGACCGCGCCGGAGAGGAAGCGGGAGACCAGGGCCTCGCCCAGGCTTCGGATGTCGCGCGGGGCCTCGTCGCTGGCGAGCACGACCATGCGGCCCGTGAGGCCCAGGGCGTCGAAGGTGTGAAGGAACTCGCTCTGGGTCGCGGTCTTGCTGGCCAGGAAGTGGATGTCGTCGATGCAAAGGATCTCGACATCGCGGAAGGCGCGCCGGAAGGACTCGGTGGAGCCGGATTTGACGGCCTGCACGAAGTCGTTGGTGAAGGTCTCGGCGGTGGTGTACTTGACTTTGTGTCCGAGGCGCTCGGCGGCCTTGGCGGCCAGGCCCTGAAGGAGATGCGTCTTGCCCACGCCGCACGGGCCGTGCAGGAACATGGGGCTGAAACGCGCGGGCGCCGTGCCAGCGGCGATGGTGGAGGCGGCGGTGAAGGCCAGGCGGTTGCACTCACCGACGACGAAGTCGGAAAGGCGGTGGCGCAGGTCGCGGTTGGGATTGGGGCGGCGCGGGCCGATGCCCCCAGAGCGGCCATCGCCCAACCCGGCGCCGATGTCGCGTCCTGAGTCGCCACGACCGCCGCGCCCGCTGGCGGGGGCGGGCTCGGCGGCGGCGGTCGCGCCACCGCGATCGCGCGCGAAGGCGGCGGCCTCGACGACGATCTCAACCGAGACATCCTTGTCCAGGGTCTGTTGGCCGTCGGCGGTGAGTTCGGCGGACGCCGCCGAGCGGAGGGCGGGCACGAAGTTGCGCCCGACGTACTCGGCGATGAACTCGGAGGGGACGGCGACGCGGACGCGGCCCTTGTCGACGGTGACGATGGCGTCGCGCTCCAGGTTGCGGGCCGAGCGCCCGGAACCGGCCGCGCTCGAGATTCGGGTGAGGATGCGGGTGCCGATATCTCGACCGGCGAGGTCACGGGCGGCGCTCTCACGGGCGGCGAGGTCGCGCGTGGCGGGGTCGCGTCCCGGGGAGGGGCGGGGTTCGGTGGTGGCGTTGGGCGGGCCCGGCGTCGGCGCGAGCTTCGAGGCGGGCTTCGAGGCGGGCTTCGAGACGGGTTTCGAGGCGGGCGTCGGCGTCGGCATCTGGGCGGTGTCCGCCGCGCCGCGGGCGAACCCGGCTGGGCTGGGGGAGGAGGATGGGCTTGCGATCCGTCGAGCCCTGAGGGCCGTTGCGCCGTCCCTGGCACCCGTCGAGACGTCTTGCCTGCTGATCTGGTCCTGCATCGATCACCTTCCGTGTCTACCCGCGATCCTGCGGGAGGCCGAGTCTTCCGGGTATTCAACCCCCGGGGGCGCGCACGACAACCCGCGCGCCGCAAGAGCCGGCGAACCTCGATGACGCACAGAGTCCTTCCACGCGATGCGACAAGACAACCCTGGGACCATGCCGGGCATGGTCCGCGTTTGGACCACCTGGGGCATGGTCCGCTCAAGCGGCGATGAGATGCTGCTCGATTCCACCCGTGACAGCACGCAAATCGGGTGGCAGTCAGGTCGTCTTCCGCACCCTCCGGCCGATCCTTGGCCGACCAGCGAAGATTACGGCTCCTTCATGCGTTCAGCAAGTCCAACTTTGAACACGCGCACCGTGATCGCGTCGTAAATGCGACACCCGCGTGACTTGCGCGGAGCACAAAAACAATCCACTGTTTTATCAACCGCGTGAACGGCGGGTGGTGGATCGATGAAGAGTGCGCTCATTGTCCACCATCCTGAGGCTTGCGGACGAGTGCCTCTCGTGCGTCGAAGCGGCTGAACCCCAAGCGGTCGTAGAGGCGACGGGCCGGCGCGTTGCGTTCATCCACGGCGCACGCAACCCGTTGCATACTCATGCGAGCCATGTGGTGCAGCGCGAAGGTCATCAGGCGCTCGCCGAGGCCCAGGCCGCGGATTTCCGGCGCCAGGCCCAAGTACACCAGTTCGACGGACCCCTGGTCGGGGTATGGATTGAAGAGCGCGCAGCCGACCGCGCGGTCCTGCCGCATCGCGACCCACCATAGATCAGGATCGTGTCGGCCGCAGGCGCGGTGGGAGGCGAGGATGTCGGCGGTGTCTCGCAGGCCGAACAGTTCGGGGCAGTCGAGGGTGCCCTCGTAGGTGCGATCGAGACAGTGTTCGAGCACCCTGTTCTGGGTGGTGATGACCCCAAGGGAACGGGCGGTGACCACGCGGATGTCGGCGGGCCACGGGCCGGAGACGGGAAGGCCCGGGACGGGCGGGGCCTGGTTGTCGCGGCGGAGGTAGAGCAGGCGGCCGACGGAGAGGAACCGGGCGCCGATCAGGGCACGTTTGAGCCAGGCCTGGTTGGCCTCGACGAGCGCCTGGATGAGGGCGAACTCGTTGGGGTGGCTCTCCCCCACCGCTCGGCAAGCGGTGTTGAGGGCGGCGACGAGGCCAGGGTCGGCGGGGGCGTGGGCGGGGAACTTGGGCAGGGGCGGGCTGGCGAAGACCATGCCGACCCGTCCGGCACCCGGGGCGATCAGGGCAACCTGGTCAATCTGGGCCCCGGTCTTCAGGGCGGCGCGGCGTGAGGCCGGGTCGGGCGGCGTGCCCCAGGCCCACATCAGGTCGAGGTCAACGCCTTGGCCGGGGGCTTCGGAGATGAAGCGGCGGGCCTGGGCGAGGTCGGCGTCTGGGGCGAGCCCCAAGAGGCGGCCGACGGCGTGGAGCCGGTGCGACGGGGGAACCTGATAGACGGTTGGTTGGATCATCCGGGTTTGGGGAGCGAAAGGAGGGGGACAGCGGATGATTGGCGGGGTGGGAGGGGGAGGTCGGGCGTGCCACGGACGGGGACCGAGGGTTTGGTTCGTGTCGAAGGGGAAGGTGAGTGTGGGGTGATGGGTGCGAGTCCTGCCCTTGTACCCGGACCTTCGTTGCGGAGCCTTCTCAGGTCCCTCGACCTCGAGGGATCGTGGGGGCGGGTCGTTGACCGACGGGCGGGTTTCCCTAGACTACCCTCCGGCCCGGGCTGGGGATGGCGGCCCTGCCGAGGGCGGGTTTGTTGTTGGTGTGCCGAGGCGGGCCTCGGCGCGGTATAGTCGAGACGGTGCGATCGTGGTGGCTGGCTCGGGGTGGTTGGCGGGTCAGTCGTGTCCAGACGGAAGACATGTGGCAAGGAGTGTGTCGCGATGGCTCAGATCGGCCTGGGTGGTGCGTGTGTCAAGGCCTGCGGCAGGGCGGCGGTCGTGGCCGGTCTGCTGGCGGTGGCGGGCGTGATGTGCGGGCTGGCGCCCGAGCCCGATCCGATCCCGCGGCGTTGGGAGCTGGAGCTGGAGGCCGGTTCGCTGCGGGCCATCACGCTGGTGACCGACGATCGCGGCAACGCGGACCCGAACGATGACGTTTTCGGGGACTTCCTGTACCTGACGTATCGGGTGACCAACTACACCGGGCGCGACCTGTTCTTCGCGCCGACGTTTACACTGACCAATGACTCGGGCGAGATCCTGCGTTCGAGCCAGGGCGTGACGGCGGACACGACGGCGCGGCTGCTGGCGGAGCTGGACCAGGCGTTTCTGCAGAGCGAGTTCGAGGTTCTGGGGGTTCTGCACCAAGGCCCGGAGAACGCGCGGGACGTGCTGGTGGTCTGGCCGCTCAATGACCGGACGATCAACGAGGCGGCGGTGTACGCGGCCGGCTTCAGCGGCGAGGCCAAGAGTTTCCGCGTGATGGACCCGAGCAGCGGGGAGTTCAAGAGCGAGACGCTGCGAAAGACGTACATGGTGCGGTACTACATTCCCGGCGAGATCAATCCGCGGGAGCCGTTCCCGTTTGATGAGGTCGAGCGGCGCTGGGTGATGCGGTAGGCCTAGCAGGCCGTTGAAGAACGCGGGTTCGACGACGGATCAACTGGTTTCGGGGAGCATGTGATTGAGCGCTTTGTCGT
>Ga0163144_10027882_pt1 | contig 10916 bp, 12 predicted proteins | sample OliLak19BULKMAT1_FD_123175 | JGI IMG/M metagenome (GOLD analysis project Ga0163144, IMG submission 123175) | Freshwater microbial mat bacterial communities from Lake Vanda, McMurdo Dry Valleys, Antarctica - Oligotrophic Lake LV.19.BULKMAT1 | ecosystem: Environmental > Aquatic > Freshwater >... | reverse complement strand
TTGATGCGGAAGCGATGGTTCATCACGAAGAACGCATTCATGCCGCCACCCAGGTCTTCACGGCCCGAGATGGTGAAGTTGTTGTAGCCCGACTGCGAGCCACCCACCTGCCAGTCAGAACCCGAGGCAGTCGAGTTGGCACCGACACGACGCACACCGGCGTCGAGACTGCCGGACAAGGTCACCGACGATTGCGCCGACGCAGCACTGGCGAAAGCACCCAGCACGGCGAGAGCGAGCAGAGATTTTTTCATTGCAACTATCTCCTAGGTTGGAAAAAGGGTCCCGATCGTGGAACCGCCCGGGTACTTGAACGTCCCGGTGAAGGGGCTGATCAGGCCAACCTCCTCAGCGGAAGTTGGACGTATTGCACCAGACGCCTCTGGCCATGCAAAGCCTTAAGGCGTTTTAAGCCCCAGCCTGTTGTCCGACAACAACGGCAGCCGTGCAAGAAAGCGCGCCGAAAGGCCTCGCAAGTCAGTGACGACTCGCGCGTGAGCCGTGGCGTAAGCTCGGGCCATGAAGACCCCCCTGGACCGTTTGCTCATCGCCGCCGACGCGGCGCTGAAAACCCTGAGTGGCACCGCCCAAGCACGGCGGCCGATGCCGGTGGAGTTGCCCGGGCCGACCGATCCGGCGATGGCCGCCTCCGACAAGCGCCTGGCCGGGGCCTTGATGCGCGTCAACCACGTCGGTGAGGTGTGTGCCCAGGCGCTCTACCAGGCGCAGGCGCTGACGGCGCGGTCGCCCGCGGTGCGCGCGCAGCTGGTGGCGGCAGCCGCCGAAGAAACCGACCACCTGGCCTGGACCGAAAGCCGACTGAACGAGTTGGGCGACCGTCCGAGCTGGCTCAATCCCCTCTGGTACGCCGGCTCGTTCGCGCTCGGCCTGGTGGCAGGCCGGGCAGGAGACCGCTGGAGCCTGGCCTTCGTCGCCGAAACCGAGCGCCAGGTCGAGCAGCACCTGGCGAGCCACCTCGATCGCTTGCCGGCGGCCGACCGAAAGTCGCGCGCCGTCGTCGATCAGATGCGTGAAGACGAGGCGGCGCACGGCAGGGCTGCCGAAGCCGCCGGAGCGGCGCGCATGCCGCTGCCGCTGCGGTGGGCGATGCGTGGCGCCGGCAGGGTCATGACCACCACCGCCCACTGGCTTTGAGAGCCTGCGCTTCAGGCCTCGACGATCTCGTGGCTGGTCGTGACCTCTGCAGTCTTCAGCAACATGGCGGTCGCCGAGCAGTATTTCTCGTGTGACAGCGCAATCGCGCGCGCCACGGCATCGGGGCGCAGCGCGCGCCCGCTGACGCGGAAATGCATGTGGATACGGGTGAAGACCTTGGGATCCGTGGCTGCGCGTTCGGCACTCAGCTTGACGCGACAACCCGTCACCGCTTGCCGCCCGCGCTGAAGGATCAGGACCACATCGTAGGCGCTGCAGCCGCCCGTGCCGGCCAGCACCATCTCCATCGGTCGGGGCGCGAGGTTGCGTCCACCGCCGTCGGGTGCCCCGTCCATGCTGACCAGGTGACCACTGCCCGTTTCCGCGAGAAACGCCATGCCGCTCGAAGCGATCCAGTCGACCGTGCAATCCATCCGCCACCCCGCACCAAAAGGGTCTTCGGCGACCCGATGAAGTGCATTTTGCACCGCATCAAAGCGGATGTCCGCAGAGCGCGACCGCTCTTTCAAATTTCATATTGCAGCGCAGCAATCGAGGCCCTAGACTGCATCCACTGCGAGGACCTGAGGGCTTGCGCAAACGGTTGTCTCCTCCACTGCTCCAAGGGTGGATTGGGCCCGGGTCGAAAGATCCGGGCCCTTTTTCTTGGGCTGCCTGCGCGGTCGGGCTCGCATATGATGCGGCGCAACAAAGACGGCGCGCGGAGGACGACATGGCCAGCTCGAGCGGTGCGCGGCGCAGCGCAGGCCTTAAAGCCGCCGCTGGCTACCTGCAGAAGATCCTGACGGCGCGCGTTTACGACGTCGCCATCGAAACCGCCCTCGAACCGGCGCGCTCGCTGTCACGCCGGCTGGGCAATCAGGTGCTGCTCAAGCGCGAAGACCAGCAGCCGGTGTTCAGCTTCAAGCTGCGCGGCGCCTACAACAAGATGGTGCATCTGCTGCCCGAGGAGCTGGCACGAGGTGTCATCTGCGCCTCCGCCGGCAACCATGCACAGGGCGTTGCGCTGTCGGCCAAGAAGCTGGGGTGCCAGGCCACCATCGTGATGCCGGTGACGACACCCAAACTCAAGGTCGACGCGGTGAAGGCACTGGGGGCCGAGATCGTGCTGGCCGGCGAGAGCTACTCAGACGCCCATGCGCATGCCAAGGCGCTGGAGGCCGAACGCGGCCTGACCTTCGTGCACCCCTTCGACGACCCGCACGTGATCGCCGGCCAGGGCACGGTGGCGATGGAAATCCTGCGCCAGCACCAGGGCCCACTCGACGCGGTGTTCGTCGCGATCGGCGGGGGCGGCTTGATCGCCGGCGTGGCGGCCTACATCAAGGCGGTGCGCCCGGAAGTGCAGGTCATCGGCGTGCAGACGGTCGACTCCGACGCCATGCTGCGCTCGGTGCGCGCCGGCCGCCGCGTGACGCTGAACGATGTCGGGCTGTTCTCGGACGGCACCGCAGTGAAGCTGGTCGGCGAAGAGACCTTTCGCCTGGCGCGCGCACTCGTCGACGACTATGTCGTCGTCGACACCGATGCCGTGTGCGCCGCGATCAAGGACGTCTTCCAGGACACCCGCAGCATCCTCGAGCCCGCCGGCGCGCTGGGGGTGGCCGCGATCAAGCAGTACGTTGCCGAACATCGCGTCCGCGGGCGCACGTATGTCGCGATCACCTGCGGCGCGAACATCAACTTCGATCGCCTGCGTTTCGTCGCCGAGCGGGCCGAGTTCGGTGAACATCGGGAGGCCCTCTTCGCCGTCACGATTCCGGAAGAACGCGGTTCGTTCAGGCGCTTTTGCGCGCTGATCGGCCCGCGCAGCGTGACCGAGTTCAATTACCGCATTTCCGGTGCAGAGGTGGCGCATGTCTTCGTCGGCGTGGCCATTGCGCAGCGCGAAGAAGCCGATCGCATCGAGCGCAGCTTCGAACGTCACGGCTTTCCCACCGTGAACCTCACCGACGACGAACTGGCCAAGGAACATGTCCGCCACATGGTCGGCGGCCGCTCTCGCCTGGCGCGTGACGAGCGGCTGTTCCGCTTCATCTTTCCCGAACGCCCGGGCGCATTGATGCGCTTTCTCGACGCGTTGCATCCGGACTGGAACATCAGCCTGTTCCACTACCGCAACCAGGGCGCCGACCACGGCCGGATCCTCGTCGGGCTGCAGGTGCCGGCCGCCGACCAGAAGGGCTTGGCCGCCTTCCTCGATGGCCTGGGCCATCCCTACGTCGACGAGAGCGACAACCCGGTTTACTCGCTCTTCCTGGGCTAAGAACCTATCCCGTGCAACTGGCATGCCCGCGTGGTGGGGCTGCGCTCTAAAATTCAGCGCATGTCGACGACCCAACGGTCCCTGATCACGCCCACCGCCAATGCGCTGCTGGAGCGCGCGCTGCGCGACAAGCTTCAGCGCCGAGCCGAAACGGTCGGCAGCCTGGGCGAGCTCGAGCCGCTGGCCGTGCGAGTCGGGCTGATCCAGAACACCCTGAAGCCGCGCTTTCGCGACCCGCAACTGGTGCTGTTCGCGAGCGATCACGGGCTGGCGGTCGAAGGCCTGCCCACCGCCCCCGGCCACGGCACCGCCGAGCGGGCCATTCAGGCGCTGACCGGCCAGCTGCCGGTTTCGGTCTTTGCGCACATCCAGGGCATGGCACTCTCGGTGGTGGATGCCGGCGTGGCTGAGCGCCTGGGCGCGCACGAGCGGCTGCTGATGCGCAAGATCGCGCATGGCACGCGCAACGCACGCGTCGGCCCGGCCATGACGGTCGACCAGGCCCAGGCTGCCATCCGCGCCGGCATGGAGATCGGCGAATCGCTGCCCGGCAACGTGCTGGCGTGTGCCGCGATCGCGGTCGGCGGGCATGAGAGCGCGGCGCTGGTGCTGTCGCGCCTGGCCGGTGCGCCGGTGCGCGAGTTGCTGATCTCACATCCGGCCATGGACCCGAACCGCCTGACGCACCTGCTCGTGATCACCCAGGCCGCGCAGGGGCGCCATCGCGACGTCACCGACCCGGTGGAGGTGCTGGCGGCATTCGGCGGCTTCGAGATGGCGATGATGGTCGGCGTGATGCTGGTGGCCGCCAGCCGGCGCCACCTGATCCTGGTCGATGGGCTGCCCGCCTGCGCCGCGCTGATGGTGGCGGCCCGGATTGCGGCGCCAGTCACCGACTACTGTGTCTTCTGCCGCAGCCATAGCCACAACGGCCTGGACTACGCGCTCAACATGTTCCACACCAGCGCGCTGCTGGAGCTCGGGATGGAGAGCACCGACGGCACCGGCGCCACGCTGGCCTGGCCGTTGGTGCGCGCGGCCGCCGCGTTGTTGAGCGAGGTGGCCGAAGGCGCCGACGCCGGGCCTTCACGTCCGGGGGGCATCGCGAGCCGGATCGGCGACCTGCCTGAAGGCACCGCGCCTCGCGCGCGCTGAGCGTTCAGCGCGTCACTGGGCCACGAGCTGAGCGTTCAGCGCGTGGCTGGTCCGGGCTGCAGCGGCACCGCCTGCAGGTTGACCGGCTCACCCGGCTGTGGCGCAGAAAAGTTGGGCGCCGGCGCCACCGGCGACAACCCCACCGGCGCGGCATTGGACGGCACGGGCATCGCGCCGGCACCGGCCGGCAGGCCTGGCACGCCGGGCACCCCACTCAGCCCCGGTGAACCTGGATTGGCAAACGCGTTCAGCCCAGGCGGGGTGCCGGTAGAGGGCGGCGGCAGGGCCGGCAATTCGAGGTGCACCTGCGGCTGCGCGCCGCGGGCGCCGATCTTCGCCCCACGGGCGTGAACCGCTTGCAGCATCAGCTCGCCGTCGACCGTCGAGCCGACGGCAAAACTGCGCGCCGGCTTGCCATCCACCGCGATCAGCGCCAAGCCGTTGCGGTCGCCATCGCGCCGGGGCGCCGCCACGCCGAGCAAGCGGAAGCGCGACGCCAGAGGACTTTCGACCACCACCGCATTGTTCGCGGGCTTGGGTGGCGCAGCGCCGAACACCCGCGTCAGGTCGCCGCGCGGCATGGAGGCGTTGGCCACGGCCACGGTATGGGCCGGCGCCACCGGTGACGAAGCGCCCAGACGCAAGGCCCAGAACATCGCGCTGGCGGCAACTGCGGCCCAGATCACGAATGCAGCGAATCGAGCGTTCATGGACGGCGATTATCATGGACGCCGGTTCGTCGAGAGCCGTTCGCATCCCGCAAGCCGTGCAGGTTGCACGGCCCAAGCACCCAAGCCTGGCCGCATCACACCCACCATGAACCGTTCGCTTCGCATGCGGTCTCGCGCCGCTGACGCTGGATTCACCCTGATCGAGTTGCTGGTGGTCCTGGTGATCATCGGCGTTCTCGCGGCCCTGATCGTGCCCAACGTGTTGAACCGCGCCGACGAAGCGCGCGTGACCGCGGCGCGCACCGACGTGAATAACCTGATGCAGGCGCTCAAGCTCTACAAGCTGGACAACCAGCGTTACCCCAGCGCTGAACAAGGGCTCGACGCACTGGCCAAGAAGCCCACCGTCGGCAACGTGCCGCCGGCATGGAAGCCCTACCTCGACAAGCTGCCCAACGACCCGTGGGGGCGGCCGTACCAGTACGTGAACCCGGGCATCAAGGGCGAGATCGACGTCTTCAGCTTCGGCGCCGACGGTCAGGCGGGCGGCGATGGCAACGATGCTGACCTCGGCTCCTGGCAGTAGGCCCGGCCTGCGCCGCGTGGCGCAGGGCTTCACACTGATCGAGGTGATAGTCGTGATGGCCATGATCGCGGTGGCCACCGCCCTGGTCAGCCTGGCACTGCGCGACGGCACGCAGGCCCGGCTCGAAGAAGAAGGGGCGCGGCTCTCTGCCTTGCTCGAAGCCGCGCGCACCGAGTCGCGCGCTTCCGGCATCACCGTCCGCTGGCTGCCGGGCACGGGCAGCGGCGCCGAAGGGGCCGGTGACGGCGGCGTGGCGCCGGGTTTTCGCTTCATCGGCCTGCCCGCCGGCGCCGATCTGCCGTCGCGCTGGCTCGCGGCAGGCGTCAGCGCCGAGGTGCTCGGCGCGCCGGCGCTTCTGCTCGGGCCCGAACCCGTGCTGCCGCGCCAACGCGTCGTTCTGCAGCTGGAAGATCGGCGCCTGGTGCTCGGCAGTGACGGGCTGGCCCCGTTCGGGCCGGTCGCGGACGGCGCCAGCCCGTGAAGCACCGGGGGGGCTGTGCGGCGCGGCCCGTTGCCGGCTTCACGCTGATCGAAGTGCTGGTGGCGCTGGCCATCGTCGCTGTGGCGCTGGCCGCCGGCATCAAGGCAGCGGGCGCGCTGGGCAACAACGCGCAGCGGCTGGCCGACGTCAGCGCGGCGCAGTGGTGTGCCGACAACCAGCTGGTGAACCTGAAGCTGGCGCGCCAGTTCCCCAGCATCGGTGACAGTGACTTCACCTGCGCGCAGCTCGGCCGCGACTTCCGCGGCCAGTTGCGCGTGCGCGGTACCCCGAATCCGAACTTCCGCCGTGTCGACGCGGCGATCGCAGATGAGAACGAACTGCCGCTCTTGACCGTCTCGACGGTCCTGCCGCGGTACTGAATGATGCCCCCAAGCTCGCTCGCGCTCGCTACCCCCCGTGGGGGCCGTCCGCCTACGGCCCGGCAAAGCCGGTTCCGTGGCGGGAAGCTTGGTGCTTTCGAGCAGCGCGGCTTTACGCTGGTCGAAGTGCTGGTGGCCCTGATGCTGATGGCCGTGCTGGCAGGCATGGCCTGGCAAGGCCTGGACGGCATCTCGCGCGCGCGCATCGCCAGCCAGGAGCGGGTGGACGAGACGCTCGGCTTGAACACCGTTCTGGCCCAGTGGGAGCAGGATCTGCAGTCGGTGTACGACACCCGAGGCGCTGTCCCGGCCCTGGGTTTCGATGGTGCACGCCTGCGTCTGGTGCGGCGCCAGCCAGAGGGCCTGCAGGTGGTCGTATGGTCGTTGCGCGAGCGTGCGTTGTGGCGCTGGGCCGGCCCGGTCGTTGCACAGCCGGTTGCGCTGCAGGAGAGCTGGCTGCTGAGCCAGCAGTTGCTCGGCAACGAGCCGAACCACCTGCGCATGCAGGGCGGTGTGGCGCGCTGGCAGGTCTACTTCTACCGTGGCAATGCCTGGAGCAATGCGCAATCGAGCGCAGGCACAGGCCCGGCCGCCCCTCCGCTACCAGGCATGCCCGTGCTCCCTGTGCAGAACGTGTTGCCCACGGGCGTGCGTGCCGTGCTGTCCTTCGAAGGCAGCGACGGCGTGCGCCTGCAAGGCGACTTGACGCGCGACGTCCTGCTCGCGCCGCAGTGGCCATGAGGCACACCGCGCTCTCGCTCGTGCGGCCCGGCAGCCAGCGGGGCGCGGCACTGCTGCTGGCGATGCTGATCCTCAGCCTGGTCACAACGCTGGCGGCTGGCATGCTGTGGCAGCAATGGCGCGCAGTGCAGGTCGAAGCCGCCGAGCGCGCACGCACCCAATCGGCCTGGATCCTTGCCGGCGCGCTCGACTGGGCGCGCCTGATCCTGCGCGAGGATGCGCGCAGCGGCGGGCCGGACCATCTGGGCGAGCCCTGGTCGGTTCCGCTGGCCGAAGCGCGTTTGTCCACCTTCCTGGCGGCCGACCGCGACAACAACAGCGTTGCCGAGCCCGACGATGTCGAGGCGTTCCTGGCCGGCTCCATCACCGACGCCCAGTCGCGCTGGAACCTGCGCCGCATCGTCGATGCGCAGGGCGCCATCGACGCGGCGCAGCTGCGCGTGCTGCAGCGCCTGTGCGAGCGGTCCGGCTTGCCCGGCGACACGGCACAACGGTTGGCCGAGGCGATGCGCAAGGCTTATGCACCCACCCTGGCCGGCGCGCCGGGCGTGCCGGGCGTGGGGGGCGGCGCCAGCGCGCCGGCGCCAGTGCCGCTGAGCGAAAGTGCGATTGCGCCGCAGCGACTGGCCGACTTGGCATGGCAGGGCGTGGACCGTGACGCGCTGCGCAGCCTGGAGCCCTGGGTCACGCTGCTGCCGGGGGTCGACACGCGGGTCAACGTGAACACCGCCCCGGCCGAGGTGATTGCCGCCGCGGTCGACGGCATGAGCCTGTCGATGGCGCAGCGTCTGGTGCAGGAGCGCCAGCGCAGGCCGTTGCGCGACCTGGCCTCGCAGCCCGACCGCAGCCACTTTCCCGCTGACCCGCAGACCAATCTCGACGGCGTTGGCGTGACCAGCCGCTATTTCATCGTCCAGGGGCGGCTGCGTCTGGGCGAAAGGGTGCTCGAAGAGCGCTCCCTGGTCGAGCGGCGGCAGAACGACATGGTGGTACTGGCCCGCGAACGTGTGAATTTGCGCGACCGTTCGTGACCAAGCCCGCGCAGCCGTCAAGTTGCCACCGCACACGAAATACACTCCGCAAGTCATTGATTTAGCGTTCGACGCCGGCTTTGCCGTCGCTCGGGCCTAGCCCCCTTGCCGAATCGTCCATGTCGACCCTCGTGATCCAACTGCCCGCCCGCGGCCGCCTGCAAGGCGGTTCCGAGGCGGTGCGCGCGCCCGCGCCCTACGGCGATGCCGCGGAGTTCGCCTTCGTGCTCACGCCCGACGGCGTGGCGATTACGCAGCAGGGCCGGGCGGCTGCCCGCTTGCTGCCGCGTGCCGACAGTGTCGTGCTGGTGCTGGCCGACACCGACGTCAGCTGGCACCGCATCACGGTCCCCAAAGCGCCGGCGGCGCGGCTGCGCGCGGCGATGGCCGGTGTGCTCGAAGAGCAGCTTCTCGAGGAGCCCGAAGCCCTGCTTCTTGCGCTGGCGCCAGGCGCTGCGGCGGGCCAGAGCGGCTGGGTCGCCGCAGTCGACAAGGCGTGGTTCGCTGCCCAGCTGCGCAGCTTCGAGAAGCTGGGCGCAGCGGTCGAGCGGGCTGTGCCGCTGAGCTGGCCTGAAGACACGCCGCTCGGTCACTTCTGGGCCCCCTTCGGAGCTGATCCGGGCGCCTCGATGCAGCTCACCTGGTCCGATGCGAGCGGGGTGGCGGCCATCGGCGTTCAAGGCGCTCTGGCGCGGCAGATGTTGCCGGTCTGGTCGGCCCAGCCGGCGCGCTGGAGCGCGCACCCGGCCGTCGCGGCCGCGGCCGAGCGGTGGTTGGGAGCAAGTGTCATGGTCCTGCCCGACGAGCAGCGCATGCTGCAATCCGTGCGCTCGCTGTGGAACCTGCGCCAGTTCGAGCTGGCGGCCAAGCACCGCGGCACGCTGGCACTGCGCAGCGCCTGGCGCAAGTTCCGCAGCCCCGGCTGGCGCCCGGTGCGCTACGGCCTGGTGGCCCTGGTGGCCGCGCAGGTGCTGGGCCTGAACCTGTGGGCCTGGCACCAGCAGCGCCAGATCGAAGGGCGCCGCCTGGCCATGAACGAGCTGCTGCGCACGACCTATCCCCAGGTGCGCGCCATCCTCGACGCGCCGGTGCAGATGCAGCGCGAAACCGATGCGCTGCGCAATGCCGCTGGCCGCCCCGGTGAGGCCGATCTCGAAGCGGCGCTCGGGGCCATTGCAGCCGTGTGGCCGACGGGCCAGCCGCCCTTGCAGAACCTGCGCTTCGAGAACAGCCGGCTCAGCTTCGCGGCCAGCGGTTGGCCCGAGACGCAGGTGGCGGCGATGCGCGCCCAGCTTGCCGCCAGCGGCTGGGAACTCAGCACCACGAACGGCGTGTTGAGCCTGTCTCGAGCCCGCGGCGCATGAAGAGCTTTTCCAACTCCCGGCTGGCCCAGCGCGTCGGCGCGGCCGATGCGCTCGACAACTGGCTGGCACCGGCGCGCGCGCGCTGGCGCGCCCTGGGCCAGCGCGAACGCCGTGGCATCGTGGTGGCGGCTTGCTTGCTCGGCCTGCTGTTGCTCTGGGTGCTGGCGCTGGCTCCCGCCTGGCGCACCACGCGCGCCGCTCCAGCGCAGCTCGACCGGCTCGACAGCCAGCTGCAGCAGATGCAGCGCCAGGCCGGCGAAGGGCGCGAACTGCGCGCCTTGCCGCCGCTGGGCAACATGCAGTCGGCCGCGGCATTGCGCGCCGCGACCGAAGAGCTGGGCGCCGCGGCACGGCTGCAGGTCAGCGGCGACCGCGCCACCTTGACCTTGCTCACCGGGATCGATGGCGAGCAGCTGCGCGACTGGCTCGCCGAAGCGCGCAGCGCCGCACGCGCCCGGCCGCTGGAAGCGACTCTCACGCGCGGCCCGCAGGGTTACACCGGTAGCATCGTCGTGGCCCTGCCCCGCGGAGGCACGCAGTGACGCTAGTTCGCACCGATGTTCCTCGGCGGGGCGAGTGCCGGGCCGCTCCCAAGCCGGCCCGCGTCCCCCCGGGGGATCGGCCGGCGTACCCGACGGACGAGGGGCTCACTTGAGCATCGTCACCGCCGCACTGCGCACCCGCGAGCGCCAGCAGGCGCGCTTCGCGCGCACCGGCTTCGCCGAGTCGACATTGGCTGAGCTGGCGTGGCAACGCACGCGCGATGCGGCCGGGCGTTGGTCGGGCGCCGGACTGGTGGTCGGGGCCCTCGCCGGGCTGATCGTCTTCGCACCCGCTGCCTGGCTCGCTGCCGCGGTGGCGTCCGCCACGGGCCAGCGACTGCTGCTGACCGACGCGCGTGGCACTGTCTGGAACGGCAGTGCCTTGCCGGTGCTGAGCGGCGGCCCGGGCAGCCGCGACGCCAGCGCGCTGCCCGGTCGCCTCGAGTGGCAGATCGGTTGGCGCGGCCTCGGGCTGGAGCTGCGCGCACGCCAGTCCTGCTGCCTGCGTGGCGAGGTGCGCGCA
>Ga0163144_10027881_pt1 | contig 10916 bp, 8 predicted proteins | sample OliLak19BULKMAT1_FD_123175 | JGI IMG/M metagenome (GOLD analysis project Ga0163144, IMG submission 123175) | Freshwater microbial mat bacterial communities from Lake Vanda, McMurdo Dry Valleys, Antarctica - Oligotrophic Lake LV.19.BULKMAT1 | ecosystem: Environmental > Aquatic > Freshwater > Lake... | reverse complement strand
ATGCGCTGTCCCTGAAATTGTCCCTGTGAGCCGACCAAACGGGGCCTCCAGAGCCAACGCAAGGCAAATTGCTCGCTCGATGATGTTCTGGAAAATGAAGGATTTACGAGAAAACTCGAAGATGGCCGAGAGTTCGAAGTTTTTGGTCCAACCGACTCTGCCCTATTTTGTGCCCACCCTGTCTAATTGCCTCTCGTACCGAGATCGGGCGACTGCCAACACTGAAGAGAGGTCCGACTCAGACGGTCTTGATTCCATGAAGGCCTTCAGTAAACACTACGCGACTTATCGGGAGTAATCCGAGGTCTCGAGCCCGTTCGCGCGCAGATCCGGCCTGCTTTGTCCTATGAGGCTTGGCCGCGGCGCTGAGGAATCGGCCGCGGCCCCAGTGATACCAGCAAGGCGGCGGCGACGAGTGTCATCGTCAGCCGCCGCCGATCGTTCTCCGACACAACGCCACCGCGTGACTCGTAGTTGAAGTCGATGAGCAGCGCCTGTCCGAAGCCGGTCTCGACGGAGCTTTGCGTGACCATCAAACCCGTCATCCAGGCTCCGGCCGGCGATGGCGTTCAGCAGGTTCCCTTCCAGAACTTCCGCCTGGAAATGCGCGACCGAACCGGCCTTTGAGCTCGGCAGATCGGTCGCGTCACCCAGAGCACACGTGTGGTCGTCGGCCTTGGCGCGCAGGCTGTTGGGATGGATGGGAAATGAAGCCCATCGTTGCCCAGGCCGGACGCGTCGACCACCGGCGCGCCGCGTCCGGCCGTCGGTATCCACGTCGAAGGGCTCCATCTATTCAATTCCCTGTCGCATTGATCCGGTCGATGCTGCAGCGTCGTCATCGTTGTAATGAGTTGGCGGCGAGCGCGGTTCACCGCGCTCGCCAGCTCAGCGTTATGGAGGATTGAATTCTGATTTCTGTGGTGCCTCCGCAGAAACGTGGTAACGTGCAACATCTTCTCGCTTTCCTGAGCCCTGCGGCCTCCGCTTACGCGAGAATCGGCTGCTCCAGCCTCTCCAAAGCCCACGCGCCTTCATTGGAGGCTTCGCCGATGTCGCATCATGCTCTATGAATTTATCGTTCTGAACCGCGAAGAGATCATCCGCCGGTGCAGGGCGAAGGTGGCGACGAGATCGGTTCCACTGCCGACGGACTCGGAACTCGATCACGGCGTACCCCTCTTCCTCAATCAAGTGGCCGACGCATTGCGTCTCGGGCAGTCGACAAGCCCGGAGATTGCCAGCGGCGCGACCTTGCACGGCCGCGATCTTCTGCGTCGGGGGTTTACCGTGTCGCAGGTCGTGCACGACTATGGCGACGTCTGTCAGTCGATTACCGATCTGGCCGTGGAAACCAACGCGCCGGTCAGCACGGAAGACTTTCGGATGCTGAACGGATGCCTTGACGACGCCATCGCGCGCGCGGTGACGGAATACGGGCGCGAACGCGACCAGTCCACCATCGACGGAGACATCGTTCGCGACAAAGAGCGGCTCGGATTCTTTACGCATGAACTGGGCAACCTGCTCAATACCGCGATGCTTGCCTTCGAAGCGGTCAAGTCCGGGAACGTGGGCGTCGGCGGGAGCACCGGTACGGTGCTCCATCGGAGCCTCGTCGGAGCGCGTGATCTCATTGCGCGTTCACTCGCCGAGGTCCGGCTCACACAGGGCCTTCAGCATCGGGAGCCCTTTCTGGTGTCCAGGTTCATCGAAGAACTGGCGCCGGCCGCCACCTTGGCGGCACACGCCAAGGGCATCACCTTTACGGTGATGCCCGTCGAGTTGGGAGTGGCGATTGACGCGGACCGCCAGGTCCTCGCTGCGGTGATGATGAATGTGCTGCAGAACGCATTCAAGTTCACCCGGCCTCGCACCACGGTCAGGCTGCGTGTCGCCGCCAGTGCCGACCGGGTGCTGCTCGAGATTCAGGATGAATGCGGCGGTCTCTCGGGCGGGGACGTCACCGAACTGTTTCGCCCGTTCGAGCAGCGCAGCGCCAATCGAACGGGCTTGGGCCTTGGCCTCGCCTTCAGTCGGTGGGCGACTGAAGCGAATGGTGGTCAGATCTCTGCGTTCAACCTTCCCGATGTGGGCTGCGTGTTTACGGTTGACCTCCCGCGCTGCCCGGTTCCCGCCCTCGCGGTCGACTAGTCTGCTCGCCATTCGCTGCAAGCGAAGCGAACGCCTCTCCAGAACACGTGACGCTGGCCCCATGGCTTCGCCTTCGCGTGTGCGTCGGACTCACGAACGCTCGGCATGCCAGCGCAGGCCCACCGCTGACGGCCGCGCTCGATCGACACGATCGGCCCAAGGTGAAACTGGAGACAGATGCCGACTACTGACAAGAACAATGACGCGCCGCAGGCGTTGCTGACAACGGGGGCCCTGCAAAACGCGATTTTCAACAGCGCCAACTTCTCAAGCATCGCCACCGACGCGAAGGGCGTCATCCAGATCTTCAACGTCGGCGCCGAGAAGATGCTGGGCTACACCGCCGCCGAGGTGATGGACAAGATCACCCCCGCCGACATTTCCGATCCGCAGGAAGTGGTCGCGCGCGCCAAAGCGCTGAGCGTCGAACTGGGCACCCCGATTACGCCCGGTTTCGAGGCGCTGGTCTTCAAGGCCTCGCGCGGGATCGAGGACATCTACGAGCTGACCTACATCCGCAAGGACGGGAGCCGGTTCCCGGCCGTGGTGTCCGTCACGGCGCTCCGCGACGAGCAGCAGGCCATCATCGGCTACCTGTTGATCGGCACCGACAACACCGCGCGCAAGCAGGTCGAAGAGGAGCGGATGAAGCTCGATCAGCGCGTGCGCGACCAGCACTTCTACACGCGCTCGCTCATCGAATCGAACATCGACGCACTGATGACCACCGATCCACGCGGCATCATCACCGACATCAACAAGCAGACGGAGGCCCTCACCGGGTGCACGCGCGATGAGCTGATCGGGGCACCGTTCAAGAATTACTTCACCGCTCCGGACCGGGCCGAAGCGGGCATCAACCGCGTCCTGGCCGAAGGCCGGGTCACCAACTACGAGCTCACCGCGCAGGCCAGGGATGGCACGCTCACCGTGGTGTCTTACAACGCGACCACTTTTCACGACCGTGACAGGCGCCTGCAAGGCGTGTTCGTCGCGGCGCGCGACGTGACGGAGCTGAAGCTGTTCGAGCAGACGCTTCAGCAGAAGAACGTCGAACTGGAAGAGGCGAGCCGCATGAAGTCCGCGTTCCTCGCCAACATGTCACACGAACTGAGAACGCCGCTGAACGCCATCATGGGTTTTTCCGAAGTGCTCACCGACGGCCTGATGGGCGAGATACCCGATCAACAGCGAGGGCTGATCCTCAAAATCTTCGGCAGCGGCCAGCATCTGCTCGCCCTGATCAACGACATCCTCGACCTGTCCAAGGTGGAAGCCGGCAAGATGACGCTCGACTTGGAGCCGGTGCAGATGTCGTCGTTGTTCGTGAACAGCCTGTCCATCATCAGGGAGAAAGCCGCGACCCGCCGCGTCGGTCTGGCTATTGATGCCGATGAAGATCTGGGGACGATTCACGCGGATCCGCGCAAGGTCAAGCAGATCGTCTACAACCTGCTGTCCAACGCGGTCAAGTTCACCAACGAGGGCGGCCAGGTGACGCTGCGCACCAGGCGTGTCCCACGCGCCGACGTGGGCCACCTGTCCGGCTCCTGGAGGGGCCGGAACTTTCCGTTGGCCGACAACGCGTTCACCGACTTTCTCAAGATCAGCGTCACCGACAGCGGCATCGGCATCTCGCGGGAGGGGCTGGGGCACCTGTTCACGCCCTTCAGCCAGATCGACAGCAGCCTGGGGCGAAAATTCGAGGGTACGGGACTCGGCTTGGCCATGGTGAAACTTCTCGCCGAGCTGCACGGCGGCGGGGTCGCGGTCGAGAGTGCCGTCGGCGAGGGCTCCTGCTTCACGGTCTGGCTGCCGCTCCGGGCGCTTGAGGAAGGGACAGCGTCGGCCAAAACGCCCGCAGCCCTCCATATCGAGGCGCTGGGGGGAGCGAGCACCGCGCTGGTCGTGGAAGACGACCTCAAATCCGCCGACCTGATCCGCCTGCAGCTCGAGGCGGAAGGCTTCACGGTGCTGCACGCCGCCTCCGCCGAGGCCGCGCTGGCGATCGCGGTGCAGCAACCGTTGTCCCTGATCACCCTGGACATCATGCTCCCCAACATGGACGGGTGGGAATTCCTCAGTCGCATCCGGCAGGTGCCGGCGCTCATCCACGTCCCGGTCATGATCATTTCGATCGTGGCGGACCGCAACAGGGGCTTCGCCCTCGGCGCCGCGGCGGTCATGCAAAAGCCCGTGTCCCGGCAGGAGTTGTCGGCATCGCTCGTTGACCTTGGGCTGTTGCCGGTCCCGAAGGGTCAGGCGCTCACGGTCCTCATCATTGACGATGACCCCGATGCGGTGGAGTTGACCGCCGTCCGGATTCAGGGCCTGGCCAGCACCGTCCTGCGCGCGCACGGCGGCCGCGACGGGATCGCGGCGGCGCGGCTGGGACGGCCGGACGTCATCGTGCTCGATCTGATGATGCCGGCGGTGAACGGTTTCGACGTAGTGGAGGCGCTCAGCCAACAGCCAGACACCGCTCGCATTCCGATCCTGGTGGTGACGGCCAAGCAGATCACCGCCGACGACAGGGCCAAGCTGTCTGCCTCTGTGACGACGGTCATAGAAAAGACGGAGTTCAGCCGTGACCGCTTTGCGGTCGAAGTCCACCGGGCCATGGCGGGACGCAAAGGGGTTGCCTGACATGGCAAGAATCCTGATTGTCGAGGACAACCCCGACAACATGCTATTGATGGTATTGGTGCTGCAGTCGGCCGGCCATACCGTCCTCAGCGCTGTCGATGCAGAGGCCGGGCTCACGTTGGCACGTGAGGAGATCCCCGACCTGATCCTGATGGACATTCAACTTCCCGGCATGGATGGCCTCGAAGCGACGGCGCTGCTCAAGCGGGACGACCTGACGCGCGCGATTCCAGTGGTCGCGCTCACCGCCCTGGCGATGAAGGGCGACGAGGAGCGCATTCGATCTGCGGGCTGTGATGGTTATATCGCCAAGCCGATGCGCACTCAGGAGCTCCTGACGGGCGTCGCGGCTCAGCTGGCACGAACAAAACCCTAGATCGCGAGGAGAACCGCCGCGAGCCCGTCAACCTGGTGGAATGCCTGGGAAGTTCTCGCCGCCGAGGCTGCATTCGCGAAACGCGCGGCGACGTGATCGACGTCGGAACCGACTGCAGCCGTTGGCCGACATCGACTTCGCGAACAACGGACTGATCGGCGTCCAGATGCATGTCGGCGCTCCGATGAAGATCGAGATCCGCAGCATCTGGTTGAAACAGTTATGATCCCGCGAATGCGCGCAGTGTGTGTCGTCACGGGCGTTGTCCTTCTACTCGTCGCCGGTTCCGGTTCGACAGGCGCGATGCGTGCCGCACAGGATGTGCTTCCTGACGCGCCGGGAAAAGACATCACCGTAAAGGTGTGCGCCAACTGCCATGCGGCGGAAACGGTGGCCTCTGTGCGGCACACGCCCGAAGGCTGGCGCGACGTGATTGCTAAAATGGTCGCGGCGGGTGCGGAGGGCACCGAGCAGGAGCTCGAGTCGGTCTTCCAGTACCTGTCGACACAGTTCCCCGTCGAGGCGCAGAAGGCGCTCAATCTCAATGCCGCAACGGCCATCGAGCTGGAAAGCGTGGCCGGTCTCCTGCGCAAGGAAGCGGCTGCGCTTATCATGCATCGTGAGAAAAACGGTCCCTGCAAGAAGCTGGATGACCTCAAGAGAGTCGCGGGTCTCGACTACAAGAAGATCGAAGCGCGGAAGGAGCTCCTCGCGTGCATGTAGGAAAACTATTTATATTGGCCGCCCTGTTCTCGGGGGCCGCAACGCTCTCGGCCACCGACGTCCTGATGGAGGGCGTCGACACGGAACGTACCGGATGGGTCAAGGACGACAAGTTCTTCACGCTCGCGAATGTCGGCTCGACGAAGCTGCTGTGGAGCGTGCAACTGAACAGCACGCCTCGTTCGATGCACAACCTGTTTCCGCCGCTCATCGCGGAGAACGTCACGACGCCGCAGGGGCCGCTCGAGGTGGGCCTCGTCGCCGGCGTCACCGACGACCTCTTCGCGATCAACGCCGAAAACGGTCAGGTGCTCTGGCGCCGCAAGTTCGAGAACCGGCTGGTCAACCAGGCGCCGGTCGACAACGTGCTCTGCCCTGGTGGACAGGTGGCGGCGCCCGCGCTGGTGCAGGTGGCACCGGGCAAGTACACGGTCTATGCCCTGTCCTGGGACGGCCGGTTACACCAGATCAACCTCGGCGACGGCGAGAACGTCGCGCCGCCGGAGAAGTTCATTCCCGGCAACGGCAAACCGTTTGCGCTCAACTACAAGGACGGCGTCATCTACACGGCGACGGCGCAGGGCTGCGGCGGCCTGACCAACGCCTTCCACTCGTTCGATCTCGCGTCACGCCGCGCGAGCACGTTCATTCCGGCGGGCGGCGGCTTATGGGGCCGCCGTGGCGCGGCGATCGATGCCGAGGGCCGCATCTATCTCGGAACGGGCGACGCCCTCTTCGATCCGGCAAGCCGGCGCCTCGGCAACGGCATCGTCGGCGTGAAGATCGACGCAAACAAGCAGCTCCAGCTGGTCGACTTCTTCGGCGCGCCGAATGCGAACTGGCTGTGGCGCCGTGACCTCGACATCAATGTGACGCCGGTCGCGATCGACTATCGCGGGCGGAAGTTCCTCGTCGCGACGAGCAAGGAGTGCCGCCTGTGGCTGTTGGATCGAGACAGCCTCGGCGGGGAAGACCATCGCACCACGCTCCACACCACACCGCTCATTTGCGCCGACTCGCAGGCGTTCGACAACGTCGGCATCTGGGGTGCCCTTGGCGCCTGGCAGGATCCGCAGGGTACGCAGTGGGTGCTCGCGCCGTTCTGGGGCCCGGTCAGCACGACGTTCAAGGCGCCGATCGAACATAGCCGCCCCAAGGGCGGCGGCGTTGCAGCGCTCAAACTGGAAGAAGTCGCCGGCAAGTGGCAGCTCACCCCGGCCTGGCTGTCGCGCGACATGGATCTTGCGGAGGAAACGGTCGTCGCCAACGGGATCGTCTTCGCGTACTCGAGCGGCGTTGACGGCACGCAGGTCGTGCAGGACGCCGCCTGGAACGAGCCGGGTGGACCGAGATACGGCGGCGGTCTCTCCAGTGGTGCCGCGCGGCGCATTCCAAACGGGCGCAAAGCGATGCTGTACGCGCTGGACGGTCAGACCGGCAAGGAGCTCTGGAACAGTGGCGACACGATTGCCTCGTGGAATCACTTCAGCGGCATCACCGTCGCCAACGGGCGCGTGTACATCGGCACGTGGGACGGCATGCTCTACGCCTTTGGCGTCAGATAGATCGAGGATGCAGATGCGTGCTCACCGAATCGTTCCCCTCTTTGCCGCGTCGCTCATCGTCGGCGGTGTGACGTTCGCCCAGGTCGGACGCGGCTGGTCGGACTGGCCCACACCGTACGCCGATGCCCAGCGCACGTCCTGGCTGCAGACGGATCCGAACGTGTCCGTCGAGTCGATGTCGAAGCCCGGGTTCGAGTTGCAGTGGACGTCGAAACTCGACAACCCGCGCCGCGGGACGCACGGCCTCACGCAGGGAGTAACCGCGAGCGGTGTCACCCTCTTCGTCCCGACGTCACTTGTCGCTGGCAGCTCGAACAAGCTGTACATGCTCGACAGCGACACCGGATACGTCATCTGGTCGCGCACGTTTGAGGGCACGCTGCCGGCGCCGACGGGCGCCTGCAGCGGAGGCGTGACGGCAGCGCCAACGCGCATTGTGAGCGGGACTGCCGCGCCGATAGCGGACGCGGGCGCACCGCTGCCGCCCGCCGGACGAGGGAATCAGCAGGGCTATCGCAGCTTGCTCGGCGAGCCCGGGCAGGGCATTCCCGTCGAACCTCGCGGCGGCGGACCGCCTCGCGGCGCGCCGGTTGGTCCTGCTCGCCAGGGCGGAGCGCCTGCCCCCGGTGCGCAGGGCCGTGGTCAGGGCCTAGGGATTCCGGGCGCACCGAATGTTGGCGGCGGAGGCCTCGGCCGAGCGATGGTCGGGTACGCGGTCGCCGCCGACGGCCAATTGCACGTCGTGGGTCTGCAATCGGGCAAGGACCTGCAGAAGCCGGCGCCGTTCCTTCCGCCCAATTCGCAGTGGTCGAACCCTGTCGCGGTCGGCACGATGATGTATGCCGCGACCTCTGGAAACTGCGCGGGTGCGCCGAACGGCGTCTATGCCATTGATCTCGACGCGCCCGACAACAAGCCGGTAGTGTCGTATCGCACGAACGGCGGCAGCGTGGTTGGCGCGGTTGCGTTCTCGTCGGACGGCAATACGCTGCTCGCGGCGATTGGTCCCGGCAGCGTGACAGGAAACGGGAAAGCGAACGCCATCGTCGCCCTCGATCCGAAAACACTGCAGCTGAAGGACTGGTTCACACAGCCCACGGCCGAGTTCGTCACCGGCCCCACGGTCTTCCGGCACGGTACGAAGGACCTCGTCTCTGCCGCGACGAAGGACGGCCGCGTGATGCTGCTCGACGCGGCGTCGCTTGGCGGCGCGAACCACACCACTCCGCTCGTGGCGTCATCACCTCTGATTGCGAGCGGCGGTGCGATCTCGGCGGAGGCGTTGTCCAGCTGGGCGCGCGCGGCCGCACCAACGGCGCCCGCAGACTCCGCGGCGCGCTGGATTCTCGTTCCGGTCTCGGGAAGGCCCGTGGCGACTCGCACGTCGAACGGCGCGATCCGTAACGGCGCGGTCGTCGCGCTTCGCGTGAGGGACGCCAACGGCACGTTCTCGCTCGAGCCCGAGTGGACGTCCAGCGATCTGACATCGCCAGCGACGCCAATCATTGTCAATGGCGTCGTGTTCGCGCTGTCCAGCGGCCGGCCGGCTGCGGCCGGCCGGATCGGATCGCCAGCGGTGCTCTTCGCGCACGATGGCCGTTCGGGCAAGGCGCTCTGGAACAGCGGAAAGTCGATGACCGCCTCTGCATCTCCGGGCAGCTTCTGGAGCGCGTTGAGCCAGGTATACGTCGGCGCCGACGACGGGACCGTCTACGCGTTCGGATTCCTCGACGAACGGCGGTAAGTAGTGCGATGAAGCGCCAACTCGCTACGGGCACTAACCCGCGCTCGAGCCGATCAGGACAAGAATCGGATGCTGGCCGGACGTGGGAATGGCCCGCAGTAGTCCCGGATTATATCGAGCCTCCGGCGTCGAAATAGCGCGTGAATCTCATCCTCCTCGAGCCCGGCGAAGTCAGAGGCGCTTGTGATATCCGTCTGTCAGGCATACGTGCCGCCCACCTGCGGAACGTCCTGAGGGTTGCGGCTGGGCACCAGGTGCGCGTCGGTATCCTGGATGGTCCGCGCGGAGTGGGCACGGTGCAGTCCGTGTCCGACGACACGATCGAATTGCGGTGCTGTTTTGAAACGACCGTCCCGCCCAGGCCTCGGATCGACATACTCCTCGCGCTTCCTCGACCGAAAGTGCTCCGCCGCCTCTGGGCACAGATCGCCGCGCTCGGAGTCGGCCAGATCATCCTGACGAACGCGGAGCGCGTGGAACGAGACTACTTCGACACTCACGTCCTCACATCCGACTGCTACCGGCCGCTGCTGGTCGAAGGATTGCAGCAGGCGCGCGACACGCGATTGCCGACCGTTTCCATCCACCGGCGATTCAAGGTGCTGGTCGAGGACCGGCTCGACGGCTTCTTCGGCGGCGGCCTTCGTCTGGTGGCCGACCCCGCGGCAACGAGGCTGGCAGGGGCGGTCGTTCGCGAGTGTGTCGAAGAACGAGTGCTGCTCGCCGTCGGGCCGGAGGGCGGCTGGAACGACGTCGAGGTGCAACTTCTCGAGACCCACGGCTTCCAGCCCGTCGGCATGGGTTCACGGACGTTGCGCACCGACACCGCGTGCATTGCGCTCCTTGCACTCGTGCATGACGCGATGAGCGCGCGGTCAGACGGCTCACTGACCAGAACGGCCCGGACCGGCTCGGCGTTGAGCATATAATCTGCGGTCGTCACTGGTAGAAAGAGGAAATGATGCGTCAGCTTCTGTGCCTGCTCGCGGTCTGCATCGCGGCGGTGGGGGAAGTCGCGGCCCAACCCGACCGACCGACCTTCACCCGCGACATTCGGCCGATCATGTCGGATACGTGCTTCCGCTGCCACGGTCCCGACAGGATCGCGCGCAAGGCCGACATGCGCCTCGACATTCGCGAAGAAGCGATCAAGCCGACGCGCGCTGGCCGCATGCCGATTGTGCCCGGCGATCCCGACAAGAGCGAGATCGTCGCGCGCATTTTCGCGGAAGGCGCGAGGGTCATGCCGCCCAGATCCGCCCACAAGGATCTGACCCACGCACAGAAGGACACCATTCGCCGCTGGGTCGCGGAAGGCGCGGCCTACGAGGGTCACTGGGCGTATCAACCAGTGACGCGTCCGGCCGTTCCGGCTGTCGCGGACGCATCGCGGATCAGGAACCCGATCGATCAGTTCATCCAGGACCGGTTGCGCCGCGAGGAGCTGGCACCGTCGAGCGAGGCCGACAAACGCACGCTGCTTCGGCGCGTGACGCTTGATGTGACAGGCCTGTTGCCCACCACAGCGGACACGCGCGCGTTCCTGGCAGACACGGCGCCAGATGCGTACGAAAGACTCGTGGATCGATTGCTGTCCTCGCCGAGGTACGCCGAGCAGCGCACCATGCGCTGGCTCGACGCGGTGCGTTACGGAGATACGGCGGGGTTCCACGGCGACAATCCAATTCCTGCGTGGCCGTACCGCGAT
>Ga0163144_10027880_pt1 | contig 10916 bp, 10 predicted proteins | sample OliLak19BULKMAT1_FD_123175 | JGI IMG/M metagenome (GOLD analysis project Ga0163144, IMG submission 123175) | Freshwater microbial mat bacterial communities from Lake Vanda, McMurdo Dry Valleys, Antarctica - Oligotrophic Lake LV.19.BULKMAT1 | ecosystem: Environmental > Aquatic > Freshwater >... | reverse complement strand
TGCCATAGGGGAATTGGGGAAAATGGAGAAGGACTTCCCGGCCATCGAACGATGGCAAAAATGAAAATCCGCGACGCCCGATACCCTCGCCCGGATACTTCTGCAAACCGAGTCCTGCACCCTGTCGCTCCGGCGCCGATACTCTGAGTTGGACGAACCAAGTGACCGTGCCTGGAAAGGCCAAGGCGTCAAAATGCCGAAGTCGCGGACCAAATTGAGGAAGATCGCAGTACTCAACTCCTTACGACTCAAGAGTGGTGCTCGGCGGAAGAAGATCATCGTCATGAATTTCGATCCGCATGCAGCGATCAACGCCGTGGTTCAAGCGAGCCTTCAGACCCCGACCAAGGTTGAAGGGATCTGAAGACAGTCCCTGATCTCATTGCTCCTCATTTCTTGCCAGCACCCGGTTCCGACTCAGACCTCCGGATTTCGCTAGAATCCCCAGACTACCACTCAATAGACTCAGGGATTCGCCCATGCACTCCGTTGTTGTCCTAGGTGATGTCCGTACCCATGTTTGGCAAACGAAGCCGACTTCGGACGCTGAAGTTTCCAGGACAGGTCTGATCTACGGCGGCGCCATCTTAATGGCTTCGGCCGTGGAGCATGCGCTGGACGGTCTCTCGAAGCAACCAGTAGACGACGCGGAAAACGACGACGGGTCGGACGAGGCGCCCTACCGCGAAAAACCGCGATTGTTCACTTTCAACACCGCAGAGCAGGGCGAACATCTGGGTAGCGAGGTGCGGACATGGGACATCGCCGCCTGCGACGCGGCGGCGGGGACGGACGGATCGTCGCGCTCCAATGAAGGCAAGAAGCGACGGCATCGCTTGGAGCTTCAAGTGAGACTGAAGCCCGAATCGTCGCCAGGACCTAAGCCGCCTCCTGTGTCCGAAGAACTCCGACGTGCATTACAACAGGTGGATCGTCAACGGCTCATGAAGTTGGAGAAGGGTGTCGAACCTCCGCGGCAGCTTCCGCGCGGGTACTTTGAACACTCGTTCGAGAACTCGAAGGATGTTATGCCATGGTGTCCGGACCTGCTGGTGCTGGACATCTTGGGGCAGTTCGGAACCATCCAACTGGAAGAGACGTTGGGGCAAGTGCGCCAAGCGATGGAGCGGGACGAGATGGCGATGGCGAATGTGAAGAAAAAAGGCGGGGATCTGCCTGCATGGCTGGCGAGCAAGGCTCCCAAGGATTCTCCGCCGGGTGGGAGGGGGAGGGCCAAAACAAGGACGCTGTCACACACGCCGTCCAGACAATGGCGAAGCGACTCTGTTTTGCCGCGAGCGCGTTCAAGGTGAGGCGAAGCCTCTCCATGGAACCGGTCATCATTGCCTCTGTCTCCACTTCGCCGGAACTACCCGACATCGATTGCAAGTCGGAAGATCCTCCCACCCTCTTGCAGTGCATCGCCGCAATACCGGAGCTGCGTCAACGCACGGCCGTGGTACTCGACGTGGAAGATCTCCGTCGCAGTGAGAAACTGGGATCGGCTCGGGCCTGTCGTGGGAACGGACTGCACAAGAAACGATCACGGAACTGCGTCGATCGCCCCGGATGCGACGCTACTTGTCGTTTGCCGCCGTGGTCGTGCGGTTCGGCGCCACGGGAGCCCTTCTGATCACTCCACAATCGAGCGGGTGGGCGAACCGCCTGTTCTTCGATCCGCATCAGGACGACCAGTATTGCTCCGACTCCAATCCCAAAAACCACGTCCTCGGATTCTCTTCCATTTTCGTCGCTTCGCTCGTGGAGGAACTGACTCGCACTTGCGACGACTGGGGGAAGCAACCGCTGATTCATGACATGTCGGGTTCGGTCGCACGGGCGATCCCACGCGCATTGGTTCGGTGTCAACTGCTCCATGAGCGAGGCTACGGTGATGCCGCTCGTCCGCCATTCGAGGGCTTGCAGCAAGAAGCCTTCAAGGAATTGTTCGTGAAGCCGATCAGCAAGCGCGATGAGGTTCCGTTCATTGACCCCGACGACATGCCGCCGATCTCGCAGATCGAGGTGCCTGAACTCTCCATGCCGGATTGGTCGATCCTTAGCCAAACGGTTCAACTGCGAATCGGCCATCTGGCGCGGGCAATTGTCATCTGGGGCGTCGATGCCGCTTTGAACCGACACGTCCCTCGCGAGAATCACCTGATTCGCGTTTTGAGCGAAGAGGCGGTGAAAGGATTCGATCGATTCACGGAATCGAACTTCGAAGAGTTTTTGCGCTGCAAGTATCCAGAAGCCGGCGCGAAGAAGGCCGAGAACGAGCGGCTCGAGCAGAAGCTGAAATCGGCGCTGGTGCAGGAAATCGAAGGTCTCCGAGAGAAAGCGTTGAGCCGCACGGTGAAGTTGCCACCCGACTTCCGGGCTCAGTGCTTGGCCAAAGTGGTGTCCGACCGCAAGAGAAATGAGATTGCGGGGCCGTGGAAAGAGATCGCGACATCCCTGTGGGCCAAAGCGTGGGAGACTCCGGATGAGCTCGAGTGGGAATCAATCGAGTCCTTCACCTTTACAGAGGACGTCGTCCCCGAAATCATTCGGAACTCAAAAACCAGCTTGCTCGCTCCCTCTGATTTGCTTCGCGAGCCCAATCATTCGCTGTTCGCGGCGCCTGTTCTCCGGTACGGAAAAAGGTTCACAATCGTGGATCGCGCGGAGTTGGAGGGAATTCGAGCCGTTCACAAGCTCATCAAGGATTACCTTGCAAAGGTGAAAAACAACCCTCGCAAGAAGAACCCTCCGCTCTCCATCGCCGCGTTCGGGCCTCCGGGGTCGGGGAAGACGACCGCGGTCAAAAACATCGTGAGTTCCCTCGCCAAGGATGGCGAAGACACCAAAATGCTTGTCTATAATTTGGCGGAACTGACCTCCAGCGATCAACTCGCCTCGAAGTTTCACGAGGTGTCTCAGACCATCTCGGACAACAAAGTCGCCGTTGCCTTCTTCGACGAGTTCGATGCCCAACACGGAGACGAGCAGTGGGGCTGGTTGAAATTCTTCCTCGCTCCCATGGAAGACATGGAGTTTCGCGGCGAACACGTGCACAACTCCATTTTCGTCTTTGCGGGGGGTACAAGTCCCACTTACGATCATTTCGCTTTGGTGGGGCGCGGCAGCACGGACACTCAAGTGCAGGAGTTCGCGCGGGCCAAAGGGCCGGACTTCGTGAGCCGTTTGAGCGGCTACCTCAATGTGGTCGGCGTGAATCCGTCGAGCCCGAGCGATCGGCTCTATCTGATCCGTCGGGCCATCGTAATCCGTCACTTCTTGGAAGACATCCAGAACTTGGACGAGAAGAAAGAGAAGCAGGCGGACATCGACCCCGACATGCTGCGTGCGATTCTCTTTGTCCCCAATTACGTCAACAACACGCGTTCTGTTCGCAAGATGCTGGAGCAGTGTTCGCAGACGCACAACCGACGCATCGCGAAGAGTTCCGTGCCCCTGCTTCAGCAACTCGCAATGCTGACGGATGGCAAAGCCTTCATGGACCTCTTGGCGGATGTGGCATCCGAGTCGAACGATTGACGACACCAGCGGCGTGGGCCTGCTACGCGGCCGGGATGAGCGACTGTATGATGGTCTTGGCCCATCGGCCGGAGTAGCGGCGGGTGCGGCGAAACCTTCGGAGCCGCCATGCACCGCGCCGCGTTGTCACTTCTGGTTCTCCTCCCCGCGTTCGCCCCGGCCCAAGATGAAAAGATCGAGGTTGCCATCAAACAGCGACTCGGCGCGATCAAGTTCGTCACGCTGCTGGAGAACCCGAACGGCGGGTTCGCCTCCGGCCCGAAGGACATGCAGGTCACGTTGAAGGCCACCTCCGCCGCCGTGCGGGCGCTCAAATACCTCACCGGGAAGAAGGCTGTCGAGGCGATTCCGCACCCGAAGTTCACGACGGCGTATGTGCTCGCGTGTTACGACGCGAAGAGCGGTGGGTTCGCGGACATGCCCGAGGGCAAGCCGGACGTTTACACCACTGCCGTAGGCGTCATGGCCGCCGTGGAGTTGGAGATTCCGAAAGAGAAGTTCGCCAAGTGCATGGAGTACCTGAAGGCGAACGCCAAGAGCTTCGAGGACGTGCGAATCGCCTCCGCGGCGGTGGAGGCGTGGGGCGTGAAGGACTGCCCGTTCGATCTCGGCCCGTGGCTGGACATCGCGGCGAAGCAGGTGGGCGACGACGGCACCGCGGGCAAGGACGAAGCGATCCCGCGCGAGACCGCGTCCGTGATCGCGCTGCAACTGCGGCTCGGCGTTCCCGAGAAGAAACTGAAGAACTCCAATAAGCTGGACGATGTGCTGCAACTGGGACAGCGGGCGGACGGCGGTTACGGCCGCGCCGGGGCCAAGGGCTCGGACCTCGAATCGACCTACCGCGTAATGCGGGCCTTCATGCTGATGAAGGAGCGGCCCAAGAACCGCGACGGCATGCGGGCATTCATCGAGAAGTGCCGCAATCCGGACGGCGGCTTCGGCTTCAAGCCCGGCGACGCGTCCACCGTCGCCGGCACCTACTTCGCCACCATCATTGTGAAATGGATGGACGCTGCGGAAGGACCGTGATTCCGCCGGTGCAATCGGGTCGCGGCTGGCGTAAACTGTCGGTATGAACGCGATCCCCCGTTTGTTCGCACCGCCGCACCCGGCGTATGGTTCGCGCCGCGAGTTCCTCACCCGCGCCGGCGGCGGGTTGGGCATGCTCGCGCTCGCGGACATGCTGGCCCACGGGGATGAACCCCGTGGCTCGTCAAACAACCCGCTCGCACCGAAGATCGCGCACTTCCCCGCCAAGGCCAAGTCCGTCATCTGGTTGTTCATGAACGGCGGGCCCTCGCACGTCGACACGTGGGACCACAAGCCGGGCTTGGACAAAGCGGACGGCAAAGAGCTACCGAACTTCGACAAGAACACCGGCTTCTTCAACGGGCAGGTCGGGCCGCTGATGAAGTCTCCGTTCAAGTGGGCGAAGCACGGCCAGTGCGGAAAGATGGTCTCGGAACTGTTCCCGCACATGGCGAAGCACGTGGACAAGATGGCGTTCATCCACTCGCTGTGGAGCGAATCGAACAACCACTCGCCGGCGCTCTTCAAGATCAACACGGGCATGACGCGGATGGGTTTCCCGTGCGTCGGCAGTTGGGTCACGTACGGGCTCGGCACCGAGTCGCAGAGCCTGCCCGCATTCTGCGTGATGTACGACACGCTCGGTCGCGGCATCCCGAAAGGCCACAGCCTGAACTGGGGCGCGGGCTTCCTCCCCACCGTGTATCAGGGCACCGCGTTCAAGGCGCAGGGCGACCCGATCGACAACCTCACCCGCCCCGCGGACCTGCCCGCCGACCGCCAACGCGCCCAACTCGACCTGTTGAAGAAGCTCAACGGCACCCCTGCCGAAGCGGATCTCGCGGCCCGCGTCGAGACGTTCGAACTCGCCTACCGCATGCAGATGTCCGCACCGGACGCCCTCGACCTGAACAAGGAATCGGACGAAACCAAGAAGCTCTACGGCCTCGACAATCCGAAATCGACGCACTTCGCGAAGCAGTGCCTCACCGCCCGGCGGCTCGTCGAACGCGGAGTCCGCTTCGTCCAGATCTACTCCGGCGGCATGGACAACGACTTGAGTTGGGACGGCCACAACAACATCGTGAAGAACCACGGCGGCTTCGCGCTCGAAACCGATCAGCCCATCGCGGGCCTGCTCGAAGACCTGCATCGCCGCGGGTTGCTGAAGGACACGCTGGTGATCTGGGGCGGCGAGTTCGGCCGCCTGCCGATCGTGCAGAAGGGCTCCGGCGGCCGCGACCACAATCCGCACGCCAACACCTTCTGGATGGCCGGCGGCGGCGTGAAGGGCGGCGTGAGCTACGGTGCCACGGATGAAGTGGGTTTCAAGGCCGCCGAGAATCGCGTCAGCGTGAACGACCTCCACGCCACGATCCTGCACCTGATGGGCCTCGACCACAAGAAGCTGACCTACCGCTACTCCGGTCGCGACTTCCGCCTCACCGACGTGGCCGGCAACGTGGTGAAGGATGTGCTGGCGTAACTTCTCGTTTCTCAGGAGTCGTTGGCTTTTCGAGAAGTCGAAGCGTCAAGCCGTGAGCCTGGAACTTGAGGAAGCCGCGGTCGAAGGTCACGATCTCGGCGCCAATTGAAATCGCACTCGACGACAGGTATGCGTCCATCCAGACATTGGGTGAAGCGACACGGCTCTTCGCGAGTTTGAACCAGAGCGACCTTACTCCGGAGGATTCCTCGACTCGGCCGACGGCCGGATCAAGATACACACGTTCCAAATACTCCACAGCTTCTTCATTGGTCAGAGCGACGAGTCCACCTTGTTTCATAACGCTTTCCTGCGTGATCAGTCGCAAGTAGCTCAGTTCCGTTGAATGGCAGAATACGAGGTCTCCGGCCTCCAAATGGGCCTCGTTGTACCACGTGCGGATAGTACGGCACGACTTGGTTTACGCGTTCGGGCTTCACCAGCGACTTCATCAGCGGCGGGTGGCCCGGTTGGGCGCCGGGCTTCTTGCAGGTGGGTTTCTTGGCGGGCGCCGCCTGATCCATGAACAGCGCCCGCCACCGCATCCCCTTCGCCATGACCCAACCGGGTTGGGCGTTCGCGTAATCGTCCCAACTGAAGTACAGCTTCGAGTTCATCTCCGGAGCGAGTGCATCGATCACGACTACGGCGTTCTCCCTGACGACCTCACGATTCGGCCGCAGTCGAAGTAGCCCCCTACAGGTCCGGGTCGGAGTCGAACATCGCCGGGTTGATCCCCGTGACGGTTGCTCCGCGGGTGCCGCCGAACGCGCCGCGACTCGCGACGAGATGGCACAAGGCGATCGCCAGTGCATCGGCCACATCGTGCGGTTCCGGCAGTTTCTTCAAACCCAATTCGCGCATGATCGCGTGCTGCATCTGTTCCTTGCCGGCGCGGCCGCTGCCGGTCACCAGTTTCTTCACCTTGGTGGCGGCATAACTGAAGACGGGGATTCCGCGCAACGCTCCGGCGAGGAAGAACGTGCCGCGGGCGTGACCCATGAGGATCGCCGTGCGCGGGTGCTCGTAGTGCGAGTAGAGTTGTTCCACGGCCACGGCTTGCGGCCGCCATTCGTCCAGCACTTCGGAGATGCCGTCGTAAAGGGATTTGAGCCGTGTAGCGAGATCGGAGACGTCTGGGGAATCGGAGCGAACGACCCCGGCGTCGCGGATCAGCGGGCCGCCGTCGGATGCCTCCAAGACGGCGTATCCCGCGACCTGCAGGCCGGGGTCGATGCCGAGAATCCTTCGCGGCGCAGTGTCGTTCATGGCGGTCAGGCCGTGCGGCGGAACCGCGAGCGGGCGAGGAAGCACAACCCGCCGATGCCGGCGAGCACGGCCGCTGGCGGCGCGGGCACCGGAGCCGTCGGCCCTGTCGGGTTTTCGTTCGGAGTGATGATGATCGGCGGCGGCAGGTCGAACCCGACATCGCGAGCAGTGGTGAGCTCGTTCAACGTGAACGTGATCGTGATCGGCCCGGACAGGTTCACGCCGGGACTGATGGTGATTGTCGCGAGCCGGTCATTCACGCCGAGCACCGTGTCCACGCCCGCGGGGCCGCTCGTCGCGTCTTGGATCAACACGATGGGCCCGTTCACGCCCGGCGAACTCGATTGGCCGGTGGTGAAGTTGCTCGTGTCCGGGAACGGGTAATTGGTGGCAGCGGGGGCCGCGCTCACAGTCAGGTCCGGGAAGACCGGTGCAACTCCGGCCGTGACCGAGAACTGAAGCGTGTAATCGGTGAGGCCGACGAGCCCGGGGGCGTACACGTCGAAGGCGAACGATTGGCCGGGGTTGTAGCCCGAGGGCACGCCGACGAGCGGCAGGGTGTCCGCGTGGGACGGGCCAGCGACACAAACAAGTGCGGCGGCCGCGAGCAGGGTGCGAATCATGACGTTCCTCCGTGAGGGGCGGAGCAACAGTGTTGTATCAGCCCGCACGACCGGAATACACGGCGCAATCGGCAGAATTGTCAAGTTCGCGCCGCGGTTGAAGCGCGCAAAGAAAGCGAAACGCGCGACCTTGCCTCGGATGCGTGTGCGAAGCCGCGTGATACAATACGCGCGGAGGAGTACCATGCCGCTTCGCGATCACTTCCGCCCCCCCGTCAGCAAGCGGGCTTCATGGGAAGCTCTTCATGGCGGGTGGCCCATGGTGATCGTCCAACAACTTCGAGCCACGCTTCCGCCCGGTTACACGGCCGGGCCGAAGGTGCATCTCGGCGCGTTCTGCGAGATCGACATCTCGACCTACGAGAGCGATGAGGCATCGTCGTCCCCCGGTTGGACGCTGGATCGCGAGGGTGGCGGAGTCGCGTTGGCTTCATGGGCGGCAACCGAGCCGAGCGTGGCGCTGGAGGTTGAACCGGAAGAGGATTACGAGTACGCCGTGCACGTCTACGATGAGGAGCGGGAGCAAACACTGGTCGCCGCGATCGAGATCGTCAGCCCGGCGAACAAAGACCGCCCCGAGAAGCGGAACAACTTCGTGGCGAAGTGTGCGGCACTGCTGCGTGCCGGCGTCACCGTCTGCATCGTCGATCTCGTCACCATCCGGCAATTCAACCTCTACACGCAACTGATGGGTTTCATCGGCCAGCCGCGGGCGGATCGCATGTGCGCGAACCCTCCGGCCACCTATTGCGCGGCATGCCGCTGGGGCAAGCGAGACGGAAAGACCCGGCTGGAAGCATGGTCGCATGCCGTCCCGGTCGGGGATTCGTTGCCGACGCTCCCCTTGTGGCTGACGGAGAACTTGGTCGTGCCGCTGGACCTCGAACGGAGCTACGAGCAAGCCTGCCACGATTTGTGGATCGCGTGAAATCGAACTGCGAACAGGAGCCACCATGCCGCTGCGCGATCACTTTCACCCGCCCGTGAGCCAGCAGGAATCGTGGGAAGCCATCCACGGCATGTGGCCGGCTGTCATCGTTCAGCAACTCAAGAAGCAATTGCCGGCGGGGTTCGTCTCGGCTCCCAAGGTCCGGTTGGGCACCTATTTTGAAGTCGATATCGGCGGTTTTCATTCGGGCGACGGTCATCCGGGAGGTTCTCGCTTCAATGGTGACGCCGGCACGGCGACATGGGCCGTGGCCGAGCCGACCGTCGCGGTCGAGACGGAGATCCCGGAGGAGGCGGAATACGAGGTCAAGATCTACGATGCCGAACGCGACCGCACGTTGGTGGCCGTCATTGAACTCGTCAGTCCGGCGAACAAGGATCGGACGGAGAGCCGGGACAAGTTCGTCGCCAAGTGCGCCTCACTTCTCCAGCAAGGTGTCGCCGTCACCATCGTGGACATCGTCACGGCGCGGCAAGCGAACCTCTACGTGGAGCTCATGGACTTTCTCGGCCACTCCGATGCGACGATGGTCGACGAGCCGACGATTTACACGGCGTCGTCGCGGTGGGTGTTCGGCACGCGGAAGGCCAAACTGGAATCGTGGGCGAACCGACTCACGCTCGGCCGGCCGCTTCCGCAGATCCCAATTTGGTTGGCGCCGGAGCGCGTGATCACATTCGACCTCGAGCAGAGCTACGAAAAGGTCTGCGACGATTTGAGCGTGACCTGAACACGACGCGAAAAAACGCGAGACTGGTTGTTGACACGATTCAAGTCGGTCGGTAACTTTATCACTCGCCCATCGCCCTTCGCTATCGCCGTAAGGATTTAGTCGAGGCAGGTGCTGTTCCCGTGAAGTCCTCCGGATCGAATCCTGGTTCGTTGAGCCGCCTGCTCGCGTATCTCCAGATCGCGAGCTACAAGGTGGCGTTCGCGCTGGCACTGCTCGGAGGCAGTGTGGACGGCCTCACCATGGAAGAGGCCGCGAAGGGCATCGTGGAGTGGGCGGAGGAAGACCTCTCGGAACCGGACGGTCGCTCCAAACTTCACCGCCTGGTCGCCTGCAACCTCTCCGGCAAGCTCCCCCTCGAACCGCACTCCTCACTCGCCACCACCCAACACGCCAGCCCCGTCCGGCCGGGCCACTCGCTGCCCAACGGATTGCGCGCGCCACTTCGCTGTTAGCCCCCGTCCGCACTCAACCCTGAATTTCATCCGACGGCACGCCCGTCCGGATTGCCGCGCGTTCGCGGTCGTCCGGAGCTAGCGCGTGCATCCGTTCCCGACCGTCGGCCGCTGATGCGGCCTTCGGATCGCGTGCCCCCGCGCACGCACCATGCCCGATCCAACACACGACTCACCGGAGGGCCGCATGACGACCCGACTCCGAATGTTTTTCCACGTCTTCGACAATCGCTTCGAGGACTTCACGCTCGCGAATTGGCGCTCGATCCTGTATCGCGACTTCAGTGCCGGGCTGATCGTGGCGCTCACCGCCATCCCGATGGCGATGGGCTTCGCGATCGCGATGGGGCTCCGGCCGGAGCAGGGCATCGTGGCCGGTGCAATCGCCTGCATCGTGGGCCGAACGTTCGGCGGCTCGAAGTATCAGGTCTGCGGCCCCACCGCGGCGTTCATCCCCGTGGTGGCCGGGCTCATGGCAAAGTACGGCGAGTCCGGTGGCGGGACGTTCGACCAAGGCCACGGCTTCCTCGTGCTGGCGTGCCTTGCCGCCGGGGTGATTCTGCTGCTGATGGGCGTGTTCGGGCTCGGACGACATGCCAAGCTCGTCCCCAATTCGATCATCGTCGGGTTCACCGTCGGCATCGCCATCGTGATCGCGCTGGCGAACGCCGGGGAGGCGTTCGGAATCATCCTGCCGTTGAAGGGCGGGCTCGTCACGAAGTTGCAGAAGCTCGCGGAGGGGTTCGGAGCCGCGAACTGGTACGCCTTCGGCATCGCCATCTTCACCTTCGCATTCACAAAGATCCTGCTCCGCATTTCGGTGTTCATCCCC
>Ga0163144_10027879_pt1 | contig 10916 bp, 9 predicted proteins | sample OliLak19BULKMAT1_FD_123175 | JGI IMG/M metagenome (GOLD analysis project Ga0163144, IMG submission 123175) | Freshwater microbial mat bacterial communities from Lake Vanda, McMurdo Dry Valleys, Antarctica - Oligotrophic Lake LV.19.BULKMAT1 | ecosystem: Environmental > Aquatic > Freshwater > Lake... | reverse complement strand
TTTGATCCCATTAGTCGCTTTGTAAGAGCAGAAACCTTTGGATTCTATACTCGCATTACAAGTATTTTTCACTGCTTGAGAGTCAATGATAATTAAAGTTGTCCACTTTGGCTCTTTTTTTGACTGTTCACGTAGCGTTGAGTGTAAAGCATCCATAATTACGGTAAATGCGCCGCTGTCTTTCCATTCCTTGTAGTATCGATACACGGTAGAAAATGGCGGCAAGTCTCGTGGCATATCTCGCCAGTTACAACCGTTCTTCAATTGATAAAGTAAGCCGTCTATAATTTGTCTTTTCGTCCAAATTGGCGGTCTAGTTCGCTTTTTCTTGGGGAGTAATGGTTCAATAATTTCCTATTCTTTGTTAGTTAAGCTGCTGGAGTAGGGCTTTGACATTTTCTAACTATTATACATGTTTATGATAATAGATATGAAACAGGCTTTATAGTGTTACTTCCTATTAATTAACATTATGGGTAGTGTTCAGTTTAAGCTGAGTAGTTACAATTTGGAGTGGATTGGTTAAGCCATCGCCCCTTAAAACACATCAAAACATTTGAGAATATTCGTAGTTGTTTGAAATAGTGATCGCCACTTACAAACTTGAGAAGATGATTGTTGAGGCGATCGCCAAAGTTAAGAATTGATAAGTGATCGGAGCATAACAAATAATTGGAGCGGACAAATTATGATATTTTCGTTTTGAGCATAAGTTTTTGTACCGCTCAATTCAACCGTTATGTTCAATAAGTAGGTAGATATAGTAATTTACATTTTAGATGTTGCTAAATATAAATTTCAGCTATTTTTATGTGTAATTAATTTCGTACAGGTACTTACATCACACGGAGAGCGTTGCACGAAAGTGAGATGATATTGCAACCAGGCAAAAGTTCTCTCCAGAACCCAACGCTTCATTTCTACTAAAAACCCCTTCTGGTTTTGCTCCCGCTGGAATACCAGCTAAAATTTTCAAGTTATGTTCAGATTTAATTGGAATAATTATTAAACAATGGCAAATTCAGTTTCTTTATCAGGTACTTTAAGCAGTGGCTCACCTAATGCAGCCGCGACCAATAATCCTAATATTTCTGGACAGGTCAAAACCGACGAATATATTTTGGTTGCTAATCCAAATGCGAATAATCAACCGCTAACTTTGGCAATTGTGGGAAGATCAACTTCTAGTCGCAATATTTATTTAGAAGTAGTCAGAGGATCTACCCTAGTGGCTGATTCTGCCAGTGGCACCGATAATGTCAATCTCCTAATTGCTCCTGGTCAACCCACTGATGATCCTGGGCAAGACAATCCCAATATCCCCAATAGCCTTAACTTAAGCGATTCAGTAGCCTATCGGGTAAGGCTTTTGCGTACATCTAACTCGGTAATTGGTTACTCTATTAATGCTAGTGTGCCCCAAGGCGATATTGCCTTGATCGCAGTTAATGCCGAATTTACTTTAAGACAACCAACCGCCGATAGTAATACCAACGGTGACAACACTGGAATTACACCCACCAATGCGGCAAGTGGCGAATTTTTCAATCTTTCTGATGTCAGTGACAGCGTGACTTTGGATGGCGCAAATAGAGGCATTGTCCGTGGTTTGGCTGGCAAAGATCGGATTCAAGGCACTATTGGGAACGACATTATCAATGGCAATGGCGGAGCGGATACAATTCTAGGCGAACCTGGAAATGACGATCTCCGTGGTGGCTCAGGATCTGACTCTCTCCTAGGTGGCAGTGGCGACGATAGCATTTTTGGCAATAATAATAACGATACCCTAGAGGGCGGCGATGGCAATGATCTGCTGCGTGGCGGTAGAGACTCTGATGTGCTGAGTGGAAATGATGGTAATGATACTTTGATTGGTGATTTTGGCTTTGATTTATTGACTGGTGGAATTGGCAATGATCTTTTTGTGCTGAGAGGTGGAGAAGCTGGCTCAACTGATATTCAAAATGCTGACCTAATTACGGATTTTCTGGCTTCTGGCGATCGCTTAGGTCTAACTAATAGTTTTAGATTTGAAGATTTAGTATTTATTCCCACAAAGATTACTTTTGGTGGCTCGGAGACCAACTCTACGGCGGTTTATCACTTTATTTCTGGTACTTATTTGGCAACAGTGCGAAGTGTCACGCCAGATGTATTGACCGCTTCACTTTTTACTAGCACTACTTTTTAAGCGTTTCTTCTTGTGAATATCGAAAAAAGGGTATACATCAGGGCAAACGCATTTAACTCTTAGCAAGGAGATCGAGTAAAAATTGTTCATCCCAGCCAGCCCTCTTTTAGCGACTAATTTAGCGATCGCCAATGGCAAATTAATTGCGCTGGCTGGTACTTCCTGTGTAGATAGCGAACAAAAAAGGGGCTTTGCGCCCCAGCCATTAATAGTAGTCCAATTCTTCTCCGTCATTGCGTTCGATCCTTAAATCTTCAGCCTTAGATCAGTTTTTTGCAAAGTAGATCAATTCTTTGATTGCTTCTCCTAAAGTTGCAAATTCGTAGCCGTTTAGTCCATCCCAGAATGTGTAATTCATCGTAATTAAGTTAAAGCTCCAGGGCTTGGTTCAGTTGCTAGAGCTAGTCTACAAAACACATATTTCTCACACAACACTTCAAAAAAATTAAACTAATTTCCACGAAATTATTCTCGGTCGAACAGGTGATTTGGTGCAAAAATTTAGGCTGAGGCTCCCAGAGTTAGAACTATTGCTAGAAATAGAGCAACCTCGAATGTGGTTTGCAGTTCCCGAAATGTATGGTGGATTTAATTATTGGCTTGATGGTGAGGGAGGAAATGCAAAGTTGATTTCTGAGAGTTGGTGTCGTGTTGTTGGTGGCTCAGGGCAGCGTTATGAGATTACTAGCAAGGAGGGGAAATTAGTTGATGAAGGCTTTGTCTAATCCATAGCCGCAACCTAACTGAATAATTTTAATTTTTACAAAAGTAAATCTTCTGGGCTAAATCTATATAATCATTACCAGGTAGGCATTTCAAATCCTTATGATTTTTGATAATTTTAAAAGCGGAATACTAGTTACAATTCCTCTCACAGCCTTCTCGTAAATATCATTTTTTGTCCGAGATCACCTGCTGAATGTAGGTATAGCCGTAAACTCTATTATCGTAATCTTAGTTTCTGGCTTTCAATTAACGCGAGTTCGGGATATTGGCTTTAACAAACTTCCTAAACTAAATAATTTTTCAAAGTGTTGGTAAGCGCGGTAATCAATTTTTTGAGAGCCCAAAATGTTGCTTAATTACATCAAAGCGAGTGCAGTTCCAATAGTCGATGTGGGAATTAATCAGTCCTTGATCATTGACTGTCAGTACACTTCTTCCCGTTACCGAAATCCTCGGTTTCCATAGGAGCGGGGCATTCCAACTCATTGTCCATTCAGTATAAATCGTATTTTCTTGTTGGTAAATATCGTGTAATTCTAGCTTGAGTTGCGAAAACCAAAAGGTAATGAAAGCAATCATCTTTTTGTACCGATCCAAACCTTGGAATTCATAGACTGGATCTTTAAAGAAGACTCTATCAGCATAAATACTGTAGGTTTGAGCCTTGGGAAATTGTTTGTAGTCGCTTCTTACAACTTCTAGAAGATTCATAGTGCTTTGCCTATAATGCCTAATTGCTCAAATGCTAGCATGAGCGTACCTATATTAAAATTATCGATCCTATGTCCATCCTTGAATCACTGCTGGGACAACTTCCCGATCATGCTCTGGGTAAATTGCAACAGTTCGATCGCTTTTGGGAAGGATATCGCCAATTATCTCAACCCATTCCAACTGTGGTAGTTAAAAATGATAGTTTACTGTGTGGTACTGATTGTGATGTGGCGATCGCGGGGGGAACTCTAGGAATCATAGTTGGCTGTGCATTGCAAAAGCGCGGATGGAAAGTTGTACTTTTTGAAAAAGGCATTTTACGCGGCAGGGATCAAGAATGGAATATTGCGCGACGTGAGTTAGAGGTGATCCTGAAGTTAGATTTGCTGACAGTAGAGGAATTAGAGACAGCGATCGCCACAGAGTACAATCCTGGACGGATTGGATTTGCAGGTGGCAAAGATATCTGGGTGCGTGACGTTCTTAATCTTGGAGTCAATCCGATTGTATTGTTAGATCTGCTTAAGCAAAAATTTTTGGAAGGTGGTGGACAGATTTTGGAGTATACAGAATTGCAACAGGCGATCGTGCATCCAGATGGTATAAACCTACATCTACAAAGCGATCGCCAATCATTTAACCTCCGATCGCGATTGCTACTGGATGTCATGGGACATTTTTCACCGATAGCTGCCCAATGTCGGCAAGGATCTGCCCCTGATGGCGTTTGTATGGTGGTTGGAAGTTGCGCCCAAGGTATTCCTGCAAGAGATTATGGCGACCTTTTTTACTCGTTTACGCCAATCCAAAACGCCTGTCAATATTTTTGGGAAGCATTTCCTGCGCGCGATGGGCGAACTACCTATATGTTTACCTACGCCGACCTTCACCCCAGTCGTCCCAATTTTCAAGGGCTTTTTGAGGACTATTTTCACTGGCTACCAAAATATCAAGATATCGATCTTAAACAACTTCAACTTCAACGTGTCTTGTATGGCTTTTTCCCTTCCTATCGGCGATCGCCATTACAAACCCAATGGGATCGAATTCTCCAAGTTGGAGATAGCAGTGGCAGCCAGTCACCGTTGAGCTTTGGCGGATTTGGGGCTTTAATTCGTCATCTCTCTCGTTTAACCGAGGGTATTTCCGAAGCATTGCAATGGAATCAGCTTAACTGCGATGACTTGAGACAATTGCAACCTTATCAGCCCAATCTTTCGGTGACATGGCTATTTCAGCAAGCTATGCGGGTTCCGATAGGGCAATCTTGGCAGCCTCAGGTAATTAATGAGTTACTAGCAATGACATTTCAAACTATGGAAAATTTGGGCGATCCCGTACTTAAACCATTTTTACAAGATGTAGTTCAATTTCCAGCCCTCTGCCAGACGATGATCGGGATGATCCTTGCTGACCCAATTCTAGTCACAAGAGTTGCTGGGCGGGTAGGTTTACCAGCCTTGTTAGATTGGATGCAACATTTTACGCTCCTAGCTGGCTACGATCTTGGCAATCGCCTTAACCCACTTTTAACTCCTTTGATTCGTAACCTTTTACCCGAACAACAATTTACCTTGAACTGTCAGCTTAAGGCTTGGAAATACGGCTCTGGAAGGGATTTTAGCACTTTGAACTGAAGCAAAACCCAAGTATTTAATGCTCTATCAATAACTACTATCAGCTACACAGATACCTACACATTTAATGCCATTACTGGAAGTACGTTGGCAATGAATACAGAGAATTGGTTCGTCCTTAATTTTATTAGGAGACTCATTGTTTGGTTGGATTTGCGATGTCATACATTCAAGGCTTTAAGAATAGCTTTTTTGATAATTGTAAATAATTCGTTACAATGTATCTTATGAGATATTCAACATAAAAAACTATGTATTTGACGTGGCTGGACAGTAACTCTTGGCTGATTGAGATGGCGGGTAAGCGGATATTACTCGATCCTTGGTTAGTTGGTTCTTTGATGTTTGGTAATGCCGCATGGTTCTTTAAAGCCGATCGCCGCACACCTCACCAAATCCCAGAGAATATCGATCTAATCCTGCTATCACAGGGTTTAGAAGATCACGCCCACCCACCAACATTAAAACAACTGAATCACGCAATTCCTGTAGTTGGTTCACCAAGTGCGGCAAAATTAGTAAATAGTCTCGGCTACACAGAAGTAACGGCTCTGGCTCATGGAGAAGTATTTAGAATTCCCGATCTATTGGAAATTCAAGCGGTCATTGGCGCGCCGACTGGACCAAACAATTTTGAGAATGGATATATCCTGCGTGATTTAGTAGATGGAACTTCCATTTATTACGAACCACATGGATATCACTCCTCAGCTATCCGAGAATTTGCCCCGATTGATGTAGTAATTACTCCAACTGTTGATTTGAAGTTACCATTGATTGGCACCGTGATTAAAGGACAACAGAGTGCGATCCAAGCTGCTCAATGGCTTCAGCCCAGATTCCTAATCCCAACTGCTGCTGGCGGCGATCTTAGCTATTCAGGCTTGTTAGTTAATATTCTTAAAACAGAAGGTAGTACTGACACGTTGCGATCGCTTTTTACGCAAAATAATATCTCAACCGAAATTCTTGAGCCTCAACCTTGGGAGCGAACCAAAGTTCTTTAAGCAATCAGCCTATCTGCCGCAGCATTGAAAGCACTTCACAGCCTCGGCTACAAAACACCCTCAGCAAGTGGTTCTGATGACTGGAAGTTTGATGGAGAATTACTTGATGAACGGAGAAAAAGAATTGAGGTCGAGCAATTCGATGATACGACATCAATCAATATCTAACAAAATATCCAATCAGAGGGCGGTCAAATGTCAATCTATGTATTTTCAAGCTTCTGTAGGTCGACCTTGATCGCACCCGTTACGCCGAATTTCTAAAATTGACTTCCCTCGCGTACCCCTCACCAGCGATCACAAACTGTTCAAACAACTAGCACAACATGGCGAAGCCCTCGTTTCTCTCTATCTGATGACATCACCCAAACTAGACCAACCAATTAAAAAGAAAAACCATAACGAGGCTTCTCCCTGCGATTCTTTTTGTAGCGGGTTTGAAATCAAAGTGCTGTATCTAGCAGATTAAATATTTCTCAATTGTAGCGACTAGGTGATCTGTCCAATGTTGCGCCGCTTCTAGCTTTTCTGCTTCCACCATTACTCGCATCAATGGTTCTGTACCTGACGCCCTGACCAAAACTCGACCTTGATTGCCCAAATCTGCAATTGCCTTCTCTATCTCTCCCATTAATACTTCGCAAGATTGCCAATGTGATCGCTGTTGTTTGCTTTCTACTCGCACATTTTTTAATAGTTGAGGGAAAGGAGTAAAGCTGGCAGATACTAATTGAGATAAAGGAGCTTTTTGTTTAACTAAAGCCGCTAAATGAATCGCAGTCAAAATGCCGTCGCCACTCACGCCATAATGACGACAGAGAATATGTCCTGATTGTTCGCCGCCTAGCATTGCGCCAGATTCCAGCATTTCTGCATGAACATACTGATCGCCAACTGCGGTACGGAGAAATTTGCCGCCGAGTTTTTGCCATGCCTGCTCAAAGCCCAGATTTGCCATTACCGTGGTAACGATCGCTTGATTTGGCAGTTTATCTAAACCTAATAATTCTTCACCCCAAAGATAAAGAATATAATCACCATTCACAGGCTGACCATTCTCATCTACGGCTAGGGCGCGATCAGCGTCACCATCAAAGGCAATTCCCAAATCGGCGTGATGTGCTTTTACCGTCTCTCCCAAAATAGCCAAATTCGTGGAGCCACAATTTAGATTGATCCGATCGCCATCTGGCTGATCATGTAAGCAAATTACTTCTGCCCCCGAATCTCGAAATACTTGCGGTGCGAGTTGACTAGCGGCTCCCCAGGCTAGATCTAGCACAATTTTTAAGCCCGTTAGATCATTGCCAATGGAATGGCAGAGGTTGGTTTTATATGCTTCGATTAAGCTAGATTTCTGCCAGGACTTGCCCCAACGTTGCGGAATTTGCCAGGTTGCTTGAGCCTGAATTAGCGCTTCGATTTTTGCTTGGGTTGCTTGATTTAGCTTGATTCCCTCTCGATCAAAAAACTTAATCCCGTTGTCTCCAGGTGGATTATGACTAGCGGAAACCATCACACCCGCCAAAACATCAGGCAGATTTGCACAAAGATAAGCGATCGCTGGAGTGGGACACAGACCCAATTGCCAAACATCTAAACCCGCCGCCGTAAAACCTGCCGTGAGTGCGGCTGTGAGCATGGGGCTAGAGTTACGCGAGTCTTCGCCAATTAAAACTACTCTCTCAGTTTGCGACTTAATTTCTTCAGCTACCCAATACCCTACCTGTAAAGCTAGAGATGCAGTTAAAAAATTTCCCACATGACCACGAATCCCATCTGTGCCAAATAGCTGCATCTGCCCACACCCAAATTTATCTTTAAGTATATTAGCCCAGTCACGTTCCCACAAAAAAAGGAGCGGTAAAGCTCCCATAGTTTATTTAATTTAAGTATTCAGTTCAAGCGATCGCTTCCGCTAAACTCCTATTTGCTAAAGATGCCAAACAAAGCTGAAGACTTAGCTCCTGTCAGATTTGGGGCAGACAATCCTTGAGAGTAAAGCTCTGGGTGTCCCTGGGTTACAGCCAGATAAGCACTACGCACTTCTTGACTCACCGCCACCGTCTTTGCATCATAGATTTGAGTAGCGAGCTTAGGATAAAAACCGATTCCCACAATTGGCAACAGCAGACACACCGCTACAAAAACTTCGCGCGGATTGGCATCACTAAACATCGCATCTGACGGCAACACACAGCTATTACCAAAACATACGGCTTCACGATGTCCCACAGGAGTTGAAACTTCCTCTAATTCACAGCTAGGCAAAGCATTACCAGCATAAAAAACCTGACGTAGCATCGAAAGCAAGTAGATCGGCGTCAAAATCAAGCCAATTGCTGACAGGAATACAGTTGCCACTTTGAAGCTAGAGCTATACATATCACTGGTGCTAATCCCAAGGAAGACCGAAATTTCGCCCACAAAGCCACTCATACCTGGCAGGGCCAATGAAGCTAACGAGCCAGCCGTAAACAGCGCAAATGCCTTGGGCATTACCTTGGCGATTCCACCCATCTCGGTCATTACTAAAGTGTGAGTTCGGTCATAGGTCACACCAGCCAAGAAGAATAGACAAGCAGCAATCAAACCGTGGGAGATCATTTGTAACACTGCGCCGCTAATCCCAACTTCGGTGAATGACGCAATCCCAATTAGCACAAAGCCCATGTGGGAAATTGAAGAGTATGCCAACCGTCGCTTCATATTGGTTTGAGCAAAGGAGTTAAAAGCACCGTAGACAATATTCACTATGCCTAAAATTACCAACACTGGCGCAAAGTACACATGGGCATTGGGCAACATTTCCAAATTCATCCGAATCAAGCCATAGCCACCCATCTTTAGCAATACACCCGCCAAAATCATCGAAACAGGGGCAGAAGCTTCACCGTGAGCATCGGGTAGCCAAGTATGCAGGGGGAAGATTGGCAATTTTACGCCAAAGGCAATTAGCAAACCACCATAGACAAATAGCTCAAGCGTTAAAGGATAATCTTTCGTACCCAAAGCTGCCATATCAAAGGTCACAGTGTCGCCAGAAAATGCTAAACCTAGAGCCGCAACTAAGATAAAAATTGAAGCAGCGGCAGTATAAAGAATAAACTTGGTAGCAGCATAGCGCCGCTTTTGTCCACCCCAAATTGAAATCAATAGGTATACAGGCACCAACTCCACTTCCCACATCAGGAAGAACATCAACATATCTTGGGAGGTAAATACGCCAATCTGGGCACTGTACATCACCAACATCAGGAAGTAGAAAAGCTTGGATTTGTGCGTAACTTGCCAGGCAGCCAGAATTGAGAGGGTATTGACTAAGCCAGTGAGTAGCACCAGAGTTACGGAAAGACCATCTACGGAGACTGACCAGTTCAAGCCGATTTGTGGCACCCAAGTATAACTCTCTGCCAACTGAAACGTTGCACTTGTGACATCATAGTTTGTCCAAAAGGCGTAAATCATCAGGGCGAAATCAATTAAGCCAACTGCCAAGGTATACTGGCGAACGGTTTTGCCGTCTTTGTCGGGGAGGAGCGGAATAGCTAAAGAGGCAATCAAAGGGAAGATGATGATTGTGGTCAGCCAGGGAAACTGAGAGGCTAGTTGAAGCGGTGCCGCCATAATAGGAAAATATACTTACTGAGCAATAATCAACATTGTATTAAATTATGTGAATATCGCCGTATAAATCTTTACATTCTTTTTTGGGCTATACATTGAGTTTTCTAAATGATTCTGCTGGCTCATAAGCAAGTGGCAAAAGGTAAAAAATGCTCAAAATTTAGGGCTTCTTGACAAAAAATGCTTACAAAAAAGTCCCTAGAGAAGGTACTCAAAGGGACAAAATCGAAATTATTCAGTTGATCAGAATAAATTGAAAGCTCGAAATCTAAAAAACTAAGCAGAGATTTCAGACTTAGCTTTCTTGTTCTTCTTAGCAAAGTGATATGCACCACCAAGCGCAACCAAACCTAGAGGGCTAAACTCAAAAGGTATTGCGGTAACATCGATATTGTTAAAGCCAACCGCAGAGTTTCCAGGAGAATCTCCACCGTTTTCACTAAGAACCAAACGCAACACAAAATTTCCAGGGGTTTGATTAGCCAAAGATACTGAACCACCTGTAGCACCCTGAATTAAGAAGGGAGTACCTGAAGCTACAGATGGAGAAGTTTCGTTGATGAAACTACCTACGAAATTAAGGGAAGAATTAAATAATTGAACGCTGTATCCATCATTACTAAAGGTACCAACTCTTCCACCAAAGGCACGATTAAAAGTAACAATTAAACTTCAAGCGGCAATGTCAGCAGCAGATACAGCAAAGGTTGAACCAGCAACAGCGGTGCCATTATCAACGCTAGCAGCAATAGTTTGGTCGTTAGTTGCACCTAGAGCAACATAATCACCACTAAAGGTGTTATTAAAGCCAAGAGGAGAGGCACCAGTGTTCAAGGCTCCACCAGCAGTAGCAGTGTTATCAGTTGTGCCAGTAAGGTTGGAGAAAGTTGAAGGATTGAGAATGGCAGCGTTAGCTACACCAGAGAGAGAAACGGCTGCGATCGCGGTTCCTAGAATAGTTGCAATTTTTTTCATTGTTATTTCTACCTCACTTAATTAGTGTTTATGTGT
>Ga0163144_10027875_pt1 | contig 10917 bp, 8 predicted proteins | sample OliLak19BULKMAT1_FD_123175 | JGI IMG/M metagenome (GOLD analysis project Ga0163144, IMG submission 123175) | Freshwater microbial mat bacterial communities from Lake Vanda, McMurdo Dry Valleys, Antarctica - Oligotrophic Lake LV.19.BULKMAT1 | ecosystem: Environmental > Aquatic > Freshwater > Lake... | reverse complement strand
GATTGGCCGCGGTGAGATGCCACCGGGCGCGCGGATGGTGCATCATTCGAGTCTGTGACCGTCACCGCGCCCTCCCGTTCGCTGAATCCCTTCCGAGTACTCGCTGAGTACCGGAACTTTCGGCTTTTCTGGATCGGGCAGACCATCTCGCTGATCGGGTCGTGGATGCAGCAGGTGGCGGTCGGCTGGTTGGCGCTCGAACTCTCCAACGACCCGTTCGTCGTTGGGGTGGTCGCCGCCGCGGGGACGCTCCCCATTCTTATTTTTTCGCTCCCGGGCGGGGTGCTGGCGGATGTCGCGGACAAGCTGCGCGTCATCCGCATCGCGCAGGCGCTCATGCTGGTCGAGGCCTCGGTGCTCTGGTACTTGGCCTGGACCGGGCACCTGACGATTCTCTCGCTCATCATCCTCACGAGCATCGGCGGCCTTCTCGCGGCGTTCGAGATCCCGGCACGGCAAGCGCTGTTCGTGGAGCTCGTGGGTCACGACGACCTCGCGGCCGCGATCGCCCTGAACTCGACTGGCTTCAACTTGGCGCGTGTGATCGGCCCGAGTGTCGCGGCGGTGATCATTGCGAAGCTCGGCATTGAGTGGACCTTTGGCATCAACGCGCTGAGCTTCGTGGCGGTGCTGATCGGACTCGCGATGATCCAACTCGTGCCGCGCGCGCGGAGTGACGCGCCACGGCAAGGGGCGCTCGAGGGCATCAGCGAGGCCGTACGCTATGTGCTCGACACGCCGCCGCTGCCGATGCTGATGCTCTTGGCGATGGTCTTCTCCCTGCTCGGTATCCCGATCCTCACCCTCCTCCCTGTGGTGGCGCGTGACGTGCTCGGACTCGGCGCCGGCGGCTACGGAGGCCTCATGGCCGTGCTCGGTATTGGGGCGATGGTCGGCGCACTTGCGATTGCGGCGACAGGCGGAGGGGTGAAGAAAGGGCGGACGCTCTGGTATGCGTCGCATACGCTCCCGGTCCTCTTGATGCTCTTCGCGCTGGTGCGTATCCCGACGCTCAATGCAATTCTGATCTTTGGGATCGGCATCGCGATGATCATCAACAACGCGCTCGTGAACGCGCGGCTGCAGGAGGTCGTCCCCGACGCCCTCCGCGGTCGCGTGATGTCGCTCTATGTGATGGTGTATATCGGGGCGTCGCCGATCGGCAGCTTCATGGCCGGCGCGATCGCCAAGGGGTTCGGTGCCGCCTGGGCGATCGGCGGCACCGCGGCGCTGATGCTACTCTTCGCGCTCTGGGTATTCCGGCGCGAACCCGCCCTTACGGCGCACTGAGCGGCCATACTGCCCGCCCTCGGAGCGCGAGAGCTTCCGCTGCGCCACGAGCGACTCCAGCACCAACTCGCACGCCGCCACGACATCTCCCTCGTCGTCGCTCTGCAACGATGAACCCGCGACCAACTCGACCAGACTCGGCACGGTGGCGAATCCCGCCCGAGCCGCCACCGCACTGGAATCGTCGCTGATCTGTAGCGCCGAGCCCGTGTCGAAGTACATCACGATGTCGTCGAGCGGAAGACGCGGCTCGCGCTCCTTGAGCGTGGCATCGGCCGCGCGGCGGATCAATTCACGCGCGATGACCGCACCGCCAACAAGTTCGCCCTCGTACTCCAGCTCGATCTTGCCCGTGATGGCCGGCAACGCCGCGTAGAGATCGGCGAGGCGCGGCACCACGGCCGTCTCACCCAATCGCACCGCGCGCCGCTCCGCGTTGGACACAATGTTCTCGAGCAACGTGATGCTCAAGCGCTGCGAGACGCCCGATCGCTGGTCGATCCGCTTCTCCTTACGCGCTTCGAATGCCACACGTTCCGCCACTTCCGTGACGATCTCGGGGACGCGCACCGGCAATCCATCGCGTTGCGTCCACGCTTCCTGGGCCGTGATCTCCATCGCGAGGTCGACGGTGGCCGGATAGTGCGTCTGAATCTCGGAACCGATACGATCTTTGAGCGGCGTGATGATCTTGCCGCGCGCCGTGTAATCCTCGGGGTTCGCGGTGAACGCGAGGACGACATCCAGCGCGAGGCGCACGGGATACCCCTTGATCTGCACATCGCCTTCCTGCATCACGTTGAACAGGCCGACCTGCACCTTGCCCGCGAGATCGGGAAGTTCGTTCAGCGCGAAAATGCCGCGATGTGCACGCGGAAGCATGCCGTAGTAGATGGAGAGCTCGTCGGAGAGCAGGTGTCCACCGCGCGCCGCCTTGATGGGATCGAGGTCGCCAATGAGATCGGCCACCGTGACGTCCGGCGTCGCGAGCTTCTCGACGTAGCGCTGGTCGGGAGAGAGCCAAGCGATCGCGGTATCGTCGCCGGCTTCGCGGAGCCGCTCACGCCCGAACTTGGATATCGGCGCAAAGGGATCGTCGTTCACTTCGCTACCGGCGATCACGGGCATCTGCGGATCGAGCAACGTGGTGAGCGCGCGCAGGATACGCGACTTGGCCTGACCGCGGGTGCCGAGCAGAATGAAGTGATGCCGCGAGAGCAGGGCATTCACGATCTGCGGCATCACGGTGTCCTCGAAACCGAGCACGCCCTTGAACAGGGGCTGGCCGTCCTTGATGCGCGCAAGCAAGTTGGTGCGGAGCTCGTTCTTCACGGAGCGCCCGCGCTTCGGCGCCTGGCCGAACTCGGAGGTGCGCAGGGCGCCTAGCGTTGTCGGAAGCTTCTTCTCGGCCACGTGTGTTCTCTGGTTAGGAATGTTCTCTGAACTAACGCGCTTCTTCGGTCGTCGGTTCGGTATGCGGGCCCGGCGCCGGGAGTCCAGCCCCCTTTGTGAAGGCCACGCAGCAGGCCAATCGGACGCCGTTCAGCTTCGAGCCCACAAGGGTCCGCGCGCAGCGACGAGGCTCGACGCGTGTAAGCGTGTGGGCTGAGCGCATGGGGACTCCGGCCAACGACCGCGCGCACCGAAGCCGAAGCCAAGCCCTAAGCAGTCCGAATCTCCACAAGATTGTCATAGAACACCGGCGCCGCGCCCATATCAGTCAACCGCGGCGAAGTCGTCGCGTTCACATTGCGCCCATCCGTCGACAGCTTCGCCCACCAAATCCCCGGCGCCCAAGCCACCCCTTCGCGAATCCCCTCGCGAATCCGCGCCCGCGCCGCAAAGTGCCCCCGATCATTCTCCACCACGACCATTGACCCCTCAACGATCCCCCGCCGCTCCGCATCACGCGGATGCAACGCCACTTCCGGCTCCCGGGCGGCACGCTGCAACGACCCGACGTTCACAAAGGACGAATTCATGAACTGGTGCGCCGGCGACGAGATCAGTGTGAGCGGATACTTCGCCGCCAATTCGGGGACATTCTCCGGAAACTCATACGGCGGCGTGAATGCCGGCAGGGGATCCAACCCCATCTCCTTCATCCGTGCCGAGTAGAACTCACACTTGCCGCTGGGCGTCAGGAACCCGCCCTCTGCGAACGGTGCATACGGCGTCGGCAAGTTCAGCCGCGCCCAGCCATCGCGCTCCAGCGTCTCCCACGTCACCGTGGTCATGCGCGGATCCTGCGTGGAGAGCGCCTGCTTGATCAGTGTGACGTCATCGTCCTTCAACGAGGGATGGTCGAGCCCCATCTTCGCGGCCAAACGTCGGAAGATCTCCGTGTTCGGCAGCGCCTGACCCATCGGTGCGACCGCGGGCTTGTTGAGCGAGGCGTAGAGATGCCCGTACGAGTTGTGCACATCCCAGTGCTCGATCTGCGTGGTCGCGGGGAGAATCCAGTCCGCGTGATCCGCGGTATCGGTGCGGAAGTGCTCCAGCACCACAAGAAAGAGGTCGTCGCGCTTCATCCCGCGATTCACCGTGAGGAAATCGGGAGCGATCGCCGCTGGATTCGAGTTGTACACGATCATCGCCATCACCGGCGGGCCACCCACACCGGCATCGGGCTTGGTGAGCGCATCGCCGAGCAACGACATGTTGATGGTGCGCGTCCCCACCGGCGAGAGATCCTCACGGTGGAGCGCCGCCTTGTTGAACGCGAAGTTTCCCGAGGCGCTCAACTGCACACCTCCACCGGGACGACGCCAGTGTCCCGTGACCGCGGGCAGGCAGGCAATGGTGCGCACGGCCATCGCGCCACCGGCGTGCCGTTGCAAGCCATAGTTGATGCGCACGAATGCCGCCTTCGCCGCCCCATACTGGCGCGCCAGACTTACAATGCGTTCCGCGGGAATCCCGGTGATCTGTGCGGCTCTCTCAGGCGGATATTCCTTCACGCGCTCGCGCAACTGATCCGCGCCGAGCGTGTACTCGGCGAGATACGCCGTGTCCTCGAGCCCCTCGGCGAATAGCACGTGCATCATTCCGAGCGCGAGCGCGGCGTCGGTCCCGGGGCGAATGGCGATCCACTCGTCGCACTGCTCCGCGGTTCGCGTGCGGATCGGGTCGATGCACAGCACCGGCACACCCTTCGCGCGCGCCTCGAGCACCTTCGGCCAGAGATGCGGATTGCTCGTGAGCGTGTTCGTGCCCCAGAGGAGTATGAGATCCGCGTTGGGGACTTCGTCTGCATCGGCACCGATGCTGGCGCCAACGGTCATCCGCATGCCCATCATGCCGGCGGTCGCGCAGATCGTGCGGTCGAGCTTCGAGGCGCCGATGCAATGAAAGAAGCGCCGGTCGATCGACTCGCCCTGCAGCAGCCCCATCGTCCCCGCATACGAGTAGGGGAGGATCGCCTGAGGGCCATGGGCCGAGTGGCGAATCTCGTTGAGTCTCTGCGCGATCGCCGTGAGCGCTTCATCCCACGAGGCTTCCGCAAACTCGCCGGTTCCTTTGGGACCCACGCGCTTGAGGGGGGTGAGGACGCGATCCTTGTGATACGAGCGCTCGAGGTAGCGATTCACCTTCGTGCAGAGGAAGCCCTGCGTGAAGGGATGCGCTTTGTCGCCTTGAATGCGGGTCGCTTTGCCGTCCTCGACCGTGATCAGCGTAGCGCAGGTATCGGGGCAGTCGAGCGGGCAGGCCCCTCGGACCACCGTTGCGTCGACGTCCGCGACCGCGTCCGCGACCGCGTCCGCAGGCGTGTCGATCACGCGATGGCCTCGACGCGCGCCGAGAGCGTGCGCTCACCATCTCGCACGGTCACCGCGCTTCCGGGCTCGACCTCTCGACGCACCATCGCCATCGCCAGCGGTCCGCGCTTGCCCGAGACCACGGCCGAACGCACATCACCGACCTCCTTCCCCGCGGCATCGAGCACCACGGCGCCGCGCGTCAGTGGTTGCTCGGTGGAGAGCCATCGCAGGTGTTTGTTCACGTGCCCGCGAAAGTGGATGCGCGCAACGACTTCCTGGCCCGTGTAGCAGCCCTTCGTGAAGGAGATCGCGCCAAGCGTGTCGAGATTGGCTTCCTGCGGCATCGTCTCGGCGTCCATGTCGACGCCAAAGCGCGGGAGGCCGACCTCGACGCGTGCGATCTCCACTTCGTCCGCCGCGATCTCGTGAAGGCCCTCTTGCTCGAGCGCACGGCGCAGCGCGGCAACACTCTCACGCGTGCCGATCACGTCGAACCCCGGCACGCTGAGCTCGGTAGAGCGAATCACATCGAAGGTGCCATCGACGGCGCGTGCGAGCCCGAGCGGGGGCAGCGCGCTCAGTGTGGTCACGTCCATGCCAACATGCGGGGCGAGCTTCGCGGCGGCCTCTTGCCCGTGAATGCCGAGGCAAGCCGTGGTCTCAGTGATGACCGCGTACTTGGCCGTGCGCGGATTCACGAACTTCTTGATCATGGTCACGAAGCTCTCGGCCGACTCCGGCTCGGAGTCGAGCAGCAGGTCTGTTCCGCGATCAAAGACGCGCACCATGGCAATCACGCGGCCCTTCGACGTGAGCGCGACGGCGCGATGCCCGTGGCCGGGAGTGAGTGCGACCACATCGTTCGTGACGAGCCCGCCGAGCGACTCCTTTGCCTTCTCGCCAGTGAAGGTCATCCGGAGACGTGCGCTACGGTCGATCAAGAACGTGCTCACGGCATTCCTGTCGCTGCGTGTCCAAGGAGCGAGCGCACGCGGTCGGGGGTGAGGTCCGCGATCGACTCCACCCACGCATTCGCCTCCATCGCCTCGTGAGCGGGGAGGGCGCCGACGAGCACGGACATCATCCCAGCCGCGCGCGCTGTGCGCACGGCCGCGACCGAGTCCTCGACCACGAGTCCGCGCAGCGTCTGTCCCGGGAAGAGCTCACCTACTCGCTTGAGCGCGGCCGCGTACGGTGCGGGCGACGGCTTGGGCGGAACGCAGTCCTCCAGTGCAATCACCGGACGAAAGAGGGCGTCGAGTCCGGCGAGGTCGAGCACGAACTCGACCTCGCGGCGCGAGGCCCGCGTCACGAGTGCCAGACGGGCCACGCTGGTGAGCTTCTCGAGGGCCTGTCGCGCGCCGGGCTGCAGTGAGAGTCCCTTGCCCGCGCGCTCGGCGAAGGCACGTTCGGCGCGAAGCCGGCCGAGCTCGAGTGCGGTGGGATCGTCTGGCGCGCCGACCGCGTCACGGATGCGGCGAATCGCGTCTTCCGTGGTCAGGCCGACCGTGGTGCGGAGCAACGCACCATTCAGCGCAATGCCGTCGGCGGCGAGCGCCTCGGTGATGGCGCTGGCGCGAAGTGCGGCGGTGTCAGCCAGCACCCCTTCGAACTCGATGAGCAGAACCGGGACTTCCATACTCGAACCTTAACGGGTCGGGGTCCGCGAGGCGTAGGCGGCGTCCAGCAACTCGACGGGGTGGCGGGCCGTCACGCGGCTTCCCTCCAAGATGAGCCCCCCACCGATCTGCATCAGGCATCCCGGGTTGGCGGTGGCGACCATCTCGGCCCCAGACGCGGCAATGGCCTCGAGTTTGGGCTCGAGCACCCGCTCGGCGACCATTGGTTGCACGAGGTTGAAGACGCCCGCGCTGCCGCAGCACTGGTCGCTCCCCGCGAGCGGAATGAGGGTGATGCTTCCTGTTGCTTGGAGGACTTGGAGCGGGGGAAGTACGACCCGCTGCCCATGTTCGAGATGGCAGGGGGCATCCCAGGCCACTCGGGTCGGCGTGGCGACGGCGGGCGTCGCCAGCGGTCCCGCTGCCGCGAGCAACTCCGATGCATCGCGGACTTTTGCGCTGAATGCCGCGGCTCGCGCGGCCCACCGAGCATCATGTGCCAAGAGATGTCCGTACTCGCGACACATCGCGCCGCATCCCGCGGAGTTCATCACGATCACCTCTGCGCTGCTCTGTTCGAATGCGGCGATATTCGTGCGCGCCAGTTCGCGTGCGGTCTCCGCATCTCCGGCGTGGGCATGGAGCGCGCCACAGCAGACCTGTCCGGGTGCCGCGCTCAGGCGATACCCATTGGCCGTGAGGACGCGCTCGGTCGCGCGATTGAGCTCGGTGAAGAGTCCCTCCATCACGCAGCCGGTGAGCAGTGCCGTGGGTGCGCGATCGCCGGCCCCCGCTGGTATCCAATGCGTCGCGGATCCGCGCGCGGTGGAGGCGAGCATGGCGAACGGCATCGCCAGTCGTGCGGGGAGCGTGCGCGCGGCGAGGTGCGCGAGTCCGGTGGCGCGCAGGGCGCGGGCGATGAGAAGCGCCGGACGGAGCAGCCACTCGTGCGCGAATACGGCGAGGACCGCTCGCGCCATCCACGGAAGCGGGCGATGCGCGTTGATGGTCGCACGCGTGGCCTCGAGCAGGGCGCCATACGGCACGCCGCTCGGGCAGGCCGTCTCGCAGCCACGGCATCCCAAGCATTGATCGATGTGCCGCATCGCTTCGTTGTCGTCCGGCGCAACGCGGCCGTCGAGCAATGCGCGCATCAGCACGATGCGCCCGCGCGGCGAATCGTTCTCGTCCTCAAGGGCGAGATACGTCGGGCAGGCCGGAAGGCAGAAGCCGCAGTGCACGCACGCGTCGATGCCTCCGCTGGCGAGATCGAGCGGAGAGCCGGGAAGCGCGCAGGGTGCCCCAGCGGCGAGTGGCACTGCGCTCATACGGGCTCTCCCAACAATCCCGGGTTCAGCTGGTTCCGTGGATCAAAGCGTTCTCTTACGCGCCGCGAGAGGGCGTTCCACTGCCACCGAGAAGCCAGCTCCGCTGGTGCCCCGTGCGCACGGACCCGTTCCCATGCCGAGTGCGTCTCGAGTGCGCATTCGCCGAGGGCGCGCAGCGCCTCTCGCGCCGCCGCTACGAATGCCGCGTTCCCACCGAGCCGCACAAGCCACGGTGTGGGTGCTTCGTGCGCGTTGATCGGATGCGCCGCCAACGGGGCGTAGGGTCCGCGCAGGAACGCGGCGAACTCCGCACCGCCCGATGGCGTTGGAGTCACCACCCACGTCTCGTCGACACTCGGCCGCGATCGCAATCGCAGATGTACCTCGGTGATCACGCCGAGCGTGCCCCACGCACCGGTCATCAATCGCGTGAGATCGAAGCCCGCGACATTCTTCACCACACGCCCACCCGCGCGTACGACGCGGCCGAGCCCGTCCACACACTCAAGCCCGATCACCAGATCGCGCGGTCGCCCGAGCATCGGCGCCGCAGGGCCGGCGGACGCTGTGGCGATCACCGCGCCAATGCTCGCGCGGTCGTCCCCCCACGAGAACAGTGGGCACCACTGGCCGTGCGCGGCAGTGACGCGATCGAGCTCGGCGAGCGTCGTCGCCGCGCCCACGGAGATGGTGAGATCCGCCGGCACGTAGGCGCGGATCCCCGCAAAGCCGTCGAGGCGCAACTCATGCGATGCCCGCACCGGATGTCCCGCGTCGAGCCAGGTCCCGCCGCCGCGAATGCGGAGTCCTGCGGTGCTCTCGCGGACAATGGCCGAAAGCTCCGCGGCATCACGCGGCGTGAGTGTCGGGCGTGCAATCGAGGTGGCGTTCATCGATTCGTCGCGGCGCGCGTGCCGGTCACGCCATGCCATTCCTTGCACGCGCGCACCGGCACCACCTTCCCGGGATTCGCGCGCCGTTCGGGATCGAAGACATCGCGCAACGTGCACATCGCGTCCAGCGTCTCCGGCGTGAACAGCGCGTCCATGTACGGCAGCTTGTCGAGGCCCACCCCGTGCTCGCCCGTGATGGTCCCGCCCGCGGCAATGCATCGCGCCATGATCTCCTGCATCGCCGCATGCACCCGTGCCGACTGCTCCGCGTTCGTGGCATCGTACGGAATGTTGGGATGCAGATTGCCGTCACCGGCGTGAAAGACGTTGCACACCTGCACGCCATGCCGCTCGCCGATCGCCGCGATCTCCGTGAGCAGTTCGGCGAGCATCGTGCGCGGCACAACGGCGTCCTGCACCACGAGATGTGACGCCACGCGCCCCATCGCACCGAAGGCCTTCTTGCGTCCCTGCCAGAGCTTGCTTCGGGCGGCCGCGTCCGTGGCGCGAAGCACGCCGCGTGCGCCCGATCCGTGGCAGAGTCGTGAGACCGCGTCGGCGTCGTCGCGGAGTCCCGCCGTGGCGCCATCGAGTTCGATCAACAGCACCGCCGCCGCATCACGCGGGTAGCCCGCCGCATAGATGCTGTCCTCCACGGCAATGATCGTGGCCTGATCCATCAACTCCAGTGCCGCTGGAAGAATGCCCGCCGCGATGATTGCCGAGGTCGCGTCGGCGGCCGCGCGGATCGAGGAGAAGTCGGCCAAGAGCGTGATCACTTCCTGCGGATCCGGGGTGAGCCGCACCGTCATATCCACGGCGATACCAAAGCAGCCTTCACTGCCGACGAAGGCGCCGAGGAGATCGTAGCCTCCCGCGTCGCCGCGATCGAGTCCGACCACCTCGCCCGACGGGAGCACCACCGTGGCGTGCACTACGTGATTCAGCGTGACGCCGTACTTGAGGCAGTGCGGGCCGCCCGCGTTCTCTGCGAGATTCCCGCCGAGCGTACACGCGGTTTGGCTCGAGGGATCGGGGGCGTAGTGCAGCCCGAGTGACGTGACGGCGCGCGTCAGTGTCGCGTTCACCACGCCAGGTTCCACGATGGCGGTGCGGGCCTCGGCGTCAATCGCGATGATCCGCTTCAGCCGGTGCACGCCAAGCAGGACCGCGCCATCGGCGAGCGCGCCACCGGAGAGGCCCGTGCCCGCGCCTCGCGCCACGAAGGGCGTGCCAGCGGCGGCGAGACATCGCACCACGGCGATCAGCTCATCGCGCGTCCCCGGAAAGACCGCGAGCCCGGGCGTCCGCTGATTTCCGGGCAACGCGTCCGATTCGTAGACCAGCAGCGCACTCGCGCGCGTCAGCACGTGCGCCGGGCCAACGATCCGCGCCAGCTCCGCGGCAAGTCCGGGCCCGACGCCTACGCCCGTGCCGCCGCTACCGCCTACACCGGTGCCGCCGCCACCGGCGGCGAAGGCGCCGTCGCCGTGCGACGATTCGTTCGACGAGTCGTGGGCCGGATCGGGCAGAGGAGAGACGCTCACCTCCGACAACCTAGAGCCCTCACCTCGCAAACGCACGACGGGGGCCCGAACTGCGTTCGGACCCCCGTCGTCGTCATCCCGCGTTCACCGGGCGCGGAATGGCAGTGTCGTTCATCTCCTTACGAGACGCCCCAGAAACCAGCAAGGGAACGTCCCTCAGGCGAGGTCCGCAGCTTGTCAAAGGCCCGCTCGCGGATCTGGCGGATGCGCTCGCGCGTCACCCCCATCAGCTCGCCGATCTTCTCCAGCGTCATCGCTTCGGCCCCTTCGTCGAGACCATAGTAGAGGTTGAGGATCTTCCGCTCGCGCGGGGTGAGATAGTTGCGGAAGACCTTGTCGATGCATTCGCGCATCAACTTGAAATCGGTCATCTCCTCGATCTCCACGCCGTCGGCACCGGCAAATCGCTCGCCGAGTGTGCTGGCCTCGCGGTCGGAACGATCGACCGGCGCATCGAGCGAGACTTCCGTGCTCGCCAT
>Ga0163144_10027874_pt1 | contig 10917 bp, 7 predicted proteins | sample OliLak19BULKMAT1_FD_123175 | JGI IMG/M metagenome (GOLD analysis project Ga0163144, IMG submission 123175) | Freshwater microbial mat bacterial communities from Lake Vanda, McMurdo Dry Valleys, Antarctica - Oligotrophic Lake LV.19.BULKMAT1 | ecosystem: Environmental > Aquatic > Freshwater > Lake... | reverse complement strand
CGCGGGGCGTTCGAAATAGGCACGCAGCGTCTTCTGCTTGCCGGTGCCGGCGCAGACATTGACCAGCTTTCCGTCGTCGCCGGTCCGCTCTTTGATGGCGCGCCATGCCTTCTCGACGCACGGCTGAAAATCGTCCTTGGCCAGCCAGCCGCGCGCGATGCCGCGCTGCATGGCGAAGCCGATCATGCATGTACAAGAGTATTCATCGTAGCTTTCCGGATGATCGATGACTTGATGCCAGCAGCCGGTCTTGGCGTCCTGATGAGGTTTGAGGGCGGCCATGTGCTTCTGAAACTCGGCAATCAATTCCTTGCGCGCGGGATGATCCTCAGGCCAGTCGCTCAAGGCCAGCGCGAGACCGAGAGCCGGAAAGCCGTTGCCTCGCCCCCATGCCGCTTCGCACAACGGCGAATGTCGATAGATGCCGTCGCGGCGTAAACACAGCTTCCGCATCGAGGCGAAGTGGGCGGCGGCCGCGTCGAAATACTTGCGTTCGCCGGTCAGCTTGCCGGTCGCCGCCAGGATCGGCCCCGCCATGAAGACGGCATCGCTCATCTCGCTGTGATAGGGCATGATCGCCCGTGCCGTGCCGTCCGGTCCAAAAATCTGGTCCGCCGCGTTGCGGCATAGGAGCAGCCAGCGTTCGCGATCCTTCCCTTTCGCCCGCCTCGCCAACTCCGCGAAAACCAGATGGCCTGCCTGTTCACTCCCAGACTTGGGAACGGGCGATTTCTCGCCGCGCAGAAACGGCGCAACAATCCCGTCGACATCTTCCGCGTATTTCGGCTGACCCGTCAATTCAGCCAACCGCAATTTGGCGACCAACGGCAACGCCGGAATGTACGCGATTTGATTGAGCTTCTTCCCATAGACCGCCGCAAGCTGTTCGGCCACCTGCTGCGGCGTCCGAGCACGGCGCTCCTGCAATGTTTTCTCGGGAACGTCGATCGCCGCTTGCGCCTTGGGCGCGATCTTCTCCTGGGCAACCGCTGTGGACGCCAAAAAAAGGACCACCGCAACCGCAATAATTCGCATGGACTTCTCCCCGTGTGCCGCTTGCGGCTTAGCGCTCGCGGGTGAACCCGACGTGTGGCGCCTGAGATTTGGATGACGCGCCGTCGTTCCTTAAGGATAGAATAGGCGGCATGAAGCGAGTTGTGAATAGCCGTGCCAAAGCCTCTTGTTGGCGGACCCCTTGAGGAGCATTGGCGCCGACATTACTTTGGTCCAGTTTATCGTCGGAAAGGACGTGCGTCGTGCAGAAGCAACGCTTGGCCGCCTTGATTGTCTTCCTGGTCCCGGCATTCGTCGGCCCACCGACGACGGCGGCCGCGGATTGGCCCCAGTTCATGCGCAACGCCGCTCACACCGGCGATGCTTCGGAAGAATCGCCGCGGTTTCCGCTGGGACTGGTTGCGCAGGTCAAGCTGGACGACGCCGTGCTGACCTCCGCCGCCGTGGTGCAAGGCCGCGCGTACGTTGTCGATCAAATGGGGACGGCGTATTGCATTGATCCGCGCCTGCGAACCATTGTCTGGAAAGCGTCTCCGGATGGCGCGCGGGCAATGGGGTCCAATACCTCGTCCCCGTGCGTCGCTCATGGCCGCGTCTATTTCGGCACGACGGCGGGCACGTTTCACATTCTCGACGCCAAGAACGGCAAAGTCGTCAAGACGCTGCGGATCGGATCGCCGATTCTGAGCGCGCCAACGTTCGCGAACGATCGTATCTACTTCCAGGCGCTCGACGCGGTGCTTCGTTGTCACGATCTTGACGGGAACGAGCGCTGGCGCTGGGACCATTACGCGCGTTTTCAGGAGCCGAAGGAACTGACCAAGGCCAAGGAACGTGAACGCGGGCATCCCGGCAGCTACGATCGGCCCCACTACGGAGGCGGCGATGTCGCGGTGTCGGGCAAGCGCGTCGTCACCAGCTTCGGCTGGGACATCGCCTGCGTGGAGGACGGCGGCGACGCCGCCCAATTGCTCTGGTGCAATCGCGCTCCCCATGGCCGCGACGGAGCCTCACCGATGTCGTCATCCATCTCCGGCGACTGGGTCTACAACGCCGGCATGGGAGCGGACGGCCACTTGGCGCTGGCGCGCCTCGCCTTGAGTGACGGCAAAGTCTCGCGCCTGACCAGTGGACGCTTGGAGGCTTACGCCTGGAATACCCCCGCGGTTCACGGCGAAGTCGTTGCCTTCCGAATTTCCTCATACGGCAAGAACGGCGTCGCACTCTTCGACGCCGCACAACGGAAGACCGTCGCAAGTTGGCATGACGACAAAGAGGCGACGCCGCCTGCCGGCTCACAAGTTTTGACCAAGGATCACCTGCTCCTCACTACGCTGCGCGGCGAGCTGATCGCCGTCGACAGAAACGCGAAGCCGGCAGCGAAGCCGTTCCGCTTTCGGACGCCCAGCGGCAAGGGCATCGGCCCGGCGCCGAGCGTCGTGGACGGTCAAGTCTACTTCGGTTGCGACGACGGCTGCTTCTATGTGCTCGGGCCCGACGGTAAGAGCGAGCCGACGCCCACCGCGAATCCGGATATTCACCAGCCCCAGAGCAAAGCACCCGTGAAGGCAACGACATGGCCTTCCGTCTGCGGCAACGCGGGCAATACGTCGTTCGTCAATGATGCCGATCTCAAGCCCCCGCTTCGTGTTCGCTGGGCGGCGCGCGGCTTTGGGCATTTTCTCGCGCCGTGCATCGCGACGGAGAACGACCTTGTTAGCGTGACTTTCGGCGGCATCATCACCTGCCAGGAACAATCCACGGGCCGTTTGCGCTGGCGCCGTCAGATGCCTGGTCCCGAATGGGGAACCGCATCCGGCCTACTTGTCCACGACGGTCGATTGTACATCCCGCGTCCGACCTTTGGCCGCATGGAAGGCGCATTCTATTGTCTCGACATGCGCGACGGTCAATTGCTTTGGTCGGCGGACATCGGCGGCCGTTACATTTGGGAACGGGCCGCCCCGGTCCTGGCGCAGGGCAAAGTCGCGTTCGGCACCGGCCAGAAGGGAACGCCGCCGGGCACGCGCATTCAGGCGTGGGACGCCGACACCGGCAAAGCATCCTGGCACATCGAACTGAACGTCGCGGGCAATCGCGCCGGCTCGATCGCAGGCTGCACCGACGGGAAGGTCATGTACTTCACCGCCGGCGCCGGCGCCTGGCAATGGAAGCAGGAAGGCGACAAGAAACGCGGCGAGGTCGTGGCCGTCGACGCTGCGAGCGGAAAGATCCTGTGGCGTTCCCACGAACTCTTCGGCGCCACCTATCCCGTCCTCGACGGCGAGCGCCTGTTCCTTAACGGCGATGCCCTGTATTGCGTGGCGCCGAAGGATGGCACGTTGCTCTGGAAACGCACCGGCGCCGGCTACACGCGCTTCAGCGTCGCCGACGATTTTCTCGTCATGCGCGGCTACGGCGGCCACGGCGCCAAGGTGCGCGTGGACGATGGCAAGGATTATCCAAACTGCCGCGAACTCGGCGGCGAAACGCATTCGTGCAGCCCCGTGGCGCTCACGCCGCGCTACGCCTTCGCCACAACCGTCGGCGGCCTGAATGTGCGCGACGTCAAGACCGGCGAACTGCTCTGGCGCTCCCCAGGATTCGCCCCGCGCGCCTGCGTCAACCCCGCCCTCGCCAACGGCCGCGTCTTCTGGCCCAGCGCCGCCGGCGGCGTGATCTTTTGCTGGGAACCAGAGATGCCGAGCATGCGATGACTCTAGTTCAAGCTCATAGTAATAAACTCAGCGAGGAAGCAACTTCCCGTTTTCAACCGCGAGGTATCGATGCGACGATTCAACACACTTTGCCTACTGTCCCTGCTGGTAAGTTCCTCCGTCCTTGCCCAGGACAAAAGCGAAAAGCCCGCGCTCAACGTGAATCCGGCGCCGATTAGGGCCGATGGGTCCGTCAAATACGACTATGACATCGTCTACGTGCGGGCGCCGCGCAAAGGGGATGACAAGCAAATCGCCTGGACCGAAGTCTTCAATCCGCTTCGCGCCGAGCCTGGCTCCGACCTGATGCTGCTGCACCCCGACGGCAAAGAGGAAGTGCTCGTGCCCGCCGGCGACGATGCCGTCGCCGATCCGTTCGTGTCCTTTGACGGCGAATCGGTTTATTACGCGCGCATCCGCAACGTCAAGAATCCGGGCAGCGACAAGCTGGTTTCCGAGAGTGCGGATATCTTCAAGATTCACGTCAAGACCAAGAAAATCACCCAACTCACCAGCCAGGAATTTACTCCGAACACGGGCGTCGTCGCCAAGGGCCTGCGTTCTCCCGGCGTCTACAACCTTGGCCCTTGTCCCTTGCCCGGCGGCAAGCTGATCTTCACCAGCAATCGCAATGGCTTCGATCCAACCAAAGGCTACACGCCGACCGTTCTGCAACTCTTCGTGATGGACGATGCCCCTCACCCCGGCCCGCTCCCGCGCGGGGAAAGGGAGATGAATGTGGAGATGATCGGCCACCTCAACATCAACACCGCCCTGCATCCGACCATTCTCAAGGACGGCCGCGTCATGTTCACCAGCTACGAATCGCAGGGCTTGCGCGATTTGCGGCTGTGGGCCGTCTGGACGATTCACCCCGACGGCACCAATTGGGCGCCGCTGGCCAGCGCCTTCGGCCCGTCGGGCGATACCGCGTATCACTTCATGACGCAACTCTCGGACGAGAGCATCGTCGTCGAGGAATACTACAACCTCAACAACATGGGATTTGGCACCTATTACAAGCTGGCGCCGCAAGCTGCGGCGGGCGAGCCGTTCTTCGGTCCCGCTTCCATCAAGGATTCGCGCAATCTCGCGTACAACGGCACCAGCTACAACCGCATTCCGTTCAGCCCGCACAAGCTCGAATGGCTGACCCCGTTCTGCACCGCCTTCGATGCGCCCGCGAAATTGTCCGATCCGAAAAACCCCAACTCAACGCGCGTCGGCAAGGTCACGCATCCGTCGGCGGCGCCGGACAATCATTTGCTCACCGTCTGGTCTCCCGGCCCGGTCAACAGCAACAACGGACTCAGGAAGTCGGCCGTCGACGCCGGCATCTACTTGATCAAATCCGGCAAGCCGATCACAGAACCCGGCCAAATGTTGCTCATCAAGAACGATCCCCATTACAACGAGCAATGGCCGCGTGCTTTGGTTCCGTACCAACGAATCTACGGCACCTCGGAACCGACGGTTCTCAAGCCGCTCGCCAACGACGGCACGCTCTCAAAGCATCTGCCCGAGGGGACGCCTTTCGGTTTGGTTGGGACGTCCAGCCTTTACAAACGGGAAAGCTATCCGCACGGCAGCGTTCCCCCCGGCAAGGTCACGGCACACTATCCCGGCGGCAACGATCCGTTCCAGGGACTCGGCACGCTCGCCTACACCGGCATCGCGGGCCCCTGGTTCGTGCAGGGGGCGGACACCTGCCGCTACGAAAATAGCGAGATCCATGCCATCCGCATCCTGACCACGGAGCCGACCACCAATCCGCATTACACCGGCAAAGGCAAACGGCTCTGGTGGAACGTCGCCAACGAACGGCTTCGCATCCTCGGCGAATTTCCCGTCCGACATTTCCCCCCCGCTCCCTCTGGGAGAGGGGTCGGGGGTGAGGGTGAAAGAGAAAACCAACCGCTCGACCCCGACGGCAATCCCGACACCAGCTTCCTGGCCAAGATACCCGCCGACGTCGCCTGGACTTTTCAGACGCTCGACAAGAACGGCATGGTCCTCAACATGTCGCAGACCTGGCATCAACTTCGGCCCGGCGAGATCCGCAACGACTGCGGAGGCTGTCATTCCCACAGCCAAAAGCCGACGCTCTTCAAGGACACTGCCGCGGCAAAGTTGGGTTACCTTCCCTTTGATCTGAGCAATCAGACTCCGCTGTTGACGAGCAAGAAGAACGACCAGTCACGGAAAAAATGGGACGCTGACGACGAAACCGGGCTGCGCTACCTGCCCATTGGGGGAGAGGGGTTGGGCCTGCCCCCCTCGCCCGTTGGGGGAGAGGGGTTGGGGGTGAGGGGAAGACCACTCAACGTCGAGTATTTTCGCGACGTCAAGCCGATCTTCGACCGCAGTTGCGCCGCCTGTCATTCCCAGAAGTCGGGCAAACCGGCCGGCGATCTGGTGCTTGACGACGACACGCCGACGCAAGGCCCCCATGGCATCGGCGGGTTAATCGCCGGCCCAGCGGGCAAGGTGCCGGGAACCTATCTTCGCCTCGCCCTCGATCACGCCGGGAAATTCGGGCGCAAGTCGCCGGTCGGCGGTTGGCCGCATCCGCAAGCCTCACGCTACGTCCGCCAGTTTCAAGCACGACGCAGCTTGCTCGTCTGGAAGGTTTTTGGCAAACGTCTCGACGGCTTCAAAAACGACGACTTCGCCGTCGAAATGATTCCCGGCGATCCAACCTCATTGCACTACCACGGGAAGCCGTTCCCAGGCAAGAACGGCGACAATCGCCGACTGATCAACCTGGCCTACACCGGGAGCGTCATGCCGCCGCCCGACGCCGTCGCCGGAACCTATAAAGGCCCGGACGGCAAAAAAATCAAGGTCGCGCCGCTCTCCGATGAGGATCGCCGCACTCTGGTAAGGTGGATCGACCTTGGCTGCCCGATCGACCTCGATTTCGACCCCAAACAGCCCGACCGCCGCGGCAATGGCTGGATGCTCGATGACCAGCGTCCGACGTTGACCATGACTTATCCGCGGCCCGGCCGCAATGCCGCGTTGACCCGCATCCTCATCGGCATGCACGACTATGACACGGGCATCGACGCGGCGAGCTTCACGGTGACCGCCGACTTTCAGATCGATGGGATCATGGCGGGGGAACATCTGGCGGCGAGGTTCAAGGAAGTCTCGCAGGGCGTGCGTGAACTTCGACTCACCGCTCCCATCAAACGCTTGGAGCGCGGCACGTTGACCGTTGACATTCGCGACCGCCAGGGGAATCTCACGCGCATCGAACGGACGATCTCGGTAGGCGGCGCGAAATAGCCGGGTGCTGAATTGGGACGTTCGGTAATGAGCACAACGGTGAAATATGTTAGAGCCGCTCGACCAAGTGCCCTGGTCCGAAATTGAACACGCCTATGGGCCGCCAACCGATGCGCCGGAATTGTTGCGACAGGGACTCGATTCGTGTTGCCCTGGTGATCGAGGATCTCGATCACCAGATGACGGCAACTGCCTTAGTCCAGCACGCGACGTTTTACCTCGGCGACCTTTTGGACCGTAAGCCAGCCGCGAAGTTGGTAGCCGCTCTTGCCTAGATTCAAGGCGGTTGGCTCGGCGCCGGGACTGCCGCCGGCTTCGCTCGCCGTCAGATGAATGCGTTTCATGAGGTTTCCGAACCAATCCTCGGGACGTCGGTTCAAGATCTCACGCTCCAGGTCGATGACCGGAATTCCGCGTTCCTTGGCCAGTGAGCGCAGCGCCGCATTGAATTGGCTGGTTCTCTCCATCTGGGCCTTGAAGGGAGGGATCGTGTTGAGGATCGGAATCGCGCCTTGGGCGAGAATCACGTCGAGTGCCTTCGCCATGTTCTTGCGGTACTCTTCGAGTGGGACGCCGTCCTCGACGTCATAGATGCCGCACTCGAGGGTGACCATGCGAGGCTGGTAATCCTTGAGTATTTTCTCGATCGTCGGCAGACCGCGCTTCCCTTCCGCGAATAGCATGGCCGACTTGAGTCCGCTTTCGGCCGTGTAGGCTCGGTAGGCAACGATCTCCGTTCGGCAAAGCCACCAACCATCGGTCTTGTCTTTGGCGTCCGTGTGCATCCATTTCAAAATGGCGACATCAGCGGGCGTCTTACCCTTGCCGCTGCGCGCCCAGACGCCGTAGGGATTGGCGATGGTCATCGACCCGCCGACGTGAAGGACGACGCCTTCCTTGCCGTGAAACTTGGAAGCGACTTTCTTCATCGGCGCGGCGTAATCCCAACCCTCAGCAATGGGGCTTGTCGCGGGTTCCTGAGCGAAGGTGATGACGGGCAAAACCAGGAGAACAATCGTTAGAGAGAAACGCATGATGACCTCGTTGTCCATGGATGGCGGCCCAAGGAGGTCGCCTTAACGGAGGTACGCTTGCACATTTCCTCGCGCTCCCTGCGGCGGAACCTTGCTGGTGCCAAGCTCCGGATCGGCCAGCATGAAGCTGACCGCCAGCGGAAACTGCCCCTTTGGTGCGCCCTTGCTGAAATTGCCCTCTCCCCAAAACTGTCCAAGGGCCAAAACGTTGAAGCGCGACACCTTGCCGTCCTTCGCTTCGAGAAACCCTCGAAGGTCAGCCTTATAGCCGCGATTCCCCGTTTTCGTTTCCAGGTGGACCGATCCGGTCAGCCGTCCGTCGCGGAGTGTCAGTTCCAACTTCTTGATCTCATCCTCGCGCCACATCGGCGGCTCACCGCGCGTGTTGTCGATCAAATGATAGCGCACGATTCGGCGTTTGACGCTTTCAGGCAACATCCCCTTCGAAAGGTCTCGGACTTCGTCTTCACGCAGCCAAAAGTGGTCTCTACCCAACGAGCGAAGGTAGCGCTGGCCCTGCTTGTCTGCCGGATCGTAACCGCCCAAAACCTTTGCAGTCACTTCCAGGATCAAGCCTCCCTTCGGTGCTGGCGGTAAGACCGATGCCTTGGATTCGTCGATCTTGAGAGCCGGCGCGGCCGGATCGAATTTCTTAAGTGCCGTTGCCAGGAGGCGCTTGACCTGGTCGGCGTTGGCGGTATTGGCGAAGGCGAGTAATTTGCCATCCGGCGTGAAAAGGTAAACGCCCTGAGAGTAGCCGTCGAGGCCCCGGCCCGCCTGCTTGAGTATCTGGGCGAAAAATGCCCCTTCCGCATCCTTGCGAACGCGATGAATATGCTGATCCACCGCTACTGGCACAAAATGCGTGGTGAGAATCTTGATCACTTCCGCATCCTGAAAAGCCGACGCACGGTCGGCGATGCCGTTATTTCAGACACAACCCAGCGGATGGCCTGCCCGGCAAAGCATGTAGATGGGCTTCCTTTCCTTCACCGCCTGGGTGCGGGCCTCCAGAAGCGACACCTTCCAGGGGATGCCCTGCCATGGCTCCCGGACGGAGGTCAAGTCCTTATGGAGTTTTTCAAACCGAGCGACACTTAGACCCCCTTCGCCAGCCAAGCTCAAGCTGGTGATCGCGATGACCGACGCCCAGACGAAGCAGTTTCTCATGTTGTCCTTTTCGTGAAATTAAGAGTTTTCCAGCCCGCGCATCGTCCCTGTACTCGTCCCGAAGCGGTCGGCTTCGATGCCCATGCGCTGAAGCATCGAAACAAACAAGTTCGGCAATGGATAGTTGCGACGTTGATCGAAAGCGAGATGGCCGGCATGGCGAAAGCCGCCGCCGGCGAGAAGGATCGGCAGGTTGGTGTTGGCGTGGCTGTTGGCGTTGCCCATCGGCGTGCCGTAAAGGACCATCGTGCGATCCAGGAGCGGTTCTCCCCCTTCGCGGATGCGGTTCAGTCCCGCCAGGAAGCCGGCCAGCGCCTTGATCTGTTCCGATTCGATGATGAAGAGTTGTTCGAGCGCTTCCTGCCGACCGCCGTGGTGCGTGATGCTGTGAGTCTCGGAGGTCACCCCCGGCAGATCGGCGACGATGCTGTAGGTGTTGATGAACAGCGACACGACACGCGTCGAATCGGATTCAAAGGCGAGCCGCGCGACATCGAACATGAGCCGAATCCGCTCGATGAGCTTTCGTCGTTCGCCTTCGTCGACCAGGGGCCGGGCGGTGGTGGCCGGTCGGGGTCGGCGTTCCCATGCTTGGGTCTGTTCGAGTTGCCGTTCCAGTTCGCGCACGGCATTGAAGTATTGATCGAGGCGATCGCGATCGGCGGGGCCGACGCGTTTGCCGAGTCGGCCGGCGTCCTCGGCGACGAAGTCGAGCAGACTTCGCCCGCGCCGCAGGTCGGCGACGCGCGCCTCCACCTCGGCGGTGCTGCCTTGCACGAACATCGCCCGAAAAAGGGCCGCGGGACTTTTCTCGCCGGGGATCTTCACTCCGCTGCGCGAATACGACATCCCCTGCGTGCCCTCGCCGTTGACGTCGAGAACGAACGACGGAAACCGCGTCACCGGCCCAAGCCGCTCGGCCGCGAACTGATCGACCGAAATCGTGTTCCGGAAACCGGCGCCCCCGGGGTGCGGCGCCGCGGAAAGAAACGACTTCTCCGCTTCGTGCGCGCCGTCGACGGCTGGATGCGACACGCCGCTGAAGACAGTCATACGGTCCTTGAATTCTTCGAGGAAACGCAGATACGGCGTCAGCGCGTAAGCTCGCCCCGTCTCGGTCGGAAAGAAATTCTGCGGGAGGATGCCCGTGTTGGTCTGCACGGCGATCATGCGCCGCGGCGTGGGCGGGCGCTCCTGTCCCCGGCTAACGGAAGGCCGCATGGCATCCAGGAGCGGCAGAGACAGCGCCACGCCGGCGCCATGCAGAAAGGTTCGACGCGAGAGGGAGCGGTTTGAAATCATGGTTCCCCGTCATTGAGAAGAAGGAAAAACTAGGATGGCCGACTGTCTACTTCTTTGATTTTTTCTTGAGTACCTTCTTGACGTCGGCCAAGTCCATTTCCAACGTTTGAGCGATGTTCTCGGCGGAAAACCCTTGCTCGGACAACTTTTCGATTACCTCCGTAAGCACTTCTTCTCGCGCTTCTTTTCGCGCGACTTCTCGCACTTCTTCTCGCACTTCTTTTCGCGCTTGCTTTAGCGCATCCGCGACGTTCTCCTTATAGTATCGCGATTTCTTGTAGTCACCCAAATTCAACATGGTTCGTACCTCCTCTCTGGACAGTTGCGGCAATCTCGAAAACACAATGAATTCAATCATCTCCAGCAGCTTGACGCGAGCGCTTGTCGAT
>Ga0163144_10027873_pt1 | contig 10917 bp, 7 predicted proteins | sample OliLak19BULKMAT1_FD_123175 | JGI IMG/M metagenome (GOLD analysis project Ga0163144, IMG submission 123175) | Freshwater microbial mat bacterial communities from Lake Vanda, McMurdo Dry Valleys, Antarctica - Oligotrophic Lake LV.19.BULKMAT1 | ecosystem: Environmental > Aquatic > Freshwater > Lake... | reverse complement strand
TCGAGGCTCCGCGAACCGAGGAGGACGTCTTCCCCCAAACACAAGTCGTACCTAAAGCGAGAAAACAGGATGAGGATAAGTTTTTAGCTCCGACTCTCGAGGCCCCGCGAACCGAGGAGGAGCTAAAAACTTATCCTCATCCTGTTTTCTCGCTTTTAAATAACTTTTGATGATAAGTTGGAGGAAGCCGTGGACTGGGAATTAATTGTAGTTGGTTTTTGTATGGTAATGAGCGCGACCTTCTCAGGCTTTGAAACAGCCCTCACTTCACTAGGTCGTTTAGAAGCTCAAAAGCTCGTCTCCAAAGGCGGAGCCACAGCCAGGCTCACTCAAGAATGGGTGCGCGATCCAGGCAGAGTTCTCATCACAATTCTAGTCGGAAACAACGTAGCCAATATTGCCGCATCTTCTGTTTTCGCTCTATGGGCTGCCAAAGAATTTCCAAATCACCTCACCATTGCAGTGGCCTGTTTGACGATTATGTTCATTGTTTTGAGTGAGATCATACCTAAACTCATTGCTCGGCAGGTTTCGACTCAGGTTGCGCCCTTTGCAATGCGCTTTTTGAATTTTGTCTATTTGCTCCTATTCCCATTGATTTGGTTTCTTAAAAAACTGAGCACACGTTTGGTTTTGCTTTCGGGTATGCCAGGGCGTGAGCGACGCATTCCTATGAGTGAGGAAGACATTTCGCACACGATTGAACTCGCTACTAAAGAGGGTGGCATCGACCGTGCGACAGGTGAGGTTTTATCAAACCTTATGGAGTTTCATGATCGTCTAGCGATGCACGTGATGTCTCCTCGATCCAAGGTCGCAGCTATTTCGGTTTCATGGAGTTGGGAGCAGGTGCTCCGCTATGTTTCAGTAGACGGACATTCTCGTTATCCTGTCTACCGCAATAATATGGATCACATCGTGGGAATCCTTTTGGTGAAGGATCTTTTTCGAGAGATTCAAAAACCCAGCCCAGGTTCCTGGACCCGCCGTATCCGTCGTCCCTATTATGTGTCGGAAATGAACCCTTTAGGGAACATGCTTCGTGATATGAAGCGCTGGGGCACACACATGGCTTTAGTTAGAAATGAATCCGGAGTCATCACGGGACTCGTTACACTTGAAGATTTGATCGAAGAAATTGTGGGCGACATTCGCGACGAGCACGATGATCCTTCGGAAGCAGGTCATGAACAAGCTTTGGGTGGACCTCGACTTGTGAATGGGGAAATACCCATCGTCGATTTCAATGATCATTACGACATGTCACTTCCGGTGGATTCGGCTTACAGCACATTAAATGGTTACCTTTTGATGCGTACCGGAGGACAAATTCCTCCTCCTGGCACACTCATTTTTGATGATGAAGTGACTTTTCGAATCCAATCGATTTCAGAAGCGGGCATTGCCACAGTTGAACTCATAGAGCCTTTCCTTCATGACAGCTCTGACGATGACTAAAGACGATAACTAAAAGCGCTTCTTAAATACTTTTAATGTGACGTCGTTGAAAATAGCATAAACGCACGGGATCCAAACGAGGGTGAGGAAAGTGCCGCTTATCAATCCCCAGGAGAGAGCGAGTGTCATGGGAAGCAGGATGGAGTCAGAGCCTCCGATTCCATAGGCTGTGGGGAGCAATCCAGTTACCGTGGTGAGAGTTGTCACGGTGATGGCTCTTAGCCGGAGAGCTCCAGATTTGGCGATATCATCCAAATAGTTTTCGGGGTTGTTCGAGGCGTCGAGTCTTTTATCCATGAAGCTCAAAAGAACGATAGCTGAGTTGATCACCACACCCGCTAATCCCACAATTCCAATCATTGCGAAAAAGCTTAGAGGCCGATCGTGGGCAATGAAGGCAAAACTCACACCGATAAATCCTAGGGAAAAGGTCGAGAGGACAATCATGGGACGGATAAAGGATCCGTAGAGAAAAACTAGAATTGCAAAAATAGCCATGATCGCGATGAGCATGGACGACTTCAGCGAGTTGATAGAATCTTTTGTACTTTCCTCTTCGCCACCAAAACTCACTTTCACCCTAGGATATTTTTTGTGAAGAGAATCAACAATCTCTTTAACTTGCGCATTGAGTTTTACGCTTGTGATTATTTTAGAATCCACATCGCCAGTGAGCGTGATCGCTCTCAAGAAGTTATAATGTTTACGATCAAAGGGGCCTTGGATCTTTTCAATTTTTGCAAAACCGGAAAGGGGAATGAGATTCCCTTGTTTGTCGGAAATATTCGTCTTTAGAAGGGTTTCAAGGTTTCCACGATCGGCATCTTGATAGCGAACGATGAGGTAGAAATCTTCACTGTCGACGTAAAGCTCGGACGTGAGATCTCCTTGAAAACCAGCTCTCAAAACTCGTCCCACATTTTCAGCGCTCAAGCCCAAACGAGCAAGCATAGGGTAATCGAGCCGAATGGCATACTCATCTCCTGATGAGAAGAGATCGTTTTGAATGTCAAAAACACCTTCAATTTTTTTAACATCTGCAGAGACTTCATTGAGCATCTCATTGAGTTGTTTGTCGGATTGAGAGCGAAACACCACACTCAAGGGTTTTCCAACGGGGGGGCCATTGGCAATGGTTTCAAAGCTAAGTGATTTGAGATTTCCTTTGTCGATGCTTCTTAGCTTGGCGAGAATCTCTTCAGATTGAAGCGTTTCAGCTTTCTCTTTGTAAATTTTTATACTGATCATACCCACATAGTCGGCCACTTTTCCAAGGGGGTCTCTATCGCCAGTTGAGGATCGGCCCACAGAGTTGACTTGAAATTCAACAATGTCTTTTCCTAAGGCCTTAAGAACCTTGTCCTCAAGGCCTTCTGTTTCAGCGGCTGTAACCTCTAGGCGTGAGCCTTTTTCAATCTCATAGCGGGCAAGATAGGTTTCGACGTTGTCTCTTGGGAAGAGTACGAAACGATTGAACTTAACGGAGGAAGCCACGCTCAGAAGCAGAACGGCAGAAATGGCTCCCACTACGATGTAGCGATGCTTGAGGCACTGTCTAAGAATTTTTTCGAAATTGCGAATGAAAAAGTCGAACCAAGTTTTCTCTTCGTCCAAGGGAACTCCTGGTTTACTTCTGACAGTGAACTGCAAGCGTGCAGGAAGTAGAATGAAGCTTTCAATGAGACTGACCGCTAGGGCAATCGATACCACGATGGGAATCCATCTGATGAATTGTCCCATGATTCCCGTGGTTGTGAGCATGGGCAGAAAGGCTGCAATTGTGGTTATTGAAGTGGCGGTGATGGGGAGCCAAAACTCGTGCGCCGCTTTAAGTGCCGCCTCTCTAGGCGCAAGTCCTTCAAAGCGGTGTCGAGAATAGTTTTCCGATATAACGATGGAATTATCTACAATCATGCCCAGCACGATGACGAGTGCGAGCATGGTGATGTTGTTAAAGTTGGCGCCTACGACGGACATGATCCCGAGAGTCGCAAAAATGCTGATGGGCATGGAGAGGCCGGACATGATTCCTGCGGATCCCGGAAGGAAGACGAGGAGAGAGATGAGCACGAGAATAAGCCCTGTTAGAGCGTTGGAAGTTACGATGTCGAGTCTGAATTTTACGTCTTTAGCTTCATCTGCATAAACAATGATTTTATAATTTTTAGGAAGCCGTGTCTTGAAGGCCTCAAGTTCTTCTTTGAGTTCTGAGACCACGCGGATTGAGTCTGAATTGGCGGTTTTGGTAACGGAAATTAACGAGGCTTCGATGCCATCGATTTTTGCGATAAGATTCGACTCTTCTTCTCCATCCACCACTGTTGCAATGTCTTTGATGCGGACACTCTGTCCTGAGAAATTAGAACGAACTACAATTTCTTCGGCTTCTTTTGCAGATCGGACACGTCCTTGAATACGAATCAATTGTTTTTGCTTGCCCACTTCGACATAGCCAGCGGGGGTGTCTCTATTGCGAGCACGAACGGCATCTAAAACTTCATTGATGCCAATTTGAAGTCCCTGCATTTTTTGCCGATTGAGCTGAACCAGAAAGGCTCGTTTTTGGTATCCTCTCAGGGTGACTTTAGAAACACCCGTCACATCTTCTAAGATGTCCTTCAGATCATCGGCGAGACGATCTCGCACTCGACCCTCATTGGATCCGCTGATTCCTAATTCAAAAATTGGGATCTCTTTTGCGTTAGCGCGAAATACGATGGGATCATCAAGAATGACAGGAGGAAGTGTTACTCGTTGAACGGCACGTTGAATGTCATCCGCTACACGAGTGGAATTGTAATTGTCTGAGTCGATGCGAATGGTGATGGAGCTAGAGCCTGACTTAGAAATTGAAGTGGTGTCTTTGATTCCTTCAACGGTGCGGATTTCTTCTTCGAGTTTGTTGGTGACTTGCTCTTCTACTTCTTCAGGAGAAGCTCCGGGGTAGGGGGTTGAAACCACCACGGTGGCGAAGTCTACGGGGGGGCGGGACTCTCTGGTGAGAGTTCGAAGACCCATGATGCCCGAGAAAAGAGCAAGAAGAGACATTGTGATGGTGAGCTTGGGGTTGTTAACAAAGAAACCGAAAAAGTTTTTCAAATGGGCACCCTTTGAAGGGTGACCTTATATGAGCCTCGACTTCAAAGCCAATAAGATTTACTTGAAAAATTAAATTATGCGCTCTTGTTCGAGCTACGTTTCATCTGGAGAAATTCACAAGATCCGTGAATCACATGGCGATGGCCTTTGAGGTTGAAATTAAAGTCTTTAGCGACTTTCACTTGGAGATTCTCGATCTTGGAATTGTTGAATTCAAAGACTTCTCCGCAATCCACGCAAAGAATATGGTCATGGTGGTCTTCATCAGGAAGTTCAAAGACGTCACGGCCTTCCATATTTTGGTGAGTGGGTTCTAGAAGCTCAGCATCACACAAGACTTTGATATTACGGTAAACAGTAGCAGCCCCGATGCTGGGATGAGCCTTTTTTACTTTTTTCACCATTTCTTGCGCGTCGAGATGACCTCCTGATTGGAGGATAAGTCGGGCAATGGCCCAACGCTGTTCAGTAAATTTTTGGCCTGAACTTGCGAGGTAGTCTTTTAGTTTTTCTTTGTAGGCATTGAGCTTTTGAGGTGTGGGGGGAGCCGACTTCTCGGGGAGTGGGCGTCCGCAGGGGAGTGATTTAGCGCTCATATTCCATTCACCTTAGGAGGAAGCTTAAACTCGCATAACAGATCAGACAAGCGTTTTGAGGCTCCTACCGATTTTGCGAGCTCGTGGGCCGCAACAGCACTGCGCTCCTTCATTTTTTTGTACTCTGTTGCATCGAGGCTTCTTCGTAGAAAATCTACCAGCTCAGCTGATGAAGAAATGGCCAAAAGCGCCCCTTTCTTTTCTAGCCACGGAGCTTCAGGTTGTTGTTTGAGGCGTGGGCCGCAGATCACAGGCAATGACCACAAGACAGGTTCTAAAACGTTGTGGAGACCTGTTCTAAATCCTCCACCCACGAATGCGATATCGAAGCTTTGATAGGATTCTAGCAAAATTCCTTGGACAGCTAACACTCTGGACATGGGAAGAAGGTGTTGAATACTGGCTACCATGTGAATGTCGTCGGTGATGTGAGGAAGCACAACGAGTTGAAAGCGTTGTTGTTCCTCGGGGCTGAGTTGTTTGAGGGCTTCACCCAAAACCGAAGCATCTTCAGGCCAAGCTGAGCCAAGAAGAATAGAAACTTTATCGCGATCGGGAAGAGCACGATGAGATTCGAGTGCAGGATGATCTTTGCTTTTTTGCTCGATGATACGAGATTGAATACGCTCGAGGCGAGCGTTGCCTATCCAGACTATTTGAGTGTCTGGGTAGAGATTGTGAAGGCGGCTTTGGAGAATGTCACGATCGTCTTCGCGGCGGAGTCCTACGGCTTTGAGTTTGTCGGGTTGAATGACTCTCTCAAGGAGGTTTTGTGCGGCGAGAGCTTTGGCTGGGAGCCATACAATTCCCTTTGCGAGAGCATTTTTCTGGGCAACTTCGAGGAGCAGAGGCCAGATGTCGGAATGACTGAGTATTAGCAATTCAGGACGCAGTTCTTTTAGAAAACTTAGGATTTGTACTGAGTCTTCAGGAGGAATCGGACCGGCATAAAGCACTTTTCCACTTGATTGAAGTTTTCTTAAGAAACCTTCTGCTGAAACAGAACTAGAGGTGACAATTAGTTTTTGAGTATCGTAGCCCGAGCTTTTGATATGATCTTCGCTCAAATAGAAACTCGCCAGATCCTCAAGTTCTCCTACAGAAGCTCCATGAATCCAAAGTGTCGGGCCTTGGGCAGGATTCTTGAGAAAGGTTCTCCAAGATCTTCGAAAATGAAGACTCTCAGCGAGAGATTTGGGCAATCCGATAAGCGCGTCTGTGGCTTTAAGGGCTCCGAAAGCGATACGTGAAATTTGGGATAAAACACTCATAGGGGCGTGCTTCCATATCCTAATTGTTTCCAGAGACGTTGCAAGACGAGCTGCGGGGTGAGTTCTTTCATGCAGGCATGGTGCTTGTCGCCCGTCCATGGGCAGATGCCATCACCATGAAGAGTGCAGGGACGGCAAAAAATACTTGAAGACAGCTCAACGGAGTTTTTGAGAAAGGGCGAGAAGCCGAATTCACTGACTATAGGACCCGCTAAGGCTAAAACGGGAGTGCCCGCGGCTTCGGCGATGTGGAGCCATGCGGAGTTTCCACAAATGAGCAAATCATGTTCGGCTGCGATAATGGGAAGCTCTAGAAGCTGAGTGCGGCTTTGTAGATCACGAATACGAAATCTTGAAGAAGAAGTCTGACGAAGGGATTCGAGAAATTCGGCCTCGATGAGAGGTCTCTGAGAAACAATTGTAACTTCTATTGGAAGATTTTGAACTTTTCCAAGCTCACGCAAGAGTGTTTGCCAGTAGGGAAGAGGCCAAATCTTTTTCCAGTGTTGAGCATCGGGCGCAATTAAAAGTTTGAGGGCGGCAGATGAGCCGAGGCCGTTGTTGGGAAGGTGTTGGGAAGAATTGCGAGACACCTTCAAGGAGGGAACTTGGCGCGGCACTTCTTCTTTGAGCAATCGTAAGTGGCGTTTGAAGACAGGATCGCTTGTTCCACCTAAATCTTTTTTAAACAAGAGAAGTCCCCAACGACGTAGACGCTCTTTTGGAGTTCTGAGTAGCGAGAGTTTGGCTACGATGCGAGTTTGTTGCAATTCCCAAAGCATTCCCCATGTGAAGAGGACTGATTTGCTCACATTGTGAAGATCGTAAATCTTGAGTTCATCAATGCGAGGAGAGCCGTAAACTTTTAGAAATGAAGCAAAACGTCGGCCGGCCACGAACCATCCGATGAGGCCCCATTTAGGCTTCTGAATTCCGAAGACTTGCAGGCGGTCGCCTTCAAAAAATTCTTCAACGAAGGCCTTGAACATGTTTTGCGTTACAAAAAGTGTGGGACCTTGCAATGAACGCACAAAAGCAGAGCAAAGAACGATGTCACCCAGCGCTGAAAATCGAAGGACGAGATTCATTTACATCCTTTTGGGGGCTTGGATTCCAAGGAGTCCAAGTCCCAGAGATATGATTTTTTGAGTGCCTTCGGTGAGCTCACACAAAATCTGGAGTTCGTCTTTATTTGTGACTTTCATGAAACGGACCTGATGATAGAGCTGATTGAAGGCTTTAGCCGCATCCAACGTTGCCGCAGCAATTTGCGAAGGATCGCGACTCTTCAAAGCTTTTTCGGCGTAGAGATCAAACACATCCCAAGAAAGAATAAGATTTCTTACAGCTTCATTTCCAAAAAGCTTTTGAGCCGCCGCCGCGTCTGATTCGGTGAGTGTTTTAAAATGGTCGCCTGTTTTTTCGAGAAGCGAAGTGCAACGTGCGTGCGTGTATTGAATAAACGGAGCGGTGTCTCCCTCGAAGGAGAGAGCCCTATCCCATTCAAAGTTGATGGTGTGGTTTCGGTTTTGTGAGAGGTCGCTAAAAATAAGAGCGCCTGTGCCGATCATGTCCGCCACTTCTTCTGCGTTAGGAAGATCTGGATTCTTTTCACGAATGAGAGCCAGGGCACGATCCTTGCCTTCGTCGAGAGCGTCTTTCAAGAAGATCGCATTCCCTTCGCGGCTCTTCATGGTTTTAGATCCGAAAGCTAACATTCCAAAGCTGATATGTTCGGCATTGGAGGCGTAAGATTTTTTGAGGGCCGTTACGAGATCAAAAAGCTGTTTGAAATGGAGCTTCTGTTGAACAGCCACCACATAGAGAGCCACATCAAAATGAAATCTTTCAAAACGGTCCTGAATCGCAGCCAAATCCCGCGTGATGTAGAGCGAGGCTCCATCGTCTTTTTTCAAGAGAATGGGAATCTCGTGACCTTCGAGATCACATACAAGAGCGCCTTCGCTGATGCGAGTTCCGATAGTGTTGTTCACTTCAGCAATAGCTTTTTCGAGTTTAGTTTCGTAGAGACTTTCTCCGTCGAAATGATCGAACTCAATTCCTAGGCGTTTGTAGAGCTCTTTGAATTGTTCCACAGATGTGTCACGAAAGAGTTTCCAAATACGGCGGTAGTCGGTGTTGCCGGCTTCAAGTTCTTGGAAAGCTGTTTTGGCTTGTGTGCTGAGCTCGGCGTTCTCTTTTTCAGCTTTGTTGAACTGAACGTAGAGATTAAGCATGTATTCGAGTCCGCCAGTTTTGAGGGCATCTTCAGAGCCGAACATTTTGAGGCCGAGAATGAGTTTGCCGAATGAGGTGCCCCAATCTCCTAAGTAATTGATGCGCTCAACTTTGTAATTTTGGTGAGCAAAAATGCGCGAGAGCGAATTGCCAATAGCGGTGGAGCGTAAATGGTGAAGTCCAATTTCTTTGGCCACATTGGGCGAAGAAAAGTCGATGACCATGCATTGGCCTTCGCCTAGCTTGAGCGAGCCAAAGCTTTGGGGTGATTTTTGAAGAGTCTCGCGATGAGTGGTGAAGACTTTATCAATTTTTTGAAAAACGTTGAGGTAGGGACCTACAGCACGCAGTTCTGTGAATCCTGCAGCTAGAGCGCGTTCGTTGAGCTTTTGTGCCAGTTCATTAGCGAGCTGAGGAGGAGCCTTTTTAAGTTCCTTTGCGAGTTTGAAGCAGGGAATCGCAAAATCTCCAAGTTCGCGTTTGGGCGTAGGGGCCCAATCTGCCGAATCTAGGGCGAGTCCTGTTTCCTCTTGAATGAGTTGGTGAATCTTGTCGATGGACGCTCTCATTAGCTACTTAGCATCGAGCCAATTTACGATTGAATCAAGCGATTCTGAGAGTCCTTTGTACACTAAAGATTCGGGAGTCATGGAGCGAAGGGCGGCCTGAAGGGTCGATTTGAGTTCAGAATCGGGTTTGATCTCGTTGAGATCCTGAAAATAGGTCCGAATGGTGAAGAGAGAGAGTTTTTCTTCGGGAAATCCATGCAAGGTTTGGCGTTCGGTGCGGACCCAGAGTTTGGGATCTTGAGGGTCAAAGGCGCGTCCTTTCCATTGAGAGGCCTCCCATCCTTCGGGAGCCTGCGGGTGATGGTTGAGGCGCCTGTCAGTGGCTATTCCCCAAGCGAAACGAACAAAAGGTCCTCTGTGAACCATGCTCTCCACCAGCTTTTTAGAAGTTTTGAGCATAGGGCCAGCTCCAGCGACGGGAGTGTGAACCTCAAAAAAATCACGACCTATTTTTTCTTCAGCAGCCCAATGGTTGGGAGCACAGAGGGACACATAAGCCATCCAATCCTCTTCGCCCTCATAGGTCCAAACAGAAAAGTCTTCTTGCACTTCTAGGCTCAAGGCTTCGAGGGCATCTGTAGGTCTGTAGGGATCGGATGAGTTTTGGGACTCTAAGAGAAGGCCTTCGAGTGAAAACACGAGTGTGGAGCCGCTGTGTTGGCAGTGCAAACGCAACTGACCGAGCGATGCATCTTTTCGAACTGTAAATTTTTGAACTGTAAAAATTGCAGGATGCTCTTGGCAGAGCTTGTCGATAATGAAGAGAACGATTCGTGATTTTGCGGAGTCTTGGAAGCGGCTCTCGCAGAGATATTTGGATTTACGTTCTTTGAGAGCCTCGAGTTTTGAAGCTCGATAATTGGGAAACTCTTCATCGATCTGAAAAATCTGGTTTTCGATTTCGGTGGAGTTTCCAAATTGAGAGCCGAAAGGGCGCAAGAGCGGACCCACCTGATAGAGGCCTTTATCGAAAGGTGTGTAGAGGGGCGGGCGCTTCAAGGGAAGCGTCATCAAAAAGAGGCCTCCAGATACCAAACTTGAAGATATTCCGATTCCACAAATCCCAGCATGGGAGCGTGATCTTCAGAGGGACCCATCACTTCAAGAATACGCACGGAGCGGCGAGCATCGTGAGCTGAGGCTTTGAGTATTTTGCGGTAGTCCTCGGGGTAAATGTGATGTGAGCAAGTGCAAGAAACAAGTAGCCCGCCTTCGTTGAGACAATGAAGCGCGCGCAAGTTGAGTTCTTTGTAAGCACGCAAAGCACGGTCTTTATCTTTGGGATGTTTCAAGAAAGAAGGAGGATCGAGAACAATAATGTCAGCCTTCATTCCTTCGCTGTGTGCAGTTTTCATGAATTCGAAAATGTCTTCGTGACGAGTTTCGAGGTTCTCACCGGGAAGGTGATTGAGATCGATGTTGTGACGAAGCACTTGAAGGGCTTTTTCGGATTGATCCACTGCAAGCACTTGCACACCTGCCTTGAGCAAATGAAGTGAGAATCCCCCTTCAAAGGAGCAGAGGTCCCACGCTGTTTTAGCGCCCATGCGTGTGGCGTATTCAGCGGTGCGCACGTGGTTAACAGCTTGATCTAGATAGGAGCCTGTCTTTTGCGAACCACCAGGGGACATCTTCCATTTGAATCCGTTCCAGTGGAAGGCGTCTATAGAAGTTTCGGAAGTGGGG
>Ga0163144_10027872_pt1 | contig 10917 bp, 8 predicted proteins | sample OliLak19BULKMAT1_FD_123175 | JGI IMG/M metagenome (GOLD analysis project Ga0163144, IMG submission 123175) | Freshwater microbial mat bacterial communities from Lake Vanda, McMurdo Dry Valleys, Antarctica - Oligotrophic Lake LV.19.BULKMAT1 | ecosystem: Environmental > Aquatic > Freshwater > Lake... | reverse complement strand
TGCCGCTCCAGCAGGGCAACAGCCCACGGGCGCTGGCTGCCCCAGGCCGCTCGCGTCGTAGATCGCCCGCTCGGATGTGGGTTCGTCTGCGCCCCACGGGTAAAGGCGCTGCCCGTCCCCATCAAAGGCTGCGGCGGTCTCCCACTCAGCCTCGCTAGGCAGACGGATCACGTAGCCAGTGGGCAGCGCAGTGCCCAGCTTGGCGGTGAGCCAGGCACAGAACGCTACCGCCTCATACCAACTTACGCCAATAACGGGCTGATTAGTGACGTGGTACTCTGGACTGTTCCAGCCCCACGGCTCGCGGCGCTTCCGCTTCCATTTCCAGCCCTCAGGTGTCCACCAGTGCTTGGCACCTTTGCCGTAGCCCTCGGCGACAAATGACGTGTACTGCGCAACGGTAATGGGAAAGCGGGCGACCCAGAACGCAGCGAGTGCGATCTTGGCAGTGGGCTCTTCTTCTCCCCAACCACCGATAGGGTAAGTGCCCTCTCGCACATAGCACCAGTAGCCCGTCGGCTGGCCAAAAAGCGCATTGCGCTGCGCAAGCTCGGTGCGCCACGCCCCAAGCTCCACAGGGAAGCGTGGGTCGCCCAGACCAGCGAGCAGGCGTGCGGCCGCGATCCTGTCGTCCAAGGCAATCGCTGCATCTGGCGTGTCAAGGAGCAGCACGAGCGCCGCGCGTAGGGGCTCATCTATCTCCTGGGTGAGATCGAGCATGCTGGCGTTGAACGCGCCGCGCTCGGCCAGCTCTGCATAGCTTAGAGCAGCCAGCACCGTATCGCGCCGATGCTGCGACCCTGCTTTGGGCAGCTTGGCCCGCCGCGCGCCCCAGAGCTGCTTGAGCCAGGGCAGGCCCTTCTCTTCGGCCTTGCCCTGCTGCTGGAGCCTGCCCATGAGCAGCAGGAGCGCCTCGCGCCAGCGCTCGCGATCTGCGCCGTTCCAATGACCGTAGGCGAGCTCGGCCATCTGGGGGTGGTCCGCCAGGTGGCAGGCAGCCAGGTACTCCTGGAAGGTCAGATGCGGCAGGGCGTAGCCATCATCGCCGCGCTCCTGAAGCAGCCCGGCCTCCTCGTCGCGCAGCGCTTCGCGTAAGAGCTGCACCTTGCGCCCGGCCTCAGCCGGCGGGCCGGAGCGCTCGAAGAAGCGCAGCATGCGCCCATCGAGGGTGGCGCCATCGATCAGACCACGGCCATCATCACCTGGCGGCTGGGCGTGGGCGCGGTAGGCCAGCTCGTGGATCACCTGACGCAGCGGGTCGAGGCTGGGGAGACCCAGCCGCTCGCGCAGGCTCTCACGGCGCACCCCGGGCTGGCGCTCCGGCTCCCAGCGCTCAAGCAGCAGCTGCACGCACTCCTCATAGAGCCGGGCGCGGTCGGGGGGCACGTCACCGGTGTTGTAGTGCAGGATTGCCAGCATGGTGAGCAGCAGCGGTGCGCGCACCAGCGGGCGCAGGCGTTCCGTCGAGGCCAGCTCCTCGATCAGCGCTGCGGCGCGCTCCTCGGCCTTCCCATTGTGGAGCTCAGGGTCGGTCCCGACCAGGGCCGCGTACCATCCCCGCACGAACGCGCGTACTTGACCAAAGGCGAGGGGCTGGATGGTACGCAGGGACCAGCCCTCCTCCGGCAGCAGCTTCCAGTCGCCGGGGGCCTGATACGGCAGCACGCGGCTGGTGACCACGATGCGCGCTCGGGTCTGCGCAGCTAGGCGGCGGAGCGCCCCGGCAACGGCGGCACGTGGAGACTCCCCGCCCTCAGCGGCGGTGGCTGGCAGCTCATCGAGCCCATCGCAGAGCAAGAGGATGCCACCCTCGCGAAGCGCCGGGGCAAGGAAGCGGCGCAGACCAGATCGCAGGCCGTCATCGAGCAGATCGCCAATCACACGCATCAGGGCATCGTAGGGTGTGCCACCCTCGTGGAGGGCGGCGGCGACTCTGCCCAGGGGCACGACCACCGGCACCGGGGTGTCGTCGATAGGCCAGCCGGGGAGACGCATGGGGTGGCCGCGCAGACGCAGGGCCAGGAGCAGGGCCAGGTAGCGCAGCACGGTGCTCTTGCCCGCGCCGGGCTCGCCGAGCAGCACCAGGCGCCGCTCGGCGCGGATCGCCTCAAGCGCGAGCTCGGGGCGGGTCAGCGCCAGCCACACCTCGGTCTCATCGGCGACCTCGCCAAGCCCCATGTGCGCGACCACCGCGCTGAGAAGCCGCTCCCCCCGTGCCTGTTGCCGCTCTCCCGGCTGTACGAGCGTGGGCAGCAATACCCGCTCGGGCGATGCGGTGTCCGGGGTTCGTTTTGAACGTTCCAGCCGCTCGATAAAGCGGCGCACACGACCGGCAGGCGCCTGTGTGGGTGGCCGCGTAATCGGGGGGCCATCGGTGGTGAGACTGGTATACACATCTTGCAGATGCAGCTGAGGTGCAGCACGCTGCTCGCTCCCACTCTGCCGCTTGCCGGTCAGCCGGTGCAGCCGCAGCTGCTGGCAATCTGTAATGAGGCTGTCGAGGTAGGCGGCGAGAAGGCGCTCGCCGTCCTCGCCGGGCTCGCTGCCGAAAAACAGCTGCAGGTTGCCATTGATGACTCCCGCCGCAACGCCGTACACGGTCCCGCTGACCGCTGCGGCGCCCTGCGCCCCCTTGATCAGATCGCCTCCGGCGACATCGCCGATCGTGATGTCGCCCGTCTGGCTGCCCGCGCCGATGCTCACCAGGGCCTGGAGCGACTGCTCCAGCTGCTGACGCACGCTTGCTGGGAGAGGTAGCTGGAGCGCCGTCTGAAGCTCGGCGATCTTGCGCTGGTGCTCGGAGCTGGTATCAGGCATGGCTGTGTAGTTCGGGTGGAGCGAGAGGGGGTGACAGGCTACTGCCGGCGTAAGGGGCGGCAGCAGGCTGCTGAGAGTATAGCCTGTCGCGCTCGCTTGCGTAGCGCCAAACTCAGCCCAATAAAAGAGGCCGGGAAATCTTCCGGCCTCGTGATGCCTAAACAGTCGCTATGGGCGTATACGCTTGCAATCGGTTACGCATCCTTGCGTACAAGCTGTTTTGTCACCATGGCGCGTTTGTGTCCACGCAGGCCGCTCTGCGCTTGCCATGCTGTGTATACTTCACGCTGAGGGCATCCCCGTCCGAGCCTCGACGCGCTGCTGCGCTCCCGTCGCACGTCTATCGAGGCCCCATGTCAAACGAAGAGCTTACCTGCCGCTCCTATGTTGTCCCGCAGCTCCAAAGCGCGGGCTGGGAGACACCCCCGCATGCTATCGTCGAGCAATATCAGTTCACCGACGGGCGCATTATGGTCGCGGGTCGTACCGTCCGACGCAAGCAAGGGAGGCGCGCCGACTATCTGCTGCGCTACACCCCGGATTTCCCGATCGCGGTGGTTGAGGCCAAGGCCGAGTACAAGCGTCCTGGCGATGGGCTCCAGCAGGCCAAGGACTACGCGGCCATCCTCGATCTCCCCTTTGCCTACGCAACCAACGGCCACGGGATCGTCGAGTTTGACTTTCACACGGGCGTCGAGCGTGCGCTGCTCCAGTTTCCGCGCCCGGACGAGCTGTGGGCGCGCCTCCAGTCCGCCAGCGGCCTCGCCCCCGAGCTCGCGCAGAAGCTGCTCACGCCCGCCGAGCAGCTGAGCGGGCGTATCCCACGCTACTATCAAGCAATTGCCATTAGCCGGTCGATCACCGCGATACTCCAGGGCCGGGATCGGCTTCTGCTCACGCTGGCGACCGGCACCGGCAAGACGGTGGTGGCGTTTCAGCTCTGCTGGAAGCTCTGGCAGATGCGCTGGACGCGCACGGGCGCGTACCGCCGCCCGAAGATCCTCTACCTGGCTGACCGTGGCGAGCTGATCGACGATCCGAAGGTCAAGATCTTCTTCCCGTTCAAGGATGCCGTCCACAAGATCGCCGCCGGCGAGCCCGTGCTCAGCCGCGACGTCTATTTCGCCACCTACCAGATGCTTGCCGAGGATGAGCGCCGCCCCGGCCTCTTCCGCGACTACCCCGCCAGCTTCTTCGACCTGATCATCGTCGATGAGTGCCATCGCGGCTCGGCCAATGATGAGGGCCGCTGGCGCAGCATCCTGGAGTATTTTGCGCCCGCCGTGCAGCTCGGCATGACCGCGACCCCCAAGCGCGACCTCAACGCCGACAGCTACGCGTATTTCGGCGAGCCGCTCTACACCTACTCGCTGCGCGCGGGGATCGCCGATGGCTTCTTAGCGCCGTACCGCGTGCAGCGCGTGCTCACCTCCGCCGACGCGCTGGGCTGGCGGCCCTCGCCCGACGACCTCGACCGCTATGGGCGCACCATCCCTGACGGCGAGTACAGCACCGCTGATTTCGAGCGGCGCGTGGCGCTCCGTGTGCGCACCGAGGCCATTGCCCGCCACCTGACCGACTACCTCACGGCGACGGATCGCCTCGCAAAGACGATTGTGTTCTGCGTCGACCAAGACCATGCGCTGGAGATGCGGCAGGCGCTCACGGCGCTCAATCAGGATCTCACCGCGCGTGACGCCAACTACATTGTGCGGATCACCTCGGACGAGGGCGATATCGGGCGCGGCCTGCTCGACAACTTTAAGCGGGTGGATACACACTCGCCCGTCATCGTCACCACCTCGCAGCTGCTCACCACGGGCGTAGACATCCCGACCTGCAAGAATATCGTGATTGCCCGCGTGATCAACTCCATGATCGAGTTCAAGCAGATCATCGGTCGGGGCACCCGCGTGCGCGAGGACGAGGGCAAGCTCAGCTTCACGATCATCGATTACACCAACCGGGCGATGGAGCTGTTCCACGACCCGGCGTTTGACGGTGAGCCCGTGCGCGTCATCCAGCAGACGATTGATGCGCTGACCGGCGAGCTCATCGCCGAGGAACTGGAGGCGTCCGATGATCTACGCACGGCGGAGCGCCAGGATGTGCCGTATGACGCCGACGCCGCGCCCAGCGCGCTGCCGCGCAAGTTCTACTACGATGGTGGGCAGGTGGAGATCCTGGCCCAGGTGGTCTATGAGCTCGACCTGGACGGCAACCGGCTGCGCGTGGTGGCGCTCACCGACTACGCCGGCGGCCAGGTGCGCGCGCTCACGCGCGACGCCGACGATCTGCGCGCCCGCTGGGCGCGCGCAGAGCAGCGGGCCGCAATCCTGCGTGGCCTCGAAGAGCGCGGCGTCAGCGTCGAGAGCCTCGCCGCCGCGCTTCAGCAGCCCGAGGCCGATCCGTTTGACCTGCTCTGCCACGTCGCGTACCATGCGCCCCTACGAACCCGCCGCGAGCGCGCCGACACGCTGCGCCGCGAGCGCAGCGACTTCTTTGGCCAGTACAGCGCAGCGGCGCGCGCCGTGCTCGACGACCTGCTGGAGAAGTACGCCGCCCACGGGCTCGACGAGCTGAGCCTGCCGGGCGCGCTGAAGCTGCCGCCCGTCTCACAGCACGGCGACGTGCCGCAGATCATCCGCCTCTTTGGCGGCTCAGCGCAGCTGCGCACCGCCGTGGACGAGCTCCAGCGCCTGCTGTATGCCGCGTGAGCTGCCAACATCGAGAGGTTTCTCCCACACCATGTCACCACGACTACAGAGCCGTGCCGATGACCAGAAGGCGGCCGAACAGGCGGCGCTCGCGGCCGTCAATGCCGCCTTCGGCGTGACGCTCACGCCGCGCAGGCTCCACCTTGGTGGGCGCCATTTTGATGTCGATGGCTATGCCGACCTTGGCGACCGTGTGCTGCTCGCCGAAATTTGGGCGCATGTAGGCAAGGCCAAATCGGCGCAGCGCCACAAAGTGCTGGCCGATCTGCTTAAGCTGGCACTGCTCACCCGCCTGCTCCAGCGCGAGCGTCCGTCCTGCATCGTTGAGCCGTCCCTGGTCTTTATCGATGCGGAGGCCGCCCAGGTGGTGCTCAATCAATCCTGGGGTGCGCTGGCCGCACGGGAGTTCGGTGTAGTGCCACGTATGGTCGAGATTGATGCGCTGCTGATCGCTGCGGTTCGTCTGGCCCAGCTGCGCCAGGATCTCCGCGTGAGCGCGCTGGTCACCGACCTGATCCAAGACCCGGCGGAACCACCGGATGCGCTCGCGTAGTGCTGCCACGCTGGTGGATCGGGGCAGCGGGACACACCGGGCCGACCGCGTGCAGGACGGTCGGCCCGGTGCATGGTGTCTGTCATGTCACGCTAGCGATTCGCTCCATCCTCGCGCTCAAGCAGCGCGAGATCCGCCTGCACCCGCGTGATGATCGGCTGAGCGCGCGCATCGCGCCGCCCAAGCGCACTGTCGATCACCACGGCGACCCAATCCTCGTCGTGCTGCACACCCGCCAGGCTCGTGATCAGCAGATCGCGCGCCTGCTCCGGCACCATGCGTTCATCGACAAGGCCGAGCTCCAGCAAATGCAACGCCTCGGCGTCCACTCCCATCCGCTCAGCTGCCACGGCGGCATCTAGCCCAATCGCCAGACGCCGTACCACGAGCCACCGCCCACACAGCCGACGGGCCTGCCGCAGCGCGGGGCCGTCGGCCGACTGGTCGAGCGTGGTCTGGTCTAGCAGCCGACGGAGTGCAGAAGCGAACGCCGACGTGGAGAAGAGCGTGTTGGGGGGCGTGCGTTGCGCGGTGGTCTTGGCATCGTGATCCTCCTTGTGCTTCCGACGATCCATGCATAACTCCTGCTCACGGCCAGCGGCTCCAGCGGCGTGCGGGGCGCCCCGGAGAGGTCGTAGATAGTAGCTGGATCGTAGGCGCTGACGCTGTATGGCCGTGCTTGCTACTTTGTGTCCCATCATCATCCTCGTTCCGATCAGCGCAGCGATGACCCGCGCACTGGCCACGGACCCGCACCCGCACTGCTAGATCCACCCGTGCGCGTGGAGGAAGGCGCGGGTCTGCTTCATGGCGCGCCCAAAGCGCTGACGCGCGGCTGTCGCCGTCCATCCCTCACCAAGCTGGGACACAATCTGCGCATATGCGACCGGCGGTTCCTGCAATCGGAGCCGCACAATCTGCTGGTCAATGGGGGAGAGTTCTTCCTGCCAGAAGCGCAAAACCGCGTCCAAGAGCTGCTGCCCAGTGATGCGCTCGAACGCCTGCGCAGCCTGCTCATCCTTGAAGCGGTCGGTCAAGCTCGTCGCGTCCTCCGCTTCGTTGAGGGCGCAGAGCACCTGATCTAGGCGCAGGACCAGGATGGTCCTGCCTCGCGACCCACGCTGCACGTCCGTGTAGATCGCGCGCTCTTCGTCCAGAAGCCCGAACCAGGCAATCTTGGTCAGGTATGCCTGGATGTTGCGTGCGGGATCGAGGCGCAGCCTGGGCAGCGCGTCGAGCAGCCCGAGCATGCAGTTCATCGCCAGCGCCTCCACGGCCGCGTGATACGAGGGGTAGCTCGCCGGGTTGTTGAGCATGTCGGACAAAGCGCCCCGCACCCGACGGCCCACTTTGCCCATCAGGGGCTGTTCTAGGAGCAGCCACAGCTCCAGACCTACCGCTTGAAGGCGGTCGTTGCACTGCGCCCGCTGCACCGGATTGCTTATCTGATCACATGCAATCCTGAGCTGCTGATACTGGGTGACAAGCGCAAACAAGCGCGTCTGTGACGGCGGACCCTGTGGAGGGAGATCGTCATCGTGGTGCTCTGGCATACGCATCCTCTTCTCGTGCGCAGGTGGCGAGCGAGGTTGCCGCAAGCATTGGTCACGAAAGACGAAATGGGAGTCGCGCGTCCAATGGGCACCTCTGTACCATACTATCGCATGAATACTGCCCTTTGTGACAGTGGGTACCGCGCAGTTTAACCTCCTTTCTACCTCCGCGCCGCTGCTATACGCTCCTTACTCCCTATATCGTGCGAGGCGGGGCGGAATGTGACACAGCAATTTCGCTGCTCTCAAAATTGTAACATCGCCCTCCATTCGTCCGAACATAACGTACAGGGCTTCGCGAGGTGAAAGGAGCACGACGATGAATGGGACGGAACTGTTGCTGGCCGGCGTGATCGCCGGGCTGATCGTGGCGATGGCCATGCTGGGGCGGTCGCAGGTCGTAATCGCGCCAGGCAGCCGCGATGAGCGCGAGCGTAGCGGGTGTCTGCTCGGCCCCCTGTTGCTGTTCCTGGCCCTGCTTGGCCTCCTCGCACTGGGCGGCGTGACGGGGGCGATCTCGATTACGCCAAATATGGCTGCGGTGTGGCTGGCCGTGTGACGGCCGCCATGACACACCACCGCGTCCCCGTACCCATAAGGCGCTGCGGGGCGCGGTCGTCGCAGCAGACCGTTAGTTGACCGGCTGCCATGGCACGAGTACCATGGGGACATCCCCGCTGGGCACGCGCAACGCTCAGGCAGCGCAGCCAGTGGTGCTGCGCACCGCGCCAGCACGAGCTGAATCAGACGAGAACCCCATGCCCCGCCCCCGTAAGAACGGAGCCGCGCCGCTCCCTCTGCTTGAGACGAACGGCGCCCGCGCCGCCACCACCGCCCCGCAGCTCAGCGCCATCCTCAAGGCCGCCCGCGACACGATGCGGAAGGACAAGGGGCTCAACGGCGATCTCGACCGCCTGCCGATGCTCACCTGGATCATGTTCCTCAAGTTCCTCGACGACCAGGAGGCGCTGCGCCACCAGGAGGCCGCCCTCGACCCGCGCAGCGCCTACCGCCCCGCCATCGAGCCGCCCTACCGCTGGCAGGATTGGGCCGCCGTCTCGCCGGGCCTCAGCGGCGACGACCTCAAGGCCTTCATCGCCAACGAGGAGGCGGTGCGCCCCGACGGGACCAGAGGCCCTGGCCTGTTCGCCTACCTGCGCGGCCTGCGCAGCGAGAAAGGTGCCGCGCGCCGCGAGGTGATCGCCCGCGTGTTCCAGGGTGTCACCAGCCGCATGGAGAGCGGCTACCTGCTGCGCGAGGTGGTGAACAAGGTCAACAGCATTCAGTTCACCAGCAGCCAGGAGATCCTCACGCTCGGCCACCTCTACGAGAGCATGCTCAAGGAGATGCGCGATGCCGCCGGCGACTCGGGCGAGTTCTACACCCCGCGCGCCGTCGTGCGCTTCATGGTCAAGGCGCTGAACCCGCAGCTGGGCGAGCTCGTGCTTGACCCCGCCGCCGGGACGGGCGGGTTCCTCGTCGAGGCGTTCGACCACCTCAAGGCGCAGGCGGTGACGATCAAGCAGCGCCAGACCGTGCAGGAGCGCTCGATCCTCGGCGGCGAGGCCAAGCCCCTGCCCTACCTGCTGCTCCAGATGAACCTGCTGCTGCACGGCCTAGAGCGCCCCACAATTGACTACGGCAACGCCCTGCGCGTGCGGCTCAGCGACATCGGCGACAAGGACCGCGTAGACGTGATCTTGACCAACCCGCCCTTCGGCGGCGAGGAGGAGCGCGGCATTCTGGGCAACTTCCCCGACGACAAGCAGACCAGCGAGACGGCCCTGCTCTTCCTTCAGATGATCATGCGCCGCCTGCGCCGCACGCCCAGATCCGGCCGCGCCGGGGTCGTCGTGCCCAACGGGACGCTCTTTGCCGGCGGGGTGGCCGCCCGCATCAAGCAGGAGCTGCTCAACGAGTTTCGCCTCCACACCGTGGTGCGGCTGCCGAACGGGGTCTTCGCGCCCTACACCAGCATCCCCACCAACATCCTGTTCTTTGAGCACGGCGGGCCGACGCGCGAGGTCTGGTACTACGAGCAGCCGCTGCCGGAGGGCCGCAAGAACTACACCAAGACCCAGCCCATCCCGTTCGAGGCGTTTGCCCCGCTGCTTGCGTGGTGGAACGACCGGCAGGCGAGCGCACAGGCCTGGCGCGTGCCGGCCAGCACCATCGCCCAGAACAGCTACAACCTCGACATCAAAAACCCCAGCGCGAAGCAGGATCTGGAGCACCTGCCGCCCGAGCAGCTGGCGGCCAGCATCGCCGCGAAGGAGCAGCGCATCGGCACGCTGATGGACGAGATTCGCGCACTGCTGGCGGGGCAGGGGTAGCGCGGAGGGCGGCGTCTTGTCCATCAATGACGCCGATGTCCGGCCCATTGGTGGTCTCCAGCGGTGCGCCCGGCGCGCGCAGGGCGGCGGGACGCCGATGGTATACTGTTGGCATCGCGTCACGATGCGGCAAGGAGGCAGCGATGAGCGCAGACCCCACTATCGACCAGCTCTACGAGCAGCAGATCAAGGCCCTTCCGCGTGCGGCGAAGCTGCGGCTGCTGGCCCGCATTGCCGCTGCGTTGGTTGAGGCTGAGGGACAAGAGCGGCACCTCGCTGCACGGGACGTGCTCGCCCAGGCTCCCGGCGGGCGGGCGTTCTCGACAGCCGCCGAGGTATCGGCCTACCTCGCCCAGGAGCGCGGCGCGTGGGACAGCTAGCGCTCCCGGCTGCGGGCCTCGTCTACCTCGACACCGACGCCCTGATCTACAGCGTCGAGAAGATTGTCCCGTACGCTGCCCTGCTCCAGCCGCTCTGGGATGCCGCCGCGCAGCGCACCTTCCAGGTGATCAGCAGCGACCTGGCCCTGCTTGAGGTGCTGGTGAAGCCGCTCCAGCTCGGCGACACCGTGCTGGTGCAGCTCTACCGCGATCTCCTCACCGCCTCCCAGGAAACGCGCCTCATCCCCATCAGCCGCGCGGTGATCGAGGCGGCCGCGCGGCTGCGCGCCACGACCGGCATCAAGACGCCCGACGCCATCCACGCGGCCAGCGCCCTCGGCGAGGGCGTCGCCCTTTTTGTCTCCAACGACCCGGTGTACCGGCGCATACCTGGCCTACCCGTGACAATCCTCGACGACCTGCTCACCCCATAGCCATCATGTGACACTCCGCAGCCACTAAAGTGGCGCGGCTTCTTGGCCCAACCCGCCTCGTGGCGAGCTTGACGACCAACGGAGCTGTCCGCCCCGGTTCAGGATGTTGCGTGCGGCGTTGTGATCTCTA
>Ga0163144_10027871_pt1 | contig 10917 bp, 13 predicted proteins | sample OliLak19BULKMAT1_FD_123175 | JGI IMG/M metagenome (GOLD analysis project Ga0163144, IMG submission 123175) | Freshwater microbial mat bacterial communities from Lake Vanda, McMurdo Dry Valleys, Antarctica - Oligotrophic Lake LV.19.BULKMAT1 | ecosystem: Environmental > Aquatic > Freshwater >... | reverse complement strand
CATCTGGCACAATTTGTCGCCGCCGTTGACAGCCATCGAGCAATTTCTTCTTCCTCGAGAACAAGGATGTCTTCGGCATGAGGGTCCGCGTGGAGGCGGCGAACCTCAACGACACCTCAGAGAACTTCAGGCGCGAGGTCTACCAGTCGGCAGGCGCCGGGCAGGCGAGGCTTCGTACGAATCCGACCGACTTCGTCGAGGAGCGCTACCGCACCTCCGGCCCGACCGTTCGTCTGAACGTGTCGGGCACGTTCTAGGCGTCAGTGCCCTGCGTGGGTGTAGTTCGGATGCAGCGGACAGGCGGTCGTCATCTCCGTGCCCAAGCCGAACCATGACGGGTTGCAGGCCTGCACTTGAAGATATCCGTCCCACATCATCTTGAGTGCGACGTAGAAGATAATCACCAGGCCGACATAGGCGATCCAGCGATGCTTCTGCAGCAGGCGCGCGATAAATGTCGCAGCAACGCCCATCAGGATCACCGACAGGGCGAGGCCGAAAATCAGGATGATCGGGGGGTGGCCCTGCGCCGCGCCTGCAACGGCGAGCACGTTGTCCAGCGACATCGAGACGTCCGCGACGATGATCTGAATGACGGCGTCGCGCAGCGATTTCTTCTTGCCGTTCGCATGCCCGGCGATTTTTCCGTCGCCGTCCAGGTCAACGCCCGTGATCGCCTCCTCATCCGTGTGGTGAGGCGTGCTCAGCTCCCGCCACATCTTCCAGCACACCCAAAGCAGAAGAATGCCGCCGACGATCAGCAATCCGATGATGGCCAGAAGCTGCGTCGCAACCAGTGCGAAGGCGATACGCAGGCCTGTCGCCGCGAGGATGCCTATCAGGATTGCCTTGTTGCGCTGTTCCTTCGGCAGGCCTGCAGCGGCGAGGCCAATGATCACGGCATTGTCGCCTGCGAGGACGAGGTCGATCCAGATAATCGTGAAGAAGGCCCCCGCCGTCTCCGGCGAAAACAGGTGAGGCGGAAACAGATCGGGCAAAGGCTTCTCCCATGGCGCCCAGTCCCGGCGCGCAGGCTGCCCACCTTTCCGATATGCGGTCGCTTTTCAAGGGCTTGGGACGACGCGCATGCAGCCTCATCCCGAAAACCCCGCGTTCGCGTCCCTCCAGGAATCAGAAGGGCTCCCCTGATCGCCCAGGAGAGCCCGTTTTCGACCTGACTATGTACCTAGTTCTTCGCCTTGGCCGGCTTCGTCGCCGAAGCCTTCTTCGCCGCGTCGGCAGCTTCCTGCGCTTCGATCACGCGCGCTCCGGCGAGAATGCCCGGTAGGGCGTGGTTGCCCTCGTGGCAGGCATACTCGAAAAGCGGGTTGCCCAGCGGGTTCATTTCATACTCACCGCCCCACGGCTTGTCCCACATTGTCGGGTCTTCGATCGTGAAGGCGTAGTGGAGCCTGTCCTCGGCCGCGCGCGTGAAGCGCTCGGTGACCTTGAGGTTCTCCCACGAGCCGGCAAACTGCTGCGAACGGGGGATGTGGGTGGTTTCCACCACCAGCGTGTCGCCATCCCACCAGCCGATCGAATCGCCGAAATACGGACGCACATTGTCGGTGCGGTGCTTGGAGTTGAGACGCACGATGCGCGCATCGTGGTTCATCTCAACCGTGATCACCACGTGGTCGGGCGATTGCACGAACTGGTAGTTGTTGTTGTAGAACCCGTTCGCAAGCATCGGGGGGCCGCCATTGCGGCCGAACGAGACGATGCATCGTTCGCCCGCCGATCGGCGCTCGTAGGAATCAAACGAGTTCGAACCGGCCGGATTCTGCGCCGCAGGTGATGTGGAGACACTGGCCTTGCGCGGCGGGAACTGCCCGTTTTCGGTCGTGAGGATCGATGTGCGACCCACCCCGCCCACGCGCATCACATGGTTGCCCGGATCGAGCCATCCGCGATTGTATCCACCGACTTCGCCACCGGCGGCGGCGAATTCCGGACGTGTGGCGGTAGACGGCGCCTCATAGGTAGCCGGCGCGTTCGGATCTGTCGGGGCATCACCCTCGGCGATTTCAATCTCGACCAGCGCCTCGAGCTTGGCGACCTCTTCCTCGGTATAGGTCAGGCCGGTCGTGCCCGGACGGCGCGTGATCGGCGTCAGCGAAGCGTTGGACCAGACGCCCTGCAGGTCTGGCTGGCCGAACGCCGTGCGCGGAGCCTTGTAGCCGTCCTTCACGATCGGTGTGGCCGTCGGAACCGGCGTCGTCTGGGCATGGGCAAGCCCCGCAGTCGCCAATGCCGTACCAAGCGCGAGGACAAGGGCAAATCTCACGGGAGCCTCCAGGTTTGACCGCTGTTCCGCGGCGTTAGATGTCTTCTAGTGCTGATCCTGCCGCGCGGGCAATGGAGACAGGCGGTCGCAAGCGGTCACAGGTCAGCGACCGCTTGACTTTGGCCCGGGTTTCCTGTCTTTCCGCCGCTTGCCGTCCCCTGCAAGGGCCGGTCATTACGGATTGGTGCGCCGCCGCCGTTGCAATCGTGGGAGCCAGAGTGGCCCCGCCGGAGCGCGCCGAAATTGAGGTTACCATGTCCAGGCGCCAGAACGCCAAGTACAAGCTCGACCGCCGCGTTGGTGAAAACGTCTGGGGTCGTCCCAAGTCTCCGATCAACAAGCGCCAGTCCCGCCCCGGCCAGCACGGTGCCCGCCGTTCGAACAAGCCCTCGGATTTCGGCATCCAGCTGATGGCCAAGCAGAAGCTCAAGGGCTTCTACGGCGACATCACCGAAAAGCAGTTCCGCAAGACCTACGAGGAAGCCTCCCGCCGCACCGGCAACACCGCCGAGCTGCTGGTCGGCCTGCTCGAGTCGCGACTCGACACGGTCGTCTACCGCGCCAAATTCGTTCCCACGATCTTCGCGGCCCGCCAGTTCGTGAACCACGGCCACGTCACACTCAACGGCAAGAAGGCGAACATCGCCTCGATGCTCGTGAAGCCGGGCGACGTTGTCCAGGTGCGTGAGCGTTCGCGCAACATGGCGCTGGTAATTGAGGCCATGAGCTCGGGCGAGCGCGAAGTGCCGGAGTATGTGGAAGTCGACCAGAAGGCAGGAACGGCCAAGTTCGTCCGCATGCCTGCCCTGTCCGACATCCCCTACGCGGCCCGCATGGAGCCCAACCTGGTGGTCGAATTCTACTCGTCGTAAGACGAACCATCAGTCACGGAACACAAGGAGGGGCGGCCTGGCGACGGGCCGCCCTTTCGCTTTTTGTGCGGTGGACGGGCCGATACCCGGCCATGGATATTTCGCTGCCTGGTTGAATCGTACGTGCGCGCATTGCTGACACTTCGTTCCGGCGCGATAGTCTGCGGATGACAAAGCACCCCGAGACCGAAGTCATTCGCGCAGCGACCCTCGTCGATCCGAAAACGCGTAAATCATTCTCGCTCAAGGACAGGAACACCCGCGGCGACGAACTGTTCGAGTCGAAAAAAGATGCAAAGGCCTCGCTCGAGGAAGACGCACTCGCCATCAACGTGCTGCAGGATGCGCTTTTTGCCTGCAAGGGTGGGGCGCTGCTGGTGTTGATGCAAGGCATCGACACGGCGGGCAAGGACGGCGCAACCAAGGAATCCTTCCGCTACACAAGTCCGCTCGGCGTCAACGTCTTTGGCTTCGTCAAGCCGACCGAGGAAGAGCTTGCCCACGACTACCTCTGGCGCCTGCATCTGCGCACGCCCAAACGCGGCTACATCCACGTATTCAATCGCTCGCAATACGAGGATGTTCTCGTGGTAAAGGTACGAAATCTTGCGCCGCCGAAGATGGTCGAGCAGCGCTACGAGCAGATCAACGCCTTCGAGAGGCTGCTGGCCGAGAACGGCACGCGCGTGTTGAAGCTGATGCTCAACATCTCGAAGGACGAGCAGGGTGCGCGGCTGCGTGAGCGCCTTGAGGTTCCGGAAAAGCGCTGGAAGTTCAACCCGGGAGACTTGGAAGACCGCAAGCTCTGGGACGAGTATCAGGTCGCGTACGAGACTGCGATCCAACGCTGCTCAACCGCCCATGCGCCCTGGCACGTTGTTCCAGCTGACAGCCGCTCGCGCCGCGATGCAATCGTTGCGCGACTGATCCGGTCAGAGCTTGAAGCGATGAACCCGCAATATCCGGATCCCGGATACCGGCCAGACCAGTTCGAAATCGTCTAGGAGCGTACGATACCGGCCTGTTACTCCCGATTTGGGGAATGGGCGCCAATCGTTCCGTAACGTAGTGCAACACCGCCGTGATGGAGCCGGTACGGGCTTTGCCATACACAGTAGTCGGGGGTGCCGGTTGCCCGGCACCCCTTCCCATCCCTGGCCCAGGGTTGGGGGACGGGCCAAGGAAATGTCTTTCATCAACGCTTGGTCTCCCGGTCAAGCACTCTTTCCCCGTGCGGAAAGTATACACCCCGCTATCGTTGGACTTTTCGAGGTGAGGTGACGGTTGCGCCGAAGTGACGCGCCTTTCGGTGCTCTTTGGCGGCTCCGCAACTACGTGGCGCCCAACGCGCATCTCGGACAACCGTCCGTAAACAGACGAAACTTCCGCATTCCGGCGATGCACCGTTCATCCCACGTTCATATCGAATATCGATAATATCCCAAGGACAAATCAACAGGGGCAGGACATGCACAAACTTGGCTACATCGCCGCATACGGAATCGCCGCCGCAATGATGTCCGGCTGCGTGATCGTCGATGCCGACGTCCGCGAATCCGACTGGGGCGGGGACTTTGGCTCCCTCTATGGCGCCGAGGTCAGCGGACGCGATCCGGAAATAACCATCATCGCCCGCTCCAATGGATGCACCGAGAAGGGAGACTTCGACTTCGTGGTCCGCGACCGTGGTGACGACGAGTTCGACATCGGCTTCCGACGCGAGCGTCAGGACAATTGCAAGGCGCTCGTTCCCGAAGGCCGCCGGATCACCTGGTCATTCGCCGAGCTCGGCATTCCGCGCCAGGCCCGCGTGATGATCCTCAACCCCGTGGGCCGATAACTCAGGTTCGAGGGCCACAAGCCCCCCGGACAAGGCTCGTCCCGCCAGCGTAGCGGGCCCCAGGACCACCCAGCCCGGCCGATCGCCCGATCTACACAACAAGAGGCGAATGCCACCCTGGATCCCGCTCCGGTCCCCATCGGAGCGGGATGAGCTTGTTCGGCGTCAGCCTTCAGCGCGCCCGCACCGAGCCGCCGCTCGATGTGTCTTCGCGCACTTGCTTGGGCTGGCCATGGAATGTCACATTCGCGCCGGAGGACGCTTCGCCATCCGCCAGCTGCGAGGCAAACGCGTCGACACTGGTGCCGGAGGACGCATCAACCTTCGCCGTGGCGCAGCGCAGGTTCTCGCCATCGAAGCTGGCACCCGACGAGATGGCGATCTCAAGCGCGTTGCAGGCTCCCTCAAGCTCCATGCTCGCGCCCGACGATACACGAACGTCGACGTCCTTCAGCGTGAGGTTCGTCCCCTCCATGCGCGAACCCGACGACGCTTCAAGCGCGGAATAGGCTGGCGCCGAGACTGTCACGCGATACTGCTGCGGACCCCAGTTCATGAGCGAGGACTTGCGGCTGATGCGCAGCGTGTCGCCGTCCACTTCCACGATCAGGTTGCCGAAGCCTTCGCCCTTCGCGGTTTCGGCCTTCACATCGAATGCGCCTTGCAACACCACCGCCTCGACGCCAGCCGACACATCGACCTTGTCGAAATTCGCATAGGTGTGGCGCTGGGATTCGGCATAGGTCTGGCCAGTCGCCGAGCCGACGACACAGCCGGCCAGCGGGAAGGCAAGGATGGCGGGGAGAACGATCAGAATGCGGTGCATGAGTCTGCCCTTGTTATCTGCGTTGTTTTTTACGTGGCCGCACCGTGCCGTGCTTTTGCGCCTCTGACCTATGCGGCCACAAGCAAACAATAGCTTGGTTGATATCGAAAAACAATAAGGCTGGTTGGCGACGTCTACGCCACAACCTCCGCCCACAGGTCGACCTGTTCGCCAGCGTGGACCTTGGCTTTCACGATGTCGCCCTGGCTGACCCCCGCCGCGTCCGCGATGAAAACCGAACCGTCGATCTCCGGCGCATCAGCCTTCGAGCGCCCCACCGCGCCGTCTTCGTCGATCTCGTCGATGATCACGTCGATTGTCTGGCCGACAATCGCCTGCGCGCGTGCATCCGCGATCTCGCTCTGCGCCTGCATGAAGCGATGCCAGCGTTCTTCCTTCACCTCTTCCGGCACATGGCCGGGCAGGGCGGCCGACGGCGCGCCGGTGACATTTTCATACTTGAAGCAGCCCGCGCGCTCGATCCGCGTCTCCTTCATCCAACCGAGCAGATGCTCGAAATCCTCCTCCGTCTCGCCAGGGAAGCCGACGATGAAGGACGACCGCAGCACCAGTTCCGGCACTTCGCTCCGCCACTTCGCAATCCGCTCCGCCGTCCGGTCGATATTCGCCGGCCGCCGCATCTGCTTCAGCACGGCGGGGCTCGAATGCTGGAAGGGGATGTCGAGATAGGGAAGGATCCGCCCATCCGCCATCATGGGCATGACTTCGTCCACATGCGGATACGGATAGACATAGTGCAGGCGAATCCACACGCCGCTCTCGCGCTGCAGCTCGCCCAGCCCCTCGCACAGGTCGCGGAAGCGTGTCTGCCGTTCCGTGTCGCGCCATTTGTAGGGCGCGTACTTTACGTCCAGCCCGTAGGCAGACGTGTCCTGGCTGATGACGAGGATTTCCCTGACCCCAGCCTTTGTCAGCTGCTCTGCCTCACGGAGCACAGCATCGATCCGGCGGGAGGCGAGGTCGCCTCGCAGGCTCGGTATGATGCAGAACGAGCAGCGATTGTTGCAGCCCTCGGAAATTTTCAGGTAGGCGTAGTGACGTGGCGTCAGCCGCACGCCCGATTCCGGAACCAGCGACACGAACGGATGGTCAGGCGGCGGCAGGTGCGTGTGCACGGCCGTCATCACCTGCTCATACTGATGCGGCCCCGTAACAGCCAGCACGCCCGGATGCCGCTCGGTGATGACGTTGGCTTCCGCCCCAAGGCAGCCGGTCACGATGACCTTGCCGTTCTCGTTGATCGCCTCGCCGATGGCGTCGAGGCTCTCCGCCCGGGCAGAGTCAAGGAACCCGCAGGTATTCACCAGCACCAGGTCCGCGCCCTTGTAGTCGGCCGCGATCTGATAGCCCTCGGCCCGGAGGCGCGTGATGATCCGCTCCGAGTCGACCAGCGCCTTGGGGCAGCCGAGCGAGACAATGCCGACCTTGGGTTGGGAGAGGGTAGTGGCCATGGGCCGGGCCTATACAATCGATGCCCTTGGAAGACCAGCGTGCCGCCCTCAGCTGCCCCGGCACCCGCCCGCTCAGTGCTTCCGCCCACGTCAGCGCCGCGTTTTGCGCCAGTTGCGAAAAATGCTGCATGGTGCGGAGGATCTCTCCTTAGCCTGTTGCCGTTGAATCGAATAACCACGGTCGCGTTTGGGGCGGGGCCCGGAAACCAGGTGTTTCCGGAACAGGAATTCCGTTCCTCTCAATCAGGGAGCGGACCGCCGCACATGAATGAGACACGAGCAGACGCCATTCTGTTCCTGAAAGCCAGCATCGCCCGCTATCGGAGCCAGCTTGACACGCCCGGGCCGTCCGGCCGCGGCGCCAGCAATGTCGTCGACTTCCCCGAGCCCAGGGTCGACCGCGAGCAGCTAACCGCCCTGACCGACGACGCGCGCCCTCCGCTGTCCCAGCTAGGGCCGGCTGACGGCCGGATCCTCACTTGCAGTCGTAGATGTCGTCGCTGACCGTGCAGCGACTGCAATTCAGCGCAAGCCGCTTCCCGTCCGAGGAAACGCGCCCGTCGTCTGCGACAGAGCGCGTGTTCTCGCGATACTCGGCGGGGTCGCCTGCCTCGAACTCAATGAAGTTGACGTACCATTCCTTGCGCCGGTCATGCAGCCTCAGCATGCCGCGATTGGAGATGTAGGCATCGAGCGGTACCCATTCGGTGATCATTTGCTCGGCGTAGGCCGTGTCGTTCTGCTGTTCGAGCACATCGCCATTCATGCGGAAGGTAGACCGGAAGCCTCGCAATGTAGGATAGCACTATGAATCAAGCAGCCAGCTGATCTGCTCGGGCGTCGGCGGCCCCCCATGTCTCGCCCTCGTAGCTGGCGGCGAGCTCAACCGTTCCGATGTCCTCGATGCCCGCTGCGGCACCCTTGAACGCCGCTTCGATCTCAGTGCGGAAAGCCAGTGCGCCAGATCTCGTCGCCAGCACGCCGGCGAGCGCCCAGATACGGCCGGAGAAGGATTTCTTCGTGTCCGCCACCGCCGCCCCCTATCTCGGGTGAAGTCTAAAATGGATGTCCCGGCGGGCAAGTTTTTGCTGTGCGCCTGCATCTGTGGCTGGAAGGGTGCGCCGATCTGCCCCAGAAGAAGCACAACCAGATTCCGGGGAACATCATGCGTCCTGTCCTTGCCGTCGCCGCCCTTGCGGCGACTGTCGCTGCTGCCTGCACGCAAGGGGTGCCGGCGCAGACCGCCTGCAAGGTCGAGAACGCCGTCTACGCCGAGCGCGACAACGGCTATGAGCTGCGCTTTCACAAGGCCAAGCCGTGGGAGTTCCGCGGCATGATCGACGCGGTCTTCGACCTCGTCATGCCCGACGGCCGCAAGCTCTGGGGCAGTATCAGCTCCAACATGGGCACGAGCCGCGATGTCGGCCGCGTCTACAATGGCTGCCCGGCGCCAACCGCCGACGCCGACCTGTTGACCGACGAAGAGTACGATGACTGCCAGCAGTGGGAAGGCGTCGTCTACGCGCTGAACAGGGGCGAGCCGGACTTCATGCCCGGCGAAGGCGAGGACGCCCCCGAGCGCATCCTCATGACCGACCTCGGTCGCAAACTCCGCTATTCCGATGTCGTCAGCGGCCCCGGCGACGAACCGTGGGACGTCTTCGACTTCAAGCGCTGCGTGAAGTAGTCGAAAAACAAGGCCGCTCCGCCGGCAAAAGCAAAAGGCGGCGAGCCTGCGCCCGCCGCCTCCAGTCGTTCGGGGAGAAATAGACTCAGGCCAGGACCTTCTTGAGTGCCGCCTCGCAGCGCTCCATCTCCCAGTCCTCGCCCACGCAAATGCGCGTCCAGGTGTCGTAGCCTGGCCAGGTTCGACCAACGACCCGCACGCCCTCCGCCTTCATCTTTTCGGCGAAATCCTTGTGCGGCATGCCGACGTCGAAGAACACGAAGCTTGCCTGCGGATCGGCGGCGATCGGCCGGCCCAGATCCTTGGCGACCTTGAACAGCCGTTCGCGCCCCGTCTTGAACTTGGGCCGCATCGCCGGCACGAAGTCCGCGTCCGCAATGCTCGCCATCGCCGCGACGATTCCGGCATGGTTGATGCCGCCGCCGCGAGTCGTCATCGAGATCGACCGCGCCAACTCCGGTTGCGCAATGCCATAACCAAGCCGCTGCCCAGCCATGCCGTAGATTTTCGAGAACGTCCGGCAGATCACGACGTTGTGGCCCTCGCGGATCAGCCCGGTCATGACGTTTGCGTCGTAGTCGTCGCACAGGTGGAGATAGGCCTCGTCGATGAAGCAGGGCGCTGTTTTCGACGCCGCGATTGCGAACGCCTTGAGCTTCACCGGATCAACCATGTTGCCGGTCGGATTGTTCGGGTTGCAGACATACGTCGCCGTCGTCTTGGACGACACCTTCTTCAGCATCGCATCCAGGTCGATCCTGAAATCTGCCGTCAGCGGCGTCATGATGAGCTCGGCTTCATACTGCGTCACTGTGCGCGGGACGCCCTCATAGGTCGCTTCCGAGGTTACCAGCTGGCCCTTGCCCTTCATCGAAATCATCTCGCCGAAGGCAGACAGGATTGGCGCCGATCCGTTCGCGAGGAAGACCTGTTCCGGCGCCACGCCCTCGATCTTTGCGATCTGCGCCTTCAGTTCCTCGCCCTCGCCATCGGCATAGCGCGCCGTCATGGCGGCCTTCTCTATCATCGCAGCAACAGCTTTCCTGGACGGACCAAATGGGCTCTCGTTCGCCCCCATTATCGCCATCGACTTGTCGACCACTGGAGCAACAGCCGCGGGCGTCGGCGCAGCCACAGCTTCGGTCCTGGCGCAGCCCGCTGCGAGGGCCGCCGCCCCCACGCTTGCCATGCCTAGCCCGCGCAGCAGCGCACGGCGAGATGTCGCCGTCGGCTCCGCGATTTTGGGAGCGGGCGTTTCGGAAAGGGTGTCGGGGTGTCTCATTGTATGGTCCTCCAGCAGCGCGCCGTCCTGCGCGAGGCGCACGGGCAGGGGGCGAAATGCCGGGGAGCCCCGCGTGTGCGTCTTGGCTATCGGCGCCCATTCGCCCGCGAGTCGCAACGCCAATCGCACCACGACACTCAATTCAGTCGTTCAAAGCCACTGCTTGCACCTTCGAGGGGCGCCGCTTGCCGAATCCGCAGGCGCTCAGAAAACGGGCGCCTGCAATCTGCGCTCAGCCCGGCCGAGCCGAGCCCCACACATTGTAACCGGCAAAGCGCGGCGTTCCGGGCAGGTACATGCGTTCAGCCTGATCGATCCGCCATCCCGCCGCATCGATCATCGCCTCCACGTCGCGGGTCAGATGGCATCCGCCCGCCATCGGCCGCCACACGGGCTCGATCCGTCTCTGCCACTTGGTCACCTCCAGATCCGGCGCCAGCCCATGCTCGCAGAACAGCAGCCGCCCATCCGGCTTCAGCACGCGCCTCAGCGCCGCCAGCGCGCTCACCGCATCGGGAATGGTGCACAGCGTGTAGGTCGTCACGATCGTGTCCACCGAACCTTCCGCAACGCCCGCATTCTCCGCGCCGCGCTGAACCCATTCCAGAGGCAGCGCTTCCGGCGCCCGCGCCTTGCCGCGTTTCACCATTG
>Ga0163144_10027870_pt1 | contig 10917 bp, 5 predicted proteins | sample OliLak19BULKMAT1_FD_123175 | JGI IMG/M metagenome (GOLD analysis project Ga0163144, IMG submission 123175) | Freshwater microbial mat bacterial communities from Lake Vanda, McMurdo Dry Valleys, Antarctica - Oligotrophic Lake LV.19.BULKMAT1 | ecosystem: Environmental > Aquatic > Freshwater > Lake... | reverse complement strand
GATTGATCGCTGGTTGCAAAACTGTTTGACCGACACTCCGCTGGATCGCTGCTCGTCAACGATCCGCGCCCACTTCTCTCGCGCCGATTCTGATCTTGTCATCCCGACAACATGCCACGCCCAATACGCAGCGAGAAGATGCGGATGGCGTAACGCTTACGGTAGTCGCCAGCATCGACAAGAATTCGGGAAGAACGGACTGTTGTGGCGGGGTCAGTTGCCCTTTGGGTTGCTTGCCCAAAGCTCAAGCTCGCAAGGCTGATTAACAATATGAGGAGAAGACCTAGCGTTCGCATCGTCTGTTCCTTCGATAACCCATGATCCGTTGTAACCCGACGAAACGGGCCTCCGCATCGTCGTCATGATCACGTCAGGCACGCTCGTTCGACTGCATCAAGCAACTCCCGCTTGGCTGCTTCATGATTGGTAAACCAGTCGGTAGACCAGATCCGATGTAGTTCCCATCCTCGATCTCGCAGCACCGATTCGCGAAGCCGGTCGCGATCGCGGGCCGCCCGCGACGAATGATACATCGCACCGTCACACTCGATGCCAATGGCAAATCGATCCGGGTCCTTCGGATGGCGCACAGCCATGTCGACAAAGTACCCCGCAACACCGACCTGAGGCTCCACGTCATAACCAGCCGACTTCAATACGGCCAGAGCGTGCTCCTCGAATGGAGACTCTGGGGCCCGGCCCGTGTGCCCTCCGAGTTCGACCAAGACTCCCGATTCGGCAAACTTCAGGAAGTAATGGAAGTGCTGCACACCGGGCCGCTTGCCGCTGATCACGATCTGCTCGCTGCGAATCGATGCAAACACCTCCATGCGCCACTTGGCCCTTGTAATCAACACATTAAAACGGCGTTCGCCGCCGTCGAAATTGATGGGGCCGAACCGGTTGTTCAGGCTCGCGCCGGCAGCGTTTGGAGCATACGTGTAGGAGATCAGGATGATGTCGCGTTGGTCCCCCTGAACATTCTCGAGATTCATGACCAGCAACGGCTCTTCGGTGTTCTCCTCGAGGCAGGCGATCGCGCGATCGACGGACGACTCGCCCCGTCTACGCGCGTCGAGCAGGTCCTGAATGCAATCCATCTGGTGCGTGTTCATTGCCACCACGCCAACCGAGTGACGTTGGTGCGCCGGCCTGACCATCTGTTCCTTGGCGATACCAACCAGTCGGTCGACGACCGCCGCCGCCTCTTTCGGGTTGACGACTCGGCCGGTTGCTGCGATGCCGTCGGACACAAAGTGGTGCCGGACCCCGAGTTCTGGATGCCGGTCGAACGGGCTTGGAAACAAGATCAGCCGGTCGCCGTAGGAGAACCGGTTTGCCGGCGCAATCAGGGACTGATGCCGGCTCCGATAGTGCCACTGCAGCGTTGCCTGCGGCATGCAATTCTTGGCCGTATCAAGGATGCTGTCCAAGGCCGCCCCGTCGGGCAGGGCCTCGTCGTCGACGTCGACTTCCTCGGATGACGCGGCGAAGAAGTCCGATGGCGGCATCTGTTTCGGGTCACCGACTACCACAAGCTGCTGTCCGCGCGCGATGGCGCCCCAAGCATCCTCCGGCGGCAGCTGTGATGCCTCGTCCATGATAACGAGGTCGAATTGAACGCTACCGGGGGTGAGGAACTGCGCCACCGCCATCGGCGTCATCAGCCAGCACGGGCACAGCTCCTGCATGCGCGGCCCTGCCCGTTCGACGAGTTTGCGGATCGGCAGGTGCTTTCGGCGCTTACCTTCCTCATGATCGAGGAGCAATTGCATCTCCGGGGTAGTCAGTGCCGCGCGCGCCGCGTTGCCCCCCACCCCGCCACCCGCCAACCGGGCTGCAATAATGCGCCTGTTCTTCTCCAACTGAGCGACGTCTTCCTCGGCAAAGGAGGAACGCAGTCGATTGAATTCGCTTCCCGCGAACGGCTCGAGGTGCATGTTCGTCCGCCAGACTTGCTTTGCGTGCTGATATGCAACGGCAGCCTGAAGCAGTTTCGGGAGCATTTCGGGCTGGACCGAGATTCCTTCGATCTTGGCAACAAGTTCGGTGAGATGCAGTCGGCTGACCTCTGACCGATTACGGAGCAGTTTGGCCCACGGCAGCAGTCGCGGGATCAACTCCTGCACGGACCGCGCAGAATCGATCATGGACTCCAATGACGCCGTGCGCTGAAACAAATTGCCCGGCCCGTATCGGACGACCTCGCCGAACCGCTTCATCAGGTCCGACAGCCGAGAACGAGCGTCTGCGACGGCTGCGACGCCCGCCGCGACGGCACCCATCGCGTCGTATCGCTCGACAGGATCTTCCTCGAGAATCCACGCGACGAGCGCGGCCGGAATCGCTTTCACGTCGGTCACCCAGCTCCGATGGGACTTGACCGTGTCCGAAGCCACAGCCTTGAGATCGACTCCAATCCGATCCGTCCATTTCGCAAGCGTGCCAGCGAGGACCACGCTACGACTGAGCGAGGCTGCTGACGCTTTCACCTCGCTCAATGACTTCCCAAAGTCGGCCGCACATCCGCGGAGCACGTCCAGACTTTGAGACAAGCCCGCGTACTGGCCGGCCGCACTATCCGCCCAAACTTCGATGGAAAGGGCGTCGGGAATCTCCTGCTGAGTCAACACCCCCTGACTCTGAAGCGTACGGAGTTCTTGTTTAAGGGTCGACACCGAACCAAGCAGTTGGTCCCACCACAAGAATCGCGGAACGGTATCAGCCTCCAAGATCCAGTGAAGCACAGCGACCGGCGTGCGCGATACCCGCGCATGGTCCGCCCATTCAATGGTTTTCTGAAACCGGTGCTGGTCGGCGGTCCAGCAGTTCTCATCCACCGCCGCGTTCCACTCCGTCGCCGCGTCGCGAATGGCCATCGCGTTGTTCAGGTCGTTCACCGTTGAGGCGAGGTCGGCGACGGTCGATGTCTCTTGCGTGACGTGCGACACCGACACTGCTAGCGACGTGGCTGCGGTCGACACGTCGACACACACGCGCACCGATTCCGAGATGAGCTGATTGCCTTCGGCTTGGTTGGTCCACGCCAAACAGGCCTGAGATGCCGTACGTAACTCCGCCGTAATGTTGACTAGTTCCCGAAGCCAACCGCTCGCCGTGATCGGATCCTTCACAAGCGCTGCGACCATCGTGGAAGGCATCCCTGCTGCGATGCATGCCTCGAACCAAGCACAATCAGAGCGAACGCCGACCGTGTCGATTTGCTCCGGCGCAGCACCGATTGCCTCCTCTGCTTCCGCGACGCTCGCCAACGCTTCGATGGCGCTCTGACGAACCGCGGCTGCCCGTAACAACTCGGCGACCGTCACTGACGGCGCGGCGGCATGGTGTCGGAGTTCACTGGCCGCTCGATCCATTGAGAGCCGGAGCCGCTGGCAGTCGGCGAGAAGAGGATCAAACTCCGGACCGTCTACCCGTTCGGTAGCATCCGTTTGTATTGGCCAGCACGGGTGCCGCTGCAACAAGGTAATCTTGTTTCGCACGGCACTGACGATCTGCAGGGCCTGACGCAGCTTCCCCACGTCCTCGTTGGCCCTCATGGACGCCAACTGCTGGAGGGAAACCGAGGACCCGCCCGCCGCTTTGAAGTAGTCATCCGCCCACGCCAGCACCTCTGAAGCCCCGGTCCAACAGGTCGCAACGCCGACGAATCCGTCGCGAAACAGTTGACGGGCTGCCGTGTCAGCATCCACCATCTGCGAATGTTGGAGGTAAATGCTCAGATCTTCCAAAATCCGAATCACAGTGGCGTCGTCGACCCTGCTGTCTTTGCAGAACTGCCGTATCGTGCGTCGTGCGCCCCGATACGCCCCGCTGAGCCACCGAAACATGCTTCCGCGCGACGCACGAAGCACTTTGCGGATCTCGGAGATCTCGGAAAGGGCCGGCACATCTTCAAACGCACAGACGTCGCGGAGGCGGGCTTGCGCCTCGGCGGCGGTCGCGCAATTTGCTATGACCCGTCGCGCTGCCGCCACCTCGGCCGCCGTCGTGACGCCACCCACCAGGGCCGTTGCCGGGCTGTCGGGCAGCGAAGCCAATCGTTCTGACAGCCCTGCAATCGTCGCCAAGTCGCTGACAGACGTGGGCACGGGCAGGCCAAGCCCGCGGGCGAAATGGCCAAAGCGTCGAATCACCCGGGGTAGCAACTCAGTCAGTTCGGCGCACAGCTTTGAGAACTGCTCGAGCGTTTCCGCCGTAGCGTTCTCCGCCCCCGACCTGCTAAGAGCCCGCAGGCCGTCCAGAACGACCGCGCCGTCGGAACGGCCGAATTCGGGACCAAGGAACGGTGCCGCTTCGGCCAATCGATCGCGGGCCTCGTCGCAGACCCGGCACCAGCCGGTCACCACGGATTGCTCGACGGTTGCAGCTGCGAGTCTGCCAACCAGTACCGGATTCACCTTTTCGGGCCTGCCGGCCACCGCACCCAACCAAGGCTCCGATCGATCGAAGAGATGACGGACGAATGCCTGATTCGGGCCCGCCGCGGCAGCCGGAAACCCGTCGGGGTTTCGATCGATGACACTCAGTAGCGTCGTTCCGTGCCGCGCGAGCGCCCGAAAATCTGAACTGACGTGTGCGAGTTCCGTCATCTTCACCGCGCCAAAGCCGGCGGTGGCCAATCGCCCGAGGGTGGTGGCGAGGTCCTGTCGCGGACTCTCGGAGAGCGTACTCAAGCCGGGCAGTAGAGCATCAGCAGCCGCGATCGAGGCCTGAGCCCGTTCAATCTGCTTCAGGACCTCGCGCAGCTGTGTCGACAGTTCCGGCCGGTCGATGACACGACGGGCCAACCCCGGCGCAATCCCGGTCGGTGGCTCGGCGAGGGGTCTTGCCGTGAAACCGTGAAGCCGGTCGAGGACACCAAAAGTGAACTCCGTTGCACCGTCGCCACCAAGCCACCGGGGCATCGCGTCCCGGTAGGCCGCGGCATGCGCGACCAGATCCTGCACCAGCCCGATGGCGCCGCCGTACGACTTGAGCACCGCCTGAGCCGCCTCGATCGACGTATTGTGCCTGACACGATTGAGCAGCAATGAAGCCGCCTTTGCGACTGAATCGGCGGTCTGTTCCGCGTCATCCTCCGACCACTTGATTGATCGGCTGGCATTTGATTTCTGACGCTCGTAGTCGCGTATAACCTGCTCCAGTTCGTGCACCGAAGACTGGTTGCTCCTCGTCGCCCAGACGAACCGGAGGAGCGCGGGGCACAACGGTTGGGGCAAGGCCTTCTCCAGCACACCGCTCAGGAGTACCGACAGCGAGTCCGCCGAGGTTGTCGGAGCCAGATCTGGAAGTTCAGCCAACTGTGACCGCGCCCGTTCCGCCGCGTCGAGTAGGTCGCGCAACGCCGATTCGACTTGGGGGACATCCATGGGCGTCAACTCGTTGGCCGTCCAGTACACCCAGCCCTCACCCGCCTCGCCGCGCAGCGTGTGCCACTCCAAGAGGCATTTCTCACGCGCCTCGAGCCAATTCGCAGGGAGACGCCCTTCCGGCACGTCGAGCGCCAGCAAGGACTCATTCCACGCACTCCCTAAACCGTCCATCACCTGTGCACGCAGCGCACAGGCGTTGTGGAGGATTTCCGCCGTCGTCGAATCATGCCCCTTCGGCGATTCGCCCAGTGCGCCAGCCACTTGATTCAGTTCCCATGCAAACCCATTGCGTTGGGCCGCGCCGGCCCCGCCCCGTGCACGTGCCCGGCGCGTGCCAAGAGCATGGCGGGCGGTACTCAAGTGCGATTGCACGTCTGATGGCTTGGAATGATCGGAGTGCAACGACAGGCAAAACGGCGCCAGCTCAACTTTTTCGAGGAGACGGCGAACGACCTCCAGCGCTGCGCGTTTCTGCGCTACGAACAGAACGCGTTTGCCCTCGGCGATCGCCACGGCAATCAGGTTCGTGATGGTCTGAGACTTCCCCGACCCCGGGGGGCCGATGACAACCTCGGACTGACCCCGATTGGCCGCGATCAGCGCCGCATACTGCGTGCCGTCGGCGTCGAGGACGATCGGCAGGTCGCGTTCCTGTTGGACTTCGGCGACGTCCTCATCCGAGGGCAGAGGCGTCCGGTCGCCCCGCCACTTTTGTTCGAGGAGGTCGCTCACGATGGCGTGCTGGTGAGGCGACTGGCCGGCGGGCCATTGCAAGGGGTCGAGATCGAGCCAGAGCCGGTAGCGGGCGAAGTTGAAGAAGCCAAGGGCCGCGGTCGGATGGATCTTCCAACCCGACTTGCCTTTGATGGCGCGCGCGACGCGGGTCAGATAATCGGTGGGCGTATCGTCGTCTTCGGTCTGCGGAAGCACGAGGTTGTGCTCGGACTTGAGCTTCTCGTGGAGCGACGGGTTTCCGACGTGTTGGTCGGCGACCATTTCGAGCACGAAACCCCGGCGGCCGCCGTGCGGGCTTGTCTTGCGAACGAGCCGGACTTGGAGCAACAGCAGTGGTGCATACAGCGGCCTGAGCTGTTTCGGGGGAGCCTCCTGCCACTCGAGAAAGCCTGTGGCGAGGAAGAACGCGCCATCCCCCGTCGATGCCTGCAGTGTTTCGTGTTCTCGGTGCAGCTTTTGCAGCCGCTTTTCGAGGTGTTCGGGCTCGGCGGAGGAGATCAGTCCTCCCTCCGCCAGCGCGGCGGCGGCGCCCCTCGGGTCATCAGTGAATCTTTCCTCGGAGTAGATCTTGACGCTCTTGTCTTCGACGGCAAGCTGATTCCAAGTCGCGTCCACACTCGCGCGAACCGGGAGGTATTTGTGGATGCGGTCGTCACGTTCCTTGAATTCCGGGCTCCCCTGCGGAAAGTTCAGAAGACGATTCCGCAGCGTAAGGTCGAGGAGCATGTCGCGCGATCGCTTCAATCGCGAAGCCGCTTCGGACTGGCTGCGCGAGGATTTCGCTGCGTTGCGATCGTCCATCCGTCATCACTCCAAGCGGTTACTGCCAAGGATGATTCAACCCTCCGCCCGGCCCCGCGTGATCAACGCAGAATAGCCCCGGAAGTCCATCCACCCAGCACAAGAGTTTAGCAACCTTCTCCGGAGATGCCGCAGCAAAAATGTCTCCCAAGACAGGCATGGACCGGCGGGTATGTGACGATCGGGCCCTCGGGGTCGAGTTCCCCAAGCGCTGACGCCGATTGGGGGGCCAAGCGACCGGTTCGGCCCGGCAGGCTCACGGCGAGCGTCATCCCGACTGTGCCGGGTGAACTGTTCGCGAAGTTCCAGACGAGCTTCTACGCAGACCCAGTGGACGCTGTATTCAAGGCCCTAGGCGTGCAGTAGGAGGGCTTGGGAAGAGGCAATCAAAATGCAGCATCACGCGGGCGCGCGATTCGCCAGCACTTAGGACTAGACGATGGCCGTCACCGCGGCGACGGCAAGACATTCATTCGCCCGTGTCAGGCCTCCAGCGTTTTCCTTTCCCTTGCTGGTCTGGCTGACGCTGATGCGGCTTACACCGCGTGCTCTTCCAGCAGCAGCTCGCTGAACACCGCCCTTTGCCGGTCGATACGCCCAAATTCAATGCCACCGGAGCCCGCGTCAAGCATTGATCCGCCAACACGTCCGGTCGTTCCTGTCCCGACGGGTGAACGAGGTGCAACGGGCGGGGCCACCCGCGACGAGGTTCCAGTGGCAGGTGGAAGGCTACTACCGAACTGGCCTGCAAGAATCGTGAAATCGTCGAGGTTCACCGTTCCGCTGTAATTGAAATCCCCTTGGCTGAAGACTCTACTCGTCAACCCGAAGTTCGCTGCCAGCGAAGTGAAGTCGTCCAGATTCACCGAGCGGTCTCTCGTCGCATCGCCGGTCAGGACGAAGAAATCGAACACGAAGTCGCCCCCGGCAGAACCGTTGTTGTCGCCGTCGAGCAGCCGGCCTGCCGCGTCAGTCACCCCCGCGGCGGCGATGGTCATCCGGTAGTTCCCGTCGATCAGCCGCGCGTTTGGAACACCGGGGAATGTGAACGTCGCCTTGTTGTTACTTGTGTTGTACGTAAGGCCGATCACCGCTGCATTGAGCTGAAAGCCTTGCGTAAGATTGAACAGCGTTGTGTCGGCCAGCGTCAGGCTGGCCCCGACCGCTTCACTAAACTGCGTCGTGACGCCGTGCGATTGCTCGAACGCAAAGCCGGATGAAGTCACTCTTGGGGGCACGCCGACCATGACGGCGACCGCGTTTGATGCGAATGTGCCGTCCTCGTTCGTGGCCGTACCCGTAATCGTGTAGTCGCCTTCGACGGTGTACGTGTGCTGCACGCTCGCCGGGTTGCCGGCGAGCGTTTCTGTCACGCCGGGCTGCCACGTGATCTGCCAGGAGGTGACTTGGTCGGCGCCCGGGTCCGTGGCCGACAGGTTCAGGGTGTACGTCGCACTCTCCAGTACCGCCGAGTTGCCGCTGATCACGACCGATGGTGGCGTGTCGGTGATCGTGATTGTCGTCGGTTGGGACGTCGATACGTCGCCGATCGTGTTGGTCACTCGTACGCGAACGCTTGAGGGAGTTGACGGACCGTCGTTGAAGCCCAACGCCTGCAATTGGCTCCACGACAGGGAAGGCGCTGCGCCCGTTGCATCACCGAAAGTGCCATCGCCGTTCACGTCCCATGAGTAGTTCAGCGGCAAGCCGTCCGGATCGAGCGAATTCGCCCCGTTCAGCTGCACGCCTTGGCCCTCAACGGTTGAGTATGGGCCCGCGGCGCGGGCGAATGGGATGGAATACCGCCACAACTCGCGCCCGTAGCTTGGGTGTTCGGCTGTGAATATCAGGGTGTTGCCAACGGTTGTCAGTTGCTCGGGCGATGAATAGACATTGCTCGGCGTGCCGGGCGTAATGTCTGCAACCAACTGCGTGCCCGCAGCCGTTCCGTCGGTTGCCCACAACTCACGGCCAGTTGCGCCGTCGTCGCCCGGGAAGTACAGCTTGTCGCCCAAGATCTGCCATTGCGCCCTCGAGTAGCTCGGGGGATAAAGGCCTGACCCGACGCCGGGCAGAACATCCTTCACAAGAACCGTTCCTGCTTCCGTCCCGTCTGATCGCCACAATTCGCGCCCCACGGATCCGTTGCTGGCCGAGAAGTACACGAAGTTTCCGAACTTGGTCACGTTCAACGGATTCGCACCGATAGAGCCAAGGCGAATGTCTTTGACCAGTCGCGTTCCGGCAAAGGTTCCATCGGTGAGCCACAGCTCCCGACCGTGCGCGCCGTCGTCAGCAGTGAAGAACGTCTGCGTGCCAAGGCGCACGAACTGAGTTGGCCGGGATCCGACGGTTGAATTGGGGTTGATCTCACGGAACAGCGTCGCCCCGCCGGGGGTTCCGTCGGTCATCCACAGCTCGAAGTTTTCAGCGGAAGCACTCGACGCCCGCGCCGAGAAGAGCGCAGGAAACGAATCGAATGCAGTCAACTCCTCTCCGTCGGGAAACACATTAGATGACCCCAAGGACACGATTATGTCATCGGAGGCTGAGTATCGCCGGATCACACTTGCGGTGGGGTTTCCGGCGCGCCATATGAGATTGTTCCCAACTTGGACAAGCTCCGAGTCGTTGCCTTCTGAGTTAGAGACAACAAAGTCGGCAGCGAGCGTTGTGCCCGACTCAGTACCATCGCTCTTCCACAGTCGCTGCCGCGCCTGCCCGTTCCCCACCGTCCCGCCGCTTCCGCTCTCGAGCAGGTAGGCAGCGTCACCAATCGCGCCCATGCCTCTTGTGCTCGTGCTCGACGCACCGAAGCTCGGAAACACTTTTAGCAACCTCGTTGAAGCGACGGTGCCGTCGGTCGCTGCTAGTGCGCGCTCGTTCGAAACTCCAGTCACCGGGAAAAAGATGCTTGTTGGAGTCGAAACAGACTTCGCAACCTCGAAGCTGGCATTTGGGTTGAGGGGATTGGGAGGAAAAAAATTATTGATGTAACTCTGGGGAAGCGGTTCAGTCCCCGCCACCGTTCCATCTGTAAACCAATTGCCAAATCGATTCGCTCCGGTTGGATCTTGTGCGCGCATCATCGCAGCCGTCTGCGTGTGGGTCCACGGCCGCCCATTGTTCTCTTCAGGGAAGTAGTTACCAGAGGTCGGCCCCTCGCTGAGGTCAAGTAGCGCTGCAAATGCAAGAAGGAATCTCGAATCCAGCGGTTCGATCAAAAACTCACGCCCGTATCGTTGTCCTGAAATAAATCCTCCACTGTTGACCAGATGTGACACCGCATGCTACCTCGAGGGGTGCCAAACGGCCAACTAATTCCGCGGCACCGAATGTGCGGCTTTCGATCACACTTCAGCTCACCCCAATGTCATAATGGTGAAGCCTTCCGAGATCACTGACAACGTGTGGTCAGTTCAGTGATCCCGGCCGATCTTGACCGAGCTTCACGAAAGGCTCGTGCAGTGGAAACAATCCCTGCTGCCCAAGCACCCGACGACGCTGGCGATCAACTATGTCCTGAACCAGTGGCACGAGTTGAACCAGTTCCTCGCCGACGCCGCCGTCGCCATACACAACAACCTCGCCGAGCAGGAGATGAAGCGGATCGCGCTCAACCGCAAAAACAACCTGTTCGTCGGCAACGAACGAGGCGGCCAGACCGCGGCCATCCTGAGCAGCCTCACCAGCACCTGCCGCCGCCACAACATCGACCCGCAACTGTATCTGACCCAACTGCTGACCAACCTGCCGACGACGCCGATCAGTCAGCTCGACGATTGGCTGCCGGATCGGTGGCATCAACACCAAGCACACCAACACGATCAAACGGCGGCGGTGTAGTTCACGTAACGCTCACCAGATTTGCGTTCTCTGGCAGTAGCTGCTGGCTGCGCAGCGTGCCATCCGGTTTCACGACAACCATGTGTCGGTCGCCGCTGTCGTATTTGGCCACATACATCCAGCTTCGATTATCGCTGTC
>Ga0163144_10027867_pt1 | contig 10918 bp, 11 predicted proteins | sample OliLak19BULKMAT1_FD_123175 | JGI IMG/M metagenome (GOLD analysis project Ga0163144, IMG submission 123175) | Freshwater microbial mat bacterial communities from Lake Vanda, McMurdo Dry Valleys, Antarctica - Oligotrophic Lake LV.19.BULKMAT1 | ecosystem: Environmental > Aquatic > Freshwater >... | reverse complement strand
TTTTCCACCACCGTGCGCGCCTTCGTGGCGACGCCTTCGCCGTCGAACCAGGCGCTCGCCATTTCGCCGGGCACGTGCGGGTCTTCCGTGATGGTGACGTGCGGGGAGAAGACCGGCTCGCCGAGCTTGCCCAGCAGGAAGGACGATTGCCGGTAGAGCGCGGAGCCGCTCGCGGCACCCACGAAGTGGCCCAGGAGGCTTCCGGAGATGTTGGCATCGAAGAGCACGGGCACTTCACCGGTGGGCAGGCGTCGCGCGCCCAGCCGGCGTACCGTGCGTTCGCCTGCGGTGCGCCCGACATCGACGGGAGCGTGCAGCCGCGCGTAGTCGCGATCCGTGGTGTACCAGTAGTCGCGCTGCATGCCGGCGCGGTCTTCGGCCACCACGCTGCAGCCGATGCTCGCCCGCGACGTCGGGAAGCCGCCCAGGAAACCGCGTGTGTTGGCGAGGATGAAGTCCGCGTCCTGGGACCCCACCGTGGCGCCTTCGGAATTGGTGATGCGCTTGTCCACCGCGAGCGCGGCCGCCTCCGTGACGCGCGCCATCTCGATCGCGGCCTCGACGGTCAGCGACCAGGGGTGGTGCAGGCCGAGGTCCCCGGCTTCTCCCTGCCACAGGCGCGCGGCTTCCGGGAGGCCCGCGGCGATGTCTTCCGCGGTGTGGCGCGCGATGGCACAAGCGGCTTCGACCGTGCGCACGATCGCCTCGTCGGACAGGTCGGAGGTGCTCGCGTTACCGCGCCGCTGGCCGAAATAGACCGTGATGCCCAGGCCCTTGTCGCGGTTGTACTCCACCGTTTCGACTTCGCCCTTGCGCACGGAGACCGACTGGCCGACGGCCGCGGACACCTCGGTCTCGGCGTCGCTGGCCCCGCGGGCCCTGGCGATTTCCAGCGAGCGCAACGCTGCCTGCGCCATGGCTTCGCGGGTCACGGGCAGCATCGGCGGGGGGGCGTCGTCAGGCATAATTCAGGCGATGGAAGGGGACGAGGAGTTTATCAGCAAGACCCAGCGCAAGAAGCAGGCTCACGACCTGCAGGCGCTCGGCGTGGCACTGTCGAAATTGCCCACGGAGCAGTTCGCGCGGATCCAGATGCCCGATGAGCTTCGCGAGGCGATCCAGGAAGCGAGGCGGTTCACGCGCCACGAGGCCATCCGCCGCCAGATGCAGTACGTGGGCCGGATGATGCGCGACATGGATTGCACTCCCATCCTCGAGCAGCTCACGGCTTTGACGGCCCCTTCGAAGAAACAGACGGCCCTGTTCCACCGGGCCGAGAAGTGGCGCGAGGAAATCCTCTCGAACCCCCTTGCGATCGAGGAATTCCTCCAGGAGTTCCCCGCGGCCGAGCCAGAAAAACTGCGTGCCCAGGTCCTGCTCACCCTGGAGGAGCGGAAAACGACCAGGACGCCCAAGCAGTACCGCATCCTGTTCCACATGATCAACGCTTTGGTCCAGGCCAGCGGCCGCGAAGCCTCGTGAGCGCTCCCGAGGCCGTCACGATCGGGCTGGTTTCCGCGAGCGACCGCGCCGCGCGCGGCGTCTACCAGGACGAAGGCATCCCGGCGCTCGAAGCCTGGCTCACGGCGGCACTCGCCAACCCCCTCCATTTCGAACGCCGCCTCATCCCCGATGAGCGCGCCGTTATCGAAGCGACGCTGCGAGAGCTGGTGGACGAGCGCGGCTGCAACCTCATCATCACCACGGGCGGCACCGGCCCCGCACCCCGCGACGTGACGCCCGAGGCGACACTGGCGGTGGCTGACCGCGAGATGCCCGGCTTCGGCGAGCAGATGCGGCGAGTGAGCCTCGCGTTCGTCCCCACCGCGATCCTGTCGCGCCAGGTGGGCGCGATCCGCAAGTCCTGCCTCATCCTGAACCTGCCCGGCCAGCCGAAGAGCATCCGCGAGACGCTGGAAGGCCTGAAGGACGACGCTGGAAAAAGTGTCGTGGGCGGCATCTTCGCCGCCGTCCCCTACTGCATCGACCTCCTCGGCGGCCCCTACCTCGAAACCCGTGACGAAGTGGTGAAAGCCTTCCGGCCGAAATCGGCCCAACGTCCGCCCCGGACCTGAACCCATGGATATCCTTCCGCACATTGAACTCGTCACCGGCGACAAGCCCAAGGGCACCGTCATCTGGCTGCATGGCCTGGGCGCCGACGGTTGGGACTTCGTGCCGCTGGTGCGTGAAGTGCCGCTGCCCGAGGGCCTGGCTCTTCGCTTCATCTTCCCGCACGCCCCGGTGCGCCCGGTGACGCTCAACAACGGCTACGAGATGCGCGCCTGGTACGACATCGAGATGCAGGACCTCGAGCGCAAGCCCGACGAGCGCGGCATCCGTGCCTCCCAGGTCCAGGTGAACGCACTGATCGAGCGCGAGAAGGCGCGCGGCATGGCCGCCGACAAGATCGTGCTCGCGGGCTTTTCCCAGGGCGGTGCGATCGCGCTGCAGGCGGGATTGCGCCATCCCGAGACGCTTGGCGGCATCGCGGCCCTCTCCACCTACCTCACGTTGCAGGATTCGCTCGATCGCGAGGCCTCGGCCGCGAACAAGTCGACATCCATCTTCATGGCGCACGGCACGGAAGACCCGGTGATCCCGATGGCGCTGGCGGAAGCCTCGCGCAAGGCGCTGGAATCGCGCGGGATGCGCGTGGAATGGCACGCCTACGCAATGCCCCACTCCGTGTGCGGCGAGGAAGTCGAAGCCCTGGGCGCGTGGCTCGAGGCGCGCTTCGCCAGCCGCATTCTCCTCGCCTGAAAATAAGTGGGGTCAGACTCGACTAAATTAAGTGGGGTCAGACTCGACTTATTCACCGGCGGCTCTTGCCGCCCGCAATAAGTCGAGTCTGACCCCACTTAATTTAGTCGAGTCTGACCCCACTTATTTCTGTTTCTTCTTCCGTAGTCCCCACTCGCAGCGGCTCGAGGGCTGCGCGCAGGGCCGCCGGGAGCGACACGGGCTTGCGCGAAGCGCGATCGACGTAGACGTGCACGAAGTGGCCCTGGGCGGCCGCGGCATCGGCGCCTTCGCCGAAGACCGCCACTTCATAGCGCACGCTGGAGCGGCCAATGCGCCCGGCCCGCACGCCCACCGTCACGGTCTCCGGGTAGTTGAGCTCCGCGAAATACTGGCAGCCGCTGTCCACCACGAGGCCCACCACCGTGCTCTCCTGGATGGCGAGCGCGCCGCGGGCGATCAGCCATGCATTCACCGCCGTGTCGAAGTACGAATAGTGGACGGCGTTGTTCACGTGCCCGTAGGCATCGTTGTCCATCCAGCGGGTGGCGATGGCGTGGTGGTGCGGGTAGTCGGCGCGGCGATGCGGCTTCGGGCGCGGCATCAGGGCGTGCCGCCGGGGATGCCGGAGTCCTCGACCGCCGTGGGCACCATGAACTTCACCGTGCGCGCGAAGGCGCCCGGGACAGGGCACATGCCACCGGCCAGGAAGGCTTCCACTTCCTCGCGGCGTTTCATGGTGTCGTTGTAGCCCAGCGTGATCAGTTCGTGGCAGTAGCCCTTCTCGAAGAGCAGGTAGCTTGCGAGGTTGGCGCCGCCGCGGCGCATGGCGCCCACCGAGCGCAGCAGCGTGCGGATGGGCCACGGCAGGTTCCTCACGTGCTTCACCGCGATGCCGTCGAGCGGCTCGCTCGGCGTGAGCACCAGCACGTCCACATGGTGCAGCGTGAGGCCCATCTTCTTGAGCGTCTCCCCCGGCACCGCGCTGATGGTGCGGTTGATCCGCTCGAGGCGCTCCAGGTCGACCGCGAGGCTGTCCAGGAAGATGGAGTTCATCACGTGCCCGGCCACCTGGGCGAGCGTGGGGTAGACGTCGCCATGCGTGCGCTGCGGCGCTTCGGAACGGATGCGCGCCGTGCCCACGACGATGACCCGGTCTGCTCCCAGGTGCAGGGCCGGGCTGACGGGGGCCACCTGGCGCATGGAGCCGTCGCCGAAGAATTCGCGGTTCAACTTGTGCGCGGGAAACAGGAAGGGAATGGCGCTGGAAGCCATCAGGTGCTGGACGCCGATGGTGGCCTCGATCCCGACGCGTTGCGATCGTTTCCAGGGCAGCAGGTCCGGCTTCGCCTGGAAGAAACTGCAGCTCTGGCCCGAGGTGTAGCCCGAGCAGGTGATGGCGAGCGCATCGAGCGCGCCGCATTCGATGTTGCCGGCGATGCGTCCGAAATCGAGCTTGCGGGAAAGCAGCGCCTCGAGCGGCCGGTTGTCCAGCAGCGATACCGGCTTGTTCTTCATGAGGGCGCCGAAGAGCATGCCGCCGAACCAGCGCGCGCTGTTGGCCGCGACGCCGGCGAAATCCGAACGATAGACATGGCGCGGCTCGAAATGGCGCCAGACGTCGAGCAGGTTGTCCACGGCCTTGCCGAAGTCGTCGGCGTGGACGGCGAGCGCGCCCGCGTTGACCGCGCCCGCGGACGTGCCCGAGATGATCGGGAACGGATTCACCTTCGGGTCGGGAAGCATCTCCTTCAGCGCCTGGAGAACCCCCACCTGGTAGGCCGCGCGCGCGCCGCCGCCTGCGAGGACGAGTCCGGCCTTGGATCCCGTGCTCGCCACCGTCAGCTTCCGGCCCGCGCGGTGCGCAACATTTCCTCGGCGTGCCGCCGGGTGGCTTCGGTGAGCTTCAAGCCGCCGAGCATGCGCGCGACTTCTTCCACGCGCTCGCCGCTTTCCAGTACCTGCACCGTGGCCACCGTGCCCCTGGGCCCGGGGTGCTTGGCCACGCGCAACTGGGAACGCGCGTGCGCTGCGACTTGCGGCAGGTGCGTCACGCACAGCACCTGGTGGTGGCGCGAAAGCGATTGCAGCAGCTGGCCCACGATCTCGGCCACGCCGCCACCGATGCCCGAATCCACTTCATCGAAGACCAGGGTCGGCACCGAGGCCTGGCCGGAAAGCAGCACCTGGATCGCGAGCGACAGGCGCGAGAGCTCGCCCCCGGAAGCGGTCTTGGCCAGGGGTGCGAGCGCCTGGCCGGCGTGCGCGGCCACCTGCAGTTCCACCGCTTCGAGTCCGCCCGCGGTGGGGACGGCGAGGGCTTCGAGCGCGACCGCCAGGCGCCCGCCTTCCATCGCCAGGCGCTGCATCGTCTTCGTGACTTCGCCCCCGAGCTTGCGGGCGGCGGCGTGGCGCGCCTTGGAGAGCTTCTGTGCCACCTCGCGGAAAGCCGCTTCCGTGGCCGCCTCCACCGCGTGCAGCGCCTCCAGGCTTTCCTCTCCCCCCAGGTCGGCCAGCCGCGCCCGGCGCTCGACCAAGGCCGCCGGCAGGGCCACGGGTTCGACGCGAAACTTGCGGGCACCTTCGATCACCGCCTGCAGGCGCCGATCCAGCGCGGAGAGCCGGCCGGGATCGACTTCGAGGCGCTGCAGGTAGCGGCGCAACTGCTGCGCGGCTTCTCCGGCGTGGACGCTCGCGGTCTGCACGTCGCGCAGCGCCTCTTCGAGTTGCGGGTCCAGGCTGGATGCCCCCGCCAGGCGGGAGGCGGCCTGCGCCAGGCGCGCGGTCGCGGCACTTTCGGAATCGTCCAGCGCATCGGCGCAGGCGCTGACCGTGTCGATCAATTCCTGTGCATGGGCCAGGCGGCGATGTTCGGCCTGCTCCTCGGTCCAGCCGGCCGGGTCGAAGGCAAGGGCTTCGAGGTCGCGGATTTCGTGGGCGAGGAATTCGCGCTCGCGCGCCGACGTGGCCTGGGCGCCTTCGCGCGCTTCCCGCTGGGCGGCGGCCTTGCGCCACGCTGCGAAGCGCTCCGCGGTTTCGCGGGCGAGCGCCTGCGCGCCGCCGAAGGCATCCAGCAGGGCCCGTTGATGATCGCGCCGCGTGAGCAATTGGTGCTCGTGCTGGCCATGGATGTCCAGCAGGCGGTCGCCGAGTTCGCGCAACTGGGCCGCGGTGGCCGGCCGGCCGTTCACGAAGGCCCGCGAGCGCCCGGACACATCGATGGTGCGCCGGACCAGGCAGGCGCCGTCGCCCTCATCCAACTCGTGGGCCGCGAGCCACGCTCTCGCCGCACTCTCCGGGGCGAGCTCGAACTCCGCGCCGATCTCCGCGCGCTCGGCGCCGGCGCGGACTACCGCCGAATCCGCCCGGCCTCCGAGGGCGAGCGAAAGCGCATCCACCAGGATCGACTTGCCCGCGCCGGTTTCGCCGGTGAGCGCGGAAAAGCCAGGTCCCAGCTCGACTTCGAGGCGCTCGACGATCACGTAGTCGCGGATGGACAGGGTGCGCAGCATCGGGGCTAGCGCTCGTTCCAGTGGAGCTTGTTGCGCAGCATCGAAAAATACCGGTACTGGCGCGGGTGGAGCAGCACCACGGGCTTGCGCGAGGCGGTGACGGTCACCACGTCCTCCATCTCGAGGGTGAGGTGCGACTGGACGTCGAAGTTCACGCGCGCATCCGTCCCGCGGACCAGGCGGATCTCCACCACGCAGTCGCTGCAGAGCGCCACCGGCCGGTTGGAGAGGGTGTGCGGGGAAATGGGCACCAGGGCGATCGCCGGCAGCCGCGGATGCAGGATGGGGCCGCCGGCGGAAAGCGCGTAGGCTGTGGATCCCGTGGGTGTCGCGACGATGAGGCCGTCGGCGCGCAGCGTATAGATGAATTCCCCATCGACCGTGACCGCGAACTCGATCATGCTGCCCATGGCACCCCGGCTCACCACGACATCGTTCACCGCGCTGGAGGCGAACATCACCTCGCCCGCGCGGCGCACCGTGCCGTCGAGAAGGATGCGCTCCTCGCGGGTGAAGTCGCCGTCCAGGATCGCGTCCAGGCCCTCGGCGATGTCGTCGGCGGGGATATCGGTCAGGAAACCGAGGCGACCGAGGTTCACGCCCACCAGCGGTACGCCATGCTCGGCCATCCGCCGGGCGAGCGAGATGAGGGTGCCGTCCCCCCCCACGACGATGGCGAAATCGCACTTTTCGGCCAGCAACTCCACCGGCTCCACCCCATCGGGCGGCTCCCGCGCGGCTTCGGCGGTGCGGGGATCCATGAGGATGGTGATGCCCCGCCCGCGCAGCGTGGCCATCAGCTGCGCCAGGACCTCGGGGAGGCTCGCCGCATCGGCCTTGCCGACGACGGCCGCCGTCTTGAAGGCAGGGGGCATGGATTCAATTAAAGCATGTTTGTTTTTTGTAGAATACGGACCATGCTGAACGATCGCGCGCAAAGCCTGTTGAAAGCCCTGGTGGAGCGCTACATCGCCGAGGGCCAGCCGGTGGGTTCGCGGGCGCTGTCGAAGTTCTCCGCCCTGGAGCTCTCCCCGGCCACCATCCGCAACGTGATGGCGGACCTGGAGGAAATGGGGTTCGTCGCGAGCCCCCACACCTCCGCCGGGCGCATCCCCACCCCCAAGGGTTATCGCTTCTTCGTCGATAGCCTGCTCACCGTGCGGCCCCTGGAGGCCGAAGAGCGCCTGCAGCTTGAAGGCCGCGTGCAGCCCGACGACCCGCACCGGGTGGCCATGGCCGCCTCGCAGCTGCTGGCGGAGCTCACCCAGTTCGCGGGCATCGTGGTCGCGCCGCGCCGGCGCGCCGCGCAGTTGCGGCACGTGGAATTCTTCCGGCTGGCGGAGAAGCGGGCCCTGATCGTGATCGTGGCGAGCGACGGCGAGGTGCAGAACCGCGTACTGGTCACGGAGCGCGCCTATTCCCCCGCCCAGTTGCAGGAAGCGGCCAACTTCATCAACCAGAACTACACGGGGCTCGACTTCGACCAGGTGCGCCTGCGCGTGCGCGGCGAGCTCACGGAATTGAGCCGCGGCATCAACGACCTCATGCAGGCGGCGCTGGCGGCCCCGGAGCCCCGGGAGGCCGAGGCGCGAGACGACATGGTGATCTCCGGGGAGCGCCGGCTGATCGATGTTTCCTCCGACCTGCAGCGGCTGCGCAAGCTCTTCGACATGTTCGAGACCAAGACCCAGCTGCTCGACCTGCTGGAGCAAACCGAGCGCGCCCAGGGCGTGAAGATCTTCATCGGCGGGGAATCCGAGCTGGTGCCGCTGGACGAATGTTCCATCGTGACCGCGCCCTACGAAGTCGATGGCCGGGTGGTGGGCACGGTGGGCGTGATCGGCCCGACGCGCATGGCCTACGAGCGCGTGATCCCCATCGTCGACGTCACCGCGAAGCTGGTGTCCTCCGCGCTTTCGCAGCAGCAGTAGGCCATGCCTTCGCGCGTGGGCATCCTGTTGGTGAACCTGGGCACGCCTGATGCGCCCACGGCGGGCGCGGTGCGCCGCTACCTGCGGCAATTCCTCTCCGACCCGCTCGTGGTGGAACTGCCCCGCCTTCTTTGGCTGCCGATCCTCTACCTGCTGATCCTGCCCTTCCGGCCCGGCAAGACTGCGAAGAAATATGCCTCGATCTGGCGGCCCGACGGTTCGCCGCTGCGGGTCTACACGCTGCGCCAGGCGCAGTTGCTGCGGGGCTACCTGGGCGAGCGCTTCAAGGCGCCAGTCGCCGTGGAGGCCGCGATGCGCTATGGCGAGCCTTCGATCCCCCAGGGGCTTCAGGCGCTGAAGGCCAGGGGCTGCGACCGCTTGCTGGTGGTACCGCTCTACCCCCAGTACGCCGGCAGCACCACGCAAAGCGTGGACGAGGCCGTAAGGAAAGCGCTGCGGACCTGGAAACCGGTGCCGGAACTGCGACTGGTGAACGACTTCCACGACCACCCCGCGTATGTGAAGGCGATCGCGAAGAACGTGAACGATTATTGGATGAAGCACGGGCGACCCGACCGCCTGGTGATGAGCTTCCATGGCATCCCGAAGGCGGTGGTGGCGCGCGGCGACCCCTACGAAAAGCAGTGCCGCGAAACGGCCCGGCTGGTGGCCATCGAACTCGGCTGGAACGATGCGCGCACGCTGGTCACCTTCCAGTCCCGCTTCGGGCGCGCCGAGTGGCTGCAACCGTACACCGCAGACACCCTCGAAAAGCTGGGCCACGAGGGAACCGGGCGCGTGGACGTGATCTGCCCGGGTTTCGCCGCCGACTGCCTCGAGACCCTGGAGGAGATCTCGATGGAAGTGCGGGACGAATTCGTGGCGGCCGGCGGCAAGGATTTCCATTACATCCCCACCACGAACGACACCCCTTCCTGGATGACAGCGCTGGCCACGGTCGCCATCGAAAACCTCCAGGGATGGCTGCAGCCCGACCCCCAGAAAAGGGAACCCTGAAATGCTTGCCTTGCTGGCCCGCTGGATCGTGAACGCCGCCGCCTTGCTGCTGGTGGCCTACCTGTACCCCGGGGTTCAGGTCGCGAGCTTCACCGCCGCGCTCATCGCGGCCCTGGTGCTGGGATTGGTGAACGCCCTCGTGCGGCCCCTGCTGGTGATCCTCACCTTCCCCGTCACCCTGCTCACCCTCGGGCTGTTCCTGTTCGTGATCAATGCCCTCATGTTCTGGCTGGCCGCGGAATTGGTGCGCGGTTTCACGGTCTCTGGGTTCGTGGGGGCTCTGGTGGGATCGCTCCTGTTCAGCGTCATCACGCTGCTGACGAGCTGGCTGTTCTTCCGCAAGAAATGAGCCGCAGGCAGCCTTGAAAATGGGTCTCGCGCCCCCACGTCTTTCCAAATAATTGTTTTGATGGAGATTTTTCGTGGGAGAGCCGCTGAATGCCGAAGTCCCGGGCGAGCCCGCATCGCCCGTGGAAGTGGAGCTCGATGCCGCCGGTAGCGCCCTGGGTGTCGAACCGGACGCCGCCCTGGGCAAAGCCCTGGCCGAGGCCGCCCGCCTGAAGGAGGAATGGCTGCGCGCCAAGGCCGAGACGGAAAACGTCCGCCGCCGTGCTCAGGAGGACGTGACCAAGGCCCACAAGTTCGGCATCGAATCCTTCGCTGCGGCGCTGTTGCCGGTGAAGGACGCGCTCGATGCCGCGCTGGCCGTGGAGAGCCCCACGCTCGAATCCCTGCAGGAAGGGGTCGCGCTCACCGCTCGCCAGGTCGAAGCCGCCTTCGAACGGTTCTCGCTCCTGAAGATCGCGCCCGCCGCCGGCGAGAAATTCGACCCGCACCGCCACCAGGCGATCAGCCAGGTGGAAAGCGACCAGGATCCCAACACCGTGGTGGCCCTGCTGCAGGCGGGATTCCGCCTCCACGACCGCGTGCTGCGCCCGGCGCTGGTCACCGTGGCCAAGGCCCGGGTTTGAAATCCGCGCCACCCGCCCCCATTTCCATACCAACTCAAATCATTTCGAAGAAGGACTGACGACATGGCCAAGATCATCGGAATCGACCTGGGCACCACGAATTCCTGCGTCGCCATCATGGAAGGCGGCAAGCCCAAGGTCATCGAGAACTCCGAAGGCGCGCGCACCACGCCTTCCGTGGTCGCCTACGCGGACAACGACGAAATCCTGGTCGGCGCCCCGGCCAAGCGGCAGGCCGTCACCAACGCGAAGAACACCGTCTACGCGGTCAAGCGCCTGATCGGCCGGCGCTTCGAGGAGCCTGAAGTCCAGAAGGACATCAAGCTCATGCCCTACCAGATCGTCAAGGCCGACAACGGCGACGCCTGGGTCGAAGTGCGCGGCCAGAAGATCGCCCCGCAGCAGGTCTCCGCCGAGATCCTGCGAAAACTGAAGAAGGACGCGGAAGCCTACCTGGGCGAAACCGTGACCGAGGCCGTGATCACGGTCCCCGCCTACTTCAACGACTCCCAGCGCCAGGCCACCAAGGACGCCGGCCGCATCGCCGGGCTGGACGTGAAGCGCATCATCAACGAGCCCACCGCGGCCGCCCTCGCGTTCGGTCTCGACAAGAAGGAAGGCGACCGCAAGATCGCGGTCTATGACCTGGGCGGCGGCACGTTCGATATCTCCATCATCGAAATCGCCGAAATCGAGGGCGAGCATCAATTCGAAGTACTGTCCACCAACGGCGACACCTTCCTCG
>Ga0163144_10027866_pt1 | contig 10918 bp, 9 predicted proteins | sample OliLak19BULKMAT1_FD_123175 | JGI IMG/M metagenome (GOLD analysis project Ga0163144, IMG submission 123175) | Freshwater microbial mat bacterial communities from Lake Vanda, McMurdo Dry Valleys, Antarctica - Oligotrophic Lake LV.19.BULKMAT1 | ecosystem: Environmental > Aquatic > Freshwater > Lake... | reverse complement strand
CTTCGCGCACCGCTGCGCGGCCGCAGTAGCGCTAGTTTTGTCTCCCCGGGGACAAGCCCCGGACCCCGCGGCGCTACGCGCCGCCTAGCACTACGCGGGAAAATCCGCGGCAGTAGTGCTAGTCCGTCGGGAAATACTCGATCTCGAAGCAGAACGTCGACTTGGCCACGCGACGGTAGGTGCCGCCGAGCTCGACGCCGCGGCCGGCGAGCTTGGTCAGCGTGGCCATCGCGTCCGCACCGAAATCGAGGGTGTCGCCGAACGAGAGCGCGGCGCGGGCGAGCCGTGGGCGCGCGGTCATGCGGGTGTCGGCCAGGGCGCGGAGCACCGGCTCGGCTTGCAGCCAGGGTGCCAGATCGGCGGGGACGCTCGGGGCTTTGCGCGGCTCGTCGAACTCCATGCAGAGCTGTCGCGAGGCCGAGCCGTTGGCCTCGAACTGGGCAGTGATCCCGATCTGCGCGGCGAGCTCGGGGAGGGGGATGTTGGCCTTGCCCCCGGCCTTACGCTGCTCGGTGTCGGCGCTCAGCAGCAAGATGCGCTTTGCCCCGAGCGCCGCGGCGAGGCGCACGAACGCGGTCATCTTTTCCTGAGCGAGCCGTTCGTTGGCGATGGCCGGGCGGAGGTAATGGTCGCGCGCGACGGGGTTCGACAGGTAGGCGGTGCCGTCCTCGGGATCGCCGAAATCGAAGCGGAAGCGCCGCGCGGCCTCGTCGGGGGAGAGGTGCGGCAGGACGATCTCGCCCCTGGTCAAGGCACGCGTGACGAGGCTCTTGGTGTCGGTCGGCGCGCCCTCTTTTGCCGGCGCGCGCAGCAGACCCTTGTAGGTGGAGCCGAGCGCGCGCGTGAGGAACAGGCTCGCCGCCCCGGCTCCGAGCAGCCCGATGCTGCCCGCGAGCAGCAGCGGCAGCAGCCCGAGCAGCTTTGCCCGGTCCAGCTCGGAGACGAGCGTTTCGTACCTGGCGTCCGACGCCACGAGGATGATCCGCCGTTCCTCTGGTGCCAGGCGGTCGAAGTCGGCCTTCATGCCCGCATCCTACACCGCGACGCGTTTGCGGCGGGCGCTTCGGGGCGGCGTGGCGGCGCGCGGGGACTGCCACGAACGGGAAGGGTAAAGGGCCCGGGGGACGTGGCCGAGCCCATGTGGCCATGTCACGAACGGGGGACGTGGCCGAGCCCATGCGGTCATGTCACGAACGGGCGACGGGTGGAGTGCCCGGGGGACGTGGCCGCGCCCATGTGGCGATGTCACGAACGGAGGACGGGTGAACTGCCCGGGGGAGCGCGTGGTACGATGACCGCGAATGGCACGCATCCTGGTTTCCGGGCCGCTTCCCGGTCCTGATCTCGCCCGCCTGTCCCGCGCGCACGACGTCGAGATTGGCCCCGATCCACGGGGTCTGGGCCGGGCTGGTCTGCTCGAGCGTCTGGGGGAGCACGACGCCCTCATCCCGTTCGTGACGGACGTCGTCGATCGCGGAGTGCTCGATCGCGGGCCGCGCCTGCGGGTCGTGGCCAATTGTGGCGTCGGGGTCGACAACATCGATCTCGGGGCGTGCCGCGAGCGCGAGATCGTGGTGACCAATACGCCCGAGGTGCTGACCGACGCGACGGCGGACGCCACGCTCGGGCTGATCCTGGATGCGTGTCGCGGTCTCACGGCGGGCGACCGCGTGGTCCGGGCGGGCGGCTGGAAAGGTTGGGCTCCCACGCAATTCATCGGGGCGCGGGTGACCGGGGCGACGCTGGGGATCGTGGGCCTCGGGCGCATCGGGCAGGCGGTCGCGGTCCGCGCGCGGGGTTTCTCGATGCGGGTGCGGTACACGCAGCGCACCAGGTTGAGTGCAGCGCGCGAGGCCGAGCTCGGGGTGACGTACGGTGAGCTGGAAGAGCTGTTCGCGACGAGCGACATCGTCTGTCTGTGCTGCCCGCTCACCCCCGAGACGCGAGGTCTGGTGTCGAGAGAGCGCCTCGCCCGGATGAAGCAGGGCAGCGTGCTGGTCAATACGTCGCGCGGCCCCTGCGTCGATGAAGAGGCGCTGGCAGAGGCCTTGAGGACAGGCCACCTGTTCGCCGCCGGGCTCGACGTGTACGCGGAAGAGCCGAAGATCGCGGCCGCGCTGCTCGCCTGTGACAACGTGGTCCTCGCCCCGCACCTCGGCAGCGCCGACCGCCCCACGCGCGAGGCGATGGCGCGCATCTGTGTCGAGGCAGCGCTCTCGGTGCTGGACGGGAGAGAGCCGCCGACGCGCGTGGCGTGAGCGCGAGTGGTGGGAAGTCGCTACTTCGGGGCAGCGGAGCTGGTCAGTTGACGTAGCGAATCCATCCGTGCGACGTCGAGGGCGTCGCTCGACCATTGGGTCGGGTCGGCGGGATAATCTTGGGGCCAGGCCTGGGGGGCAGTGAGCACGGCGGGAGGGGCGTTCGGGGCCTGAGCCGTGGAGGTGGCCCTGGCGAGGGCGAGCTCGATGCGGGCGTCGAGCAGGCCTTCGCGGAGCGACAGCCACCTGGGGGTGGCCAGGGCTCCGAGCCTGTCGTGGACCACGAAGAGGCCATACGAGGGCTCGCGGCCGTCGAGGTCGTCGAAGGCGAACCCCTGGGTGTAGAGGCCTGTCCATTCGAGCCTGCCGGCGACGCCGAGGCGGATCATGTGGAAGAGGTCGGAGCCCATGGAGAGCCTGCCGACGCCGCGATTGTAGAGGAAGACTGGCTTTCCGGTGGCGAGCCAGCCTTTGAGCAAGGTGGGAGTGTGGCCGCTCACCGCGGGGGCGAAGGTGTTGTCGAGCACCGCGCGGAAGCGCTCGCCCTCGGCGCTGCTGAAGAAGCCGATGGTGCGGACACCGGCGGTGTGGAAGGGCCCGAGGTAAGCGGCGACGGTGGCGAGCTCGTCGTCCGTCGAGGGCTCGTCGTAGGAATACAGGTAGTGCGGCGGCAGCCCGTGAGCGGCTTCAAAGGCGGTCCAGCTCCGCTGGAAGCGCGCCGCGTCGGGCCGGGTGTGCTTGATGGAAGGGAGGAAGCCGGAGTAGCAGACCACCGCGCGATCGAGGCCGTATTTCTTTGCCAGGGCGAGGTAGCGGAGGGCGCGCTCGCCGGAGAAGCTGTATCCGTCCGGGGCATCGGACCTGGTGAAGTCGAGGCCAGGTCCGCCCGTGGGAGTATTGAGCCCGGCCTCGCCCTCGGCCCGGAGCAGCGACTCCTGGAGCTGCCACCATCGCTCTTCGGAGAGCGCGTCGGGCCCGAACGGGAGCGCGCTCATGAAGACGCCTGTCGGGATGGGCAAGGGCGGCAGGTCGACGGCGAAGACCTGGAGTGTGAGGGGCAATTCGGCGAGCAGCGTATCGCCCGCCGAGAAGCGGACCACGACGGTGACGGGTCCGGGGGCGGTGCCGGCAGGGATCTCGAAGTCGAGCAGGAGCGAGCGGCTCATGGCGGGGCCGACGCGGAGAGTGCTGCCGGGGCCTGAATCCGGGGCGAGCGGGCGGTAATACTGAGTCTCGATCCAGGCGACGCCGCCGCTGTACGGGCGCTTTGGACCGTACATGCCGTAGGAGACGGTGGGGGCCGGAAGGGCAGTGTCGGGGACGCTGGCAGCGCGAATGGTCAAGTCGACGTCGCGGGGGGCGTGGAGCGCGAGCTGGACGTGGGCGCGGTGCCCGGCGATGGCGGCGACGGGGCGGGGCGGGAGGGGTGGAGTCTGGGGCAAGTCGCGCGGGTGGGCGAGCTCGCCGGTGGGGCGCTGCTCGACGACGAGGGGCTGGTCTGGAGGGGTAGGCACCGCGGGGCGGCGGCCGTGATCGACCTCGGGGAAAGCCGCCTGGATGGACCGGACCTGCCTGGCGACCTGGGCGTCGATGAAGGCGTTTCCTTCGGCGGTGTCCGGGGCGAGGAGGAGGCCGGCGACACGCAGCGGCAGGCCGCGCGGGTTGCGCACGGCGAGGGAGAACGTGTTGGACCCGGGGGACGCCGCGAAGGAGAAGCGGTGAGCCGCGTGGGCTGGCCAGACGAGCTTGCTCTCGGCGTCGGCCACGCGCGTGATCTCGACGTCCTGGAACAGGAAGTGGGGGCCCGCGGGAGAGAAGGTGTGCTCGTGCACCGTGGTGCCGGAGGCGCGGAGGGTCGCCGCGTCATAGCCAGTCGCCTCTTCTTCCCAGAACCCGCCGCGCTCGAAGGCGATCCAGCCAGTGTACGGGCCGCCGTCGAGGACGGCGACGAATCCGGTCTCGCCCCACGCGAGGCCGTCGCCGAGGAGTGGAGTCGGGTAAGACATGGTGTTTCGGAGGAACGTCGGCTTGCCCGAGAGGAAGCCAAACTCCTTCGATGCGTCGAACACCGTGTCTTCGAACACGCCGGTCGTCTTGCCCATCACCCGGGAGCCGCGCTTGCCGAAGTCGAACGCGAAGGCCCCGCGCGGAACGGCGAGCGGCTCGCGGACGAGCGTGAGCGCGTCGATGTAGAGGGGCTTGTCGCCGCGGTTCGCGAAGCCGATGCGGGTGACGTCGCCGAGGTCGATGGGAGTCTTCGTGGGGCCGCGGTACGGGCGGCCCTCCTCGCCGCGCCACAGGTCGCCCGAGAGGTCGATGTCGATCGTCGAGTCGCCGGGCGGCGCGCCGAACGTGCTCTGATGGCGGTCGTACAGGGTGTCGTTGTCGTCCGAGATCTCGAACCCGACGGCGGCGAGGCTCGACGAGGGGTTGTGGACGTGGAGCCGAAGCGCGTCGTAGCCCCGGAAATCGCTGCGGTGGAGGGACCCCACCGTCGCGAGCAAGCCCGGGTCGATGCGGAGCGATGCCTTGCCGTCGGCCTTCCAGTCGGTCGACAGCTCGACCACGCCGGCGCTCTCTTTGGGCCATTTTCCAAGGCCCGCGCGCCCCTCGAAGTCCTGCACGAGAGGATCGTCCGGGTCCGAGCAACGGCACGCGGGGACGACCAGGCCGGCAACGAGCACGGCGAAGGCGCCGCCACGAAGGATGGAGCGGCCGTTCACGCGATCAACCTTGCGGGCAAGGGCCCGGGCGCTCCGCGATTCAAATTCTCGCTCTGGAAGCCCTCGCGAAGCCAACGCTCGCGGAACGACCGCGCACGAGCCGAGCGCTCGCCGAGCAAGCGCGCATGCGCCAGGCGCTCGCGGAACGACCGCGCGATGCAGCACGTTGTCGCGCGCCGGGGAGGCACGGGGGGAGCGGGCACTGGCTCAGGTCCGGGGCGTGACGCGCCTGCGAGCGTGACGCGCATGAGAGCGAGGAGATCAGCTCCCGTGCTCGATGCGGAGCGTTATCTCGTTGTGGAGCTTCGTCGAGCAGTGGTTCACGTTGCCGCGCTGGTCGTCGATGGCGGCGTCGAAGGCCTTGTCGAAGACCTTGTTCTTGAGGCGCAAGTCTTCGATGAGCTTCTTGGCGAGGTCCTTGTCGTTGCCCTCGCAGGCCTCCTTGATGCTCGCGAGGCCCTCGATCGCGGCTTTTTTGTCGTTGCCGCAGCCGGCGGCAGCGAACGTCACGAGCCCCACGGCGATTGCAAAACCCAGTCTTCGGAACATTGCGACCCTCCTGCCGAAACGTGTCCTTGAGCGACGCTGCCAGGCCGACTATCAGCCGGGGAGAGGGGCGCAAGAGCGAGAGGTTCACGAAGCGAAGCATGGGAAACGGCCGGGCATGAGAATTTTCGTCGCGCTCGCCATTTTCGAGGGCTGCCCGCCCGCCTGGCTCGACAACGTGGCGTCGGTGCGGGCGGCGCTCGAGAGCGCGGTCGAGGCCGGCGGGTTCACGCTGCTCGACCTCGTGGCGCGGCCGTTCTCGCCGCACGGGGTGACGGCGTGCGCGGTCGTAGGGGAGAGCCACCTGGCGCTGCACACCTGGCCCGAAGAGGGAAGGCTCTTCGTCGACATCGCCTCGTGCTCGTCGCAAGAAGGCGTGCGGCGGGCCCTCGACGCGATCGCCGCGGCCGTCCCCGAGGGAAAGATCGCCACGCTCGACGAGCGCGTTCTGGACCCCTCTTCCGCGCGCTCCTTGACAACGTGAAGCGGTCGTTCTGTGCTCGCGCCAACGGCGGTCCGGGCAGAGGAGCCTGGGACGCTCGTCGAAAGGTGCTGCATGGGTTCCGCCGACGACGATGACAAGGCGCACGCGCCGCCAGTCGATCTGAAAAAGCCGGGGGCTTCGGGCGATGGTCCGGGCGCCGGAGGCCACGGAGACGAGGGCAAGGGAGACGAGGGCAAGGGAGACGAGGGCAAAGGAGACGAGGGCGAGGGCGAACGCCCGGTCCCGATGACCGAGTTCGAGAGGCGTTTCCGCCACCCACCGGGGCTCTTCATCCTGTTTTTCACCGAGATGTGGGAGCGCTTCTCGTACTACGGGATGCGTGGGCTGCTGAAGCTCTACATGGTGAATTACCTGTTCGTCACCATGCGGCAGGTGGTGCAGGGCGGCAAATACGAGGGCGTCGGCAGCCCCGACCTGGTCTACGGCTGGAACCTCATCAACAAGCTGCTCCCGGCGCCTGGCAACGTGGCCGAGTGCGTGGCCGACAAGGTGAAGGAGCTGACCAGCGGCGCGGCGCCGGTCGCGGCGGACGTGGCGACGCAGATCGCGGAGCAGACGTGCGCGGTCGGCGCGAAGGCGTCGTACCTTTACGGCGCGTACACCGGCCTCGTGTACCTCACGCCGCTGCTCGGCGGCATCCTGGCCGACAAGTTCTTCGGCCAGCGCAAGACGGTCGTCGTCGGCGGCATCCTGATGGCCATCGGTCACTTCGTGATGGCGTTCCAGAACTGGTTCTTCGTCGCGCTGCTGTTCCTGATCATCGGCAACGGGGCGTTCAAGCCGAACATCTCGACGCAGGTCGGCAACCTGTACGCCAAGGGCGACACGCGTCGCGACGGCGCCTTCACGATCTTCTACATGGGCATCAACCTGGGTGCCTTCCTGACCAACCTGGTGTGCGGCACGCTGGCGGTCGTCTACGGCTGGCACTACGGCTTCGGCGCCGCGGGCGTCGGCATGTGCCTGGGTCTCGTCATCTACCTGTTCGGGCAGAAGTACCTGGCGCCCGACAACCTGATGAAGGCCAAGCAGAAGGCGGCGGATTCAAAGAAAGCGGCGGCGGCGGAAGAGAAGCACCCGCTGACCTCCGAGGAGTGGAAGCGGGTCGGGGCGCTGGTCGGTCTGTGCGCGCTGAACGTGGTGTTCTGGGCTGTTTACGAGCAGCAGGGCAACACGATGCAGACGTGGGCCGACGTGAAGACGAACTGGCCGACGGTGCTCGGCTGGCAGATCCCTTCGACGTGGTTCCAGTCGTTCAATCCGTTCTTCATCTTCCTGCTCGCGCCGGTGCTCGACATGTACTGGGCGTGGCAGCAGAAGAAGGGCAAGGAGTCGACGAGCGTCACCAAGATGGCGATCGGCTGCATGCTGCTCGGCTTCTCGTTCCTGTTCATGGTCGCGGGAAACCGCCTGATCGGCGACGCCGGCGGGGCGAAGGGCAGCCTGTTCTGGCCGGTCGCGTGCACGCTCATGCTGACGGTCGGCGAGCTTTACCTGTCGCCCATCGGCCTGTCGCTCGTCACCAAGGTGTCGCCCGCCCGCATCGTCTCGATGATGATGGGCATGTGGTTCCTGTCGAGCTTCTTCGGGAACTTCCTGTCGGGCGTGATCGGCGCGCTCTACGAGGGTCGCACGCTCAACGCGCAGCAGTTCTTCCTGTTGCTCACCGCGCTCGGCGTCGCCACCGGCCTCGCGATCTTCGCGTTCAACAAGCCGCTCAAGAAAATCATCGGAGACAGATGAAGCGAGGCCCGCGGCGCGGCGTGATCGTCACGCCGCCGCGGGCCTCTCTCTCACGCCGCCGCGGGCTTGGTCACTTCGGTGGTGCGGACCCAGAGAGCGGCGGCGGTGCCGAGCTTCTCGGCGTAGGTGTGGGCCTCGACCTCGTCCTTGAACTGGCGCAGCGGGACGTCTTCGCCCGACGTCGTGACCAGCGAGACCAGCGTGCCGGCGCCGTAGTCGTCGGTCATTTTCGAGGTGCGCACGCCGGCGTACTCGGAGAGGGGGGCCTCTTCGATGCGGGGGGTGAGGCGCCAGGGGCGGAAGGTGAGCAGGCGAAGGGTCTTGTTCTCGGGCAGGAGCCAGAGCTCGCTGCGGCACGCGGCGATGATGGCCGCGAGGGCGAGCAGGGGCAGAACGGCCACGCCGTAGCCCAGGATGGCGCCCAGGATGGCGCCGCCCTTTGCGGCCGAGGCGGCGGTCGACGCGGTGCCCATGATGAGGGTGCCGCCGCCGAAGCCGACGGCGATCACCAGCGCGGCGGTCTTGCCGGAGCGGAGGCGCAGGAGCACCGGCTCGGGGCTCGGCGCGGGGGAGTCGTCCGTCTGCATCGGGGCCTTGTAGCGCTTGCTCAGCGCGCGGACGAGAGGGCAAAGCCGATGAGCTTGTAGAGCAGGCGGGCGCCGACGTTGGCGTCCCACTCGTCGCCCTCGGGTCCGGGCGCCACCTCGTTGAGGTCGAAGCCGACGATGATGCGGCCGCTCCTGGCGATCGCGGCGAGGAGGAACACGGCCTCGCGGAACGAGAGGCCGCCGGGGACCGGGGTGCCGGTGTGCGGGCACAGCGCCGGGTCGAGGCCGTCGATGTCGAAGCTGACATAGACGTGCTCGGGGAGGGCCTCGACGATGGCCCGTGCGGTCTTGCTGAAGGGCTCGCCTTCGAGCTTCTGGGCGGCGAGATCGCGATCGAAGAAGGTGGTGATGCGGCCGTTGGAGCCGGTGATCATCGCGTGCTCGTCCTCGGACAGGTCGCGGATGCCGACCTGCACGATGCGCTTCACGGTGGGGAGGAGGGTCGCGACGTTGTGCATGATCGAGGCGTGCGAGAAGGTGAAGCCCTCGTAGGCGTCGCGCAGGTCGGCGTGGGCGTCGACGTGCAGGACGCCGAGGCCGGGATAGCGCTCGGCGTGGGCGCGGATCGAGCCGAACGGGGCGGCGTGATCGCCGCCGACGACACCGACGATCTTGCCGCGCGCGAGGTGATCGCGGACGACGGCGTGGACGCGATCGTTCATCCAGGTCGAGCGTTCGTTCACGCGCAGGAGCGCAGATTGCAGCTCGGCGTTGCCGGCGATACGTCCTCCGGCTTCGATCACGGGGGTCGCGGCCTCGCAGGCCTCGCTGTTCCAGCGGACGAGCTCGGGGTCCTCGTCGAGCATGGCGATGCCGGACTCGTACGGTTTGCCGGTGTCGAGATCGAAGAGGTCGACCTGGCGGCTCGCCGCGAGGATGGCGGCGGGGCCTCGGGCGGTGCCGCGGCGGTATGAGGTTGTCGGCTCCCAGGGCACGGGGACGATGACGACGCGGGCCTGATCGGGGGTGTGGGGAAGGCCGTAGATGCCGTCGTGGGCGGCGGCGCCCGCGGGATCGAAGCCGGCGAGGGCATTGCTGGAGCCGGTGGCGCTGCTCATTGCGGGCAAACCTGCTCTAGCCCCCCGATCCAGTCAACGGCGATAGGCCGGGTGCGCAAATCACGCGCCCATCACCAGGCGCGCCTCGGGGTGCGAACGGAACGCCGCGGTGCCAAGCGTGTCTCTGGCCGTAAAAGGCTGCTTTTGCGAGATTCAACCTCCCCCGAATCCGCTGGTTGGGTTACGAGTCGTTCCGTCGAAATTTAGACAGACTTTCCTTCAGCCATCGACGAGGACTGCCGTGCTTCGTTATCGCGCCGACATCAAGACTCTGGTCTTCGTGTTCATCTACTTCGGCCTCGTGGCCGTGCAGTGGGTCCTCGCGCCGACACATCTCGCCATCGCCATTCCGCTGCTCGTGCTGACGTGCTTCTTCTCGTTCTTCGGCGCGGTGGCCACCCACAACACCATTCACTCGCCGGTGTTCCACCAGCGCTGGGCGAACCGCGCCTTTCAGGTGGTGTTGACGCTGACGTACGGGCACCCGGTGAGCGCCTATGTGCCGGGCCACAACTTGAGCCATCACAAGCACACGCAGACGCGCCGCGACGTGATGCGCACGACGAAGACCAACTATCGCTGGAACCTGCTCAATGGGCTGCTGTTCATGAGCAGCGTCACGCGGTCGATCTTCTTCGCGGACATGCGCTACTTCAAGGCGATGTACCGGCGGAACCCGCCGTGGTTCCGTCAGATGATCCTCGAATCCGTGGTGTTCGTCGCGATGATGGCGGCGCTGATCCTGCTCGATTGGAAGAAGTTCCTGCTCTACGTGCTGGTCCCGCACCAGTACGCGGCGTGGGGGATCATCACGATGAACTTCCTCCAGCACGACGGCTGCGACGAGCGGTCGGAGCACAACCACTCGCGGAACTTCGTCAGCAAGCTGGTCAACTGGTGGACGTACAACAACGGCTTCCACACGATCCATCACCTGGAGCCGGGGCTGCATTGGAGTCTGCTGCCGCAGGCGCACGCCGAGCGGATCGCGCCGCACATCCACCCGAACCTCGATCAGGCGAGCTTGCTCGCGTACCTGTGGCGGACGTTTGGCTGGCCCGGGAAGCGCGTGACGTACGACGGGTTGCCGTACTCGCCGCCGCCCGCGGGACCCGACGAAGAGTGGATCCCGGCCCCGAAAGAGCTACCCGCGGACGTGTCGCTCGGGGCCGTGCCGGGCTGACTTGCGGTGGCGCTCCCGGCCGCGAGGGCGCGCTCGCGGTATCCTTGGCAGGTGCAGTCGCGCATTGCTCTGGGGGGTCTCGCGACGTGGCTCTTGATGGGGGGCGCGGCGTCGGGCGCGGCGTGCTCCGCGGCGCCGCCGGTCGCGGCGCCCGTCGTGACACCGAGCGCGCTCCGTTACGACGTGGCGCTGGGGTCGGCGGAGCCGTGGATCCTCGACGTGCGGGTGACGATCGAGGGTGGCGTGGAGAGCGGCGCGATCGCCTTTCCGCCCGCGGTGGCGGGGCTGGTGGTG
>Ga0163144_10027865_pt1 | contig 10918 bp, 7 predicted proteins | sample OliLak19BULKMAT1_FD_123175 | JGI IMG/M metagenome (GOLD analysis project Ga0163144, IMG submission 123175) | Freshwater microbial mat bacterial communities from Lake Vanda, McMurdo Dry Valleys, Antarctica - Oligotrophic Lake LV.19.BULKMAT1 | ecosystem: Environmental > Aquatic > Freshwater > Lake... | reverse complement strand
GCGAAGATCAGCGAGATCGCCGGTCGGCGCTTCGACACCGCGCCGAACAAGTTCGCGGCGCTCGCCGGACACGACGCGTTCGTCGGCACGCACGGCGCGCTCAAGCAGCTCGCGGTCGCGTGTATGAAGATCGCCAACGACGTGCGCTGGCTCGCGAGCGGCCCGCGCTGCGGCATCGGCGAGCTGACGATCCCGGAGAACGAGCCGGGCTCGTCGATTATGCCGGGCAAGGTGAACCCGACGCAGAGCGAGGCGCTCACGATGGTGTGCTGTCAGGTGTTCGGCAACGACGCGACCATCGGCTTCGCGGCGAGCCAGGGCAACTTCGAGCTCAACGTGTTCAAGCCGGTGCTCGCCTACAACATGCTGCAGTCGGTGCGCTTGCTCGCCGATGCATGCGAGTCGTTCGAAGAGCACTGCGCGCGCGGCATCGAGCCGAACCTCGCCGTCATCGACAAGCACGTGAATGGCTCGCTGATGTTGGTCACTGCGCTCAATCCGCGCATCGGTTACGACAATGCCGCGAAGGTCGCGAAGCACGCGCACAAGCACGGCAGCACGCTGCGCGAGGCGGCGATCGAGCTGAACCTGCTCAGCGGCGAAGAGTTCGATCAGCTCGTTCGACCCGCCGACATGGTCGGCAATCTCCCCACCACGAAGAGCTAAATGCGCGTACTTCTCACCGGGGCGACTGGCTTTCTCGGCTCGCACATCGCGGACCTCCTCGCCGCACGCGGCGACACCGTGCGTGCGCTCGTCCGCCGCTCCTCGAAGGTCGATCACCTGGAGAAGCTCGGCGCGGAGCTCGCGTACGCGAACCTCGAGAAGGGCGAGGGGCTCACCGAGGCGCTCGACGGCGTCGACGCGATCGTGCACTGCGCCGGCGTCGTCAAGGCGCTCGACGAAGCGGGCTTTCACGAGGTGAACGCGGGCGGCACCGAGAAGCTCATCGCTGCCGCGCGTCGCGTCGCGCCGCAGATCAAGCGCTTCATCTACATCTCGTCGCACGAGGCGTGGGGTCCGGCGGGGGCCGGCGTCATGCCGACCGAAGACATGGAGGCGCGCCCGATCACGATGTACGGCCGCAGCAAGCTCGCCGGCGAGAAATTCGTACTCACCGCCAAAGACGCGATGCCGGTCACCATCCTGCGACCGACTGGCATCTATGGCCCGCGCGACACCGAGATTCTGCAGCTCTTCGCCATCGCGAATCGCGGACTGCTGCCGCTCATCAACACGCGCACCAGTCGCTTCACGATGGTGTACGGGCCCGACTGCGCTGCGGCCGTCGTCGCGGCGCTCGACGTGGCGCACGCGAGCGGCTCGATCTACTTCGTCACCGATGGCGCCGTCTACACGTGGAACGACGCGATCGAGATCGTCGAGGGCGCGATCGGCCGTAAGGCGTGGGCGCGCTTCGAGATCCCGCGCTTCGCGGTGCAGGCGGTCGCCATCGTGTCGGAGCTCTCGATGAAGCTGACGAAGAAGGCGCAGATCGTCACGCGCGAGAAGGTCGGCATCCTGCGCGCACCCAACCTGGTGATCAGCTCCGAGAAGATCCGCCGCGAGCTCGGCTGGAAGTCGGAGCTCGGCTTCGCCGAAGGCGCGCGCAAGACGGTGGCTTGGTATCGGGAGCACGGCTGGCTCTGACAGACTGGCTCTCACAGACAGGCTCTGACAGTCGACAGCGCCGCGCTGTGCGAGGTCATTCGAGCGGCGACGCGTGATGCGAAATCAGCGCAGCGCGGATGTGTCGACGACGCGCTGACAATACGGGCACGCGACCTCGATCGCGCCGCGCATCGGGCTAAACCCGCCGCCGCAGCCGCCGCAGCGCACGACGCGCTCGCCGCCGCCGAGCGTGCCGCAGGTCTCGCATAGCACCGCGCGCGCACCGTCGACCGTCGGCACCTCAGCGCTGCAGTGGGTGCATACGTGCGTCTGCACGACGAACTCGGTGAGCTCTTCGTATTGGTCTGTGAGCCCGGTCGACTCGAGCGCGGCGAGCCCGGTGTCGTGCTCGAGCATCGGCATCCATGCCTGCAGAAACGCCGAGCGGCCGATCTTCTGCAGCAGCGTCAGCGGCGGCGCGTCGGGGTGCACCTCGAGCGCGCCGACTGGACGCAGCAGCGAGTCGAGCCGCTCTTGCAGCGGCAAAAACGCGGTCAGCACCGCGAAGAAGCGATCGGCGCGCACGAAGCGCCCCTCCGGACGATCGACGTAGAACATCGTCCGCGAGACGCGCGCCAGCTCCGCCTCGAGCTGCGTCGCTTGCGGATCGATGAGGCGCGCGGCGTCGCGCATCGCGTGGTACTCGACGACCGCATCGCGGTAGGTCGCGTCCGAGATGCGCGGCGAATAGGCCGCGGGGCAGTCGACGACGTGCTCCGCGTACAGCTGCCGATACGCCGCCACGAGGTTGGGGAAGTGCCCGCGTCGCCGCGCCTCTTCGATCTGCGGCTGCAGATACGTTCTGAGAGCGTCGTAGTGCGGTCCGGGCAACATCGAGCCGCGCGTCGCGTACGCGACCGCGTGGTTCCAGTCGGTGAACGCGCCACACCACGAGCAGTGATCGTGCGCCGTCCGTGAAGGCGTGACCTTCGGACCACCGCAGACGTGACAGCGAACGCGACGAACCCACATCGATCACCTCGCGCAGGCGCGGCGCGCGACGCGGCGCCCAAGCGCCGATCGCAGCGCGCCACAGCGAATCAGAGCACCCGCGTGCGGGCGTTGGTGTCGTAGACGATCGGCAGGCCGCCGCTGAAGTAGGTGGGCGCCGCGCAGAGAAAGTGCCCGTTCATCTCGATGCAGCCGACGTCCTCGACCGGATATTCGGTGAGCACTGCGCCGCTCGCCGGATCGAGATGGCGTATCGCGCACGGGTTCGTCTGCGCGTTGTACTCGTGCGAATCGGCACCCGGATTGCGCGGAATCAACACGGCGGTGCTGGTCACGTGCAGCGGCTTGCCAACCGAGCGGCCGCCGAGATCTTCGGCCGTCCACACGGCGCCGAGCGTGTTCGGATCGTGCCCGACGGCGATCACCTTCGAGGTGCCCTTGTCCTTCTCCCACACGCTCACCAGCGCGGGCGCGACATACGCCAGCGTACGGAACCGGAAGCCGGGCTTTGGCGCCGGGAACGTGCGCGTCTTTCCCGTCTTGCCCGGCGCGAGATCGACGACGTATGCCTCGTCGTGATAGCGCGAGCCCCAGATCAGCCGATTGCCCGCGAGGACGCAGCCGCCAATGACGTCGAACTCGCCCTCACCGAGGTTGATGCTCTTGCTGCCACCGTCGTCATCGTCATCGTCATCGTCGTCGCTGCTGCGCTTCGACCCGCCTCCGCCGTGCTCGAGTGTCGCGCGGCCGAGCTCGTTCAGCGTGGCGTTGTCGAAGATGCGCGCCTCGTACCCCCACGCGCCGCCCTTCATCTCGCCGTGACGCAGCAGCGCGAAAAATCCTGGACCGGGCACGACACGCGCCTGCGAGTTGTCCTTCAGATCCGCGAGCTTCTTTCCGCGCGGGATGTCCCACACCTCGAGCCGATCGCCGTCGAACTCGATGCCGACGACGCCAGGCACGCCGCCACCGAGCGCCTTCCACTTCCCTTCGCCGCTCTTGACCAGCTGGCCGGTGCGCGCGTCGACGACGTGAAACGTGTCGTCCTTGCACTGCACCGCGCACATGAAGCCGCCGAGCGGCTGGATCGCACGCGCGCGGTCATCGTCGAAGTTGTCCTCTTCGAGCTGGTCGGAGAGCTCGATGTCCCACAGCGTCTTGCCGCTGCGCGGATCGAGCCCGACCAGCCGCTGCGCCGATCGCGTCGACGCGACGATCACGCCGTCGACATACGAGACGCGCTTCGACACCTCGCCCGGTAGCGCGCGCCAGCCGACGTTGCCGCTCGGCACGTGCACGGCGACGAGCTCGTGATCGGTGTCTTCGTAGTTGCCGGACTCCGTCGCGATCGCGACGAGATCGATGACGCCGTCACCGTCGAGATCGGTCCACGCGAGCGAGTCGTGGCACGCGTCTTTGCCGATCATGTAGCGGTGTCCGCCGTCCGTCACCGTGAAGGGAAGGCCTGTGTGTGTGCTCGCCATCTGCCGCGCCATGTCGTGTTCTCCCTCTCGCGATGACCGAGAGGAATCCACGCTTGCCCGCTCCAACGCAAGTACGTTCGCGTTGGCGGGCGATGTTCGCCGGCGGAGGTTCACCAGGGGACGGCGCGGTAGTCCTTGAGGAATAGGCCCCACTGGTGTTCGCCGGTGTTCAAGCCGTGAAAGATCGGATCGATGATCCGCGCTGCGCCGTCGACGATGTCGAGCGGCGGGTGAAACCCGTGCACGGCGACCTTGCGCTCGGCGAGCACGGCGGCGTCTTCGTCGGTCACCCAGCCGGTGTCGACGCTGTTCATGTGGATGCCGTCCTGCACGTAGTCGGGCGCCGAGGTGCGCGTGAGCATGTTGAGCGCGGCCTTGGCCATGTTCGTGTGCGGGTGCCGGTCGGTCTTGTGCTCGCGGTAGAACTGTCCCTCCATCGCCGAGACGTTGACGATGTGCTTGTCGAAGGTGCGCTCGCGCAACATCAGCGGCTTGAGCCGCGCGCTCAGCACGAACGGCGCGATGGCGTTCACCAGCTGCACCTCGAGCAGCTCGATCGTCGGCACGTCGGCGAGCGTGAGGCGCCACGAGTTGAGCGCGCGCAGATCGACCTGCTGCAGATCTTGATCGAGCTCGCCCTCCGGAAACAGCAGCGCCGTGGGCGCGCGATCTTCGTCGAGCAGCGCGATCTGCGAGAGCGCAGGCGCGTCATGGCGTGACTCGCGGCGGCCGAGCATCTCGCCGTGGCGCGTCAGCAAGTCGCGCTCGGTGCCCGGGAGCGCGCTCAGCGGGCGCTGCTCGGCCGCCATCAGGTGCGCGTAAAAGCCAGGCGGGCGGCGCACCGTCTGACACGCGTTGTGCACCATGAAGTCGAGCCGCTCGTAGCTATCGCCGACGTGCTTGGCGAACGCCTCGACGCTCGGCGTGTGGCGCAGATCGAGCCCGTAGATGTCGAGACGATCGCGCCATTCGGCGTAGTCGCTCTCGCGCGCATAACGCGCCGCGGCATCCTGCGGGAAGCGCGTCGTCGCGAGCACGCGCGCGCCCGCGCGCAGCAGCAAGATCGACGCCTGATAGCCGATCTTCACGCGCGCACCCGTGACGATCGCGACGCGCCCGCGACAGTCCGCCGTCTGCTGACGCTTCTTCCAGTTCAGCTCCGCGCAGGCCGCGCAGAGCTGATCGTAGAAGAAGTGCACCTGACGAAACGCGCCCTTGCAGACGTAACACTTGCGCGGCTCGTTCAGCTCACCCGCGACGCGCAGCGGCGGCTCTGCCCTCGTGTCTGCGCGGCGCGCATCGGTCGCGTCGTCCGTCCGCGTGTTGCTTGCCCCGCCACCGCCGAGCGCGGTGCTCGGCGTTGGCAGGCTCGGCGTGGGGAACACCGGCGCGCGGCGCAGCGTGCGGATCTCGGTGGCGTCGAGCAGCGCTTGATCCTCTGCGCGAACATCGAGCCGCTCACGCTTGCGGAACGCCTTGGCGAGCGTGCGCGCCTCGCCACGCACCGGACGCGAGACACGACCCGCCGCGATGAGCAGCCGCTGGCGTACGTCCTCTGGCACTTTGGCGAGCAGCGCGCGATCGGCGACGAGCGACTCGAGCAGCGCGCTCGCCTCGTCGATGCTCCGCAGCAGCGCCTCCTGCGTATCGGTCGGCGGCTTCTCGTTCGGCGGGCGCTGACTCACGGGCGTGACGCATAGCAGTCCGCCGAACAATCGCACGTGGCGTCTCAGGCAGGCCGCGCGGCCGTGAACCAGAGGTCACAGCGATTGCGGCCGCGCGTGAACACCCAGCGCATCGAGGCCCCGCGCAGCGCCGCGATCGTGCGACAATCTGCGCTTCCCGCGCCTGGCATGCTTCTCGCTCTGCGCTCTCTCACCGTCCGCCGATCCCTCTCACCCCCGAGTAACCGCATGACCCGCCTCCGCACGTACCTGCTCCCAGTCCTCTTCACTGCGCTCGCCCTCGTCGGTGTCGGCTGCGGCGATGACGATGACGGGCTCACCGTGCGCGGCGGGCTCACCGGCACGCTCGCCGGTGGCAGCAGCTCGTTCTCGTTCCCGACGGAGACGCGCCTCTTTGACGATCGCGTCGCGCCGACAGACGGCGCCATCGCTGGGCACTGCACCATCCGCCTCGGCCGCGCGGGTGAGCCCGACGTGATCGGGCTCGGCGTATCACGCACGGGCAGCACCGCGCCGGACTTCCGCGGCCTGCGTGAGGTCTCGGTGCAGATCGACGATCCGAGCGGCCCGCGCGGCGTCGTGACCGCGACGTTCGGCGCGAGCGAAACGTTCGCCGGTGGCCCGAGCGCTGTGTGTGGCGTGGCGCTCGACTACGACGCGGACGCTGGCTACGCGGCGCTCACGCTCAGCGACTGCACGATGGTGGGCTCTGGCACGGACACCGCGACGCTCGACGGCGAGCTCGAATACTCCGGCTGCGACGTCCAAGCTCCGTGACGGTCGGGCGGCGCCGTCGGAGCGCGAAACGCCGCTCGCTGCGTGCGCTGCGCGAACTGCGTCAGCGCGCGCGAGGCCTGACGCTGACATCGTCGAGCGGCGCGAGCGGTCGCGCGTAGAGCCGTTCCCACAAGCGCCGCGCGGCGTCGCTGAGCACTTCTGGTGGCTTGGCGCGGAGCGCGAGGTACAGCGTCGATAGCGCAGTGCGATCGACGCGCATGCGCACGACGAGCGGCGCATGGGTGAGCTGCAGCTCGCGCGCGAGCCCGTCGAACACGACGAGCGCGGCGTACGACTCCGGCGTTCCCCAGCCGTGCTCGCGGAACAAGAAGGTGCTGAAGATCGCCAAGTTGGTCTTCACCAGCGAGGCGTCGCGCGCGAGCTCCGCGACATACGCGCTGGTCTCGGTGTTGGTTTTCTCCGCGCGCACGTTGATGCGCTCGCCGAGCTGCAGCGGGCCGGTGTACGCCTCCACCTCGGCCGGAAAGTGCGCGAGCGAGTGGCCGAGATAGTCGAGCCGATGTTGCACCTCGTGGTGCTCGATCGAGCGCTCGAGCGGCTCGGCGATCTCGCGGAACGTCGCGCGCGTCGACTCGTCCTCGAGCTCGCTCTGAATCTGCTCGAGCTCGCGCCACTCGGCCGGCGCGACCAGCGCCTTGATGTTCGCGTAGCGCTCGAGGTCGAGCTCGTAGCGCTCCGGCAGACTCAGTCGGATCCCGCGCAGCAGCAGCGCGTCCGACCAGCCGAGCAGGATCGCTTGCCGACGCCCGAGGAGCCGCCCGAGCCCCGCCACCGCGGCGGCGTCGCTGACGTGGGCACGTGCCTCGAAGCGCGCATCGTCGCCGGCCGCCGCGCCGACGCGCGCGACCCACGGCGCATCCCGCTGCTGCTCACGCACATCCGCGAGCGGCATCGCCGCGGCGAGCGCGAGCGCGGGCACGACGAACTCGACCAGATGGCTCTCGACGCGGGTTCGCAGGACCAGGCCATCGCGGATGTTCGAGCGCGTGAAGCCGAGCAGCGCGCGATCGAAGTTGAGCGTGTCGAGCCGACGTAGTCGCAGCGCATTCACGCGCCGCGCACCGCTGCGATACGGCGTCGCGCGCTCCACCGCGAACGTCGCCAGCAGCACCCGCCCGCGGCCATCTCCAGTGCGCATGATCTCGGCGTCGACGTAGTAGCCGAGCCCGCGCGCAGCTACCGCGACGTTGAACGCATCGACCGTGCGCACGTGGCTGTCGGCGGCCAGCGCGCCGTCGCCCTGCACGACCGCCATCGACTGCTCGAGCACCGCGCGCAGGTACGACGTGATGTCGGTGCCGAGCGCCTCGCGCGAGCTCTCGAGCGTGTCGTCGCGCACCCGCTCGCACTCCGTGCGCAGCTGCGCTTCGCGCGCGGTGCCGCGGCCGACGCGCAGCGCATCGAGCGCGATGACGAACGCCGGCAGATTCGTCGCGAAGAAGTCGTGCGTGAGCGCGCTGCCTGGCAGCGGTCGGCCGCCGTCGCGATACGCCGCCGCCGTCGGCGTGCCGAGATGGGCATCCGGCGCGGGCCGCAGCAGCTGGACGATCGCTACACTCCCCAGCGCGAAAACGACGAGCAGCGCGATCGCGCCGCTCACGCGCACGCGCGAGAACGCCGGCCGCGGGGCTCCGCGCGTGGCCTCGTCGAAGGCGCTGCGCACTGCGGCCACGTCGTTCGGATTCGCAGCTTCGCGACGACTCGCCGCGAGCCACGCGAGCCGATGCACGTGCGGCTCGTCGGCTCCGTGCTCGGTCTCGAACATCGCGTCGGCGGCGGCCCGCGACACGCGCACCCGCACCGTCCCGCGCACCAGCGGATCGACCGCCGCGTACGCGCGGATGCGCGCGCTGCGCTCCTCGCCGGTCGCGGCGCGACCGATCTCCGCGAGGACCCAGCGTGTGAGAGCGCCCAGCACGAGCGCCCGTCTATCACGGTCGCCGGACGCCGCGGAAGTGCGCGACTCAGGGAGGAGCCGATACGCGTGCAGCGCCGCACCTGCGCACCTGCGCGCGATGCACGCGAGCGTGCTTCTCCCTCGACCCACGCGCGGCTATCATCCGCCGCGCCGATGGAACCCTCGACGAGCTTCTCCGACAGCGATGTCGCGGCGACCGCGCCGACGACGATGGTCAAGGTCGCGGCGTCGCTGCAGGCGCTGTGCGGACTCTTCTGGGCCCTCGCCGGCCTGCAGAGCGTCGTCTCGCTGACGTTTCGCTCACCGTTCGTCGGCGCGATGCCATGGCTGATGATCGTCGGAGGAATCGCGATGATCGCGCTCGGCGCGAAGATCTATCGCGCACACGGCACCGCTGCGATCGCCGGCGCGATGCTCGGCGCGGTCTGCGCGCTGGCGATGGCGTCGTGGTTCATCGGCACGATGATGATCGGCGTCTTCTCGTGCATCTCGCTGCTGGTGATGCCGCTCGCCCTCGGCGCCTGCTTAACAGCGGTGCTCGCGATCGGGCCGTCGCGCCAAGCGAGCGCCGCGCGCCAGCGACTCGCGGACCAAGGGCTCGACCTCGGACTCTGAGCGTCGCGTGCGTCTGCGCGGGCACGCAGCGCACAAACACGCTTCCGTGCGGCGAGGTGCGTGCTAGCGTCGCCGTCTCGCTCGGGGCGCGGTCGTCACTCGTGACGCTCGCTGAGAAGTACCCGTGGAACCTGATCCGGTTAACACCGGCGGAGGGAAGGCGACGCGGCGGGACTCCACTCGTGCGCTCGCGCCCTCACGCTGTAATCGCCTGAGCGCGATGCAAAGCGACGCGAAACGCGCGTCGTCAAATGACGCGAAACACGCGTCATCAACGACGCGAAACGCGCGTCACACGAGGGCCCGATGAAGACATTCCACACGCTCCCGCGCCGCGGCGCATCGAATCCCAGCTCGCGTGGCGATGGCACGAACCCGGGCTCGTTCGCCAACGCGCCCGATATCGGCGGGCCGCGCATGTATTCGTCGCCCGATACGCCGGGCATGCCGCAGCCATCGGAGAAGACGGCGTGGGACTTTCTGCCGGACGGCTGGTCGAAGACCACCGACGCGCAGGGCCGCACGATCGGCGTCGCGCCGGCTGGCTTCGTGCCGGTTACCCAGCTCGAGTCGGCGCGGCTCGGCCTCGTCACGAAGGAGATGCAGCGCGTCGCTGCGCGTGAGCCGCACCTCACGGCCGAGCAGCTGCGCGTCGAGATCGCGGCTGGTCGCACGATCATTCCGGCGAACAAGAACCACCTCGCGCAGCGCCTCGATCCGATGGCCATCGGCCGCGCGACGCGCACCAAGATCAACGCGAACATGGGCGCGTCGCCGGTCTCTTCGTCGATGAACGAAGAGGTCGAGAAGCTGCACTTCGCCAAGCGCTGGGGCGCAGATACGGTGATGGATCTGTCGACCGGAGGCGATCTCAACGCGACGCGCGCGGCGATCATCGAGGCGAGCACGGTGCCGATCGGGACGGTGCCGATCTACGCGATGATCATCGGCCGCAAGATCGAGGATCTCTCGAAGGAGGCGATCTTCGCCGAGCTGCGCCATCAAGCAGCGCAGGGCGTCGACTACTTCACGATTCACGCCGGCGTGCTGCGCGCACACCTGACGTTCGTGCAGCGGCGGCTCATCGGCATCGTCTCGCGCGGCGGCTCGCTGCTCGCGAAGTGGATGCTCGTGCATAGTCAAGAGAACCCGATGTATCAGTGGTTCGACGAGATCTGCGACATCATGCGCGAGCACGATGTCTCGTTCTCGCTCGGCGATGGCCTGCGTCCGGGCGGCCTCGCCGACGCGTCCGACGAAGCGCAACTGTCAGAGCTCTACACGCTCGGCGAGCTGACCGAGCGCGCGTGGCGCAAGGGCTGCCAGGTGATGGTCGAGGGCCCCGGTCACGTCCCCTTCGATCAGATCGAGTTCAACATGAAGCTGCAGCGCACCGTCTGTCATGGCGCGCCGTTCTACGTGCTCGGACCGCTCGTGACGGATGTGTTCCCCGGATATGACCACATCACCTCGTGCATTGGCGCGACTGCGGCCGCGTATCACGGCGCGTCGATGCTCTGCTACGTGACGCCGAAAGAGCACGTCGGCCTGCCGAAGCAGGATGACGTCAAGCAAGGCTGCATCGCGTACAAGATCGCGGCGCACGCGGCCGACGTCGCGCTCGGGATTCCGGGCACTCGCGACTGGGACGACGATCTCACCAAGGCGCGCGCCGCGCTCAACTGGGAGAAGCACTTCGAGCTCGCCTTCGATGGGGATCTCGCGCGCGCCTTTCACGACGAAGATCTCGACGTCGACACCGACTTCTGCGGAATGTGCGGTCACGACTGGTGCTC
>Ga0163144_10027864_pt1 | contig 10918 bp, 8 predicted proteins | sample OliLak19BULKMAT1_FD_123175 | JGI IMG/M metagenome (GOLD analysis project Ga0163144, IMG submission 123175) | Freshwater microbial mat bacterial communities from Lake Vanda, McMurdo Dry Valleys, Antarctica - Oligotrophic Lake LV.19.BULKMAT1 | ecosystem: Environmental > Aquatic > Freshwater > Lake... | reverse complement strand
GAGAGTGCTTCGCGGGCGGAGAGGGTGTCCATCGTGGCTGGTTGGGTGTATTGACGGGACGCGCGGCGCCCCTGGCGTCGAGCTTCGACTCACAGCTGGACGTGCTGCGGCCTGGTCACGTCGCACACGACACCGTGATAGTCGAGCATGCCCTGGTCGAGCGTCACCACGGTGGCATCGACACGGTGGGCGGCCCAGAGGTAGACCAGATCGGTCGCGTTCGCGAACGGGCGGCGACCGCGCATGCGCCGGGTCAAGACGTCGAGGAAGGCGGCGATCTCCTCCACGCCGGCGGGCGCGACCAGCTCGACGGTGAGGCCTCTCATGGCGTCGCCGGGCGTGAGGGCGCCGCGACGCGACCTTGCCAGCCGCTGCTCCACCACGTGCACCTCGAGCCACAGCTCCGGCGGCGCGAACGCGCTCGCCGTACCGGACGCCAGCGTGCTCCGCAAGCGGCCGACAAACGCGCGGGCGTTTTCGTAGCCGGGCTCCGCGGGCGAGACGGCGGCGATGAGGACGGAGCTGTCGAGGACGAGCCGCATGGCGCCATTGAAGCCCGGTTGGCCCGACTGGGCGAGCTTCCCGCCGGGCCGGCGCGGGAGGCTCCGATCGATCGCTCGAGGCGGTGGCGGTCATTGCGCTCACCGCCGGGAGCTGCGCTCGCCGAGCCCGGCACGTCGTTTGAACGTGTCGCGGTGGTGCCCGCGTAGGAGGATCCGGGGTAAAGTGGAAACCATGGATCGGATCCTCGTCGCGCTCGACACCTCTCCCCGCGCTGTCGCGGTCTTGACTGCAGCGGCCGGTGTCGCCGGGCGCATGGGCGCCAAGCTCTTGCTGTTCCACGCGGTGGGCATCCCCCACGAGGTCCCACGCGAAGCGTTCTCGATGTCGCCGGAGGAGTTCGCGGCGCGGCTCGACGAGCTCGGGAAGCAATACGTGGAACGCATGAAGGCGACCCTGCCGGCGGGCATCGCGGCGGAGACCATCATCGAGGATGGGGTCGGGTGGCGGGCGATCTGCGCCGCCGCCGACCGTCATCACGTGGATCTCGTCGTCATCGGATCGCACGGATATTCGGGGGCGGATCGCCTGCTGGGCACCACCGCGGCCAAGGTGGTCAATCACGCGACGTGCTCGGTGCTGGTCGTGCGCGGGCGAGAGAGCGCGTGAGCCGAGCCTCGGGTGAACCGCCCGCTCGACGGGCAGTCTCCCTGATGCGGACCCCCTGACGCCCCCCCCGCGCGGTGTCAGGGCGCGCCCTTGTCGGTCGAGGCTCCGTCCGTGGTGGTGACGAAGAGCTCACCCATCGGTGTCGCGTCCTTCGTGGTGGGCAGTCGGGGCATCTGGAAGATGTCCTCGATGGTCGCCAGATACGAGGTGTGGTCGAAGCGCGTGTCGGTGCTGTACGCGGGCTCGACCAGGCGATCGGACACGATGATGGTCGCGAGGTTCGCCTCGGCGCCGAGGATACGGACGCTGCCCTCGTCGAACATGACGAAGATCGCGCCGCCCTTCTTGTACCCCGGGGAGGCCATGATCTTGTCGACTGTCTTCTTCAGCCACGCGTCGGCGACGTCCGGAGAGCAGTTGTGCATGTTGTTGCACATGTTGGGGGTGATCCACATGTACTGGTACTTGTCCGCCGCGAGGTCTTCCTCGAAGTGCTCGTCGAAGTCCACCACCCGATCCTTGCAGTGCGCCATGTCGTCGGTGAGAGTCGAGTAGTAGACGAACGGGTTGTGATTGACGACGTAGTCCTTGGCGTCGTTCGACTGCATCTTGCACGGCTCGCCCATGTTCTCCATGTAGGCGCGCCACTCGACACCCGCGGCGTCGAGCTGCGCGCCGAGGTTGTTCGGGTCGTCCGTGCCGTTCTTGTCGGGTCCGTCGCTGTTGCCGACTCCCTGATCGTCCCCCGAGGTCATCACCAGGTAGTTGAGCAGGCTCGGGTGCAGATCCGTGATGTACGCGTCGGCGGTCCCGTACTTCTCGGCGAGCCCGAAGAACGTGGGGAGGTCGGGCTTCAGGACCTCGCTCTCCTCGTGATTCTCGAAGATGATGGTGAACACCGTCCCGTCGATCGCGGGGTGCGTCACGTCCGGTTTGCCGGGGACGCCGGGGTTCGACGCGTTGAGCTGACAGCCAGTCGCCGCGAGCACACTAACGATACCGAGGGTCGTTGCGATGTTCTTCATTTGGGGGGCTCCTTGCACCCCAGAAGCTAAGAGTCTGGATCTCCCCGGGCAAGCCGAGGCGCCCGCGGTCGAGCCGATTGGAACGAGTTGAAACAGCGCGAATTGGGGCGTTGTTTCATTGCGCGGCGCGCGTGGTGGTGGCTCTCGGGCAGCGACATCACGAGCGGATTTGTCCACCGGTGACGGCGGCGCGACGGCGGCGTAGACTGGCTGTGGAGGGTGCTTGAAACAGGCGATCGCCTCACGGCCCCTTCAGGGGCGCTCGACGCCGGCCAACACGTAGCCTCGGTCGGCGCCGAGATCGTAGAAGTGCGCCCGGAGCGTGGTCGCGAGTGGGCCTTCGGTGCGGACGATGTCGAGTGTCGCGTAGCGCTCCGGGGAGCCGTCGGGCTGCCCCGCGGAGGCAAAATGGCCGGGGAAATCGAGGCAGAGCTTGCCGGCGCCGGACGTCGTTTCGGCGCCGGGCGATCTCGGGGATAGCTCGGAGTCTGCCCCTTGCCGGAGCTCCAGAGAATAGGACACGGCGGCGGGCTTCGAGAGCCCCGTCGTGACGCCCAGGTCGACGGCGCAGAGCCGCTCCTTGCCGATCATCGCGAGGTCTGCGAGCGGCGAGCTGCGGGAGAACGAGGCGCGCAGGATGCGCTCGCGGCGCCCCATCAAGATCTCCACGAGGCGCGCCTCTTCGGCGGGATTGGTGAGCTTGCCCTGGCGCACGGCCGCTCGAACGTGCTCGATGCCGAGGCGAGCGAGCCGGCGCGCCATCCACCCGAGGTCCGCGGGCTGCGCTCGCGCCCAGCGGAGCATCGGTGTCTGCGGAGAGAACCCCATCGGGTCGAAGTGGTCGATGTCCAGATAGCCGAGGTTGGGATAGCGCGCGTCGCTCCGCAGCTCGTCCCAGGGCCGCCGCACGAAGCCGAACGTCATCGCGTCGGTGGCGATCTGCGGGCCGTTCAGCACGGTGGTGTAACCCAGGCGCGGCTCCGGCCACTCGGTTCTCTTCCACGTGCCACCGAGCGATTCGCTGAAGTCGAGGAAGTAGTGCAGGACGTAGCCGGCGCTCTCCTTCGTGTCGTTCACGCGCACGAACGCGTCGAAGCTGTTCGGACCGCGCGAGTCCCAGTGGTTGGTCCAGGCGGCAAGGAAGCGCTCCCCGCGCAGCTCGCGGCGGTCCTCGTGCGGGATCACGTCGTTCGGATCGTCTTTGCGCGTCCCCTCGGTGTGCCAGGTCCCAACGGGCTCGCCCGAGATGAACCGGCTGGCGGAGACGCGCAGCTTGCCGTTCCCTGCGCGCGTGCCCTGCGTGAGGACCTCCGCCACGCGGGCTGCGGAGAGCGGCTTCTTTGCCCCGGTGTCGAGGACCTCGCTGGACTTCGCGTCCACGCGCATGTCGGCGAGATCGATGTCGACGACGTCGTTGCACGGTGCGTTGAAGCCGACAGCCCAGTAGAGCCGCGACACGATCGCGTCCGCCGCGGTGCTGATCTCCGGCTGGGTGGGAACGAGCGCGTCCAGCTTGATGACGTACCTCTGGCCGCGGCTGTCCTTCACGACGAAGCCGGGGGTCACGCCGCCGATCTTGGAGCTCTTGATCGTGAACGGCGGTACGGGGCCGGCGTCCGGACAGGTGCCGCGCACGAGATCGGCGGGCGCGACGGTGCGATTGGTGAACCACGTCGAGTCGGGCACCTCGTCGAGCGCGTTGACGTTGCGCGCCTCGCCGCCGGGCTCGACCTGGAAGGCGCGTGAGAGCGGTCCCAGCAGCATGACGTCGATCGTGTTGGCGTAGTTGGACTCCTCGTCGTTGGCGGGCGCCGGTGCGAACGGGCGGTCGTCCCCGTCGCGCAGCAGCGGTGGGCGCAGGGCGAAGCGCGACGCGGCGCCGCAGCCCGTCGCGCACGACGCCGCGAGGGCGAGGATGAGGATCCGGTGGGCCTTGGTGCGCGTGCTCATGGTGCTGTCCTTACTCTCCGGGGCTCACTGTTTCTCGCCTGGTCCGAGCAGTCCGAGCGATCGCATCCGGCGCCACAGCGTCGTGCGGCTCATGCCGAGCGTCGCGGCGGCCTGGGTGCGGTCGCCGCCTGCGCGCTCGATGGCGCGCCGGAGCCGTGCCGTGTCGTCCACCTCGCCCGCGCCCTGCGGCAGGGCCGGGGGCGGTAGCACGAGGGTGACGCCCGTGGCTGCGAGCGGCTCGCCGACGTCGGGGGGCAGCTCGCCGGGCAGCAGCACGGGGCCCTCGCCGGTCGCGAACGCCGACTCGATCGCGGCGCGCAGCTCGCGGACGTTGCCGGGAAAGGAGTGCTGCTCGAGGCGCGCCGCGGCGCCCGGCGCGAGGCGCTCGATGCGCCGCCCGCAGCGCTCGCCGAGCTCGGCGATGAGCTTGTCGGCGAGGAGCAGCACGTCGCCGCGCCGCGCCCGGAGCGGCGGCAGGTGCAGCGAGACGATGCGCAGGCGGTACATCAGGTCGGCGCGAAAGGCCCCGCGCTCGACCTCGTGGGGCAGCGAGGCGTGCGTCGAGGCGACGACGCGGACGTCGACCGCCACGGGCTGGCCGCCCTCGGGCGGCGTCACCAGGCCGCTCTCCAGCACGCTCAGCAGATCGGCCTGCGTCTCCGGCGGGAGCTGCTCCACGTCGTGGAGGAAGAGCGTCCCTTCGTCGGTGCCGCGCGCCTCGCCGAGCAGCGCGCGGCGCAGCGCCTCGGGCGTGGTCCCCGCGCACTGGAGGGCGCGCAGCGGCCCCGCGTGGCGCGGCGAGAGGGCATGGATGGCAGCGGCGAACGAGGCCTTTCCGGTCCCCGTCTCGCCCTGGATGAGCACGCTCGCGTCGCAGTGGGCGACCTTTTCCGCGAGGCGGAAGAGGCGCTTGACCGTGGGATCTCGGGTCCACATGCCGTGGAAGCTCTCGGGGAGATCGTCCGGCCACGCCGCCTCTTCGCTGAGCAGGAGAATCCAGCCGGCGTGGCCGTCGAGCGTGCGGAGCGGCCGAGCGCGGACGAGCACCAGGCGCTCGCTGCCGTCGCGGCGCAGCCGCCGGATCGTCCCCATGACGGAGCGGCCCGCGGCGAGCGCTTCGGCGATGGGCCGCTCGGTGCCCTCGCCGTACAGGAGCTTCACGGCGTGGGTGCCCGGCGGCACCGGCGCACCGAGGAGGCGCTCGGCGGCGGGCGTCGCGCCCATCACGCGGAGCGTGTCGTGGAGCACCAGCGCGGCGCCGCCCAGGGCCTCGATGGCGCTCGTGAACAGGTCGCGGCAATGCCGGTCGTCGAGCTCGCGCGACGGGTGCGCAGGGTGGGCCGCGGTCGTCTTGCTCATGGCGCTTTGCGAGGACGTCATGTCATGGCCTTTCGGATCAGAGACCCTCGGTGGTGCCGAAGTGGAGGCGCACGCTGTCGAGCGCGAACGGCTCGTCGAACCGCGACGTGCCGAGCGCGACGGTGAGCTCAAAGGCCGCCGTCCCGGTGCGGCGCGTGCGCAGGCCGAAGCCGAGCGAGCCGGTGAGCGCGCCGGGCGTGAGGTCGGTGAAGCGCTGCGCGAGCACGTTGCCGGCGCTCGCGGTCCACTGCGCGTCGACGAAGTAGGCGATCGGGTAGCGGTAGCGCAGCTCGAAGAGGAGCGCGCTCTCGCCGCGGAACCGACCCGGGATGAAGCCGTGATGATCGCGCCCGCCGAGCGTCGCCAGGTGCGTGAACGGGACGGGCTCGGCGCCGAGCGGGGACGTGGTCATGGTGTACGCGCGCGCCGCGAGCACGCGATCAGGGTGCCAGACCTCGACGGCGCCCTCGACGTCGAGCTCGGTGGTGATGAACGAGCGCTGCGCGTCGCGCGGGTCGCGGCCGTAGGTGGCGTTCGCGAGGAAGCGGACGCCGCCGTTTTCCTCGCGCGCCCGGCGCGAGTCGACCCTCAGGTCGAGCATCGCCATGGCGAGGTCCAGCTCGCCGAAGCCCGGGAGATCTTTCTCGGTGAACCGTGGCTCGACGGACGGGCTGCCGCCGCCCCCGGTGCGCTCGCTGCGGTAGCCCTCCGAGACCTCGAGACGGAGGTAGTTCCCGTGCTCGAAACCTGCGAACACGAAGCCCTCGCCCCGCGCCTGGGAGAAGTTGCGGCGGTAGTCGAGCGAGCGAGGTCCGAGACCGAAAAAGGCGCGATCCCAGCGCGACTCGTACTCGCCGCGAGCACCGGCGTACATCGAGGGTCCGAGCTGCCAGCGATCACGCAACTTGAAGCGCCACGCGTCCACGCCGCCGAACGCGGCGGAGGCGCGCAGCTCGTGACCGGGGACCAACAGATTGCGCCACCGGCCTTGCAGTCCGACGAACGTGATCGAGCCCAGGTCGAGCGACAGCGTCGGCGACCAGAAGATGTCGGGCGTGGGGTGGAACACGTGGTCGAGAATGGGAACCACGTGGTTGCGATCGGCCCACTCGGCGCCCAGGTAGATCGGGCGCCGCAGCCCGAGCTCCGTGACGGCGTAGGCCGGGAAGAACAGCACCCGTGGGATCCAGCTCAGCGCCTCGACGGCGGTGGTGCCGTTCTGCCGGCCGCGGTAGTGCGCCGGGTCGCGGCGTTGCGCCGGATCGGGGGTGGGAGTCGCGGGGTCCGTGCCACGGATGGCCGGTGGTGCCTTGTCGGCGGCTGGTGCCTCGTCGGCGGCTGGTGCCTTGTCGGTGGAAGGTGCCTTGTCGGCGGGTGGGTCCGCGCTCGCCGAGCGCGCGCCGCAGCACAGGGCCGCGGCGGCAAGCCACGCGGCGATGCGCGGTGCGAAGGCTCCGCGGCGAGCTCTCGCCGCCGTCACGTGCTGTTTCCGAGCCTGTTCGAGAGAAGACACAGTTGCCTCCGGTCGTTGCGACCGCACACGTTTCACGGGAACCTCCGCGCACCCAACCGGGCAGCCCGCGTCACGCCGCTCTCGGCGGAGCAGGCGCTGCGCCGACCGGCTCGTCCGGCTTCTCGGCCGGCTCCACGCGGGCCTTCTCGGCGGCTTCGGCGGGCCGCGCATCCCGCGCCCGGAAGTGCTCGCCGAGCCGGAGCGCCGCCGCGAGCCACGCCGCGATCGAGACGACACCGACGCCGACCGAGACGCGCACCGAGGCGCCCCAGTAGTGAATCACCCCGATGAGGGCGAACGCGGCCATGGCCTTCGCGGCGCGGTCGACGAACATGTCGATGAAGGCCTTCGCCTTGTACTTCTGCGCGTCGCTCAGAGGCACGTAGAGCGACTCCTTCGTGACCTGCTGGAGCGAGTAGTTCAGCCCGCGATCCGCCGCGGCGAGCAGAATGCCCATCGCGAGCACGGGGAGCAGCACGACCCCGACGGCACCCGCCAGCATCGCGAGCGGCGGCACGAGCAGCGCGGTGCGCTTCGAGGGGAGCAGCAGCGGCACCAGCACGAGCTGCGAGACGACCGCGGTGATGCTCACGATCCAGCCCAGGCGCCCGTACATCTTGGTCAGCTCGGCCTGGTCGGTGAAGGCGCGCTCGAAGATGACGTTGACGCCGAAATCGGTGAGCGTCGCGGTGAACTCGTAGGCGACCACGATGCCGACGAGGAGCATCAGGTACTTGCTGTTCTTGACCTCGCGCGCGCCGCCCAGGGCCGCGTCGAAGGCGCGTTCGTCGCGCGGGGCCGCCGGGCGCGGCGCGGGGCGCAGCACCTTCTCGATCACGGAGCCGAGCACCGCCGAGGCGACGACGAGGCCTCCGCTCACGAGCAGCAGGTGGACAGGGCCGATGGTCCGCGCGAAGGCGTCGACGAAGGCGCCTCCGGCCCCGCCGCCGAGGATGCCGCCCAGCCCGATCACGCCGTAGAGCTTGCCCGCCTCGTCCTCCGTGACGACGTCGTTGGTGTACGTCCAGAAGATGCCGATCATCACGACGGAGTAGATCTCGACGAGGATGTACACGGCCCACACGAACGCGCGTTGCGCGCCGAGCGCCGGTCCCCCGATGCGTATCGCGAGCCAGAAGAGCACGAGGAGGGCCGCGAACAAGAGGTTGGACCACCGCACGAGGGCGACGCGCGAGAGGCGATTGACCATCCGCGAATAGAGCAGCACCACGGCGGCCATCGTCGCGACGCCGGCGAGCCGGACGTACGGCGTCTCGGTCGCCCCGAGGTGCACCAGCAGCGACGCCACGCGCACCGGCTTCAAGATCCACAGCGTCGCGATGGTCACGAAGAACCAGGACGAGAGCAGCGCGGCCTTCAGGTGTTGCTGGCGTCCGAGCCCTTTGAGGAAGATCGCTCCAAGCCCCATGAACGGCTCGCACAGCGAGGGGCGCGCCCGTGCGGCCCGCCAATCGATCCACGGTCTCGGCGTGAAGCACCGCGCAAGGGCTGCGACCGGCGCAATCCGCGCGTGGGCTCGGACGCCGCCCGGCGCCGGGCGCACCGCGTTTGGGCTCAGCCGGCGCTCGTCGTCGCGGCTCGCCGCTCCCGCTCGATCAGCAGCCGCTCGTACTCCGCGGCCATGCCCGCGAGGACGCTGCGCGTCAGCTCGAAGTGCTCCTCCATCACGTCGAAGAAATCTTCGACGGCGAACGAGAACGCGATGACCGGCGAGCGCGCCGTGGCGGTGTACTGGTAGTCGGCGCTCGCGAGCGCACCGAAGCCGCACACCAGATCCGCGCGGCCGAAGCGCGCCACGATCTCCGGCGCGCCGTGCGTCGCCTCGACCACCCCGCGCGCCACGAGGAAGAACTTGCCCGCGGCGTCGCCACGCCGGAAGAGCGTGTCCCCCGCGTCGACGCCGACCTCGCGCGCGAGGGCGGTCAACCGGGCGAGCGCCTGCACGTTCGCCCGGCGGAACAACGGGGAATCGCGCAGCACGCCGAGGCTCTGCATGAGGCTCAGCGGGCCGCAGGGCGGGCCGGCGGCGGGTGCGCCGGCGGGCGCGGCCTCCGGGAAGCCGCCGTCCGGGGCGAGCGACAGGTGGATCTCGTGGATGTCCTTCGTGACGCCGTGAAGCGCCGCCGTGACGAGCTCGAAGCGCTCCTCGAGGAAGTCGAAGTAGTCGCTCGCCGCCACGCGCATGGCCCGGACCTTCGTGACGGCGGTCGCGGTGAAGGCGCGCGGTCGATCCGCCAGGACGTCGAGCAGGCCGATGCCGCTCTGGCTCTTCAGGATCCACGGCGGGACGCCCGCCGCGGCGAGCTCGATCTCGCCCCGCGCGAACGCGTAGAAGTCGTGCGGCCGATCGCCCGCGCGGTAGATCACCGCGCCCGGCGCGAACGTCACGTTCTCGGCGAAGCCCGCCGCGAGCGGCTCGAGCCCGGGCTCCGCGAGGCGTATGAGCCTGGTGCGCAACACCAGCTCGCGCTCGATGCGCTCGATGCGCGCGGCCGTCGCGTCACCGTTCGGCACGGATCGCCTCCTCCGGCGCCGCGGGCCGGGCGAACGCCGCGCGCGTCATCTCGAGCAAGGACGGGCGATCGCGGGCGGCTCCCTCGACCTCTGCGAGCACGTCGTGCAGGCCGAGCTCCAGCGCGTGGTACGCCGCGAGCGCGGCCAGGGTGGTGTCGTGGTCGCGCACCAGCGAGAGCAGCGCCGCCTCGACGCCGGCGGGCGGCTCCGGGACGTGCGCGGCGGCCCGCCGTACCTTCTCTTGCGGGGGCAGGTCGTCGACCGCGAGGCGGAGCAGCTCGCGCGTCTCGCCCGCGTCGTCGCCGCGCCCGTTCGACGTCAGCGCGTCGAGGAACTCCATCGCGTTCGAGCGTTCGTGCCGATCGGAAGAGCCCAGCAGGACGTACACGCGGCGGATGTCCTCGCGCCGGTGCGCGATGTGGAGCAGGCGGAACGCCCGCTCGAGCGACTGGCGCAGCTTGTCCGAGAGGAGCCCCAGGAGCAGCTCGCCGGCCTCGGTCTGCCGCGTTCGCGGGGCGCTGTCGAGCGGCACCCAGGTCGCGAGGATCTCCAGGTGCTGCACCAGGTTGCGGCGCATCTGCTCGAAGATCGCCCTGCGATCGACGCGCACGTTGCTGCCGTCGACGAGCTGGCCGAGGCCGCGGAGCACCTTGTAACGGATGAGGCGCGACGGATCGAGCGCGAGCTGCTCGGTGAGGAAATCGGCGGCCCGCTGGTTGCCGAACCGGCACAGCGTCCGCGGGATGTGGAGGCGCAGCGCCGGAGCGGTGCCCTCGCTGCGCATCGCGCGCTCGAGCGCCTCCTGGGCCGGCCGGCCGAGCTCGACCAGCGCCTCGCGCACGGCCGTACGGCTGCTGCGGACGTGGAGGTGCTGCAGCAGGATCGGGATGAAGCGCGGGTCGCGGACGCTCGCCATGGCGAGCACCGCGCGCTCCATGAACGGCGCGTCGCTCGGATCGAGCATGGCGAGGATGACGCCGGAGAAGCGCTCGTCGCCGTCGTCGCGGATGGCGTCGAGCAAGGCGAGCCGCGCCTCGCGCCCGGCCTCACCGCGCTGCGCCAGGATCTCGCAGATCCGCGGATCCGAGGCGGCGTCGCCGGCGTGCTGGGCGAGGGTCAGCGCGACCGCGGCGTGGGCCCGCACCGCGGGGCTCTCGTCGCGCAGGCCGCCGGCGAGAGGATCGAGCACGCGCGAGCTGGCCAGCGCCCGCACCGCCGCGACCCGCACCCGCTCCGTGGAGCCCGCGATCAAGAGGCGCGCCGCCTGAGGCGCCCACTCGCGCCGCCCCGCCTTCGCCATCAAGCGCAGCGCGTGGACCTGCACCTCCTCGGCCTCGTGATGGAGCACGTGCCCCGGAATCGCTCG
>Ga0163144_10027863_pt1 | contig 10918 bp, 6 predicted proteins | sample OliLak19BULKMAT1_FD_123175 | JGI IMG/M metagenome (GOLD analysis project Ga0163144, IMG submission 123175) | Freshwater microbial mat bacterial communities from Lake Vanda, McMurdo Dry Valleys, Antarctica - Oligotrophic Lake LV.19.BULKMAT1 | ecosystem: Environmental > Aquatic > Freshwater > Lake... | reverse complement strand
GTCATTTGGGCCGAGCCCGTCACCGTGGCCGTGACTTCCTCCTTGCCGGCTTCCGTCGGCAACGCTGCGTCGGCGGCGGCGTTTTCGCGCGAAGCCTTCATCAGCATCTGCACCGGCGGTTGCGGCATGTCGTTGGTGCCCACGCTCACCTCGCGCACGCTGTAGCCGGCATAGCCGAACTGCTGGCTCATCGCGCCGGCCTTGCCGCGCCAAGCCGCGATGGCGCGTGCCGCGACGTCGCCTTCCACTTGCTCACGGGCCTCGCGCGACAGCGAATAGCCCACCCGGGCGATGCTCATCGTGCTGATGCGCCCGCTCAGCTGCGCGATCGCCGCAACGTCCTTGCCTTGCACGCGCATCTCGGTGCTGCCTTGCCAGCCGCTGATCATCGCAGCGCCTCCCTTGGCGGGTGTGGTGTAGCGCGGGTAGAGCGCGAAGTTGCCAGTCTGCACCTCCACAGCCCCCGGCCTGGCGATCTTGCGCGCCTCGTTCAGCGCGGCCTCGAGCGCCTGGCGCAGTGCGGCTTGCACCCCCTGGGCATCTGCGCCTTCGCGGGTGGTGCTGAAGGTCACGCCCAGCACGTCGCGCGCCACCTCCTGGGTGGCGGTGGTCGTCAGGCTGACTACCCCGCTGGGGGGCAGCGGTTGAGGCTGGGCCTGCTGCGCGTGGGCTTGGGACCCCACCACGGACAAGGTGGCGGCGCAGGCCAACCGGGTGGGCCAGGAGATTCGGCGGGGCATGGATTTCCTTTTTTAAGTGGGATGCGCTGTGCGCCCTGCTTCAGCGTCGCGTGAAGGATCACCGTTGACCGCTGCACCCAAGCCCCTGATGGGTGAAAACTTGTTACAGATCGTCAATGCTCGCGTTTACCCCGTTCAAAACACCCGTACCATCCCGCTGTTACATATCTGGAGTCTCCGATGAATGCACCCGCCAACGCCCGTCCGGACCGTGTCGTCGTGGTCGATGACGATGCCCGCATTCGCGATCTGCTGCGTCGCTACCTGACGCAGGAAGGCTTCGAGGTGCTGCTCGCAGAAGACGCGAAGGCGCTCAATCGGCTGCTGACCCGGGAGACGATCGACCTCATCGTGCTCGACCTGATGCTGCCCGGCGAAGACGGCCTGTCGATCTGCCGCCGCCTGCGCGCAGCCAACGACGCGACGCCGATCATCATGCTGACGGCCAAGGTCGAAGACGTCGACCGCATCGTCGGCCTCGAGGTCGGTGCCGACGACTACCTGCCCAAGCCCTTCAATCCGCGCGAGCTGCTGGCCCGCATCCATGCCGTGCTGCGCCGCCGCCCGGCGATGGAAGCGCCCGGCGCGCCGGCGAAGGACCAGCAGTCGGTGACCTTCGGCCCGTTTGAATTCGACCTGTCGCTGCGTCGCCTGACCAAGGACGGCGAGCAGATGGCGCTGACCACCGGCGAGTTCTCGATGTTGAAGGCCCTGGTGCGCCACCCGCGCCAGCCGCTCAGTCGCGACAAGCTCGCGCAACTGGCCCGCGGCCGCGAGTTCGAACCCTTCGATCGCAGCCTCGACGTTCAGATTTCGCGCCTGCGCAAGATGATCGAGCCCGACCCGGCGCAGCCGCGGTACATCCAGACGGTGTGGGGCGTGGGCTATGTCTTTGTTCCCGATGGGACCAATTGAGAGCACGCATTGACCGCGGTGGCCTGAGGCATCATCCGGCCCCATGCCCCGTCAGTCCGTTGGCTTGAGTCTCTTCTCGCGCACCTTCTTCCTGTTGGCGCTGCTGCTGGCCGGCGGCATCTTTGCCTGGGTGCAAACCCTGCGCGCGCTCGAACTCGAGCCGCGCGCGGTGCAGGCGGCGCAGCAGATTGCCAGTCTCGTGAACCTGTCGCGCGCCGCCCTGCGCTACTCCGACAGCATCAACCGCGTCGCGGTTGTCAAGACAATGACCGACAAGGAGTCGATGCGGGTGCTGCCGCGCGAGCCGGGCGACCGCTGGGAGCCGTTCGAGGTCGACCGCTTCACGCGGCGTGTGGGTGCCGAACTGCGCTCGCGCCTGGAGCCCGACACGCTGGTGGCCAGCCAGGTGAATGGCCAGCCGGGTCTGTGGGTCGGCTTCAGCATCGAGCGCGACCCGTACTGGCTGCAGGCCGAGGCCACACGCGTCGTGCCGCTGACGCCAGGCACCTGGTTCGTCTGGGTCGGCATTGCGCTCCTGGCCACGCTGGTCGGCTCGGTGGCGATCGCGCGGCTGATCAACCAGCCGCTGCGCGAACTGAGCTTTGCCGCCAGCCGCATCCGCGAAGGCGAGTTCGACTCCGTGCTCGACGAAAACACGCTCACCAGCGAAATCCGCGAGGTCAACATCGGTTTCAACCGGATGGCGCGCGAACTCGCGAAGGTCGAGGAAGACCGGGCGGTGATGCTGGCCGGCATCAGCCACGATCTGCGCACCCCGCTGGCCCGCCTGCGTCTGGAAGCGGAGATGAGCGTCAGCGACGAAGAAGCGCGACAGAACATGGCCCTGGACATCGACCAGCTCGACGCGATCATCGACAAGTTCATGGACTATGCGCGGCCCGGCGACGCCAAGCTGGTGCCAGTGCACCTGTCGCCGCTGGTCGACAAGGAAGCCGCGACCTTCCGCGACCCGCGCGAGATCCGCATCACCTCGCGCCTGGCGATCGACCTGCGCGTGATGGCCGACGAAACCGAGCTTGGCCGCGTCTTCGGCAACCTGTTCGAGAACGCACGGCGCTACGGCCGCAGCACCGATACCGGGATCGCGATGGTGACCGTGAGCTACGTGCGCTCCGGCCCGTGGGTCATCGTCAGCGTGCGCGACCAGGGCCCGGGCGTGGCGCCCGAGAAACTATCCTCGCTGACCACCCCGTTCTACCGGGGTGACGCCGCGCGCACCGCGGCCACCGGTGCGGGCCTCGGCCTGGCCATCGTCGAGAAGGCGATGCAGCGAATGGGCGGGCAGTTCGAGATCGACAACGCGCCCGACGGGGGCCTCGTGGCCCACCTCCGCCTCAAGCGCGCACCCTGAACGTCAACCGGCCTGCAGCAGGCACACGGCACGCGCTTCGATCGCGCGGCCCTCTCCCACCGGGCCCATCTTCTCTGCCGTCTTGGCCTTGACGTTGACCTGCGCAACCGCCACGCCCAGGGCACTGGCGAGCTTGGCGCGCATCGCATCGATGTGCGGCACCATCTTCGGCGCCTGCGCGACGATCGTGCTGTCGACGTTGACGACGTCGAAGCCGGCGGCCCGCACGCGCCGCGCGGCCTCCGCAAGCAGCACCAGCGAGTCTGCGCCCGCAAACGCGGCGTCGGTGTCCGGGAAGTGGTGGCCGATGTCACCGAGCGCCGCGGCGCCGAGCAGCGCATCGGTGATCGCATGCGCCAGGGCGTCGGCATCCGAGTGGCCGGCCAGGCCATGGCTGTGGGGAATCGTCACGCCGCCGAGAACCAGTGGCCGGCCGGTGACCAGGGCATGCGTGTCCCAGCCTTCGCCCAGACGCAACACGGGAGTGGTCATCGTCGGCATCGCGGCATCCTGCAGCAGGCGTTGGGCCAGCACGAAGTCGGCCGGCCAGGTGAGCTTGAAGTTGTCGGGCTCGCCGGGCACGAGGCGCGGCGCGAGCCCCAGCGCCTCGACGGCGCTGGCCTCGTCGGTGACGGCGCTGCCCGCCCGGCGCAACGCATTGCGCAGCAGCCCGAGGCGAAACATCTGCGGCGTCTGCGCGGTCCACTTGCCGCGCCGATCGATCGTCGCCTCGGCGCGGTCGCCAGCCCCAGCCTGCTTCAAGGTGTCGGCCAGCGGCAAGGCCAGCAAGCCGCCGACGGCATCTGCCTTGCAGGCTTCGACCAGCCGCACGATCGCGGCGCCGGAGACAAGGCAGCGGGCCGCGTCGTGGACCAGCACCCAGTCGTGATCGCGCACGCCCCGGCGCGCGAGCGCGTCGAGCCCCGCCGCCACCGAGGCCGCGCGGCTCGCGCCGCCGCAGGGCTCGGCCCAGCCCATGAAGTGCGGCGCACTGGCTTCGAAGTCGAGGTCGTCGGGCGCCAGCACCACCAGCGTCTGCTCGATCGCGGGGACGCTGGCCAACGTGGCGAGTGTTCGCGCAACCACCGTCTGGCCCGCAAGCAAGCGGTACTGCTTTGGGCGCCCCGCGCCTGCGCGTTCGCCGACACCTGCACAGGGCACGAGTGCATAACACTTCGCGTCGTCGTCGGTCTCAGCGGTGGTCATTGAGTGCGATTCTAGAATCGGCACCTCGTCAACCGTCCTTCATGCAGCTTCCCCACATCGCGCCTGGCAAGCGGTTCACGCTGCCTCGCCCCACCGGTTCCGCAGACGCGCTCCTGCTCGCAGGGATGGCGCAGCAATGGGCGGCGCAAGGTCGGGTCGGCGCGATCGTGACCGCCGATCCGTCCGACACCACGCGGCTGGCCGATGAACTGCCGTTCTTTGCGCCGGGCCTTCGCATCGCCGTCTTCCCCGACTGGGAGACCCTGCCCTACGACAACTTCAGCCCGCATCAGGACCTGATCTCCGAACGGCTGGCCACGCTGTGGCGCGTGCTCTCGGTCAAGGATGTCGACGTCGTTCTGCTGCCCGCCACCACCGCATTGACGCGGCTCGCGCCGCCGGCCTTCCTGGCCGCGACGACGTTCCAGTTCAGGCAGAAGGACCGCCTCGACGAAGCCGGGCTGAAGGCGCAGTTGACGCTGGCCGGCTACCAGCATGTGAGCCAGGTCGTATCGCCCGGCGAGTACGCCGTGCGCGGCGGCCTGATCGATTTGTTCCCGATGGGCTCTCCGGTGCCGTTTCGCATCGACCTGTTCGACAACGAGATCGACTCGATCCGCACCTTCGACCCCGACTCGCAGCGCAGCCTCTACCCGGTGCCCGAAGTGCGCCTGCTGCCCGGCCGCGAGTTCCCGATGGACGAGGCCGCGCGATCGACCTTCCGCGCTCGCTGGCGCGAAAAGCTCGAAGGCGACCCGACCAAGAGCCGCATCTACAAGGACCTGGGCGCCGGGATCGCGACCTCCGGCATCGAGTACTACCTGCCACTCTTCTTCGACCAGACCGCAACGCTGTTCGACTACCTGGGTGCCAACGCCGCCTTGGTGTTGCACGGTGAGATCGACGAGGCCCTGGCCCGCTTCTGGACCGACACGCGCGAGCGCCACCGCTTCCTGCAGCACGACCCCGAGCGCCCGATCCTCGCGCCCAAAGACGTCTTCGTCGAGGTCGAAGAGTTCTTCACGCTGACCCAGCCGCATGCGACGCTGGCGTTGCGCGGTTCGGCCGAGACCGACTGGGCGCGGCCGCTACCTGACGTCGCCGTCGACCGCGGCGCCACCGAGCCGATGGCCGCGCTCGAACGCCACCTGGACAGCACCGCGGCACGCGTTCTGCTGGTGGCCGAGAGCGAAGGGCGGCGCGAAAGCGTGCTCGAGCTACTGCGCGACCACCGCATCGAGGTGCCGAGCGTCGACACGCTGGCCGAGTTCGAATCGAGCGACGAGAAGGTGGCGATCACCGCGGCGCCGCTGGCCGCCGGCTTTCACTGGGAGCGCGAGGCCGGCCCGGCGATCCAGTTCATCAGCGAGACCGAACTCTTCGCTACCGCGCCCACTTCGCGCCGACGCCGCAAGCAGGAACAGGTCAGCAACGTCGACGCGCTGATCAAGGACCTGTCGGAGCTGAAGGTCGGCGACCCCGTCGTTCACATCAACCACGGCATCGGCCGTTACGTCGGCCTGGTGCACATCGACCTGCAAGGCGACGGCGGACCCTCGGAGTTCCTGCACCTCGAGTACGCCGACAAAGCCACGCTGTATGTGCCGGTGGCGCAACTGCATCTGATCGGCCGCTACACCGGCGTCTCGCCCGACGAGGCCCCCCTGCACCGCCTCGGTTCGGGCCAGTGGGACAAGGCCAAACGCAAGGCGGCCGAGCAGGTGCGCGACACCGCGGCCGAGCTGCTGAACCTGTATGCGCGGCGCGCTGCCCGCGAGGGTCATGCGCACCGCTACTCCGGCCATGACTACGAAGCCTTCGCGGCCAGCTTCGGCTTCGAGGAAACGCCCGACCAGCGCGCCGCGATCCATGCGGTGATCCAGGACCTGGTGAGTCCGAAGCCGATGGACCGTTTGGTCTGTGGCGACGTCGGCTTCGGCAAGACGGAGGTCGCGTTGCGCGCAGCCTTCGTCAGCGTGATCGGCGGCAAGCAAGTGGCGCTGCTGGCGCCCACCACGCTGCTGGCCGAACAGCACTACCAGAACATCGTCGACCGCTTCGGCAAGTGGCCGATCAAGGTCGCCGAGCTGTCGCGCTTTCGATCCACCAAGGAAATCAACGCGGCGCTCGAAGGCATCGCGGCCGGCACGATCGACATCGTCGTCGGCACGCACAAGCTCCTGTCCAAGGACGTCGAGTTCAAGCGCCTGGGCTTGCTCGTCATCGACGAGGAGCACCGCTTCGGCGTGCGCCACAAGGAAGCCATCAAGGCCCTGCGCGCCGATGTCGACGTGCTGACGCTCACCGCCACGCCGATCCCGCGCACGCTGGGCATGGCGCTGGAAGGGCTGCGCGACCTGAGCGTGATCGCCACCGCGCCGCAGCGGCGGCTGTCGATCAAGACCTTCGTTCGCAACGAGTCCAGCGGCACGATCCGCGAGGCGGTGCTGCGCGAGTTGAAGCGCGGCGGCCAGGTCTACTTCCTGCACAACGAGGTCGAGACGATCGGCCACCGCCGCGACAAGCTGGCCGAGCTGCTGCCCGAGGCGCGCATCGCGATCGCCCATGGCCAGATGCCCGAGCGCGAACTCGAACGCGTGATGCGCGACTTCGTGGCCCAACGCTACAACCTGCTGCTGTGCTCGACGATCATCGAGACCGGCATCGACGTGCCGACGGCCAACACCATCGTGATGAGTCGCGCCGACAAGTTCGGCCTGGCGCAGTTGCACCAGCTGCGCGGCCGCGTCGGGCGCAGCCACCACCAGGCCTACGCCTACCTGCTGGTCCCCGACGTCCAGGGCCTGACCAAGCCGGCCGCGCAGCGGCTGGAAGCGATCCAGCAAATGGAAGAGCTCGGTTCGGGCTTCTACCTCGCGATGCACGACCTCGAGATCCGCGGCGCCGGCGAAGTACTGGGCGAGAACCAGAGCGGCAACATGATGGAGATCGGTTTCCAGCTCTACAACGAGATGCTGGCCGAAGCGGTGCGTTCGCTGAAGGCCGGGCGCGAGCCCGACCTGCTGTCCCCATTTGCCGCGACCACCGAGATCAACCTGCACTCTCCCGCCTTGCTGCCCGACGCCTACTGCGGCGATGTGCACACGCGGCTGAACCTCTACAAGCGCCTGGCCACCGCCGACACCACCGAGCGCATCGACGGCCTGCTCGAAGAGATCACCGACCGCTTCGGCAAGTTGCCGCCGCAAGGCCAGACCCTGTTCGACACGCACCGGCTGCGCGTGCTGGCCAAGCCCTACGGCGTGGTCAAGATCGACTCGGCGCCGAAGCTCTCGGTGATCGCGTTCAAGCCGAATCCGCCGATCGATGCCCTGCGGATCATCGAGCTGGTGCAGAAGAACCGCCACATCAAGCTGGCCGGCAACGACAAGCTGCGCATCGAGCGCGACCTGCCCGAAGCCAAGGACCGCGCACAGCTGATCCGCGATGTGCTGCGTTCGCTCGGCGCGCCGAAGGCCTCGCCGTCGCTGGAAGCCGCGTGAAGCCGGTCGAGTTTGCGCCAGGTCTCATCGTGCGCGGCATCGCGCCGCCCCTGCGCCTGGCCGACTACCGCCTGATCGCCTTCGACATGGACTCGACCCTCATCAACATCGAGTGTGTCGACGAGATTGCCGCGGCCGCCGGTCGCAAGGCCGAAGTCGCCGCGATCACCGAGGCGGCGATGCGCGGCGAGATCGCCGACTACAAGGACAGCCTGCGCCGCCGCATCGCGCTGCTCGCTGGCGTGCCGGTCCAGGCCCTCGAAGACGTCTGGCGCGATCGGCTGCGGCTCAATCCGGGCGCCCAGGCGCTGGTCCGCGCCTGCCAGGCCGAGGGCCTGAAGACCTTGCTGGTTTCGGGCGGCTTCACCTTCTTCACCGATCGCGTGTGCCAGATGCTCGGCCTGGACGAAAGCCGCAGCAACGTGCTCGAGGTGGCCGACGCGCAGTTGACCGGGCGGTTGGTCGACCAGCCCTGGGGCGACATCTGCGATGGCGACGAGAAGCGCCGCATGCTGTTGCAGACCTGCCACAAGTTCGACATCGCGCCGGTGCAGGCGATCGCGGTGGGCGACGGGGCAAACGACTTGCCGATGATGGCGGTGGCTGGCCTGTCGGTGGCCTTCCACGCCAAGCCGGCGGTGCGGGAACGCGCGATGGTGTCGATCGAGAGCGGCGGCCTCGACCGGCTGCTGGAAGTCGCGCGGGCGGTGTGACACGCCCCCCGCCCCCGCGGGGTGGAGGGTCGGGCGCAAGTCACTAGACTCGCGGCAGTGAAAACTGCGCCCCCTTGCTCTGCGTCGCTGCGCACCTTCGTTGCCAGGGTCTGCCTGGCCGCCGGGCTCGCGCTGCCCGCATTGGCAGCGCTGGCGCAGGCCGAGAGCGGCGAGGTGGTGGCGCGCAACGGCGCGCAGGCCGTCGAAAACCTGTGCCATCTCGCCCGCCGTGGGGACGCGGAGTCGCAGTACCAGCTGGCGTGGATCTTCGCGCACGGCCGCGGCGAAGAGCGGCGCGACGACTGGGCTTCGTACCTCTTCTTCGCGGCGTCTTCGCAAGGCCATGCCGGCGCCAAGCAGATGCAGCAGTCGGTCACCTGGCCGGCCGCGCAAGTGCCGAGCTGCCTGAGCCGTTCCACGACCCCTGTTCTTGCGCCAGCCACCGTTGCAGTCAACGCGCCACCGCACATCGACCGCCTGGTGCGCAAGCTCGCGCCGCAGTACCAGGTGCCGCCCGATCTGGCGCTGGCCATCATCGCAGTGGAATCCAACTTCAACGTGGCGGCGCTGTCGCCGAAGAACGCCCAGGGCCTGATGCAGTTGATCCCGCAGACAGCCCAGCGATTCGGCGTGCGCAACGCGTTCGATGCGCAGCAGAACATCCGCGGCGGGCTGGCCTACCTGCGCTGGCTGATGGCCTACTTCGAAGGCAACGTGGCGCTGGTGGCCGCAGCCTACAACGCCGGCGAAGGCGCGGTCGACCGGCACCGCGGCGTTCCGCCCTTCGACGAGACGCGAGAGTACGTGCGACGGGTCACGGCGCGCTTCGGCACCGCGCCCCTGCCCTACAACGCCAAGGTGGCCGCGCCGTCGCCGCAGATCGAGAGCTTGCGCCGGCTGGCGCGCGCCGACTGAACGGGCGCGGCGGCCTCAAGCCTCGAGCTGGGCCCAGGCCTTTTCCAGCCGCTTGGCACTGACGGGCTGCGGCGTCTTCAGCTCCTGCGCGAACAGGCTCACGCGCAGTTCCTCGAGCAGCCAGCCGAACTCGGCCAGCCGCGCATCGCGCGTGCCGCGGCGTTCGGACAAGCGACGCAGCCAGCGCTGCTCGATCGGACGCAACTCCGCCAGACGCTGGGCGTCGCGCGCCGGGTCGGCGCGCAGCTTGTCCAGGCGCATCACGACGGCACGCAAATAGCGCGGCAGGTGGGACAGCACGGCCCAGGGGATGTCGAGCAGAAAGAGTTTGCCGACCAGGCGCTGAAGTTGCGCCGAAATGTCGTCGACCACCTCCTTCGGCGGCTTGGCGTCCTTCAGCTTGCGAAGCGCACTCGCATGCTCCTGCAGCACGGCTGCGGCCGCGCGCGCCACCTCCTGCGCGATCAGCGTGAGCCTGCTGCGCCCGGCCTCCAGGCGCGCTTTGAAGGCGGTGGCGTCCGTCGGCAGGGGGTCGGCAAGGAAAGCCCGGTCGAGCGCCACGGCGATGATCTGCTCGCGCAGTTCTTCGGCGCTGCCCAGCGAAATGAACTGCGTGGCCATGCGCGCCAGGTCGGGGATGTTCTTTTCCAGGTACTTCAGCGGCTCCTTTAGCTGCAGCGCAACCAGCCGGCGCAGGCCCGCGCGGTGCTTGGCCGCGGCAACGGCCGGTTCGTCGAAGACCTCGATCTCGACCCCTGTCTGCCTGTCGATCAGGGCCGGGAAGCCGACCAGCGTCTGGCCGGCCTTGCGCACTTCCATCAGTTCGGGGAGTTCGCCGAAGGTCCAGTCGTTGTAGCGTGCGGCGGCGACTGGGGCGGCCGCGTTGCTCTCAACGGGTGAGCGAGTGGCCATTGTCGCCTGCACCTTCAAGCCCGCCAGTGCCTGGAACGCCGAACGCGCTTGTACGCCCAACTCGGCCTTCAGCGCGGCGAGGTTGCGACCCATGCCGAGCTGGCGGCCGTGCTCGTCGACCACGCGGAAGTTCATCCAGTGGTGCGGAGCCAGCGTCTCCTGCTTGAAGTCGTTGCGCTGCACCGCGAGCTGCGTGCGTTCGCGCACGGCCTTCAACAGCACGTCGGTGAATGCGCCTTGGGCGAACGGTACCGAGGCACAGAACTCGTCCGCATAGTCGGGCAAAGGAACCAGACGCGAACGCGGGCGCTGGTGCAGGCTCTTCACCAGCGCCAGCACCTTGGCCGCCAACATGCCGGGCACCAGCCAGTCGCAACGCTCTTCGCTGACCTGGTTCAGTGCATATATCGGCACCGTCACGGTCAGGCCGTCCTTGGAATCGCCGGGCTCGTGCAGGTAGGTCGCGACGCAGTCGATGCCACCCAGGCGGATCGTCTTCGGGAAGGCGTTGGTCGTGATGCCCGCCGCCTCGTGCCGCATCAACTCGTCGCGCGTGAGCTTCAGCAGCTCGGGCTGGCGCTTGGCTTCCTCACGGTACCAACGCTCCAAGCTGGCTGCGCCGTTCACCTCGGCCGGCAGTTG
>Ga0163144_10027862_pt1 | contig 10919 bp, 10 predicted proteins | sample OliLak19BULKMAT1_FD_123175 | JGI IMG/M metagenome (GOLD analysis project Ga0163144, IMG submission 123175) | Freshwater microbial mat bacterial communities from Lake Vanda, McMurdo Dry Valleys, Antarctica - Oligotrophic Lake LV.19.BULKMAT1 | ecosystem: Environmental > Aquatic > Freshwater >... | reverse complement strand
GTAGCCGCCATAGGACCCGCCCATGATCGCAACCTTGTCGCCCTGCGCGATGCCTTCACCCACGGCCCAATCGACCGCGTCGATCAGATCGTCGTGCATCTTGAGGCCCCATTCGAGGTTCCCGGCGTTGGTGAAATCCTTGCCGAACCCGGTCGATCCGCGGAAATTGACGCTGAGCACGGCATAGCCGCGATTGGCAAGCATCTGGTGATTGGAATTGAAGCCATAGCCATCGCGTGCCCACGGCCCGCCGTGTACCAGCAGCACCATCGGCACGGGTTGGTCTGGCTTGCCGTCGCCGTCCGCATCGCTGCCGGGCGGAAGCGTCAGGAATGAGGGCAGGATGAGCCCGTCGCGGCTGGCGATCTCACGCGGGTGCATCGGTTGCAGCGGCATCCCTTGGAGCGCTGGACGCGAGGTGTAGAACGGCGTCAGCGTCGCGGCTGTGCGGTCGTAGATGTAGCTTGCCGCGGGCTTTACCAGCGGATCATTGGCGACAATCCAGATGCTGTCATCATCGGTCCGGCTGGCCACGCCAAACTGGCCTTCGAGCCGGCCTTTCAGGAAATCGAGCGAGGCGCCGATGTCAGGATCGATCGCGGTCCATTCGTTCCTGAGGTAATTGACCGCATAGGCCTCAACCACCCCGGTCACCGGATCGCGCAGCGTGCCGCCGACATCGGCCTTGGCGTCCTTGGCAATCACGCTCTTTTCGCCGGTGGCAGTGTCCTGCGCGATCAGCGCGGCGGTGTTGCGGCCGCGGCTGTCGATCCAGTACAAGGTGCTGCCATCGGAGGTGTATCCGGCGGGCGCAGTGCTGAGCGAATCTTCCATCGCGGTGGTTTCGAACGGTTCAGCCTCAACCACATTGCCGGCCACGCGGAAGTAATCGGTGCCCCCGGCGGCATTCTGGCGCATCGCCATGCGCAACGTCAGTGTGTCATCGGCGATGAACCCGGCGTAGGAATTGTTCTCCAGCACCAGCGTCAATTGGCCGGTGGTCAGGTCAAGCAGGTGGACATCGTGATAGCGCGGATCGCGGTTGTTGAGGCCGAGCAGCAGCTTGTCCTTGGCGGTGGTCGATGCGCCGATGATCTCCACCCGGGTTTTTTCGAACGGGGTCAGGGTTGTTTCCGCGCCGGTGGCCACGTCGATCTTGTACAGCAGGAAGTTTTCGTCCCCGCCCTTGTCCTGAATATACATCACCCCGCTGGAATCGGGCGACCAGAAATGCTGGCGGATCGGGCGGTCGGCCGAACTGGTGATCGGCTTGCCGCCATCGGGATTGGTGATCGGTGCGAGCCAGATGTTCATCACCCCGTCCTTGGGCGCGAGCCAGCTCAGCCACTTGCCGTCCGGGCTGATCTGCCCAGCTGCACGAACCGGATTGCCGAACAGCGCGCTGCGCGGGATCATCGGGGCGGCTTGGGTCTCATTCGTCATAGCGGTTCCATCTTTGGCAGCTTGGGTTTCGGCGAAACCGGCGGTCGGTATGGCGAGCACGCTCGCCGCCACTGTGGTCAGGCACAGGTTCCGGATATGATTGAATGGCGCCATGACGTTACTCTCCCCTTCAAGTCGGTTTCTTCAAGTGTGTTGTGCAGGTAATACGCAGCCGCGATATGTTCAAGCGCCGCCCGTTACAGCGCCGGGTTGGCGTAGAAATGCCAGGCAAAGATCGCCATCGCACCGCGCTGCGGCGACCATGGTTCGGCCAGTTTGCGGGTGGTTTTTTCTGCCGGACGATCTTCTAGGTTGAGCAGGCGTTTGACCCCTTCCTGCACCGCAAGGTCGCCGGCGGGCCAGATATCGGCGCGGCCTTCGGCAAACAGCAGGTAGATTTCCGCCGACCACCGCCCGATCCCACTGATCCGGGTGAGCAACGCGATGGCCTCTTCGTCGTCGGCGGGCAGGGTATCGAAATCGAGCTCGTCCGCTTCGACCAGCTCGCACAGTGACCGCACATAGCCCTGTTTCTGGCGCGAGAGGCCGCAGCCGCGCAAGGCGTCGAAATCGCGCGCCAGCACGTCGGCAGGGGCGAAATCCGCGCCGAGTTCCACCTCCAGCTTGGCCCACACCGATGCCGCCGCTGCGACCGAAACTTGCTGGCCCACGATGGTGCGCAGCAGGGTCTTGTAACCCGGGTCACGGATGCGCGCAGCGGGATAGCCGACACGGTCCAGCGCGCTCGCCAGCTGCGGCTCACGCAACGCCAGCGCATCGAGGTCATCGCGCAATTTTTCCGCTGTCAGTCCCACTGCCACTTTCCTTAACTTGCTTCTGTCCGCAGACTATCTTAGCAGCCCGTCAAGACCCTCTCAGCGCAGCTTCTTGCGCGCAATAGCCGAAAAGGAATGCAACTCCATGCCAAGACTGGTCGTCACCAACCGTGAAGGCGCCACCAGCGAGATCGAGGTCGATGACGGCCTGACCGTTATGGAAGCGATCCGCGACAACGGGTTCGACGAACTGCTGGCGCTGTGCGGCGGATGCTGTTCGTGCGCGACCTGCCATGTGCATGTCGATCCGGCCTTCGCGGAACTGCTGCCCACGATGAGCGAGGACGAGGACGATCTGCTCGAATCCTCCGATCACCGTGCGCCGACCAGCCGCCTGTCGTGCCAGATCCCGTTCAGCGCCGCGCTTGACGGGTTGCACGTGACGATCGCACCCGAAGATTGATCGCGCGGGCGCGGGGAACAGGCCGGTGCACAATGACCTGGCCCGTTTCCTGCGCGACGAGTTGGGACACGCACCGGATGGTTCAGCTGGGCCATGGACGGTGCGTGGGCCCGTGTGGCTGTGGCTGGGCAGCGACGGCGCGCCTGCCAAGGGCAGTTGGTTCTTCCTGACCATCGATGGCGAAACTGCGACCGCTATCCGCGCCCACGCCACCAATGCTGCGGCGTGGGGATCGGTCTATGTCGAGGCGACCATCGGCAAAACCACCTGGCGCACCTCGCTGTTCCCTTCCAAGCAAGCGGGCGGGTGGCTGTTGCCGCTCAAGGCGGCGGTGCGCAAGGCCGAGAAGATTGTTGAAGGCAGCGATATCGAAGTGGTGCTCGCGCTTGCGGCCTGACGCACCGACTTCGACGTTGCGGCCAGCGGCCTGAGCGCCTAATTCAGCGCTATGAACATCACACGCCCCTTTGGCGATACCCTCGCGCTTATTGGTAGTACGCCTATCGTCCGCCTCGCCGGCCCCAGCGAAGCGGCGGGCTGCGACATTTACGGCAAGTGCGAATTTACTAACCCCGGATCGTCGGTCAAAGACCGTGCGGCGCTGTGGATCATCCGCGATGCCGAAAATCGCGGCGAATTGCTGCCCGGTGGCACCGTGGTCGAAGGCACGGCGGGCAACACCGGGATCGGCATTGCGCTGGTCGCCAATGCCAAGGGTTACAAGACGATCATCGTCATGCCCGACAACCAGTCCAAAGAAAAAATGGATACGCTGCGCGCACTCGGCGCAGAACTGGTGCTGGTGCCGCCGACCAAATTCGCCAACCCCGGCCACTTCGTCCACACCTCGCGCCGCCTGGCCGAAGAAACCCCCGGCGCTGTCTGGGCCAACCAGTTTGACAACATCGCCAACCGCCGCGCCCATATCGAAAGCACCGCGCCCGAAATCTGGGAGCAGTTGGGCGGCCGGGTCGATGGCTTTACTTGCGCGGCAGGCACCGGCGGGACGATTGCGGGCGTGGGCCTTGGCCTGAAAGCGGTGGACGAAAACATCCGCATCGCGCTGACCGACCCATACGGCGCGGCGCTGTACAATTACTACGCCCACGGCGAATTGAAGGCTGAGGGCAATTCGGTCGCCGAAGGCATCGGGCAGGGGCGCATCACCGCCAATCTCGAAGGCGCGCCGATCGACACGCAATACCGCATCAGCGACGAAGAAGGCCTGATGTGGGTCGCGCGATTGCTGAAGGAAGAAGGCCTGTGCCTTGGCCTGTCATCGGGCATCAATGTCGCAGGCGCGGTGATGCTGGGCAAGGAGCTGGTGGCAGAGGGCCGACCCAACCCGCAGGTAGCGACGATCCTGTGCGACACCGGATTTCGCTATCTCTCGACGCTCTACAACGCCGAATGGCTCAGCGCGAAGGAACTGCCGGTGTTCGATTGGCTCGTCCCGGCGAAAGGGCACGGCGCATGACCCGGCCATCGCTGATCGAGCGGCTGCGCGGCATGAACCAGCGCAGCTTGTTTGGGCCGGGACGGGACCGTTCGGGCGGGGCTGCGGATGGCCCCGGCAGTGAAGAAACCGCCCCCCCGGTCGGTCAGGCGCGGGCCGAAGCGATCCAGCGGGTGCAAGTCGGGCTGTTCGGGATCGGCGCGATGGTGCTGCTGGTCGGCCTTGCCAGCATTATCGGCAGTCAGGCTGATCTGACCGAAAATTCCGCCGCGCCCGAAGCCGCGCCCACCACCGAACCCACGCCCGAGCCATCGCAGGCCAATCCGCTCGCCGATGCGGGCGTGGTGCCCGATATCGTCGCTGAGCCGAGCCCTTCACCGACGACGGTGCTCGATACCCCGCCACCCCCGGCCAATGCCGCGCCTGCGCAATAGCTGGCATATTAGCAGGTGCGGGACGTGGGTGGCGGCAGGGCTGCTGGCGATCACCGGATGCAACCCTGCGCCTGCGGACAAGCAGGCAACCCCCGATGCTGCGAAGCCCGCGCTTGGCCTGATGACCAGCCTGCCGCTTTATTGGGGGGAAGGGGCGGAACTCGCTGATCTGGCAGCTGGACGCGCTGTCGTGCCGTGGCAGCGGCAGACGCTTGAGACGCGCTATGCGCTGGTGCCGCTCGACACGCTGACCCCCATTCCCGCGCTATCCCCGGATGCGCCAGAGGTTGATCCGTTGGCGCGGATTGCCCGCTTGGCGGTAATCCAGCCGCGCGGGCTGTCACCGGCGGATAATGTCGCGCTGGATCGCTGGGTGCGCAGCGGCGGACGGCTGCTGCTGGTGCTCGATCCGGCATTGACGGGAGATTATGACATCCCGCTCGGCGATCCGCGACGACCGGTCGATAGCGCGCTGATCCCGCCAGTGGTGGCGCGCTGGGGGCTAGCGGTCAGCTTTGACGAAGCGCAGGCGCCGGCGGTGACCAACGTCAAACTCACCGGGGCCGCGCTGCCGGTGGCGCTGGCGGGGCGCGTTACCATCACCGATCCTGCCGCCGCCGGATGCACCCTGATGGCAGGTGGATCAGCGGCGATGTGCCGGTTGGGCAAGGGGCAGGTCACGTTGATCGCCGATGCCGCGCTGTTCGAGCATCCGGAACTGGCGGGCGAGGGCGGGGCGGGGTTGGTTGCGGTGCTGGCCGCTACGCTGGAATAGACAGGCTTGGGGAAAATGCGGGAGAGGCAGAGACTCGGCCCCGAGTCCCGCGCGGAAATTTACGGAAAACCCCAGCAATGTGGGTATTTTACGCCTGAAATCGGGGTGGGGAGAGCCGCAAAGCGTTTGTTGAGTTTGAAAGTAAGATCAATAAAATCAGATAAATATCAACTTATCCCGTAAAATCCCGCAAAAATCCCTTTCATCACTATGTCTTCCCCGATAAGACCGGGGTCCATCAGACATGCCCGTTTGCATTGCGCCCGACTGGTGGGGTCGGCGCACCGGTTCCGCTCGCGCGTAATAGGGGCGGGGCCGGAAACGGAGAGGGCATGTCGGATCACTGGACGGGCTTCATGGGGAGGTTCGCCAGACCGGTGTATGAGGGGATCGCAGGCACGTGTCTGCTTTTGGAGGATATAGCGGACAAGCCTACTCGCCTGCGGGCGATAAGGGCCGCTTTGTCTTGCCACCCGCCTTCCGCAAGGCCGTGAAAGACAGCTCGGGTGGCAGTCGCACGCTGTGTCTGGCTGCGCATGACCGCTTCGATTGCCTGATCGGGTTCGGCCTGTCGCGCTCCGAAAAACTTGAACAACAGCTTGAACGCGAAGAAGAGCGCGCGATCCGCTTGGGCCTCGCGGATTTCGACCGCGATGTGCGCGCGCAGCAATTGTTCGGGTTTGAACAGCTGCCGTTTGACGACAGCGGGCGGTTTGTCATGCCCGAACACCTCAAAGACCTCGGCAAGATCGGCGATGGCCTGTATTTTCAGGGCGCAGGCGAATTTTTCTTCGTCTGGAACCCGGCGCAGCTCGCTGCGATGGGGCCGGAATGGAAGGGTGCGCAGGCGAGCTGCCTGAAACTCGTCGCCGCCGCCAAGAAGGGGGCTGCGGAATGATCGACGCACCCCACATCCCCGTGCTGATCGATGAAGTGATCGCCGCGATTGCCCCGCGCCCCGGGATGACCATCGTTGATGCGACCTTTGGTGCAGGCGGATACACCGCTGCGCTGCTGGATGCGGGCGCCAGCGTCCACGCGTTTGACCGCGATCCCGATGCGATTGCGGCAGGCCAAGCGATGGCGGCGCGTTACGAAGGCCGCTTGGCACTTCACCCCGCGCGGTTTTCGGCAATGCGTGCGGAACTCGCCGCGATCGGCGTTGCGCAGGTTGATGCGGTGGTGATGGATATCGGCGTATCCTCAATGCAGCTCGATCAGGGCGAGCGGGGCTTTGCCTTCATGCACAACGGCCCGCTTGATATGCGGATGAGCCAGGATGGGGAAAGCGCCGCCGATTTCCTCAACACCGCCGATGAAGAAGCGATTGCCAATGTGCTCTACCGCTACGGTGAAGAACGCCAGTCGCGCCGGGTCGCCCGCGCCATCGTCGCCGCGCGCCCACTGGTGACCACCGGCGAACTCGCCCGCGTGGTGCGCCGCGCGCTTGGCCACAAGCCCCACGACAAAAAAGACCCCGCCACCCGCACGTTTCAGGCGGTGCGCATCCACGTGAACGACGAGCTGGGCGAGCTGGAAGCCGGATTGGCCGCAGCCGAAGCCTTGCTGGGCGAAGGCGGGGTGCTGGCGGTGGTCAGCTTCCACAGTCTCGAAGACCGCATTGTGAAGCAGTTCCTGCGCACGGCGAGCGGCGCGGGCCGCTCCATCTCGCGCCATCTGCCGGGCGAAATCCCCGGCCCGCCGCCGACCTTTGCGCAGCTTTCCAAGGGTATTCGCCCGTCCGAGGCTGAAATCGACCGCAACCCGCGCGCCCGTTCGTCCACCCTGCGTCACGCCACCCGCACCAGCGCAGCCGCAAGGAGCATCGCAGCATGATCAGCAGCAGTCAGGCCCGTTCGCTGGGATGGATGGCGTTGCTGGCGATTTGCTTTGCGCTGGTCGTCATCCTCAGCTTCAAAGTGCACGCGGTCAAAAGTGAGGTGTTGCTCGCCGAACGTCAGCTCATCGCGCTTGAGCGTGAGACGCTGCTGCTCGAAACCGAGTTCCAGACCCGCGCCAGCCAGCGCCAGCTATCGGCCTGGAACAATGTCGAGTTTGGCTATTCGTCGCCGAATGCGCGCCAGTTCCTTGATGGCGAACGTCAGCTTGCCAGCCTTGGCCAGCGCGCCCGGCCTGATGCGCCTGCACCGATCCTGCTGGCGCGCGCCGATGATACGGATATCGCCAGCGCGGCGGAAACGCCGATGCGATCGCCCGTGTCGGGCGCGAAGGTCACGTTAGCCTCTGCCGCCAGCGAAAAAGACGCAGGCGAAGTGTTCGGCGATGCCTTTGGCGACTTCCTGATCGAAGCCTCCCCGATCCGCGCCGCGCAGGCCCAGACGATCGGTGCCAAGGGCGCGGGCGCCAAAGGGCTAGCAGAATGAACGGAATGGCTGTCAGCGCGGCAGCCCCATCGGTTCCTGCCGGCCGCATCACCAGCGTCAACCTGCGCAGCCAGCTGCTGTGGACCGCGCAGTTCCGGGTGTTGTGGCTGTTTGCCGGGTTCGGGTTGATCACGCTGATTGCCATGCTGCGGATCATGTCGCTCGGCCTTGTCGGCGACGCGCCGCAACGCACAAGCCTGCAAGAGGCGCTGCTGCCCCCGCGCGGCGAGATTACCGATCGCAACGGCGCTCCGCTGGCGCGCGCTTTCCCCGCCTATGCCTTGTGGTTCGACCCCAAGGCGATGGGTGATGATGGCGCACCGCTGGTCCACGCACCGCAGGATGTCGCGCGCCAGCTGAAGGCGATCTTCCCCGATATCAACGAAGCGCGCATGGCGACCCGGCTCGCGTCGGGCCGCGCGGGATACTTGCGCCGCCGCCTGCTGCCCGAAGAGGCCAACAAAGTCTTCGGCCTGGGCGAAATCGCGCTCGAAATCCCGCGTGAGACGGACCGTTATTACCCGCAAGGCACGCTGGCTGCGCATGTGCTGGGCTATGTGGTCGAAGATCGGGGCGGGCAGCTCGGGATGGAGCAGGTGCTCGACGAACAGCTGAGCAATCCCGATTCGCGCGCCGACCCGGTGGCGCTGTCGATCGACGTGCGGGTGCAGGGCGCGCTGGAGGACGAATTGCGGCGCGGGATGCTCGCCACCAATGCACTGGGTGCGGCGGGCATCGTGCTCGATGTCGATACTGGCGAGGTGATGGCGATGGCCTCACTGCCCGAATTCGATCCGAACACAGCAGGCGCCAACGGTGCGAAGAACGTCTTCAATCGTGCAACCAACGCGGTGTTCGAACTTGGCTCGACCTTTAAACCGATCAGCATTGCCGCCGCGATTGATGCTGGCGTGGTGCGCGATTTTGGGCGCGCGTGGAATGCCGCGCCGGTGCAGGTGGCAGGTCGCACGATCCGCGATCAGCATCCCAAAGGCGCGACGCTCAATGTGCCGCAGGCGCTGGTCTATTCCTCCAACACCGTGACTGCGCGGGTCGCGGATGAGCTTGGTGCGGAACGTCTGCGCCGCACGATGATGGATCTGGGCATGGACCGCCGCCCGTTCATCGAATTGTCTGCGCGGGGTAAGCCGCTGTGGCCGCAAGGCAAGTGGAGCCGGATCACCAACATGACGGTGAGCTACGGCCACGGCTTCAACGTTACTCCGCTGCATCTGGCGAGCGCCTATGCCGCGCTGGTCAATGGCGGGATCTGGCGACCATCGACGCTGATGAAGCTCGATCCAGCCGACGTGCCGCGCGGGCGGCGGGTGTTCAAGGAATCGACCTCGTCACGGATGCGGCAGATGCTGCGGATGATTTCGCTGTATGGCACCGGCAAAAGCGCCGATGCCCCCGGCTACCGGGTGGGCGGCAAGACCGGATCGGCAGACAAGAACGAGAACGGCAGGTACAAGACCAATACGATTGTGTCCTCGTTCGCGGCCGCCTTTCCGATGGACGCCCCGCGTTATGTCGTGGTGGTGGTGATTGATGAGCCCAAGGGCACTGCGGCGAGCAGTTTCCAGCGCACCGCCGCTTTCACCTCCGCTCCGGTGGTGGGCCGGCTGGTGCCACGCATCGGCCCGATGCTGGGCGTACTGCCAGACGAGAACCGCGATGTCGATATTTCCGACCTGCGCTATCTGGTGGACAAGCACTGATGCGGTTGGCGGAATTGCTGAGCAAGGCCGGGCTGGAGGCTGACGAGGCCGGTGAGGAAACCGTTACCGGGTTCGCCATCGATCACCGCAAGGTTGCCCCCGGCACGGTGTTCGGCGCGTTTCAGGGCGCGGCTGTCAATGGCGAGGATTTCATCGCCGCCGCGATTGCGGCCGGCGCGATGGCGATTGTCGCGCGGCCTGATGCCCACGTTGCAGGCGCGCTGCATATCGCTGATCCCGAACCGCGCCGGGCCTTCGCGCAGCTGGCGGCGGGGTTCTTTGCCCCCTTCCCTGCCACCATCGTCGCGGTTACCGGCACCAACGGCAAAACCTCATGCGCCGAGATGACGCGCCAGATCTGGCGCATGGCGGGAGAGCGCGCGGCGAGCATTGGCACGCTGGGTGTCACCACGCCGGACGGCTCTGTGTCGACCGGGTTGACCACGCCCGACATCGTCACCTTCCTCGCCAATATGAGCGGGCTGGCGCGCGAGGGGGTGACGCATGTCGCCTACGAGGCGTCGAGCCACGGGCTCTCGCAATTCCGCAATGAAGGTCTGAGCGTGGCGGCCAGCGCCTTCACCAATTTCAGCCGCGATCACCTTGATTATCACGGTACGATGGAAAGCTACTTCGCGGCCAAGATGCGGTTGTTCACCGAAGTGGTCGCGGCTGGCAGTCCGGCGGTGATCCACGTCGGAGCAGATGGGGCGGGCGATGGTTCGCAATGGACGGCGCAGGCAATTGCGATCGCTGAGGCGCGCGGGCTTGATGTGCGCACCGTGGGCGAGGGCGGGCACTTCCTGCGCCTCATCGCGCGCGAGCCGTCGCAGCTTGGACAGATGCTGACGATTGAACATGCGGGCGAAACGCGGCGGGTGAACCTACCGCTGATCGGGGCCTATCAGGCCGCCAATGCGCTGGTATCGGCTGGGCTGGCGCTTGCGACCGGGATCGGCCCGGGCGCGGTGTTCGATGCGCTGACCCGGCTACAACCCGTGCGCGGGCGGCTGGAGCGGGCAGCGCTCAACGCAGCAGGCGCGCCTGTGTATGTCGACTATGCGCACACCCCCGATGCGCTCAAAGCGGCCATCGCCGCGCTGCGCCCGCATGTTGCGGCAGGTGGGCAGTTGATCGTGGTGTTCGGCGCGGGCGGGGATCGCGATACCGGCAAGCGGCCCGAAATGGGCGCAGTCGCCGCGCGCGCAGCCGACATTGCCATCGTCACCGACGATAACCCTCGCAGTGAAGACCCCGCCGCCATTCGCGCCGCGATCATGGCCGGGGCAGGCGCAGCAGCACGCGAAATCGGCGACCGCCGCGCGGCCATTGCCGCCGCGATTGGGGAAGCCGAGGCAAACGACATTGTGCTGATCGCGGGCAAAGGCCACGAGCAGGGACAGATTTTCGGGTCAGGAGACACTATGCGGATCGAAGCCTTCGATGATGTCGAGGTGGCACGCGAAT
>Ga0163144_10027859_pt1 | contig 10920 bp, 9 predicted proteins | sample OliLak19BULKMAT1_FD_123175 | JGI IMG/M metagenome (GOLD analysis project Ga0163144, IMG submission 123175) | Freshwater microbial mat bacterial communities from Lake Vanda, McMurdo Dry Valleys, Antarctica - Oligotrophic Lake LV.19.BULKMAT1 | ecosystem: Environmental > Aquatic > Freshwater > Lake... | reverse complement strand
GCCTTGAAGATCAGCACAAAGCCGAGCGCCACCAGCGCATAGATGCAGCCAACGGCCACGCCGCTGATGAGCTGCTGCAGGAATTCGCTCAGGATCGCCATCGAATCCTCGGCTTGGCCGGTTGCGAGGCCGGATGCGGAGAAGGGCGGCGCCGGTTCGCGCCGGTGCCGCCCCCTGGTCCTTGGGTCAGGCGGTCATTTGATCGCCGGCAGTTCCGGTCCGAACACGACCCAGCGGCCCTGCTCGACGCGGAACAGCTGCGAACCCTGCATGCCCTTGTGGTTGGTCGAGGTGAAGCCGATCGACGGGCCGCCGAAAATGTGGCGGAAGCCCTTGATCTGTTCCATGCCGGTGATGAGCGTTTCGACGGTCAGGTTCGGGCCGGCGTTCTTCAGGCCCTCGATCAGCACTTTCACGATGGCGTAGGAATAGGCGCTATAGAGAGTGCCAGGCGCGTTGTACTTCGCCTGGTAGGCCTTCAGCCAGTCCTTTACCGGCTGCGACGAACGCTCCGGGTCGGGGTTCGGGATGAAGCCGGCGACATAGACGCCTTCCATCGCTTCCTTGCCCAGCTTGATGGTGGTTTCGTCGTAGGACGAACCCGACATCAGCACCGGCACGTCCCACGAACGGCGGCGGACTTCCTGGATCAGCCCGGCGGCGGGGGCTGGCACCGTGGCGGTGACCAGCACGTCGCAATTGCCGCGCTGCACACGGGCGACCTGGGCCGAGAAATCGGTGTTGCCCCGCTTGTAGCCGGCTTCCTCGATGATGGCGAGGCCGCCGGTCTTGAGCGCGCGCTCGACGCCTTCCTTCACGTCAACGCCGTACTCGTCGTCCTGGTACACCAGGCAGAAGCGCTTTTTGCCCTGGTCCATGAAGTACTTCACGGCCGGCGCCTGGATGTCGCCGTTGGTCGGGAAGAACGCGAAGCTGAGTTTCTCGAACGGCTGGGTGAACAGCGGCGAGCCGGCCCATGGCAGCAGGTGCGGAATGCCGGCCTTGATGATCATCGGGTAGGCGGCGGTCGACGGCGCGTTGCCGGTCGCCAGGATGATGGCGAACACCTTGTCGTTCTCGATCAGCTTCTGGGTCGCCAGCACGGCCTTTTTCGGGTCGTAGGCGCTGTCCTCGAACAGCAGCTTCAGCTTGCGGCCGTGGATGCCGCCGGCGGCGTTGATCTCCTCCTCGGCCATCCGGGCGGCATTGACGCCGGCGCGGCCCAGTTCGGCGATCGGGCCGGACAGGTCGATATGGCTGCCGATCAGGATCTCGTCCTTGGTGATGCCCTGGGTTTTGTACTGGGCCTGGGCCGCGCCCGCGAACGCCGCCACCGCCGTGAAACCGGCGGCAAAAAGAATCGATGCCTTCACAATGGCCTCCCTTGTTGAGTTCGTTTCCATCCCGTGGCGGAGCTTTGGCCCGCCTTGCTATTGTCTCGCCGGTCGCCGTCGCCAGCAGCCGGAGTAAGTTCGATTACGAAAGCCAGCCCGGCCACCTTAGCCAAATACCGGCAGCGTGGGAAGGGGGTTTTGCGGGTTATGCGCGTATTTGGCTTTGGCCACGAAGCGATTGCGAGGACGTCTCGCCTAAGGTCTTATTACGAAAGCTAGAATGGCCAGCCAGGCCTGCTTCATGGCCATCGGCGCTGGGAGGAAAACAATGACGCCGCCACCGGTTCGCCCGCCGTGGTTCGACCCCGCCATGCCCACGGCCGCGCGGTCGGTGCTGCGCTACATGCTGGAAGACTTGGCCCGCTCAGCGCCAGACGCGCTGTGCCTGCAATTCGCCGATGGCAGCGAGTGGAGCTATGCCGAGGCGTGGCGCCAGGCCCGCATCGGCGCCGCCGCCTTGCAGGACCTCGGGGTGAGGAAGGGCGATACCAGCATGGCCTGGCTGCCCAATGGCCCGGTCATGATCCGCGCCTGGTTTGGTGCGGCCCTGCTCGGCGCCATTCATGTGCCGATCAACACGTCGTATCGCGGTGGCCTGCTGGCCCATGTGGTGAAGGATTCCGGCGCGCGGGTCATCGTCGTGCATCCCGACCTCCAGCCACGCCTGGACGAAATCGACCGCGCCGCCCTCGTACACATCGTCAACGACCTCGCCGCCGATCCGGTCACGCCGGACGAACTGCCCGACGTGGCGCCGTGGGATGTCGCCGCCATCGTCTACACCTCGGGCACGACCGGCCCGTCGAAGGGCGTGTTGTCGCCCTATGCCCAGATCTGGACCACCGGCGTCATCTCCTATGGCTACATGAAGCCGGGCGAGCGCATCCTGGTGAATCTGCCGCTGTTCCACGTCGGCGGCATTTCGTCGGTCTATGGCGCGCTGGCGGCCAGCGCTGCGGCGGTGATTCGCGACGGCTTCAAGGGCGACACCTTCTGGGACCTGATGCGCCAAACCGGGTGCAGCACCACGGCCGGCTTCGTCGGCACCATGGCCGATTTCATGGCCAAGGCGCCGCCCCGGCCCGACGATGCCGACAACCCGATGAAGATGGTGGTGCTGACGCCGGTGAACCAGGTCATGGCCGATTTCGCCGCGCGGTTCGGCTTCGACTACATCACCGGCTTCAACATGACCGAGGTGTCGGACCCGCTGATGACCGACGTCAATCCGCGCGTCTGGGGCGGCTGTGGCCGGCCGCGCACCGGCATCAGGTGCCGCATCGTCGACGAGCACGACATCGAGGTGCAGGCCGGCACGGTCGGCGAACTCGTCATCCGCGCCGACCTGCCGTGGACCATGAACGTCGGCTACCACAACAACCCAACGGCTACGGCGCGGGCCTGGCGCAACGGCTGGTTCCACACCGGCGATGCCTTCCGCATGGATGAGGGCGGCGAATATTATTTCGTCGACCGCCTGAAGGATGCGATCCGCCGGCGCGGCGAGAACATCTCCTCGTTCGAGGTCGAGCGCGAGCTCCTCGCCTATCCCGGCGTGCACGACGCGGCGGCGGTGGCGGTGCCCGGCGACCATGGCGAGGACGAGGTGATGGCCGTGGTCTCACCCGCCGGCATCGTTCCCGAGGCGCTGGTGCGCTTCCTCGTGCCGCGCCTGCCGCACTTCATGGTGCCGCGCTATGTGCGCGTGCTGCCCGACCTGCCGAAGACGCCGACCAACAAGGTGCGCAAGGTGGATTTCCGCAGCCAGGGCGTCACGCCCGACACCTGGGACCGCGAGGCGGCCGGCATCGTGCTGAAGGGGGTGCGGCTGAACTAGGGCCGCCGTCAATCGTTGCGCCGGCATGATCGACCACATCAACCTCTACGTCGCCGATCTCGCGCGTTCTCGCGCCTTCTGCACGCCGGTCCTGGTGACGCTGGGCTATCGCGAAGTGAAGAATAATGCCGATGGTCATGGCTTCGGCATTACCGAAGGGCTGCTGAAAACCCGCGACCCCGGCGGCGATTTCTGGATCGTGCGCGGTGGCCCGGCGCATGCGCCGTTGCCGCATGTCGCCTTCACCGCGCTGACGCGCGAGGCGGTGCGCGCGTTTCACGCGGCGGCGCTGGCCGTTGGCGGCCGCGACAATGGCGGGCCGGGCCTGCGCCCGCACTACAACCCCAATTATTACGCAGCCTTTGTCCTCGACCCCGACGGCTACAACATCGAAGCGACGTGTCACGCGGCGGAATGAGGAATCGCGTCAAGCGGAATAAGTTTTCGCGCGGGCCTTGTCGTAGCTGGGGTGCATTACCAGGTGTCGCAGATCACGCCGGGCGGATTCTGCCCGGCGTTTCGCTTTTCCGCGCCGTCCGGATCGCACCTGAAGAAACCGTAAGAAACTATAACAAAGCGGCCCGAGGTTTCCCGCCGCCACAAAAGAAAACGGCGCGGCTTGGATTTAACCAGGCCGTGCCGCTTCGATACGAAATGGACAGAAATGTCGAGAAAAGCCTAGGCGGCGAGCTGCTTCTCCAGCGACTTCAGGTCGAAATAGTCGCGCCACATCACGGCCTTGCCGTCCTTCCACTCGACGATGCCGGCATAGGGCATGATGATTTTCTTGCCGGCCTTGGTGTAGTTCTCGGTGCCCTCGACGATCAGCAAATTGCCCTGCTCGATCATCAGGCTCTGCTCGTAGAAAATCTCGCTCATCCCGCCGGCGAACTTCACCAGGAACTCGCGCATCTTGGCCTTGCCGTTCACCACCCGCATCGACCGGTTGGGATACCATTCGATGTTGTCGTCGATATAGGACAGGGCCTTTTCCATGTCGCCCTTTTGCCACGCCGCGAGGTGGGCGCGGTAGTCGTCGGTCATCTTGCCCATGACGATGCCTCCTAGTAGTTCATGTTGGATTGCACCAGCACCCACTTGCCGCCCTTGATCTGGAATAGGTTGGCGCCGCTGAGCGCGAGGTGGTTGGTCGCCGACAGGTTGATCACGGGCCCGAAGATCAGCTTGAAGTCGCGCACGCTTTCCAGGCCGGTTATCAGCGTTTCGCGGGTCAGGTTCGGGCCCGCCTTGCGCAGGCCCTCGACGACGATTTCCATGATGCCGGTGGCGTAGCTGGCATACACCGGCGGCACCTTGCCGTACTTGGCCTGGTACTTGGCGATCCACGCCTTCACCTCCGGCGTGCCGGTCTCGGGGTCGGGGATCGGGTAGAAGCCAACGGTATAGACGCCCTCGACCGCTTCCTTGCCCAAGGTGGCGACGTTTGCGTCATAGGCCGGGCCGCCGGCCATCACGTCGATATTCCAGTCGCGGCGGCGGATTTCGGCCATCGCGGCGGCCAGCGTCGGCGGTACGGTGGCGGCAATCAGCATGTCGCAGTCCGACTGCTTAAGCTTGGCGATCTGGGCGCTGAAGTCGGTGGCGCCGCGCTTGTAGGCGATCTGGTCGACGATCTTGAGGTTGTGCTTGGCGAGCTGCTTGGTGGTGCCCTCGATCACTTCCTCGCCATAGGCATCGTCCTGGTACAGCACGCAGAATTTCTTCTTGCCCTTGGCGGCGAAGTATTCGATGCCCGGGCGCACGATGGTGTTGTTCGGCGTGAAATAGGCGAAGTTCAGCCGGTGGAACGGCTCGACGAACGCCGATGCCGGGGCCAGCGGGAACAGGTTCGGCACGCCGGCCTTGTGCAGAATCGGCATCGCGGCGATCGCGGGCTCGGAACCCGTGGCCATGATGACGGCCAGCACCTTGTCGCTCTCCAGGAACTTCTGGGTGGCGAGGACCGCCTTCTTCACGTCATAGGCGGAATCCTCGACGATGACCTTGATCTTGCGGCCGTGCACGCCGCCCTTTTCGTTGACCTCGTCGATGACAAGGCGCATCGCGTCCTGTTGGCGGGCGCCAAGCTCGGCCAGCGGGCCGGACAGCACGAGGTGGGCGCCGAAGGTGACTTCGGTCGGCGTGACACCGTCTTCCGCGAAGGCAGGGGTGCCGGCAAAAGCCAATGCAAGGGTCAGACTGCCGAGCAGCCGGTGCGTCTTCTTCATGGCGTTCCTCCAAAACGGCCGGGCCAGCTTTCCGCACGGTGCGATTGCTGACTTTCGTAATAAGACTTGCACTCTAGGCCCACTTTTTGCCGCTTGTCCAGCCACCACGCCTATTCCGGGGCAAGCCGAACTGCGCTATTCAGGAAGCCGCTTTCCGTTGTCGCCTTGGAGTTGAAAGCCCGTGCCACCAACCGCGCGCCGCGCCGCCGCCGCCCGAACCGGGCCGGATGTCCCCGCGCCGGCTTTGGGCATAGGCGGGCTGGCCGGCCGCATCGGCGCATCGTCCGTCACCCGGGCGCTCGACCTGGTGGGCGACCGCTGGACATTGATGATCGTCGGCCAAGCGCTGCTCGGTGCGCGCCGCTTCGACGAATTCTGCAAGCGGCTGGGCATCGCCCGCTCCACGCTGGCGGCCCGGCTGGCTTTCCTGGTCGAGCGCGGCATCATGCGCAAGATCGACGCGCCGGGCGACGCGCAGCACGGCGAATACCATTTGACGCGCATGGGCGTGGAGCTGAACGCCATGGGGCTGGCGTCGTGGCGCTGGGAGCGGCGCTGGCACATGCAGCGCCACACCCACGCGGTTCACCTGGTGCACAAGACCTGCGGCAAGCCGTTCGAGCCGCTGTTCGTCTGCGGCCATTGCCATGACGAGGTGCGCCCGGCCGACATATTGTTCCGCGACAACGAGGCGGCCTATGGCGACCCGCGCCCGGCGCCGCGCCAGCAGCGCCGCTCGATCGTCACCATCGCGTCCGCCAGCGGCATGGGTCGCGCGGTGGGCGAGGGCGCCGACATTCTGGGCGACCGCTGGACCTACCTTGTCGTCGCTGCCATGTTCCACGGCACGCGGCGCTTCGACGACCTGCATGCCGAGCTCGGCATCGCCACCAACATCCTGGCCGACCGCCTGAAACGGCTGGTCGAGGCCGAGGTGCTGGAGCGGCGCCTCTATTTCAGCAACCGCCAGCGCCACGAATACAAGCTGACGGAAAAGGGCAAGGACCTGTTCCCGATCTTCGCCGCTTTGATCCGCTGGGGCGACAAGTGGCTGGCTGGGCCGCACGGCCCGCCGCACGACCACTGGCATCGCGCCTGTGGCGCCGCGTTGATGCCAACCTTCGTGTGCAGTGAATGCCGCGAGGAGCTGCGGCCCGCCGACGTGGCCTTTGAGCTCGGCCGCGAACAGCCCGCTGGCTTGCGCAACAAGACTGTTGCTTCTAAGATTCCTGGCCCGCGCAAAAAGCTGGTCCAAGGAGTCGTCTGATGAAGATTGCGGGATGCGTGGCGCTGGTCACCGGCGCCAATCGCGGCATTGGCGAGGCGTTCGTGCCCGAACTGCTGGACCGTGGCGCCACCAAGGTCTATGCCGCCGCGCGCGACCCGGCCCTGGTCGAGCATCTCGTGAAGCTGGACCCCAGACGCGTAGTGGCGCTGCGCCTCGACGTGACCAAGCTGGACCAAGTGGCGGCGGCGGCGAAGGTCGCCCCCGACCTGACGCTGCTCATCAACAATGCCGGCATTTCGCACTTCGGCACCACCCTGCTGCACCCTGACGCCTACGACTGCCTGCACGAGGAGTTCGAGGTCAATGTCGTGGGCCCGTTCAACACCTGCCGCGCCTTTGCCGGCGTGCTGGCCAGGAACGGCGGCGGCGCCTTGGTCAACATCCTGTCGGCCTCCGCGCTGATGAACGTGCCGCTGCTGCCGACCTATTCCGCCACCAAGGCGGCGGCGCTGTCGATGACGCAAGGCATGCGCGCTTCGCTGTCGGCGCAGAAGACCCTGGTCTCGGCCGCCATTGTCGGCTCGGTCGATACCCGCCTGGCCAAGGACGTGCCGGGCAACGTGCACAAGGAAAAGCCGCGTGACATAGCGAAAGCAGTGCTGGACGGGATCGAGCGGCGCGAGGAGGACATCGACACAGATCCCATGGCGGTGGACATGCGCGCCCGCATCGCCCGCGACCCGAAAAAGACCGAGCGCTTCCTGGCGCGCGGCCTGCAAATGCTGGACAAGCTTGGCATCAAGGGCGGGAAGCACGCATGACCGGAATGCATGCTTCGAGACGGCGCTGCGCGCCTCCTCAGCATGAGGCAGTGTAACTCAGCCTCACCCTGAGGAACCGCCGTAGGCGGTGTCTCGAAGGGTGCGCCGGAGAAAGACAAAGGGCGACGCGGTTTCCCACGTCGCCCTTATCGCTTCTTACGAAGCCAGCGGAATCAGATCGATTCCTTCAGCTCCTTGGCGGGGCGGAAGCGGACCTTCTTGCTGGCCTTGATCTGGATCGCTTCGCCGGTGGCCGGGTTGCGGCCCATGCGGGCGGCGCGCTTGGCGACGACGAAAATGCCGAAGCCCGGCACGCGGATCTTGGTGCCGCGCTTGAGTTCCTTGGCGATGATGTCGAACAGCTCGCTGGTGACCTCGGTCGCGACCTTCTTCGGCATCTCGTGCTTGTCCGCCAGGGTGGCGGCGATGTTCTTCAGGGTGATCGCGGCGGCCTTGGCTGCCGATGCCTTGGCTGCCGGTGCCTTGGCGGTTTTCTTCGCCACCGTTTTCGTCTTGCTTGCCATTGGAATGGTCCATCCTCGTTGGTTTTTCGCCGGCCGAGGGATTGGCCGCGAATCGGGCCATTATACTAGCCATGGCCGCGCGATATAGCCTTGTTCTACTTGGCCAGTTTGATTCCGGCGGCGACCCGGTCCCACGAATCGGGGGTAATCCCGGCCTCGCGGAACAGGTTTTTGCGCACCTTGTTGGTTGGCGTCTTGGGCAGCGCGTCCAGCACCCGCACGTAGCGCGGCACCATGAAATACGCCAGCCGGGGGGCCAGAAACCGCACCAGTTCGGCCGGATCGATGCTCTGGCCGGGCTTTGGCGATACCACCGCCATGATCTCGTCCTCGCTCTCATCGGCTGGCACCGCGACCACGGCGGCGTCCAGCACGGCGGGATGGGCCAGCAGTTCGGCCTCGACCTCCATCGAGGAAACATTTTCTCCGCGCCGCCGGATCGTACCCTTGATGCGGTCGACGAAATAGAAGTTGCCGTCCGCATCGGTGCGGAAGGCGTCGCCGGTGTGGAACCAGCCGTTGCGCCAGGCATGCGCCGTCGCCTCGGGCATGGCATTGTAGCCGTGGCTCATGGCCCACGGATTGTCGGCCCGCAGGATCATCTCGCCCACTGCGCCGGCCGGCACTTCCATGTCGTTGCCATCGACCAGGCGCACCTCCACGCCGCTGCGTGGCCGGCCGCAACTGCCCGGCACCTTGGCGCCAAGGTCGGCCACCAGCGGGCAGGAAATCTCGGTCATGTTGAAGCCGGTGAACGTCTGAAAGCCGAACCGCCGGGCGAAGTCCAGCATGAAGTCCGACACTGGAATGATGTTGGTGATGCGCAGCGGGTTGTCGGCATCGTCCGGCCGGGGCGGCGCCTTGGCCAGGAACGCCGCCATCACGCCGATCAGGCCCGAGCTGATGGTGGCGCCAGTGGCGCGGACCTGGTCCCAGAAAGCCGAGGCGCTGAAGCCGTCGAATAGGGCAATGCCGGCGCCGCGCGTCAACGCGCAATAGATCGAGGTGGTGCCGCCGACATGGAACATCGGCAGGTTCACGAGGCAGGTGTCCGCCTCCTGCATGTAGCCATAGGTCAGCACGCTGGTGGTCCAGAGGTGCAGGTACGACGACAGCACGCCCTTCGACGGCCCGGTCGTGCCGGACGTGTAGATGATGCCGTACTCGTCCCACAGCGCCGGGGCCGCGCTGAGGTCGAGGTTCTTTTCATCGCCGTCCAATGCCTCCACCGGCTTTTGGCGAAGGCCGGCGGGAGCGGCGCCATCGGCAAACACGACCTTGAGCCTGGCGGTATCGAGTCCGGCCAGACGCTCCAGCAATCCGGCATCGGCAATCATCACCTCGGAGCCAGCATTGGCGATGACATGGGCCAGCAGGTTGCCGCGATAGGCGGTGTTCACCGGTACATAGACCGCGCCCAGATAGTTCGCGCCAAACCAGGCGCGCAATTGCAGCGCGCCGTTCGGCCCCCAGGCCGCCACGCGGTCGCCGGGCCGCACGCCCTCGGCCTGCAGGGCGGCGGCGGTGCGCCGCGCCACCGCCAGCGTCTCGGCATAGGTCCATTGCGTGCCGTCGGCGAAGCGGACGAACACCTTGTCGCGGAGGCGTCCCGCCTGCTTTTCCAGCAGCGGGCGTAACACGGCTTCGTCCACCGCAGGCATCGCGGGGTCGAACCAGTAGGGGCGGTGGCTCACAGTAGCGCCTTCAGCTCGCGCTTCAGCACCTTGGCCACCGCGTTGCGCGGAAGGGCATCGACCACGATCAACCGCTCCGGCAGCTTGTAGACCGCGACCTGCTTCTCCTTCAGCCAGGCGACGATCTCGGCCAGGGTGATGGTTTGGCCCGCCTGCGGCGCCACCACCATGCAGACCTTCTCGCCCATGATCTCGTCGGCATAGCCGATGGCCGAGGATTCCTTCACCTTGGGATGGCCATCGATCAGGGCCTCCAGTTCGGCCGGCGAGATGTTCAGGCCGCCGCGAATGATGATGTCCTTGGTTCGCCCGACATAGCGGTAGTAGCGGAAATCGTCACCGGGCCCGGCGATCTCGAACGTGTCGCCAGAATGATAGAAGCCGTCCCGGTCGATGGTCTCGGCGGTCTTTTCCGGGTTCTTGTAGTAGCAGGGAAAGACATAGGCGCCCTTGGCGCAAAGCTCGCCCGGCACGTTGGGCTCAAGGATTTCCCGGCCCGTCGCCGGGTCGATCAGCTTGGTTTCCTGCATCGCCGCACCGCGATTGGCCCACTGGAACTCCGGCCGGCCATAGCGCGGGAAATAGGTGGCGCGGCGCACCGGGTCGGGCACATCGCCATGGCCGCCCATCAGCGCCAGTCCCTCGGTCGAGCCGAAGGTGTTGAAGATGGCGATGCCAAACTGCTCCTGGAAGCCCTTCACCATCCACGGCGCCAGCGGGGCCGAGCCCGAGCCGACGCTGCGCAGGGTGGAGATGTTGGCGGTGGCCAGCACGTCGCTTTTCAGCAGCATGTTCAGCACCGCCGGCGGCGCCACCGTATAGGTGATGCCCTCCTCGGCGATCTGTTTCAGGAAGATGTCCATGCTGAAGGGATGGTGCTGGTACAGCGTGGCGCGCTGCATCAGCCACGGCATGACCATGCCGCCGAGCGAACCGACATGCACCATGGGAAACGGGTTCAGGATGCGGTCGCCGGGCTTTATGCCGCCGGCGTCGATCAGCGTGGTGCCGGCGGCGAGCCAGCCATTCGACGAACGCGGCACCCCCTTCGGCATCGCCTCGGTGCCCGAGGTGAAGCCGATGGTCACGATGTCATCGGCGCTGATCTCCAGGCCGTCGGCATGGGCGCGCATGGCGGCCAGTTCGGCCGGCGTCGCGGCCACGCCGTTCATGTCGATCATGGCGCCCGTCGGT
>Ga0163144_10027857_pt1 | contig 10921 bp, 10 predicted proteins | sample OliLak19BULKMAT1_FD_123175 | JGI IMG/M metagenome (GOLD analysis project Ga0163144, IMG submission 123175) | Freshwater microbial mat bacterial communities from Lake Vanda, McMurdo Dry Valleys, Antarctica - Oligotrophic Lake LV.19.BULKMAT1 | ecosystem: Environmental > Aquatic > Freshwater >... | reverse complement strand
TCCTCGACCGTGACCGATCGGAACCCACGTATCCCCCGGGCGAAGTGACGAACAGTCTCGACCTTCGCAGCGTCTGCCTCGGTCCGAGGGCCGTCGGAGAACAGGATGAGATCACTCTGCGCGGCCTCCCCATTCGCAAGCAACGATTCGATGCTCCGACGCAAGTGCGTGGGTCGGTTGTAGGCGAACACCGCTATGGGGGCAAGTTCCACGAACAGCAATGATAGGTGATTGACCCCTTGGCCCGTGCACTAGCTCACCCTTGCCGAGCGGAGAACTCGCCCTGAGGAACGCATTCGATTGCGGGCGTTAGGACACCCGAGGTCCGAGTCCCTCGCCGCCGAGTGCAGCCGCAATCGACAGCTGGTCGCCCGTCTCGAGGTCCACCACCGGCAGTTCGGCAATCAACCGAAGCCCTTCACCATGTGGGTCGAGATAAGTCAAAGCGCCGTCGGGTCCGCGTGACTCCCGGAACCGGCTCTTGACATACCCGTCCGCCACAGACGTTCTCGGAAATTCCCCCGCGAGATCCTCACGGACGAAGAACGCATTGTTCCCTGCCGAATTGCTCACGACCAAGCGGTACCCCTTGGTCGTGAGCAACCGATCGAACGCCGCGAGCGAGGCTCCGTAATAGAGATTCGAAACATGGGCGCGGGTTCGATCGAAATCTGCCCGGTACGGGACCGTGATCGCTCGTTCGGCGCCGAACGCGCTGTTGTACTCCACCACGATGATCCCTGGAGCGATATCCGACAGCGCAGTCTCAAGCACCCAGTAGTCATTGCCATCGATGTCCAAGGAAAGCAGTCCGATATCGCCTCGGATCCCTGCATCAGCGATCAACCCCTGCACGTTCTCACGGGTCACCCAGGCAGATGCTGCCTCGATCGTGAACCGCCATCGGAGCCCATCGCGATCAAGCGTCTCTCGGTGAGCGGTCCCTGCGTCGATGATCAGTCCGCACCAGTTGTCGTTGCACAGCAAGAAACGGGTATTGCACTCGGTGTAGTCCTGCACCCCGATCTCGACGAAGGTGTCAACACCGATCCCCATGTGGCTGACCAGGTACTGGAGGATGCCGTCCTCTCCCCATTGTGAGAAGACGCTGAACTCCGCGTCTCGCAGGTCCTCCAGGGCGCGATCTCGAACGCGCATCGCGCTGCTGCGTCCCACAGCGAGACGGAGTTTCTGGATGTCCTCTCGCGACGCCCCTTGAAGTCGTCGTGTCGCCTTGGCCAGTCCTGACCCCACCTTCGAACCCATGCGGCGATAGTACCGGTCGCAACGCCCTTAGCCTCCCGGGGTATCCTGCCCTGAAAGCACCACGAGATGCCGTTCGACTGGTGTCCGATGATTGGGATGAGATGACGAACGCACCTTGGAGCCGGGTTGCACTGCGTGCGCGCGCGAAGCGAATCCTCGGGAGGGGACCCATCGCGGAGCTGGCGCCCGACGTCCTCGGGGCCGGTGCCAAAATCGATAATCAGGCCGGTGATCCGTCTCGGATTCGCGTTGAGACCAACTCTATGGTTCTCGGCCGGCTACTCGTGTTCGCGCATAGTGGAGAGGTACAGATTGGGTCCTGGACCTACGTGGGCCACGGAACCGAGATCTGGTCCGCAGCTTCCGTCACGATCGGCGATCGAGTGTTGATTTCCCACGGCGTCAACATCGTCGATACGACGTCCCACTCGATGGACCCGCGGGATCGGCACGAGCACTACCGCCAACTCATGACCCAAGGGCCCCCGACAGATGCAGCGGACCTCCAAGGGGTGCGATCGGCGCCAATCGTCATCGAGGACGACGTGTGGATCAGCTTCGGCGTCATCATCCTGCAGGGCGTCCGCATAGGCGCAGGAAGCGTGATTGCCGCCGGATCAATAGTGACCAAGGATGTCCCACCCGGGTCGCTCTACCGGATGGATGTGACGCCGATCATCACACCCCTTTCGGAAACCTAGGCCTGAAGGATCGGTATCTATGACATCTCGAGTTGTGCTCGTCACCGGAGTGTCCGGGTTCATCGGCCGGCATGTGGCCGCTGGACTTCGCGCGTCGGGGCACACCATTGTCGGTCTCGATCGGCTCGACGACGAAACTGCCCGGGCCGAACTCTCGCGCTACACGGCCCTGCACCTGCCGGACCCTCGCTTCGCGGACTTCGTCAAGGAGACCGCTCCCGACGTTGTCGTGCACTGCGCTGGGCGCGCATCGGTGCCGCACTCGCTGATCGACCCTGCGGATGACTTCACCACGAACACCGCGATGACCTTCGCACTCCTTGAAACGCTCCGTGAAGTGGCGCCTGATGTCCACTTCATCTTTCCCTCGAGCGCCGCCGTCTACGGGGATCCGGTCTCGCTGCCGATCGATGAGCAAGCAGAACCCATGCCAATCTCTCCGTACGGATTCCACAAACTGCAGGCGGAACAGGCCTGCCTCGAATACGCCACGGTACACGGCATGCACATGACCGTGCTTCGCATCTTTTCGGCCTACGGCGCCGGACTGCGTCGCCAAGTGGTGTGGGACATCTGCCGAAAGGCACTGAGCGAGCCAATCATCGAACTCGAGGGTACCGGCAAAGAGAGCCGTGACTTCATCCACGTACGCGACATCGCCTCGGCCATTACTCTTCTTGCCACACACAACGCAGGTGGGAACGGCTACTCGCTCGTGAACCTTGGGACAGGGGTCGAAACCAGCATCGCAGCGCTTGCCGACCAGGTGATGAGCTCTCTTGGCCTCGAGATCCCCGTGCGTTTCACCCAGAGGGCGACGCCAGGCAAGCCGGCCAGGTGGCGAGCCGACATCAGTCGGCTCCAGTCGATGGGGTTCGATCCCGAGGTGGATTTTGCAACCGGTCTAGCGGAGGTCGCCCGATGGGCAACGGCAGAGATCCTCGATTGCTAACCGTGCGGATCTGTCTGCGCGATCTCACCAATGCCCGCTGGCACGCCGGCTCGATCTATATACGCAACTTGGCAAATGCGATCGCCTCTCTCCCCCCTGAAGAACTGGCAGATGTTTCGATCAGCATCGAGATGAGCAATCCCACCGCAGAGGCGATGGAGTCGTTGCTCGATGATGCAACAGTCGTTTTCACACCCTCAAAGCTCGGGCGCCTCTTTCGAGGGTGGGCCAAGAAGTCCACGCTCCCGCTCCCTGAGTTATTCCGCAATCCCCGCCACTTCAGCTTCATCTACCCAGAGCAGGCCGGCCCTCGCGCCGGATACCGTTGGGGAGCATGGGTTCCTGACTTCCAACATGTCCATCTTCCTGAGATGTTCTCGGAGCAGGAACGTACCAAGCGTCGCGCTGACATCGGGCGCATGGCCAAGGATGCTCCGTTCGTAGTCCTCAGTAGCCGTGTTGCATTGGAGGACTACAACCGGGAGTATCCGGCCAGTGGCGCGCGCCCCGTCGTGCTGCACTTCGCAAGCCAGTTCAGTGAGGATGTCTTCCAGACCGACTCCCGACCAACCATCGCCCGATATGACATACAGGAGCCATTCCTGCTCGTCTGCAATCAATTCTGGGCACACAAGGGTTACGAGACGGTCGTGCAGACATTGGCGCATCTGTTGAACGGGGGAGTCGAGCCCCCGCTAGTGATCGCGACAGGTTCGACGGATGACTACCGCAACCCCACCTATTTCTCCGACTTGACAGCGATGACTCGACGACTTGGCGTGGACGCGCGATTTCGTGTTCTCGGACACATCCCGCGTGAGGATCAGGTGCAACTCATGCGCGCTTCGGTGGCCCTGGTGCAGCCATCTCGATTCGAGGGATGGAGCACCGTTGTCGAAGATGCCCGAGCCCTGGGAAAGACCATTCTCCTCTCGGACCTCCCGGTCCACCGAGAACAGGATCCACCTGGCGCGCGCTACTTCCCCCCGCAGGATGTCAGCGCTCTTGCCGACCTAATCGGAGAGGCCAAGGGCCTTCCCTCTGGGCCCGACATCGAGCGTGAGCGCATCGCCCGGCGCGAAAGCGCCGCCTTAATCCTCGCCTTTGGCCAAGCGTTCCTCGACCTTGCGCGGGCCTAACGACTCTCACGACCCTTTTTGCTTGCCATCGACTCGTAGATCTGCCGAACCGTGGCAAGTGCTTGCTCAGGAGCGTATCTCTCCTGCCACACTCGATATGCGCCTTCGCCGAATTCTTGGGAACGCTCCGCGGTGAGTCCGTCCATGTCCTGGGCCAGGGACACGAGATCGGCTGGAGCAACGAACACTCCAGAGACCCCGTCGTGGACCGCTTCAGGGGCCCCCCGATTCGACTCGCGACGGTCGGCACCCCCCGCCGCAGCGGCTTCGAGGGTGACCCGTCCTGAAGTCTCTTACCAGACGGACGTCCACACTCTTCTCTCGCACTAGCCGCCCGGCGGAAAACAGGAGGTATGGTCGGACTCCTGCGCGAACGAGACCGAGGGATGAGCCAGATGGATTACGGCAGCGGTGAGTACCGGCGGCACAATCCCAACTGGCACGCCGAGGACTCCGCATGGAAGGCCGCGAAGATCCGGGCCTGCCTCGACCGTGCCGGGCTCGAACCGGCCACAATCTTGGACCTCGGCTGTGGGGCAGGGGGGGTGCTCGCTGCCCTTGCGGCGACCTCCGGTGACGCCGCAGCGTCGTTCCTGGGCTGCGACCCATCCGAGGATGCCATCCGGCAAGCAACCGAAGCTCACCACGATCCGCGTCTACGCTTCTCGGTTGGTGGCCCACCTCAGGACACGCCGGTCGAGGTCACCTTGCTGATCGATGTACTCGAACACGTCGCGGACTACTTCGCCCTCCTGCGTATCGCTCGCGACACGAGTCCCTATCTCGTTACCCACATCCCGATTGAACTCACCGTCTCCGCGGTGATCCGACGACGCCCGATCATGGCGACTCGCGAAGCGGTCGGGCACATCCACCTCTTCAACCGAGATGTGGCGCTCGCGGTGCTCGACGAGTCCGGGTTTGATGTGCTGGACACGACGTACACCGCGCGGGCGCTCGAGCGACCGATGGGCACCCTCAAGAGCCGGCTCGCGGCGGTGCCGCGACGAGTCGTCGCGCGCGCCAGCGAAGAGGTCGCCGCGAACTGGCTCGGCGGTTACTCGTTGCTCCTGCTCGCGCGGGCACGCGCAGATTCGTAGGCCGCCTCGAGCTCGGACAAGGCGCGCTTGGGAGCGAACCGTTCCTCCCAGAGAGCCAGGGCTCGCTCACCCATCCGCTGGTTCGCCTCATCATCGGTCGCAAGCTCCGCGAGCGCGGCGGACCATCCGTCGTTGGTATCCACGAGCACGCCGGAGCCCCCATCCTCGACGACCTCGGGGATGGCTCCGACACGACTAGCAATCACCGGGACACCGGCGGCATACGCCTCGATGATCGAACGCGGCTGGCCCTCGAACGAGCGAGACGGCACCAAGAGGGCGCGCGCTTCCCCGAGGAGCGCCTGCACCCGTGCAGGCGAGACACGACCGAGGAACTCCACCTCGGGTGGCGCGGCGGCGCGCAACGCCGCTTCCTCGATCCCGTCTCCCGCGACGATGAGCCGACCGAACGCCGGGCGCCACGCGTCGATGAGGGTGGATGGCCCCTTGTCCTCGGCCAGCCGTCCCGCGAAGACGAACGCCGACCCGACACCGGTGCGGCGTGGCGTTGGCCACGCGAAGTTCGATTTCACCGTGATCGACGCAGGATCGAATCCTCCTTCGATGTACTTGTCGCGAACGAATCCACTCACCGCCAGGTAGGACGACACACGTCCGAAGGTCCCCATCCCCCGGTGCAGCATTAGCGATCCAGCGACCGCCGCACTCCCCATGAGCGAGTCGCGATAGCACCGGTGCACCACTCCCGCGAGCGGGAGGTGCCCGACGCAGGACTCGCAGGCCTGCCCATCCCGGCGCAGGATCCCCGGGAGGCAAAGGAGTCGGTAGTTGTGCAGTGTGACGACCACCGGCACGTGCTCCTGTGTCGCGACACGGATAACCGATGGCGACAGCGCGGGATAGAGATTGTGGAGATGCACAACGTCGGGGCGGTGCGACCGGATACGCGAGCGGATATGACGCGCGGCCCCAGAGGACCAGATCGCGCCGACTCCCGCCGACACGCTCTGCATCGCCCCACGCGGGAGCCCATCCGGCTCGGGCTCCCAAAGCGAGACCGCGTGGCCACCCTCGGCCAGCAGGCGCGCCTCGTCATCGACCACGCGGTTCTCCCCGGAGGCATCACCAGACATATACCGGGAGTGAGCGATCAAGACGCGCATGGGCAAACCCTATATCTCGAGTCGCGGGAGGCCTGCTGCTAGGTTCTGTGGATGTCGCCCCCGTCTTCCGTGCCAATCGCCATCTCGGTGCTCACCCCGAGTCTCGACTACGGTCGCTTCCTCGGAGACGCCATCGCGAGCGTTGCGGCGCAAGGGCAAGGCATCGAGCACATCGTGCAGGACGGCGGTTCGACCGACACCTCCATCGAGGTCCTCCGCACCAGTGGTATCGCCCACTGGGAATCGGCTCCGGACGAGGGGATGTCGGATGCGCTCAACCTGGCGTTCGCTCGCGCAAGCGGTGAGTGGATCGCCTGGCTGAACGCCGACGAGTTCTATCTCCCCGACGGCCTTCGGCGTTTGCTGCGCGCGGCCGAATCGACCGGTGCGGATGTCGCCTACGGTGATCTGATCGACGTCGACGAGCGCGGAAGGCTGCTCAGCCTGCGCGCGCAACATCGTCTGAACACCTACTCCATGCGAACCTTCGGTCCCCACATCGCCAGCTGCGCCGTCCTGCTCCGTCGCGCCGCCCTGGGCGATCGGCCGTGGGACCCGACCCTTCGCGTGGCCATGGATTGGGACCTCTATCTTGGATTGATGCAGCAAGGCGCGCGCTTCACCTATGTTCCTCGGCCAATCGCCGCCTTCGCACGCCACGACGAACAGGTCGCAGCCCGACCGGAGATGTGGCGCTTGGACGATCGGACGATCATCGAACGACACGCGCTACATCGCACACGGGCCTCGGAGGCGGCGGGATTGGCGGTGCACCGGGCGCAGAAGATCGCAAGCGGCGCGTTCGCTCGCCAACTTCGGGCTCGGCCCTTCCGCGGCCGCGACATGCGCTGGTTCCGAGAAGACGTCGGTCCCGCGGATGCCGAAGCGATGATCCGCGCTGCGGCAGCTTCAGGTGCGCGCTAGCTTCGCGACCGCACGCTCGTATTCGGCATCCGAGAGATCGCTCCGAGGGGCCCAGGTCGGCCGCTTGCGAGCGACGAGCTCCCAGGAATCGCTCCACCCCGGGAATAGACGTGTCGCGGCCATATAGATCAATCGGAGCCAAGGCGGTGCCTTCTCCAACATGTGATGGCATCCACGCAGCTCTGCGACCTCAAGATCGAGATATCTGGCGAGCAGGACAAGGTCGCGCTTCGCGTACTCGCGGATGTGTCCGCGCCACGGGCCGCGGTACCAGTAGTACGCCTCGAACGCCTGAGCGTTCGTTCGGCCACGCAGCACGTCGAGTCGCTTGCGGATGTTCACGGCGCTCGGCACCGTGATGTAGAGCAGGCCGTTCGGCTTCACGCACCCGAGCAAGTCAATCAGAAGTTGGCGCGGAGAGTCATGCAGGTGCTCGAGCACGTCGTGCAGCATCACCATGTCGAAGCCACCTCTCGTGAGCGCCTCCGGCAGGGCGCCCGCATCCGGGGTAGGTCGCTCGAGCACGATCCCTATCTCGTCACAGAACGCGACAATCTTGTCGAGTTCACCCTGGTGAATCCAGTCGTCGGCCAGGTCGTCGAATGCCGTGCAGGGATACCCCATGAGCTGCAACACCGCCGTCTTGTCACACGGCCCCGCGCCGAAGTCCAAGATCTTCGCCCCCGGTTCCAGGAAACGGCGAACGGTCTTCGCGACATCCAGGTGCCCGCCCGATTCCGGTCGGATGTACCCCTCGAAGGGGAAACGCCGGATGACCTCGTCGAGTGCTTGCTCCGGTTGCACGGCAATCAGTCTCTCATCCGGACTGCCGCCCTTGTGAATGGGTCCCGCGCCGATTGGGACCGCGGTCCGCGACGTCGGCAACGAAGGCCCGGTTACGTTCGAGTGCTCGCACGGGATCGAGAGCAGCGCGATAGCGCTCGACCGCCCGCGGGTTCGCAACGGCGGCGCCGGCAAGCGCCTGCTGGATGCCCGCCAGCATGGCCCCAGAATCACCCGCAGGCGTCACGACGCCAACGTCTGACGAGCGAATCTCTCGTGCCGTGGCGCCCTCGAGCGGCACCGCAGCCACGATCGGGCGCCCCGCACCGACGTAGGAACTCAGCTTCCCGGGGAGCGACATGTTCACCATCTCCGGTCGTTCACTGATGAGCAATACGTCCGCTGCTCGGAGGGCGTCCGCATATCGCGGAACCGATTGGGGCGGAAGGAACTGCACATTTGACAGCCCGCGAGCAGCCGACTCGAGCGCTGCTCGTTGGCTTCCATCACCGAGAAGGACGAAGAGGAGACCCTCCGCATCCTCACGCGTGACGGCCATCGATGCGGCGTTGACCACTTGCTCGAGCCCCTGCTTCATCCCCATCGCCCCGGCGTGGAGCACGACCTGCGCCTCCGCTGGCCAGCCGAAGGAGTCTCGAGTCGCTTCGAGGTTCGCTTCGCTCGGGGTGAAGTGCGCCCAATTCGGAAGGTGAACTACGCGATCCCCGGCCACACCTGCTTCCTCGACATAGACCCGGAACCCCTCGGAGACGACGCCGACCCGTGCGGCCCCGCGCATCGCCGAACCCTCGACCGACGCCGCAAGACGAGCAACCCGCCGACCTCCTCGCATGCCACTCTGCGTCGCCCCGGGCCCCACCAGGTCCTGCACGATCAACCCGTACGGCACTCGGAAGCGCCACGCGAGCACCCGCGCGAGCACGGCCCCGCTGAGACTCGGCGTGATGCCGATGATCACATCCGGTCGCCGCACACCCCGCGCGCTCCACAGCGCATTCGCGAAGAACGAGCTTTCGAACCCGGCTCGATGCGCGGCCGACTGCCGCGTGGGCACCCAAAGCCAGGAGCGGATCAGCTGGACACCGTTCCTCTGCTCCCGGATGCGGCGGCGGTCGCGATAGCCGTCTCGGATCCGCCACTCCGGGTAGTGCGGCATCGCGCACAGAACCGTCACCTGCAATCCATGGGCCGCGAGATCTTCGGCCAATCCGGTGGTGTAGGGGGCGTTTCCGCTCTCCTCAGGCCAGTAATTCGCCCCCACGATCAGGACGCGGGGGGGCAGCGAAGAAGCGATGTCGGTGGCAGCCAAGGGACTTCGAACCTATCGCCTAGGCACCCAACCTGACCGCATATCCGTGCGAGAGGACCAAGGTCCACCGTATCTGGCGGACCCATGTACGGTAGGACCTCATAGTCGCCCTGAACCCACGGGAGCCCTTTGCACAAGAACACGCGTATCGCTATGGCAGCAACGGCCCTTCTCGTGGCCGTCACGGCTGTGCCCGCGATCGACCGCCTCGTGCCGCAGACGAGCAAAGCATTGCCGCCACCGGTAGTGTCGCCGGCCACCCTGGATGGATCCGGGTCGCCACTCGGACTGCCGTCGGCATCACCCTCTATCTACGTGGCGCCGCCCCTGCCGGAGCGCTCGCCCGGGGAAGCTGATGCGCGCGACCAGGAACGCGCCCCGCTCATCGCCCAGCCCGCGATCCCCATCGACGATGGCACCCCATCAGCAGGCTTCCTCGAAGATGATCCCTGGGCGAGCATCCCGACGGACCTCCCGCCGAGCACCGAGGGACGTCTCCAGGGCATCGACATCTCTCATTGGAACAACACCATCCGCTGGCAGGCCGTCGCGAGCGACGACATCACGTTCGCCATCGCAAAAGCAACGGAAGGAACCGGCTACGAGGACCCGACGTACCTGCGGAATCGCAAGAACGCCAAGGCCGCCGGCATCGTCTTCGGCGCCTACGAGTACGCGAGTCCAAAAGGCAGCGTGAAGGATGCGATCGCCGACGCGAATCACTACGTCAAGGTCGCCAAGCTCCAACCGGGCGACCTCGTGCCGGTCCTGGACCTCGAGGAAACCGGCGGCACGAACAAGGACCAGCTGCGCCGATGGGTCGACGCCTGGTGTGAGCGCGTCGCCGCCAAGACCGGCGTGCAGCCAATGATTTACGTGAGCCCGTCCTTCTGGGAGGGACCGATGCGCGGCACGACCCACCATGCCGAACAAGGCAGTCCAATCTGGGTGGCGCATTGGAAGGTCAAGGACCCCTTGGTGCCGGCCTCCAACTGGTTCAACAGCGGCTGGACCGTGTGGCAATGGACGAGCAACGGCGACGTCAAGGGGATCAGTGGTCGCGTGGACATGAACCTGTTCAACGGGCTGGACATCTCGTCGCTGACAATCGCTGCACGCCGGGCTGCAGCCCCGATCATTTGAGCCCGGCCGCAGCCTTGGTCATCTGAGCCCGATCACCTAGATCGGTCGACTAGCTCCACCATCGCGCCGAGCGCCCGAATCGAGTCGACCGTCACCGGACTCACCACGATGATCACTTCGTCGGCCCCCGCCTTCGCCAACGCCCCGACATGCGCCGCGATATCTGCCATCGAGCCCTCGACCGCAGGCGCCTCCTTGTCATAAGGCCGGTCATTGCTCGCCCCGTCCAGCGCAACGAACGCACACGCGCTCCGCGCGATCTGACGCGGGTCGCGGCCGACCGCTTCAGCCGCACTCGTGATCCGCGCGTTCAGCGACGCGAACCCCTCGGCGGAGTTGCCGTAGTCGTCGTACCAGGTGTTCCACGCGTCCACATACGGGAGCGTGATCGCGAGCATCCGATCGCCGTTGCTGCCCACCATCAGTGGGACACGGTGCGCCGGCGGCGGGAGCAGCACG
>Ga0163144_10027856_pt1 | contig 10921 bp, 13 predicted proteins | sample OliLak19BULKMAT1_FD_123175 | JGI IMG/M metagenome (GOLD analysis project Ga0163144, IMG submission 123175) | Freshwater microbial mat bacterial communities from Lake Vanda, McMurdo Dry Valleys, Antarctica - Oligotrophic Lake LV.19.BULKMAT1 | ecosystem: Environmental > Aquatic > Freshwater >... | reverse complement strand
TCTAGTTTATCCTTCATCTCGGGCGAACATTGGGTCATGATGATCCTAAACAACTTAGCCTTATCCTCGCTGTGCTTGTCCTCTTTGTCTAACTTCCTCTTCATGAGTTCTCTTCACTCATCCACCACATGCTTTGCAGGATCCTCACCTGGAGCCTTGGGTTTTGGGAACGTGGTCTCCACCCTCTTCTTCACCAACTTGTGCATGTTGTTGTTCATTTTGGTACCCACACAGTCAGCCAACTTCTTCATAGAATGAAGGCAGATAGGCACTTGTTCTGGTCTTCCAAACACAAACTTGATCCCATGAAACTTGCTTGGCGAACTGTCCCAGTCACTCCTGCAATTTGACCTCCCATCACTCCTGCTGTTTCCAGCGCTTCTCCTGCTGTTAAAGCTTGTGTTGCTGCTAACGCTGGCACTCATGCTCTCACTGCACTCCTGTGCTTTGTTAACTTTGTTGATTAACTCTTGTTTGCTGGGAGCTCCAAGCTTCAACCGGCTCGTCGATCCAATCGACGGTCTTCTTTGTTAACTGTGTCGTCCCAGCGACAGCCTTCTTCTGTTTCTCGTTGATCCAATCGATGCATCCTCTTGTGTCGATCCGATCGACACTCTTCTTTAACTCGTTAACACGTTCACTCGTCAATCCAATCGACGCATTGGTTCCTGTCGTCCCGGCGACAGCTTCTTGTTCTTCGGCTCGTTGATCCAATCGACACTCGCATTCTTCGTTCTTCTCCTGTCGACCCAGCGACGGATTCGTTAACTTGTCGATCCAATCGACGCATGCATCTTCTTCTTTCGCATCGATCCAATCGACACTTCTTGTTGCTCGTCGATCCAATCGACGTTCTTCCTTTTCCTGTCGTCCCGGCGACAGGCTCTTCTTCTTCGTCGGCACACAGCCGATCCCTTCTTAGGCGCTTCGGCACGAAGCCGATCGATCTTCTGTCGATCCAATCGACGCTTGTTGTTGATCGTGTCGACAGTCTTCTTTTTCAACGGCGAGCTTCCAAGCTCAAGCCGCCTCGTGTCTCGTCTTGATCACCCAGCAGCACTCGCTGGGGACAATTTCTGTTAAATGTTGGATGAAGAGATCTGTTTGTTCGTTGAAACAGATCAGTTTAATAGAAATTATGGTGTTGTTGTTGTTGCTGCTGTTGCTGCTGCTTGTGGTGGATCTTGAAGTGAAAACTTCAAGGATGCCATTGTTGCAGATGCCCACATCTTCCAACAGGCAGGTGCAATGTTAACTTGTGCGATTTTTAACTTGTGATTTCTAACTGGAAACACTGCAAGGGTCAACAAAGGAATCGTTAAGTTTTTGTTCTGATGAAAAACACTTGGAAGCAATCTGTCAACTCTTTGCTCTTTGGAACAAAGAATCACATGTGTGACAAGAATCTGACAATGGTCGGTGGCCAACCAGCGAGCATGCAAAAGGTTGCAAGGATGATCACATGGGAAGAATTATGATGATTGAACACCCATTGCATCAAGCTTTGATGAGGAAGAGCATTGAAGCTTGCAAAAAACCGCACTTTGGCAAGCACCAATGTGTCAGCTGAGGAAGACATGGGAGCTTTCAGTGACAATTTGATGCCTCAAGTTTTTGGAAGCAACAATGTGATGCAACATTTTTTGGAAATGAACTCACATGCCATGCAACTTCAGCAGACATCATGTTGTGTTTAAAACAGATTTTCATTGTGTCAGCATTGCAAAAATGTTCAGTTTTCAGAAGAAATCATGAGCGCACATCTGCAGTCCCATCCATTGTGCTTGTGCAAGGCGAGTGATGGACCACATGCAGGCAGGTCACAGGCTAGGAGTCGCACACACAGGCACAGCCTCAACAACAGCACTAGCCAGATGAACAACAAGGGATCCTCTCGCTCTTTTCTTTCAATTCAACACTTGTTGTCATGCAGCAGGAAATTGATGCAGCCAAACTGGCCAAACATGAAGTGTCGCCCACCAGATCATTTTTTTTCTTCATTTGTTGAATGCAAATGTTTGCACAAGAAGCAAAAGCCAACCTTCTTTTAAACACACAACGCTGGTTGCGACATGACAAGAAGACCATGATTCACTGACATCATGTCTGGTTTTCCATTTGCAAAACAAGTTCGAACATCTTTTTGTTTTCTGATTCATTTGACATTCATTCTTCTGTTGGCTAAGAAATGATCTTTGAAATGACAGCCACCACACACAGCTAGAAGTCATCCATCATTTAGTTGCAGCACCCTGCTAGAAATTCTACTACTAGCTAGTAGCACGCAGTCATGAACTCATGATGGTTTGACTTTCACCATTCGTGTGAGGTTGGATCCACATTGCTGTCATCCTAACCCCACTATGGCAATGAACCCTTGAATAAATTTCGACTCCCTCACTTGCTCATGATCACTCCACTTGATTGTGCGCCTTGTCATTAAAGTGCTTTCTGAGTTGGTGTGATCGGCATGCGTGCGCACCTCTCTACAACAAAGTAAGAGTAATTTTTAAAAAGTTGATAGTGACACTTTGAACCTAATCGCCAATCACGAACTCTGTTTAACGCGATGTATCCCGCGTGAGTACAGTAATGGCGGGCGACCTACGTCAAAGTACCGTTGATAGAACGGACATTTTGTGTGTGGTAAAATGAGGGGGTGATGGTTGAATGGGGGGATTTAATCAATGTTTGGTTAGTAAATTCCCCCAATTTAGCCTCCATTGCGAATGCTTCCCAACGTTAACGAATGTGGATCCATTGGAAGCAATGGCGTGAGTGAATGATGAGAGGCGTGCGACAGAATAAACCCATCACTCCCTACTAACTAGTAAAATAGTGCTTGACAAAAGAAGCACGGAGTTATCGTTTGTTAGATTTAGCTGCAAACCCAACGAAGTAACAACCACATACAACATTCCAACAATTTAAATTAGAGTATTAGCAACTCTAGCTAGACTACTAGAGTAGAGTAGAGTAGCGTGACCATCCCAGCTACTAGACTATAGAAGACGCACTACCAGTAGCGTCTAGACTCACAATTTGTTTGGCTACATTGCATCAAAACATCATCATGTCATTGGCACTCCGCAATAACCATTCGTCCGCAGTACAAGTACAAGCAGCAGCAGCAGCAGCAGCAGCAGTGGAAGATCCTCCGACTAGTACTCCCAACCACCACAATTCTATTGCTGCATCTAGTACAGCAACTACTACTAATACAACTAGACGACGCCCGTCGCTCAAAAAGAAAGTCTCATTGTTGTCGTCCTCTCTTTCGCAGCGATTGTCGCGCACTACTAGCAATAGCAATAGCAGCAGCAGTCATCAATCTCGTCCTGCCCAAGTTGCCACTGCTGCAGCCACAGCCACTGCTACCGTCACTGGCGAAGTCGACAACGACGAAAGCGAAGCTACCGCAGCATCCGACGTCCTGGTCACTCCAGCTACTAGTACTACTCGTATTTTAGTAGCAGCGACAGCCCCGAGTCCAAGCAGTGTGCGAGCCACTTCCACTAGTGCGCTTGTGTCCTCTCTTTCCAACACCACCAACGTCACTACTTCAACTACAACAGCAGCTACAAGCACTGCCGTTCTCCCAAAGAAGAAGCCTTCCTTTTTCAAGTCGTTTGCTGCCACGGGACGTCCGCCTCGTTTTCAAAAGAAGTCCCAAAGCAAGAACAACAGCCACAAAATGACATCCTTTGCCACAAGTACATCGACAGCAGACATGAATGTCTTGCAATGGCTGGAAGTCGTTTGTCCCGATGAATTGTGTCCCCGCATTTTGGCCTATTGTGGGCCTCAAACGACCCGCACATTGCTGCAAACGAATCGCTATTGGTTCGATTTGATTGCCAAGCAGGATAGTACGTGGAGGACTCTGTGTGAAGGCATGTACAAGGTATGTCACTGTATTTTTGATTTTGATTTACTCTTTGTTTTCAATTTGTCTATTGAAATGATTACTCACTCACGTGTATATAATATATATATATACATTTTCTCCATAATTAGTGGCAAGAAGGACGTGACGAATTACCTACCACGTCCTGGAAGGAATATTACCGCCTTCATCCCTGTGTGCCCATTGATTATCCCACGGTTCCACGGGCCTTGATGGTGGCCAGTACTAACAAAAATAGCAGCAGCAGCAGCAGCAGCAGCAGCTCGTCCAGCAAAAACAAGGAACAAACCACTAGTGTTCATGTCATGTTGCGTCCCGGCAAACACTATGTCAAACAATCCTTGGTGGTGACCACATCTCCCTCTACGCCTGACGTTGTCATTACTTTTGGGACGATGGAATTGCCACCCAATCGATTCTACAGTCCGCGCTTGGCCTTGCAAGAACAAGAACAAGCTCGATCCTGTACGGAAACGCACAAATTACAGACGCGTCGTCAAAAGATTTCCAAGTACTTGTCCTCCTGCAAATCCATGTCTTCGGTCATTGCCATGGATCCTCCCGATATGGACGACAACCACCATGCGGACATGATGATGAGCGATGATGTCAGTATGACCGACAACAACGTGCTGGCGGCCATGGATACCAACAACAACAACAACAACAACATGATGTACGATTCCGATGTTTCCATGTACGATTCCGACTCGAACAGTACCCGGAGTCAACAACAGCAACAACAATGGCTGGCACGTCGGCATTCCAGTCATTCCGCCAACCCTTCTTCGACTACTCTTGCATCCTTGTATCCACCGGCACCACAATATCCCACCCGGGCGCAACTCATTTTGAGGACGCGTCGAACCAACGAACCCGTCCTCACCGTGCGTCAAGGCACGGTCCAAGTCATCAATATGGATTTGGAACATTCCAGTCATGGCATCGATATTTGGAATGGCAATGCCGCGGTGCAAATTCAACCACCTCTGCTCCAAGATAATGTCACTCCCAATCCAGATGTCCCACGTCCTCAAGTGGTCTTGGATCATGTCGGGATTTCGTCCCGATCCGGACGGGGGGTCGTTTGTTTGGATGGAGGGCGCGTCGCTTTGCAGCGAGCCATGATTTTTGATTGTGCCGCGACCGGACTCTACATTGGTGGACCCGGCAGTGAGGCGACCTTGCACTTGTCCGACATTGTTCGCAATGGCATTGGGAGTCGGTTGCCGGTAAACAACACGCATGGTCGAGCCGTCCCGCGGGTCACGTCCGGTCATTCGGGCATTTATTTGGAACAAGGGACCATTGACATTCAACAGTGCAATATATCGGCCAATGCCTTGACGGGCATTTCCGCCATTTCGCAGGACAATGCCATTTTGAATCTGAGCGCCTCCGATCTCGTGGCGAATGGACAATGCAATTTGGAATTGCCACCTCCCGGGACTCTGTCTCACGGCCAAAGTCAAATTGGCCGGGACAACCACATGGCCAGTGTCGGGCGGCCCTGTTTGCGATCCAATTTGGAATTGCCGCCGCGGGTTCGTGTCGGCGGCGTCCAGACAACGAGGGCATCCATTTCGTAAACGACATGGACTTTAGAGTATGGATACGAATATACGAATAGGAGTATAGTGATGGAATGGAATGGCATGGCATCAAGGAAAAGGCACTGGACGGCCACATCCAAACAGAATTATCCGAATTGGATCAAGGCGAACACAAAAAGAAAACAAAAAGAAAAGGGACAACGTACTGTCGTTTTGGGTACTAGTAATTGAATATTGAAAAAACAAACAAAAAGGAAAAAAAACATGTTCTTTCGTACTTGTGTGTTTAGTAGTATACTTTACCTATCTATCATGCGGGATTTCGTCGTTAGCTACAACTGTATAGCTTCTCATCGTACAGTAGAGTCATCATTCTATGAGACCTTTTGAACTTACTGTACAGGTACACAGACGGGAAACAAGGGCTTTCTCGTGCAGCTTCAGTCGAGGTAAAGTTGTTGTCAGAGAATGCGTTGCTAGCTACTAGCTCCCATTACGAATAGAGAGGGCTGTTTGTAACGGCCGACTCCTTGATGGATCCAAAGTATCAGTCATCCCTACAGGCTTCAAATATCAATTCAGCTTTTGTTTCAACAGGGATTCGTCACTGTGCGTGCTTGAAAAGAAATGAAACACACTGACCGTTCGTCCAGGCGCCGAAAAAAAACCCAAAAAGGGTACACATTGTCTGAAGGTCCTACTCGAGAAAGAATAGGTATTGAATGGATGCTTAAGAATAGAAAAACTTTGTAGTGAACAATATGAAAAACCTATAATAAAAATAAAAGTAAATAGCCCAGCCCCCCGAAACCCGGCAGCGAAACTCCCCTTTTGATTCTCCCGTGACCATTGATGCATTGCAGCTGCATGGTGCTCTACTAGTACTGATAGTGTATACAACTTGTCCATCAATCCATGGATCCATCTGTACACTTGATGAATGAATGGATGGATTATAGAACGCCCTGACCCGAACACCGTTGCGCAGCAAAGGGGATGGCAAAGTCGGTAAAATAGGTACAGTAGGTATACGAACTAGGACGACAAGCCCAATAGCTATTGGCCATGACGGTAGTAATGGCCGGATCACCTCCGGGACCACTGTCGCCCACCCAGCGGCAATAGTCATTGCAACAAGCACTGCCGTCCAAACTGTACCACCCGGCATAGGCATCTTCCGGAAAGCCATCATCGGCTCGCGATGGATTGGGAGAGAAACAAATATTGCTGCCTCCGGGAAGTTGCTGACATTCGCCTGGAAAGGTCGGCTGTATTTTCGATTCGACGGATGGCATGGGTGTAGTTTGAGTGGCGTCTGTCGAAGGCATGGCCGTGTTTGCATCCGGTGGCGTATTTGTGGCTGTTTGATTGTGCGTTTGATTTTGATTTTGGGGCAATGGCGTTGACGATTTCATTGTGGCATTGTTTGTGTAAAGGGTTGGTTGACGAGGAATTGGCGTTGGAGACATCGTTGTGGGAGGATTTCGTTCGATTTTGGTGACAATGGCCGTTTTGGATAGGGGTTGCGGCACGGTTGTAGGTGGCCAGGTTGCGTCGGAAGTTGGTGAGGATTCGTCAGTGGTTTGATTTTTGGTCACAGTGGCAGTTTTGGATTCGCAAACATCACAGTCTGTGTCTGTTGTGGTGGTTTCCAGGGTTTGTGCCGTCGTACCTGTTGTGGTGGTTTCCAGGGTTTGTGCCGTGGTGGTTTCCAGGGTTTGTGCCGTGGTTTGTGCCATGGTGGGTGTCGGCGTTTCTACCAGAGGCAGCATTACGGCAGTTGGATTTCCAGTTGCTGTGTCCGTCCCATTGTTTACTTCAGTGACATTAGGAGTCGATCGGGGAGGTGGCAAGGAAGATTCGGTGGGTGTCCGAGTAGAAAAGGTTTTAGTGGGTATCGGTGTTTCAGCGACGGATGATGATGGCACGGTTGTCTCATTACCTGTGGTTGGCGCAGTTGTGACCGCCATGGTTGGTTGTGTCGTTTGAGATGCTGCTGTCGGCATTTCTGGTGGCATTTCCGGTGGTGGAGGTTCAGCTGCTGAAGGTGAAGGCATTGTTGTTGTCTCCGCGAAGGTTTCGCCGGTCGTTGTAGCTACTGTTGGATTTGTTGTTTGAGAAACTGTGGTAGGTGTTGCCGTCTGCGATACCGTGGTAGGTGTTGCCGTCTGAGAGACTGTGGTGGGTGTTGCCGTCTGCGATACCGTGGTAGGTGTTGCCGTCTGAGAGACTGTGGTAGGTGTTGCCGTCTGAGATACCGTCGTAGGTGTTGCCGTCTGAGAGACTGTGGTCGGTGTTGCTGTCTGAGAAACTGTGGTAGGTGTTGCCGTCTGAGAAATTGTGGTAGGTGGTGTCGTCTGAGCGACTGTTGGATTTGTAGTCTGACCAACTGTAGAAGGGGCTGTAGTAGTCGTTTGAACTGAGGGAGTCACTGTCGCCACTGTTGTTGTTGGAGTTGCTGTAGTCGTTTGACCTGACGGTGTTGCTGTCGTTTGTATTGTAGTTGGTGCAGCTGTGGCGGTTTGGGGTGTCGTTGGATTGCCTGTACTTTGAACTGTAGTAGGTGTTCCTGTGCTTTGAACTGTGGTAGGTGCGACTGTCGTTGTTGTCGGTGCGGTTGTGATTTCATTGGATGTTTGTACTATGGACGGCGATGCAGTTGTGCCCGTATTGTTGGAGGTAAGTGACGTGTTCATCCATGGAACCGTCGAGGGCATGTCCGATACCGAAGGCAGAAACGAGGGTTTTGAGGACGCAGTTGGTCCTTGCGACGGCACCACAGAAGGATGTTGGGATGGAGGTAAAGATGGATGTTGGGAAGGAATTTCCGAAGGGAGTCTCGATGGATTTGCACTCGTAGATGGAGCAGGTGAATCCCGTAGTCCTAGTCTTCCGGGTCTTCCAAATGTATTGATATGTACGTAGCCGGGTGGGCAATTGGATTCCAAAAGCCCACTTGGATTGTATACATAGGCATCTTCTGCATAGAGTCTGTCGACTCCATAGGATCGATAGTAGCTTCCCTTGCCGCCCCCTTTGCCTCTCCCACTGCGTAGACTACGTCTTCCCCCTCGGAGCCTTCGTGTTTGACCCCCTGAATCTTGACTGTCAGAGCTGCTATCAGAGCTCCTGCTGTATCCGTATCTCAAGTCAGGCACACAATATCGAAAGATATTGAAGGCCTCGTCTGGGACATAACCATAGCCCCTGCTTCTAGACTTGCTACTTCCTCCTTTGCCTTTGCCCTTGCCAGATCTGTAATAGGCAGCATCGTCATCATAGAAGTTGGGTGTCTGATATTGATTGGCAGTACCATAATGAGGGTCTCTTCTCCGAAAGATGCCATCTCGATACCTCCTGGTATTACTAGGTCGATAGTCACGTGAATCAATATTGACTTGATCGCGTAGTGTCATGTCACTCCCGTCTCTACCATAGACATAGGTGCGAATGGGAAATTGATTGGCTAGAAAGCCATAGCGTTGGAGCTTGCGTTGTTTTGTTTCTGTAGTTGTTGTCGCTTGTGCTTGTTGTTTCTTCAAGTCTTCTATGTGCTTGATGCTTTTGCTACTCTCCGTTCGTTTTCGTGGTTGTCTACGAATGAACCTGCGAGGCTCTGAGAATTCTTCAGAGAATTCCACTGTTTCTGCATACACTACAGAGACACAATAGAGTAGGAAAATGGCCATTACTAAAGGCACTAGCGACGGCCGTATTATCCTCGGCCGTATCCGTCTCATCCTCTTCCCTCCTCGACCCATCATCGTCAAGGCTCTTGATATAAAGCACTGCCAATAGGAGTTTGTCCCTTCACAACAACCGCAGCAACATGCACATGGTCATGCCAGCCTTGCGAACTTTTTAACGGCCCTTGCTTGCTCGGTAGTAGTATAGTAGTGCTTTGTTGTACTACAGATTGATTGGCGGCATTCACTTCTCCCTCTTCTACAGTAGGTAGTATCAGCTAGTAGCTCGTAAGCTACTAGGGTCGCTTTAGAATTACATCCGCTTCCCCAAAGGTCTCAGCTACCTAAGCAATTGGGAACGAGATCGCCAGAACAAAGTGTATTTAGAATATTTGCATTGTAATTAGGCAGGATGTGCGAGGCGAGCTTTCCTTGTTCCGTTGAGATCGAACACAGAACATGTCGTACTAATGCTGTGGCACGTGCACTGCATGCACACGAAAACACACGAAAACACACGAAGGAAGTACGAACTAAATTCCGGGTGCCTTTCTCGTCGATGAGGACATCAAGGATCAAACCAAAGTCCTAACCTTTTTGAAAATTCAAACTCAAATGAAGCAGCACATTTGTCACAGGAAAATGATGGTTGGCTAAGTAGTAGCTAGCCAGTGCACTCTGTGTCAACAGATTGTCACCCGTGCATTGTGCTGCTGGTTGGCTTCTCGTCAACACTTGTCAGTGGAGTCACACAACAGTTGTTGGCACCTTCACGCACTCAAAACATTTCTCTTCAAGCGACCAAATTGACGCATCTGTTGTTCATCACATCCAACTGACATTGAAATCTTGAATCACTAAAAAATTAAAACATCATAAAATTTGCAAAGGGGGGTCTGACCTCAAGATGGCATCCATCAATGAGATGCGACTGAAAAAATGAACAGATTTGAGTTTTCACCGTTTTCTTGCAGTTGCAGTTGACAGCTTCATGTCATCATTTCAAGAGCATGCAAAAGACTGTCTGAACTGACAACAACAATGGATGCAAACAAGAACCTGCCACCAGACAAAGTCTGCCCACAACACTTCAAAGATCTGCAACACGCAGGTCCAGTTGCCAAAAAGATCCCAACGCTGGCGGAACAACTGCAACAGAACGAAGAAGCCAAAGCTCTCAAACAAGCCAATGGCTGTGTCAACAATGAACACAACAGGAGGAGAACAACCTGCTTTTGCATTGAATGTTCCATTGTCTGGTCTCACTCAATCATCCAAACTGTCAAAGACAAATTCCACGTTCAAGGGTTCAGTTGAGTGTGTGTGTGTCTCACCATGTGTGCGTCTCACTGCAGATTCACCAACCTCAGAGAAATCTTTTGAGGAGACCTTTTCCAGAAAACTCACAGTTGGCGCAACATTCAAAGACTTTGAACCTCCACCCTGCAACTGCAGAACCAGAGGAATTGGTGTCTGCGGCTGTGGCAACATGTGCAGGAATTTCAACAGTGGTCTGCAATGCAACAACACAGGAAAAGCACACATGGGAACCACTCAACAACAGTTAAGAGGCAGAATGCAAACACACTCAAATGAAATCCAAAAGCTTGTCAAACTTGGCGAGAAATCAGATTTGCACGCCAAACATTTTGCAACCCAATTCCATGACACAGACCCATCGTCTGAAAAACCGATTAACCCCCATTTGCCCCACTCGGGGCGACTTGCCCTTTGCATTTAGGCTGCGCGCCAAAAAACAGCAATTGGGCCCTGGG
>Ga0163144_10027855_pt1 | contig 10921 bp, 4 predicted proteins | sample OliLak19BULKMAT1_FD_123175 | JGI IMG/M metagenome (GOLD analysis project Ga0163144, IMG submission 123175) | Freshwater microbial mat bacterial communities from Lake Vanda, McMurdo Dry Valleys, Antarctica - Oligotrophic Lake LV.19.BULKMAT1 | ecosystem: Environmental > Aquatic > Freshwater > Lake... | reverse complement strand
GTTAACGGCACCGGCGGAACGGCCCCCAATGCGGCCGCTCCGGCCTTGCCCGAACCGGTGTTGCGTGCCTACAGCGTAGGGACTCAAGACCCGGCAGAAATCGCACAACGGTTGCGTTCGCAACTGCCGCAAGACGGCGGCATCTCGGTCGCTGCCGACGCGCGTACTGGCCGCGTGCTGGTGTTGGCCGCGCCTGAAGTGCATACCCTAATCGGCCAATTGCTGGCACCGCTCAATCCACCTGCCGGACCAGTGTTGCCGGGGAACGCAAACGCGGCCCCGCCCGCCGCGCAACCGGCCGCCGAAGCGGCCGCGCGGTCGCAACAGACGCTGCAACTGCAAACGCTCAAAGCGGGCGAATTCGAGATGGCGTTAACGATCTTGGTCGGCCGCCAACTGCCGGTGAGCGTCGATCCGACCAACACGGTCGCCACCTACACGCTCAGCGGCCGCGGCACGAACCCGACGCTGGTGACAGTTGATCGTTCGACCGGTAAAGTGGCCATCGAAGGCACGACCGGACTGGTCGAAGCCTGGGGCCGCGTGGTCGCGTCCATGGATCGCCCGGTCTTGGCCGATCCCAACGGCGAAGCTTCGAAGGTGGTTCCGGTCCGCAATCCCGACGCGATTACCAACGGTTCGCTCCGCCGCGCGATGTCGCTGATCGGCGAACAAGTGGGAACGAACGATAACGCCGCGCAACCCGCGGCGAGCAAGTTTGTCAGCATGTTGCTGCAACCGCGTCCCGCCCAAGCCGATCCGAACGCGAAGCAAGATCCCAACGCCAAGCAAGATCCCAACGCAAAACAACCGGCCAATCCCAATCCGCCCGCGGCAAACGCCGTTCCGCCGGCGGAAGACGACTCGGACCTGGGGGGAGCGTTGATTGGTCCGGTGCAAATCGACTTTATCGACGGCTTGGAAATATTTATCGTCCGCGGACATCCCAAGGATATTGAGTTGATCACCAGAATCATTAGAAACATCGAAGAAAAGAGCAAAGAAACCGTTCCTGAAGTTGTGATCTATCCGCTGCAACACGTCAGCAGCGATCCGATGGCCACGTTGGTCCGCTCGATTTATGATCTGGTCCTGAGTCCGCGGGAGGGGCGGGTGAATATCACCTCGCTAGTCAAACCGAACTCGCTGCTGCTGATCGGCCGCAAAGAGAGCATCGCAGCGGTAATCAAGTTGATTAAGGATCTGGATGTGCCGGTCCCCCCGGATACGCAATTCAAAATCATTGAACTGAAGCACACAGCGGCGAACGAAGTGCTGCAAACGGTGCAAGGGTTTTTGAGCGGCACCTCGATTGGCGCCGGCGCTCAACAGCAAGGTCAGTTCGGAGGGGCACAGACCGCAAACATCACCGGTGCCGGTGGCTTGGGAGCGCGGGCCGTCGTGACCGCCGACTATCGCACGAACTCGCTGATCGTTCGGGCGAGCGAACGCGACCTGGCGGAAATCGAAGCGTTGGTCAAGCGGATCGACGTTCCCAGCAGCGCCGCGATCAACGAACTCCGCGTCTTTACGCTGAAGTATTCTCTGGCCGAGGAATTGGCCCCCGTCCTGCAGAACGCCATCAACGGCCAGCAAGGCCAACAGCAACAACAACGGAACCAACAAAACCAAGGGGGAGGCGGCAATCAAGGCTTCCAAGGCGGCGGCGGACAGCAATTCCAGCAGCAGCAAAATCAACAAGGGGGGAATCAACAGCAAACGCAACAACAACGGGCGATCCGCAGCACGATGCTGCAATTCTACACCGTTGACACCGAAGGGAAGAAAATCCTCAAGTCGGGCATCTTGACCGACGTGCGGATCACGGCCGACGGCCGTGCCAACTCGATCATCGTTTCGGCCCCCGGTGAAAGCATGGCCCTGATCGGCGCGTTGATCAAGGAACTCGATCAAATGCCGACCGCCGAGGCCCAGATCAAGGTCTTCACCATTCAAAACGGCGACGCCTCGAACCTGGTCACCATGTTGCAAAGCCTGTTCGGCATCCAAGGGGCCAATACCCAACGGGGCGGAGCGGCGTTCAACATCGCCGCCCTCGCCGGGGGCGACACTTCGGGCGATAACCCGCTGGTGGGATTGCGGTTCTCGACTGATCTACGGACCAACAGCATCATCGCCTCCGGATCGCAAGGAGACTTGAATGTGGTCGAAGCGATCTTGCTGCGGCTCGACGAAAGCGACATCCGCCAACGCAAGAGCACGGTCTATCGACTGAAAAACGCTCCCGCCCTCGACGTGGCCAATTCGATCAATCAATTGCTCAACAGCGAACGCCAGTTGCAGCAGCAAGTCGCGCCGGCCCTGGTCAGTCCGTTTGAGCAGATTGAAAAAGAAGTGGTTGTGGTTCCCGAAATTGTCAGCAACAGCCTGATCATCAGCGCCACGCCGCGGTACTTCGACGAAATCAAGCGGATCGTCGAGGAACTCGATATGCGTCCGCCGATGGTTATGATCCAAGTGCTGATCGCCGAAGTGCAGTTGAGCAACTATGACGAGTTCGGCGTCGAGCTCGGCGTGCAGGATTCGATCCTCTTCGACCGCAGCTTGTTGGGGGATCTGGTCACCACCACGACCACCACCACGTTCGGCAACCCGGCCACCACCACCCAACAACAAAACGTGTTGGCCGCGTCGAACACGCCCGGTTTCAACTTCAATAATCAGCCCTTGGGCAATAGCGGCAGCACGCAAGCGTTATCGAACGCGTCCCGCGTCGGCAGCCAGGGTTTAAGCAACTTTAACGTCGGCCGCGTCAATAACGAACTCGGTTTCGGCGGCCTCGTCCTCTCGGCCAGTAGCGAAAGCCTCAGTTTCTTGCTGCGGGCACTCAGCCAGAACCGCCGGCTCGACGTACTCAGCCGGCCGCAGATTATGACCTTGGATAACCAACCGGCGTATATCCAAGTCGGGCAGCGCGTTCCCCGGATCAGCGCGGTCAACGTCAACGCAGTCGGCCAGACGAATAACTCGATCGTGTTGGAAAACGTCGGCCTCATCATGGGGGTGACGCCGCGAATCAGCCCCGACGGCCTGGTGGTAATGGAGATCGACGCGGAAAAGTCCGACGTTGGTCCCGAATCCGAAGGGACGCCGATCTTTGTGAACGTGACCGGCCAGGTGACTCGCTCACCTCGTTTCAACACCCAAGTCGCCCAAACCACGGTCAGTGCCGCCAACGGCCAGACCGTGATCCTGGGGGGCCTGATCACTAAGAACAAGCAGCAATTCACCCGCCGCGCTCCGTTTTTAAGCGATATCCCGATCCTGGGCCACCTGTTCCGTTATGACCAAACGCAATCGACGCGGAACGAGTTGCTGATCATCATGACGCCGCGGATCGTCCGCACGCAACAAGACGCCGAGATCATCAAGCAGGTCGAATCGGCACGCATGAGCTGGTGCCTGGCCGACGTGATTCGCCTGCACGGTCCTTCCGGCCTGCGGACGCGGAAAGACGAATGGCTCGACGGCGAAACCCTGGTGGTCTATCCCGATCTCGATCCGCACGCCGGGTCCGAAGGGCTGCTCCCCCACGAAATGCTGCCAAGCATCATGAGCGGCGATACGCTGCCGCCAGGAGCGGTGATCGTGCCCGGCAACGCGCTGCCGGCGAACGTGGTTCCGGGCAGTGTGCTGCCAATGCCCCCGCCGCCGGGAACCGGCGTGCCGACCCCCGCCGCGCCAGAGCTGAATTTGCCGCCGCCTCCGACGAACGGGAATGAGAAATTGCTCAATCCATTTCGTTTGAACGGCTCGAGCAACAACCGTACCGCTCCGGGAATGACGAGCAAAATTAGTACGCCCGTCGCTCCGAAAAAGCCGGCGGTTCAACCGGCCGGGCAAACACAACCGCGATTGCAGCCGCCGGGGCAACCGAATCGCGCCGTCAACGCGCCCACCCCCGCTCCGGATATGACGCAATGGCAGCCGCAGGGAACCGGAATGTGGAACGCGTACGCCGCTGGCGGCGTCGCTCCCGCCAACGGAATTCCCCAACAGCTCGCCGCGCCGCAGCATTTGTCGTTGCCGCCGCAACAAACCTGGCCGGCTCAACCGCAACCGGGCGTGCAAAATGCATTTGCCGTGCAGCCGATCGGGACGAACCCGGCATATCTGCCGACGCCTGAAATGAATTTCGCTCCGAACTCGTTGCCGGCCGTGTATCATGTGCCGCTTCCTCCCGAAGCGAGCATGACGACGCTGCCTGTCAATGCGCCGCAACCTCAATCCGCTATGCAACCGGCGACAAACGCGGCGCAAAATTCAACGCCGGCGGCCGCGCCGCAGGGTTTTTTGCAGCAGATGTGGCACTAACTAGCATTTCTGTTTTTCCAGCGGAAACAGCGAAACGCGCGGACAACTTCGCGCGTGAATCGAATCAGACAACGGACCGACCGGGGAATTGGGGATCGTCGAATTGCACTCCAATTTTGCCGTGGCGACGGCGTTTCAAAGGCAAGGATGACCGATGACCAGTACAAGCGGACAGCGATATGCGGTTTGGGGAATCGTGCTGCTCGGGTTGCTGTTACAATCCGGGTGCGCGTCGTTTGATCTTCGCAAGGGAATTCCCTGGGGGGCGGGCGACGACGGCAAGCCGCAACCGCCGTTGCGCGTGATGGCGGTTTGGACCGACACCGTCATGACCAGCACCGAGCGGGCCGCAATGCGCGGATTCGGCGGCCGCGTGGTCTTCTACGGCAACGGCGAAGAGCCGATCAAGGTGGCCGGCACGCTCTCGGTGTATGCCTTTAACGAAACGAATCGGGATCCGTCGAACGTCGTTCCCGACCGCAAGTATATCTTCAAAGCCGAAGACCTGGAGAAACATTACAGCAAAGGCCGCATCGGCCATTCGTATAGCTTCTGGCTCCCCTGGGATGAAGTGGGAGGACCGCAATGCGATATTAGTTTGATCGTCCGCTTTATGCCCGAAAAGGGAGGCGTGGTGGTCGCCGAACCGACCAAGCATTTGCTGCCCGGCACAACTTCGGAAATGGCCAAGCTGCAGGAACAACAGCGTAATCCTGCCTTGATGCAAATGCCGCCGCAAAGTCAGATGCCCGGAGTGCCGCAGGTCCAGTTCCAGGGACAACAGCCGCAAATGAATTCGGCGTTGTCGCCTCAAATGGGATTGGTGCAGCCTGGGTTGATGGGGCCGAATATGCTTCAACCGGGGACCGCCGCTCCGGGATTCATTCCACAGCCAGCGGGCCAGTTCGCCCAACCGATTCAGACGCAATCGAGCATGACGGGAAGCGCGTTGACCCAGCAATGGGGCGGCGTGCAACAAGCAACATTCCAACAGGCATTTGATCCTGCCGCCGGGACGATGTTCCCGAGTCAGGGGCAATCGAATTCCAATTCGACTCAGCCCTCAGGCGTAAGCACGCTGCAGGAAATCGACGGCGTTGAGGTGAATGGCGGCAAGAGAATCAAGTCGATTACCATTCCTCTGCGCGGCAGCAACATGATCCACCGCGCGGCGTTGAACGATGGACAAGAAGGCAATTACGTCACCCAAGCGAGCGCGACATCGCCGTTGAGCGGCGAGAATGCCGCGTTCAATCCGGTGGCAAATTCCGGAACAGCGCCCAGTTCCACGACGCTCTCGGGAGCGACGCCGCTGCAAGGAATGAACGGCACCCATTTTCAAAGCCGACCGCGGCGGGCCGGGGTTTACAACCAAAATAACGGGTCGGGCGGCGGCGAGCTGGACAATACTAGCATGTTGATGCAACAGCAATTGCTGATGCAGCAACAACTGCTGATGCAGCAGATGGCCTCGCAAAATATGCAGCAAAACGGCCATCCGGCCGCGCTGAACTTACCCGCTATAGGCGGAGTTATGGGCTTGCCGGGAGGGACAACTGCTCCGGCAACGTCAACTCATTCCGCACCGCAGAGACGCCAGGCTCTAGGAGGCACAATCTCTCGGCTAACTCCCGCGCATGCGGGGACGGGACGACTCCCTTAAGCACGGCCGTCCGCCCTTCGATTGAGACGTTCACCCCGGTCCGCGTTTCGAGCGCCTTCATGTTGGTCAACCGCCGAGACAGATCCATGCCGAGCTTGGCCGGTTGTGGCGCGGCATAAACAAACTCCACCGATCGCACCGCGCGGACGGTTCTGGTCGTGCGGGTATTACCCCCTAGTTGATTTTGGTTTTGATTCTGATTTTGGCCGCGGTTGCCCCCTCCGCCTTGAAAGTTGGCCATTTGTGCGCCGGCAATAACGCCCAGCATACTGGTGGCGTCGGTAGTGTCGGCGCCGACAAACGCCCCGGCCGCGCGACCTTGCCGCGTAAATCGTTCATTCCCCTGAAGCTGGCCGACTTCGCCCGGTTGGCCGACGCCGGTATTGCCCCCTCCCTGTTGACGTCCGCCGCCAAAACTGCTCTGACGTGGTTGTATACTGGAACCTAGACTGCGGCTGCCGAATGTTCCGCTCCCGGTCGTGGAACCGGTGCGACCGCCGGAACTTGCTCCGCTAGAGCCCAATCCGGTGGAGACGCCGCTGGTCTGCCCGCCAAAACTGGTGTTGCCCCCCTGGTTGCCGCCGTTGAACTGCGCTTGAGCTAGCAATGGAAAGCAGCAGAGGAAACCGGCTCCAATGAGGGTCTGACGGAGACGCATGATTCAGTCCTTAAAGTCACCAGGTAGGGATCGTTCGCGTTCGTGCCGAGAGCAACAGACGTAATACTATTATTGTAGCTTTATTGGGGGTGACTCAAGCAAGAGTCATTTTCCGCCCGCGACCGGAAAATCCCCTAAAGTTGAAACCCCGCCGTGGGAAGTAGGTTTCGTGAGGAGAAGTCCAGAGAGGGCGCGGTTATCCGCCGCGTTGGGCCGCAATAATCAATTTCCGCAACAACGTAGATAGCCAGCCGTAACCGTAAGCGCTCACGATCACCAGCAGGAACACCCCATAAATCAAGGTTTTTGCCAGGATCGTGGTTCGATCCTGCAATCCGTAGGTCAAAGTTAGCATCAAAATCAAACTCAAGCATTGCAACCCGCTAAGGATTATTACCGGTAGATTAAATTCAGTCTGTTTGCCAAAAAACCGCGCCGTCTGCCGTAGAAAAAGGCCGTAAACGACCAATCCGCTAAACACGGCTAACGGTAAGGCAATCTCGGCAACCTGCATAGAATAATAGGCTAAATCTTTTTCCAGCTTAACTTTTTTCAATTGGCTTGCGGCTCCTTTCAACTGGCTTGCGGTATCCTGTCCGGCGATTGGCGCGAGCGTTACCAGTACAAGCAGTACGACTCCCAGACCCACGCAACCCAACGCCGTTAAGACCAACGCCCGAGAGCGAGCTCGACGCGGCACTTCGGCCATGATCGCCCAACCGGTGATGGCGGCCACCATTGCCGCGCTCAAGGCCAAGGAACTCCAGCCAACCAACTTCATGATGAGCGTGACCGTTTCGATCAGGGCCAGCCGTTCTTGAGCGATTGACGTGGGAGCCGGTTGCGAAAGATCAGCAGCCAAAATCAACAGCGAGATAATTCCCACCGCGACCGAGCAAGTTAATAATGAGACTTGCGTGACGCGCAAGCCCGCGACCACGCTTTGCCACTCCAACTCGAGTTGGCCGCCAGGTACGCCGTTGGAAGCGGCGGTATGCGGCGCATAACCGACCGTTTGCGGACTGGCATAAAGGTTGACCGCGTGCGGCGCGACGCCAGGGGCGTGGCCAAGCTGCGGCTGTGCGAACGCCTCCAGCGGATTTGCGCCGCCGCTTTTTTGCTGCCCGCCAAATATCTGAAGCGGATCAGGATCGGCTGGCTGACCAAAGGGATCGTGCGGCGCGGCGGCGTTTCCTGCTTGGTTCATTTGCTGTGTGACCAGGCCGGGATAGACTTCGCCCGCCCAGCGCCATTGCGGCCAACCTTCGCAAAGGATTTGACAGCCGGACTTGATTCGTCCCGAGTGATACAACCCGTCGAGTTCGTGGCGGTCGAGCGGCCCGACCTGCTCGTTTTGATCGGTTTGCAAATACCACAGCTTTTTGGGGAGCGGTTCGCGATGACGCGGCGGATCGGGCGATGGAGGTGAATGTGCGGCAGCAGGAGCAGTGACCGACGAAGGAGGAGGGGAGACCAATGCCGCGTGTGCGGGCGTATTATTCGCTTGCGGGTTGGCTGAAACGCGGTTTTGCGGTGTGGCGACGGAAGCACCTGGAGAGCCGGCATGTTTTGCGGCGGTTTTTGCCGCGGAAGTCGGCTTTGTCGCCGATTCGGGGAGTAGATTCACCGTTTCTTGAGCTATGTCGATTACGACAAATTCCCCTTTGCACTGGGGGCATTTGGCCTGCTTCCCTAGCCGCTCGGCGGGTGCTTTGAGCCGTTTGCCGCACTGCGGGCACACAATCTCCATCAAATCGGCCATCGCGGCTCACCTGGTAAAGGAGTTGCTGTCAGGTAAAATCATCAAATCCCTGGTGTCGATTGCCTCTGATTGAGATTATCGTTCCAAAGACCAGTAGATTCCAGCAATTGGCTGGAAAGAGCAGGCAATGAACCGCGAATTAGAGGTCGCATCTCTGCGGATTTCCTCAAGGAAGTTGAAACTTTGCCGCAATAATTCGGGTAATGTCAGCGACGAGAGCCTTTCAAATCAGGGTTTAACCGGGGAAATTCATGCTCATTTCGTGTTTTCAACGTCTTGCCAAGCTCGGCTGGGTATTGGTGCTGTTGGGGGTCTTTTTCACCGCGAATTTTGCCCTTGCCCAGCGCGCCGCCGGCCCGCAACTCTTGCCCAAAGAGACGATGGCGTTTGTGCGGATCGCCAATGTGCCGGAATTTGCGAACCGCTTTCGTGACACGGGTATGGGCAAGATGCTGGTCGATCCGCAGCTCAAGCCGTTGTTGGACCACCTGTATGGCAAAGCGAGCGAAGCGGTTGACGAAGTCAAAGACAAGACGGGCATTTCGCTTGACGAAATGCTGCAAATTCCCAAAGGAGAAATCACCTTTGGCGTCGTGCCGCGCAAGGAAAAACCTCCCGCGCTGGTGCTGGTGATCGATACCGGCGAGAGCGTCGAAAACGCGCGGAAACTTTTGAAGAAAATTGAGGAGCAAACCGTCGAAATCCGCCGCCGCGAGGAGCAAATCGAAGGACAGACCGTAACCGTGTTCAATTCCCCCCGCAGCGAGGAAATGATCATGTTCGAACGCGAGGGGACGTTCGTCTTTACCAGCGCGCTGGAGATTGTTCCCGATCTGATCAAGCAATGGAGCGGCCGCGACGGCGCGAGCCTCAACGACAATCCCAAATACGGCACGATCATGCGTGCTTGCCGCGCGAAAGACGAAGACCCGCAACTGACCTGGTTCGTGGATCCGATCAAATTGGTCAGCGAGATTTTCAAGGGCAATTTCTCGGTCCAGGCCGGGTTGGCTTTCCTGCCCGCGTTGGGGTTGGACGGACTGCGCGGCGTCGGCGGCAGCATGGCCTTCTCGGTCGGCGAGTTCGACAGCTTGGCGCATTTTCATCTTTTGCTCGATCATCCCCGCGCCGGCGTCATCGACGCCTTGCAACTGACCGAAGGCGATATGAAGCCGCAAAGTTGGGTACCCGACGATGTGGCGGGCTACATGACGATCTATTGGGATGCCCAGGCGACGTACCGCGCGATTGAAAAACTGATCGACAGTTTTCAAGGCGAAGGACGAACCGCCGAGGAGCTCAAGCGGAATTTCTCGGATGAGATCGGCATTGACGTGGTCAGCGAAATTTTACCGCTGATTAAGGGGCGAGTGACTTACCTGAGCCGCATTCCCAAACGCAACCAAGGTTTAGCGGCGCAAGCGAACGCGGAGGGGAATCGCGTCGCGGCGGGACTGCCATTCGGCCGCGGGGCGGATCAACTGCTCGCCATCGAATTGACCGATACTGCCAAGGCCCAGAAATTGCTCGAACGCGTGTTGGAAAAGCGCGCCGACGCATTTGAGAAGAAATCCTGGTCGGGCCAGTATTATTACGCAGTCAAAATGCCCGAGCCGCCGGTGACGCCCGACGGCGATCCGTTGCCGCTGCCGGAGCCTTGTTTTGCGATCGGGCGCGGGTGCTTGCTCATTGCCGATCATCATCCGCTCTTGCAATCCGCGTTAAGCACGCTGGAGGCCAACGACACCTTGGCCGAAGCACTGGACTACAAGTTGATGGCGGGTAAATTGCTTCGCGAAACCAACGGCGGCAAAGTGGGCATGTTGAGTTTTCAACGTCCCGAGGAGAGCCTTAAGTATTTCTGGGACATGGCCGTCGAAGAACAAACCCGCAAGCGTTTGGCGCGGGCCGCGGAGAACAACCGCTTCTTTCAAACCTTGGACGGCGCGCTGACCGAACATCCGCTGCCGCCGTTCTCGGCGGTAGAAAAATACTTCGCCCCCAGCGGCGGCATCCTGACCAATGAAGATACCGGCTTTCATTTTCAATCGTTTACGTTGCGGAGGAAGCTGGATTAGCGAGGGCGGTCGGCGATTAGGGTTGATTTTGGCGTGCGGCGGAAGCATTTCCCCGCACGCCGCGTCGTTGGCTGCCGCAAGGTATTCGCCTGCGGCGCGGAATTCAGCTTGCAAACCGCCCCGCAGCGGGGATAATTCAAGAACTCCGCCGCCGCGATTTATCGGCGCGTGCCGGGACATTGCCTTTTATCCGCACTCGTCTTTTTTTGCGACTTTCCGGTTATGGACAACCCCGTGAACAAGTCCGTGAAACGTGTTTTATTGGTTGACGACGACGAGGAAATCGTCGAGTCGATGAAAATCGCCCTCGAATCGCGGGGCTTTCAAGTATTGGTCGCACGCGACGGCAATCAAGGCTTGGCCTTGGCCGAAACCGAGCGGCCCGATTTGCTAATTACCGACATGATGATGCCCAAACGGAGCGG
>Ga0163144_10027854_pt1 | contig 10922 bp, 10 predicted proteins | sample OliLak19BULKMAT1_FD_123175 | JGI IMG/M metagenome (GOLD analysis project Ga0163144, IMG submission 123175) | Freshwater microbial mat bacterial communities from Lake Vanda, McMurdo Dry Valleys, Antarctica - Oligotrophic Lake LV.19.BULKMAT1 | ecosystem: Environmental > Aquatic > Freshwater >... | reverse complement strand
TTGAGAACGCTGGCGCTCGAGCACGCCAAACGCCCGTTCGTCGTAGCCTTGCGACGGATTGGCGGCGTGCAGCGCCATCAACACCCGGACCATGCCGGCGAACGTGTCGTAAGTGGACGACGAAAAGCTGGCGCGCAGTTCGAGCGACACGATGCGGCCGCGAATGCGCTCCAGGGTCTCGGCCGCAGTTTCGTAGAGGGCGAGCGCCGCCGCCAGGTCGCCGCTGGTCTCAGCGACGGCCGCCTGCCCGGCCCACGCCGCCGGTAACAGCGGGATCAGCCGGTCGCGCGCGGCGCGGACTGTTGCCGTCTCGAAATCGGACCGGGATTCCTCAAGCAGGCCCATCTTGAGTCGCTGGTGCCCGCGTTCAATGAGGCCGAGCACCAGCGCCGTCCGGTGGTTCTGTCTCGCGGCAACGTCGATGGCGCGATCGAGATCCGCCGTGGAGCCCTCGCGATCGCCGTGCGCCGCCTTGGCCCGCGCCCGATCGACCAGCGTCGGCGGTACCCGAAACAGCGACTGACCGGCCTCGAAGGCGTCGATCGCCGCGGTGAACGAGGCAATGGCTTCCGCCACTCGTCCCGTCGCGAGCATGACCCGCCCGAGGCCGCGGTGCCCCTTGCCCTCGCCTTCGCCCGAGGGATGGATCTTCGTGAACTCGACCGACCGCCGGTAGTAGCGTTCCGCGCGATCGAGATCGCCCTGCGCTTCGTACCACTCACCGGTATCGAAGAGCACGTGCATCTGCCCGCCGATGTCGCCGTTGCGCTCGGCCGCGGCGAACGCGCGTTCGAGGTAGGGGCGCGAGTCCATGTAATCGCCGCCCTCTGCCAGGGCCTTGCCGACGTTGAAGGGCGCGGCAAATTGCATGCGTGGGCCGATCGCGACCCCCTTGGCGATCGCGCCGTCGATCATCGCCAGGGCCTGGCGCGCAAATTCCAGCCCTTCGCCCATGCGACCCTGGTAGTTCGCATTGACGGCCAGGTTATTCAGCGCCGCCGCCGCCTCTTCTTCGGTGCCGTACTGAGCCGACAACTCGGCCGCTTCCTTGAGCGCGTGCTCGGCCTCTTCGAACCGTCCCGTCGTGATCAGCGACCCGCCGACGACTCGCAGGGCATTGCCAGCCATGCCGAACGCCCCCGCCGCTTGCGCCATTCGTGCCGCGTCCCGGCCGATCACGATGGATTCTTCCGATCGCTCGGTATTGAAGAGTGCCCGTGCCAGTTGGAATCGGGCCGTAGTGCGGAGTGACATGTCAGCACTGTTGGCCGCCAGCCGGTCGGCCTCCTGGCAGCGCACCAGAGCGAGGTCGAATTGCCGGACAGCGGGCGCCGAGAACTGGATCGCCTCGGCAATCAGCGTGCGAATGCGATCGTCAGAAGAGTTGGCAGCCACGCCAGGCGGCGTCAGCGCGAGGCCGAGGAGAACGCTACACAGGAGCCGGCGTAGAACCACGGATGATGGCCAGCGCTTCAGTTCACGCGGAAAGCTGTCAGGGCCGAGGACGCAATGCCGATGTTGTCGCGCAGGGCGGTGACCTGCCAGTAATACCGCCCGGGCGGCAGGGCTACGTCGGGCGGTATCGTCGCGTTGGCGGTGACGGCGCGAGTGGCCCAGATCGCGTCGCCCGCCATGGTATTGATCCGGAGTTCGTATCCCTCGGCCGTTGGCACGGCCTGCCAGGCGAGCTGCCGTCCTTCGAGCACGGCGTCAGGCCTCGGCGCGACCAGCGAGACGGTGGTGCCCTGCGGGTTCCGCATCACTTCACCGACCGGCCCGTTCCTGGGCTCGCGGAGATCGACGAACACCGCGGCAAAGATCGCGGCGGCCGCGGCCAGCCCGCCGACGTACATCCAGCCCTTCGCGAATGGCGATGGCGTCGGTCGCCGCGCGATGCCCGCGTCAAACTGCGCGGCTTCCGCCGTCAGCGAGGTCAGGCTCCGGTGCACCGCGGCGCACTGGGCGCAGGTGGTGATGTGCGCGTGGGCCCTGGCGAGTGCGTCGGTCCCAAGCTCACCGCAGGTCAGCTGCTCCCATTCAGCCTCGGCGAGGTGAGGCTCCGCACTGTCGGCATGGGCGAGACGATAGCCCTCCATCAGCCGCTCGTCATCGAGGGATACGGGACGCCGAGTTGGATCAACCACCGTAACCCTCCTTGATCAGTGCCGACCGCAGGTCGGCCATGCCGCGCGCGACGAGGTTGCGTGCCTTCTGGTACGGCCAGCCGTATGCCTGCATGATCTGCTCAACCGAATACCCTGACAAATGCGCGCGAACCGCTCGCTGCCGATCGCTTGGCAATGCGGCGAGCGCCGACTTGATGTCGCGGCCGATCTCCGCGGATGAGGCGGCGGCTTCCGGGTCGGGTGCCGCGCTCGGGAGCGGCACCGCCGACTCGGCATCAATCGACGAGTGAGTCCGTTGCCGCGCCAGTTCCTGCCGCACCGCCCTCACCGTCTCGCGGATCGCGGCCCTGTAAACATAGGAGGAAGGGTGGGTGATGGTTTGCTCACGAGAAATCTGCTGCCACAGGCTCAGCGCCACCACCTGCGCCACATCGTCGCGGTTGTCCTGCAGCGCCCGGCCACCCACGCGCGCGACCACGCGGCGGATCAGGGCGCCGTACTTCTCGAGCAGGGCGCGAATCACTGTGTCGGGGGCGTCAGGTGTGGGTGTCAACGTCGGGGGTACGCATAGTGATGTTATCTCACGGGCTGAGCAAAACTCGCTTGCCGCGACTCCAATACAGGTAGCAGCCTTACGCCGTTGATGCCACCGGTCCGCCCTCTTCCCTACGACGCGCGCATTGCCATCATGGGTGCTGGCTGCGCCGGGCTCACGTGCGCCGAAGAGCTGCGCGAGCGCGGCTACCAGCGAGTCACGGTGTTCGAGGCCAGATCGCGCGCCGGCGGCAAGGTGCACAGCGTGCCCTACGCGGACGCCCCATCCTCGGGCCGTGGCCTGTTCGAAGCCGGCACCGTCTTCTTCGTGCCAAGCCCGATGTGGACCAAACTGCTGCGGCGCCACGGCGTTGCTGAGACGCAGACGTTCATGCCACGCGTGCGCATTGCCGATGTCCAACTCGGAACGAGCATCAACCCGCTGCGATTCGCGCACGGGTATTCGACCACCGCCCGCGCGTTTCAGATCGCGCGGTTCCTCTCGGTGCTCAACCAGCATGGCCGCGCCCACGACCGGCAACCCGGCCTCGCCGCTCATGTGGCGCCTGATCTGTGCGTGGCCACGCGAGGCTGGTTCGACGCGATGGGCCTGCCATTCGTGCGCGACGTACTGCTGCCGATCGCTGGCGGCGCCCAGTTCGGTCCCCTTATCGACACCGTGCCCGCAATCTATGTGCTGCACCTGCTTACCATGTTGCGGCGTTATTCACTGGCGCAGCGCCTCAGACTGGCCATGCCGCAATTGGCCGCCGGCCACGAAGCTGTGTGGACCCGGATCGCCGCGGCGCACGACGTTCGGATGGGAGAGCCAGTGACCCAGATTGCCGTCGCTGACGGCGTCCTGGTGACATCGGCAACGGGCTGCGAGCGCTTCGAAGCACTCATCGTCGCGGCGCCCACCGGCGCGTACCTGAGCGCTGCGACGCACCTGACCGACGACGAACGTGCGTTGCTGTTACAGGTCCGCACGCTCACCCGCGAGGTAATCACGGCGCGCATCAGCGGCCTGGGCCGGGGCATATTCTATGCGCCGCGCTACGGCACCGATGGCGTCGTCCCGCCCGCGCATCCATACCTCTGTTACGAAGTGGATCCCGGCAGCGGCGTGTTCACCTTCCATCCCTACCTCGATGGTGGCAGTGGACCGGCCGACACCGAGGCGGCCATGCGCGAACTAGTTGCTCGGCTGGGCGGACGCGTGACCGCCATCGAGCATCGGGTCGTGGTCCGCGATTGGTTTCCGCACTTCCCAGAAGCCCCATTGAGGGCCGGCGCCTACGCGCGGCTCGAGGCCATGCAAGGCCGCGGCAACGTCTGGATGGCCGGTGAGCTGCTGGCTGGCATCGGCGTGCCGCACGGAATGGAGTACGCCGCCGATCTGGTGTCACGCATGGCCGGAGCCGCGAATGACTGAACGTCAACGCGACGGGGCGGTCGGTGCGGCCCTGTTCCTCACCGTCATCGTGACGCTGGCCAATAGCACTGCCCATCCCGCTCGCACGACGATGATCCTGTCGGGCACGGCGGCATTGACCGTGTTGGCATGGCGGCAACGGCAGGACCTGGTGCTGGGCGTCACCGGCCTCGTCGTGGGCCCGCTCATCGAGTGGGCCGCGACAAGTTGCGGACTCTGGCAGTACGCCGTGCCGTCGATCGCGGGCCTGCCGTTGTGGGTCTGGCCGATGTGGTGGATCTATCCGGTCACCGTCGCACGACTGATCGTCGTTGCGACGGGCCAGGCGCCACGCCCCTCTCTGACCTTCGCCGTCATGTTGATCGTAGTGGAAGTGCCTTGGCTATGTGCGCTTGGCCTGCGACAACCCGTGATGGCGCTGGCCGGCACATTGGCGTTGCTCGCGGTGTTTCTGTCGCGACACCATCGCCGCGTTGATCTCGTCACGCTGCTGATCTGCGGTGCAATCGGACCCGCAGCCGAACTGTGGCCGGTCTGGAGCGGCGCCTGGAGCTACGAGAGCGGCCCGCTATTCGGTCTGCCCATATGGTTGCCGGTTGGTTATGGCGTGTTCGGGGCGGCCCTGATTCACGTAGGCCTGGCGTTGGCCCACCGTCGTGGCGCTCAGTCGTGCCCTCCGCTCGAGCAGCCCGTCCATTCCCTGCGCCAGTTGGACAATGCCGAACCCGAATAGGGCGTAGCCGGTGGGCAGCCAAATCGGAAACCCGAGCGGTCCGCTCGCCGGGTAGCTCCACGCACCCAGCGCAATCGGCGGCATCTCGCACAGCATGCCGAACACCCCGCTCAACGTGAGCATCACCGTCGCCTGCGGAGAACGCAGCACGAGGGCCGCGGCCAGCAGCATTACCGCCGTGGCGCCCGCCGTCGCCAGCGGCTGGGTGTTGCCCCACGACGCGATCAGGGGAATCTCAATCAGCAGAATCAGCAAGCCCATCCCGGCCTCGAGAGCCGGACGCCGTGCCATGTCGTCATCGGGTGGCCATAGCGTGTGTGTCAGCCGGACGAGGCAGACCGGAAACGCCGGCCACAACGTGAACACCCATGCCGGCAAGTGACCCACCGTGGTGTAGGGATAGATCCACAGGTTGGCGTTGGTCGCCGCGTACTCGAGCATCGGCCCCGCGGCCGCGCCGGTGAATGCGATCAGCACATCGGCACGCGTGTGCCACCGGTGCAGCGCCACCGCCAGCACCGCGGCGGCCGCCAGCGCGCACACCAAGGGTGTGCTGAAGAACAGGCAGACGGCGACGACTGACGAAACGATTAGGAGCGAGACAACCGCCAGGTCGTTCCGCCGCTCGGTCGTCCACGGGAGCGCGCGCCAGCGACGTAAGGCCGTCACCATCTCGTCGGCCAGGACCGCGGTGAGGCGACCCATGGTGACAAAGAACACGGCGTAAGCCGCCGGCAGCCACGCCGGCAACAGGCCGAACACTTGCGGAGTTGGAAACGACCAGGCGCCGGCGATCGTCGCAGGCACCTCCCACGCGAGCGCGATCAGGGCACCGGCGAATGCGGTAATCAGATCGTGACGCGAATGGAAGCGCCACAGTGTCAGCGTCAGGCACACCGCGCAGACCAGCGACTGCATGCTGGCGTCGCGACCGAACTGCATCGACAGCACTACGAACAACAGCAACAGCCCGGCCGCGAGCGGCGCCACTGAGCCGGCCAGCTCGCGCCGCGATCGCCCACCGCCTTCGAGTGCGTCGATCATCCGCGGCGTCGCCAGGCCAAGGATCGGGTAGCACAGCAAAATGTAGGCAGGCGCGAGGTTCAACACCGCGCGGTCAGCGTGCTGCCAGATGCCGGTGGCATCGCACGCGAGTTCGACCGCGTTGCCAACCGTCGCCCCGACCACCAGGCCGACCAGGTCGCGCGGCTCGTGGTACCGCATCAGCAACGCCACCAGGATGGCGGCGCACGTGACGACGATCGTCAATGACCGATCGTACCAGAGCGCGATGGCTGCCGACGCCGCGGCCGCCGCGCCGACGATGATCACGACATCGACGACTCGCCGGCTCAGCGCCAGCCTTGCAGTGACCGTGTCATGCATGCGCAGCGGCCTGGCCGGACGAAGCGCTCGAGCGCATCAATGGAACCACCGGCCTGAAGCCACTGGCCTCGGCGGCCGATCGCAGCACCGCGTACTTGTCCGCGTCGGAGAGCACCGACCCGGACTGCCACACGCAGTCGGGGTCGCCCTGGATACGATCGAGCAGCTCGGCATACATGCCGACGATCACGCGGAACATGAAGGCGCAGTCAACCGGCAGCGAATCCCAGGTGGTACGCGCCAGCTCCGAGCCGCGCGTGTGCATGCCGCGCGCCCGGTTGCAGATGTCCTGCACCAGCGCTTGCCAGCGCAGGCGCGTGTCCTCACCAGCGGCGCCGCCAGCCAGTGACCGCAAGTCCAGCTCGGATAACCCGTGCGTGGTCAGGTCCGCGATCGACAAGTAGACCAGGCCCGTGCAACCGACCTGCAGGTCCTCTCTCACATCGCGTAACACGTGCGCGACGTAGGCAAAGCGGCCCAGGTCGCGACCACAGGCCACGAAGTCGAACTCACCGGTCAGGTAGCGGCCGCCGCGTTCCCGCCGCGACGTCAGCAGGTAGACGTAAATGGAAGTCGGCGCGACCGTCGCACCTTCGCCATAGTCGAGGAACTCGTCGAAGTCATCGAAGCGCGGCTTCCGAACATCGAAGCGCATCGCCTCCACAAAAGCCAGCCACAGGTCGATCGGCACGGGGAAGGTCTTGACCGCGGCGGCGAGCGCGATATCGATGACGTCCGCGCGCGGCGTCCCGGCGTAGGCGTCGCGAATGCGCCGCTCCCAGTCATCCAACTGCTCGAGTAACGCCATTCTCGCGGATGGTGCCAGGGCGGTCTTGTCCACCACATCATCCACGAGGTCGTCGACCAGCCGCATCACCGCATACATCGCGATGAACGCGTCGTAGCGGACGCGGTCCTCGAAGAACTGGCTGACGACGTAGAGGTTGCTGCGGTCCTTGCTGGCGACCTGCTCGCAAGCCACCAGCGCCTCGCGCAGTCGTTGGTGGCTGATGCCCGTGGGAAGCAATAACGCACTCATGCTGCCGCTCCTTCGCGCCGGAATGTCGCGACCGCCCGGGCCAGTGCGGCCGGCGCCAACAGTGACCGTCGTGATGCCGAATGTCCGAGCAGAGCCAGGAAGGTGGCTCGCAGGCCGGGATGGCGGCCGCACGCCTCGGCGGCCGCTCTGACGAAGTAGGGCCGGGCATGCAACCACTGCAGCCACGCACCGCGCGAGACGTCGGCACTGAACGCAGCCCGGCATTGCGCCTCGTAGCCCTGGAGCACCGCCTGCGGATTGGCCGCGCCAAGCGCATCGGCAATCGCCTCGCCGGCCAACCGGCCGGCGGCGATCGCGTTGTGAATGCCATGACCAGTAAACGGGTCAACCATCGCACCGGCATCGCCGACCAGCAGCCAGCCAGGGCCGGCCAGCCCCCGCCGTTCGGTGGCAGCCGGCAGCGTCCAGCCGCGTAGCGCGATTGGCCCGGCGTCGCGCAACCGCGCCTGCAGCAAGGGCGACTCGCGGCGAATCTCGGCGAACAGGGCCTGTGGCGTGCGGCCCAGGCGATTCGCCGTGGACTGCACGATGCCCATGCCCACGCTCGCGACGCCGTCACCGACTGGGACGATCCACGCGCAGCCGGGCAGCGTGCGCCGGGTGGTGAAGACTTCCAGATAAGGCGCCGGCAACGTCAGGCCGCTCACGTAGGCGCGGCCGGCCAGGCAGGTGTGCTCGGGCCGGCGCTGAAACGCCCCGACCGCCCGCGCCACGACACTCGACGCGCCATCGGCGCCGACCACGACCTGGGCGCGGACCGGTTGATGGGCGCCGCCGGAACTGCGCGCCCGCACGCCACAGACCGTCTGCGTGGCATCGCGCAACACGTCATCCACATCGACGCGTTCAATGACACGAGCGCCAGCCCGACGCGCCGCATCGAGTAACCACGCGTCGAAGTCGAGGCGGCGAATCATCCACCACGGCCGGGCCGCGCCAGCGGCGTCGCGAAAATCGCCGCTCACATCCGGTCCGCCGCTGCTGGCATAACGTGCACCCGTGCAGGCGTATGCCTGCGCGGCCAGCGATTGCAGATCGAGCCCGAGCGCGCGCAGTGCCTCTTGCGCTTCAGGCAGGATCACGTCGCCGCACACCTTGTCGCGCGGAAACTGCGCCCGGTCGAGGACGAGCGTGTCGACCCCTCGCCGCCGCAACGCAATGGCCGTCGCTGCGCCGGCCGGCCCACCGCCCACGATCACCACGTCCGCTGCACCGGGCAGCAACGTCATAGCTGTCCCTTCAACCCTTTGAGGTGCGCCAACACCTCGTCCGCCGAGCGATGCGTGAGCATCGTCGGTTCGATCCTCTCGAGCAGGACGCGGCCGTCACGCGCGATCACGAACAGCCCGCGAGTCCGGATCGACATCCAGCGGGGCACCACGCCATACGCGCGGAACGTATTCAAGTCGGGATCCGACAGCAGCTGAAACTCGAGCTGTTTACTGGTGATGAACTCGCGATGGCGGGCCGGCGGGTCAGGGCTGATGCCGACGACGCGCACGCCCATGGCACGAATGGGCGCATAGGCGTCACGGTAGTCGCAGAGTTGACGCGTGCAAACGACGCTGAGGTCGTGGGGGTAGAAGGCGAGCACGATCGGCCCCAGCGTGAGCAGATCGGCCAGCGACACCCATCGCCCGTCCTGATCCTGCAACCGGAACGCGGGTGCCGCTTGTCCGGTGAGTACGGTCGACGTCATGCGGGCCGCTGGGCGATCCAGTCGCGCAGCTCCCCTGTGATCACTCGTGGCGCCGTGGCCAAGTCGGCGGCGCGACGCTGGCCCGACAGCAGGCACGCCGTGCGAATGCCGTCGATGACGCTCTCGAGATACGCGCGCGCACCGGAGGTGCCGCCTTCGCGAACGGCGCACAGCACGGGCTGCGCCACACCGACGATCCGCGCGCCCAGCGCCATGGCCCGAGCGGCGTCGAGACCAGTGCGAATGCCGCCTGAGCCGATCAGGTCAGCGCGCAGGCCAGTGTCCCTGAGCCAGGCGAGCGACGCCGCCGTGGGGATACCCCAATTCCAGAACGTGCGTCCGCGTTCCGCGGCGGCATCGTTCTCTGCACGCTGCGACTCGATGGCGATCCACGACGTGCCACCCGCACCCGAGACATCGATGGCGCCCACGCCCGCAGCGTCGAGCGCCTGCGCGGTTGCCGGTGAAATGCCGCAGCCGGTTTCCTTGACCAGCATCGGCCGTCCCAGCTCACCGGCTAAACGGCGAATGGCTTCGAGCAGGCCACGAAAATCTCGGTCGCCTCGTGCCTGGATCAGTTCCTGGCCGGCATTCAGGTGGATGCACAACGCATCGGCCGAGACGCGTGCCATCACCTCGCGGACGCGCTCCACTGACATTTGCGCGAGTTGCACCGCGCCGAAGTTCGCCAGCAGAAAAACTGATGGCGCTGCGGCGCGGACGTCATAGGTCCAGGCCAATTCCGGCTGAAGAAACATGGCGCGCTGGCTGCCCAGTCCGAACGGCAGTCCGAGCGCTTCGGCGGCGGCGGCCAGCTGGCAGTTGATGTCGGCCGCTTCTTCGGTGCCGCCGGTCATGCCGGTGACCATCAGCGGCGCGCGAATGGGATACCCGAGCAGGCTCGTGCTGAGGTCCACGTCGGCAGCCGAGAGTTCCGGCAACGCCGCATGTACCAGGTGCACATCGTCGAGCAGCGTGCGGCGATGAAAAGCGCCGCGGCCACTGGCGGCAATGGCCAGGTGTTCGGCCTTCCGCTGCTGAATGTCAGATTCGGGCACTTCGACGCCATCCGGCCGCATGTCTGGATAGAGGCGGCGTCGCGTCGATTTGCTCATGGCTTTCTTTGAGCAAACGGTAAACCTCCGTCCTCACATATCCAACAGGCCCTCCCTTGGAAATGGGAACGGTCGCGTGCCACAGGAACGTCAAAGGAGACTTCGATGAATCCGGCGTGATGGTCAGTCTCCCTTCCTCGGCGAGGGCGCAAGCGCCGCCTCGGCCGCCGGCCACGACCGTCATCTACGCCTGCGTTGAGTCGGACGGTATTCGTGATGGCGACGCCAACGACGGCCGGCTCTTACGGATGGTGACGGCCACCGAAGCCTGCCGCCGCCGCGAGGTAAAGATTTCGTGGAACCAGGTCGGCCCGGCCGGCCCCGCAGGACCCCAAGGGACCGCCGGGCCCCGCAGGCCCTCCGGGACCAGCCGGCGGTGGCGTTGCAATCGGCAAACGCAAGGTGCAGCCGATGACGGTCCTCACGAATGCCCCCAGACGACTCGCGTGCGCTTGAGGACTGGATTCAGGGGTGTTGTTGCGCCTCGATTACTGTCGCGACGTCGCGCTTCAGCAACTCGGCGGCACAGACGGAACGTCCGGACCAATGGTCTTCAGCCTGCTGTCGGCGTTTCCGACGCGCGTCGTCTTTCTGGAGGCGTCAATGGTGAACGCCGATGGAGGGGTCCCGCTCGCCGTTCGACTCACCGTGTTCACATCAGCGCACCGAGAAATGCGTGCGCCGGCACCACTCGCACGCCGCGATCGACCTCATCGCGCCTGGCTTCCAGCACCACCTGATAGCAGTAGGGAATCTTCAGGCGGTCGCGGAAGTAGAGGAGCGACGGGTCCACCGCAGTGTCCGAGACCTTGACCTCCACCGCCAGCCACGGGC
>Ga0163144_10027852_pt1 | contig 10922 bp, 12 predicted proteins | sample OliLak19BULKMAT1_FD_123175 | JGI IMG/M metagenome (GOLD analysis project Ga0163144, IMG submission 123175) | Freshwater microbial mat bacterial communities from Lake Vanda, McMurdo Dry Valleys, Antarctica - Oligotrophic Lake LV.19.BULKMAT1 | ecosystem: Environmental > Aquatic > Freshwater >... | reverse complement strand
TTCAAGAAAAGAAGCTCAAAGAAGGCCACACGGAGAAGGAGTTTGTCGAGGCGTTCAAAAAAGAGTCGAAGGGAAAGACGCCGGATGAATTTAAGGCAGAACGTCTTCAAGCGATGCTGGACAGGTTCAAAGATCCAACCGATGGGCCAGGCTTCAAAAACCAAATACTAGGCATTTTGCTATCTGAATGGTACGAAAAGGAACAGAACAAAACTCTTGACGACCTCAAAAAGACATTTGACAACTTCAACATCAAACGACTGGCATTCGATGATCCAAAGCTGACCGTCGAACAAAAGACTGAGGCTGCAAAGAAGGCTGTCGCCGAGATCAAGGGTGGCATGAAGTTTGAGGACGCACTGGCAAAGTACAACAAGGGGCTTCCATCTGCGGCTTTGCCCTATGGCAGAGAGTTGCTTGACCGCGAGGTATCGTTCAGGCCGATTTTGAACCTGAAGGCGGGCGAGGTCAGTGAGCCACTGGTGCAAGGATCGACAGTAGCGGTCTATAAACTGATCAATATCACTCAGAGTGTTCCAGCCGACTTTGAAAAGACAAAGGAGAAGAAGTTGAAGGAGTTTCGTGGGCAAAAATCCAGCGAGACGATGCAAGCGGACGTCGATGCGATGAAGGAGTCGAAACTCGTTTGGAAAGACCCTGGTGTTGAACTCGCGTATTCGGTTTTCAAGATCCAGAACGAAGGAACTCGAAACATAACTACCGCGAAATTGAACGAATTGTTGGAAAGTCTCGCAAAAAAGGCGACAAACACGACCGCGACCACCGGACTCGGGGATCGAATGCTGGTTTTGGCCAGATATTCCGCGTTCGAGGCCTACTTCCCTTCTCTGTCTCCTGATAAGCAAACCGAGGCCCGTGAAGAACGCGCAGAAATTTTGCAGTCAGTCCTTGAGCGGAGCGAAAGCAACGAAGTGCGACTTCAGCTCTATGACAATTTCTTAGTGATGAAGTCCTATGAAAGTGCTGGCTCTGCCTTGCTGGACGCTGCTAAATACAATTCGGGAACGGACGAGATGAGTGTTCGGGCGACGGGTGAGATTCGACTTCGAACAGACAAAGCGGAGAAAGAAGGCAAGATCGAAAAGGTTGTCATCACGTCGATTCGGAAGGAGATCACTCGCTGGGAGCAAGAGCGAATTGAAGATGACAAGGCTCAGAAAGATTCTGCAAAGCAGTCGGACTCGAATGTTGACAAGGAACTCGATAAAATGGACGATCCTGAGGTTGCGAAAAACAAGGAAGCCTCAAAGCCGGGTTCGAAAAAGTAGGAGCGGTGATTGTCCGGACGCTTAGTCTTGGTCGCCACACCGATCGGAAACCTGGAAGACCTGTCTGATCGGGCCAAGCGGGAGCTTGCGTCAGCAGATGTGTGGCTTGTGGAGGACACCCGAGTGTCAGCACGGCTCCAACAGGCTCTTGAAGTCAAGAAGCCCATGAAAATCCTGAACGACCATACAGGCCCGCATAAGTTGCGTGAGTATGTCGATTTGATAACAGGGGGGGCTTCTGTCGCACTGATCTCCGATGCAGGGACACCCGTCGTCAGCGATCCTGGTGCAGAGTTTGTGGCGCTCTGCTCGACGAAGGGTCTCGAAATCGACGCAGTTCCTGGGCCAAGTGCAGTGTCTTTAGCCCTATCTCTTTCGGGATTTTTTGCACAGCGCTACGCTTTTCTTGGTTTCTTGGGGCGGAAACTTTCTCAGGCAATCGATACCCTCGAACCCTTTGCGACTTCTTCATTGACACTCGTGCTTTTTGAGTCGCACCATCGGCTTGAAGGGACCTTGACCGCCTGCCACCAGGCCCTGGGGGAAAGAAACTACGTGATCTGCCGAGAATTGACCAAGATGCACCAGCAAATTTGGCGGGCAGGATTACCGGTTGTTCCGGACTCGACGGAGGTTCCACGCAAGGGTGAAATCACAATTGTGATAGAAGGTCACAGAAGGAACCGACAGTCATGATTGGTCCTGGGTGTATAATGCGGAGTGAGTGCGGGTCGCACCGCCGCAAGGAAGCGAAAATGACTCGGTTTTTGGCGCTAGGGATTGTAACGTTTATGTTGGTCTGCATGGGATTTGGGCAGGCGTCAACAGGCACATATCGTATTCAGGTCGAAGACGAACTTACCATTTCGGTCTTTGACGAACCACAGATTGCCGCTCGTGTCGTCGTAACGACCGATGGAAACATCGTCGCGCCCTTCGGTGGTGTGTTGAAAGCTGAAGGCAAGACGACCACTGAGTTGGAAGCAGAACTTGTAGACATCTATCAAACCAAGCTGAAACTACGAAACCCAAAAGTCAGTGTCACGATTTTGAGCGTCCGAAGGATTCTTGCATCGATTGGCGGTTCAGTTGAGAAGGCTGGCCAGTACACGATGCGCCAAGGAATGACGGTTCGCGACCTGATGGTCTCGGGTGGAGTCAACGAGTCACTTGGTGACACCAAGCATGCGACCTTCAAACGGAAGGGCTGGAACGAGTCTATTCCTCTTGATCTCTATTCTATGATCGTCTATAGCAATCTGTCACAGAACTACGAGATCAAGGATGGCGACTCGGTCATGGTTCCACCCAAGAAAGCCCAGTTCATTCGTATTTTTGGTGAGGTCAACAGACCGATCAACTTTAATTTTGAAGACGACATGACCCTTATCGCAGCACTCAACACTGCCGGTGGAACGATTCCAGGAAGGGCAAAGAAGTCGAAGATTCTAGTCATCCGAGCGAAGGCGGGGAACCCAGACACGTTCTATATGATTCAGTGCGACCTCGCGGCTTACGAGGGTAAGCAGGACTTTGCGCAGAACATTTTGCTCCATCCTGGAGACACCATTCTTGTCCCGAACAATGGCAATCCGAACTTTGACTTTATTAGTTCAATGGCCAACGTGTTCTTTATTCTAGACAGATTCGGAATCAACATCTTTGGTGGTGGACGCTAAGCCCCGAGTTAACGTGCCCGCAAGGTTTATCCTTGCGGGCGTTTCGCTTTAGTCTATCGACCATTCAGAGGTCATCGCCACCCCTGCGCGAAGTGTCATCGAAACCGAGCAGTATTTCTTATCGCTGAGTTCGATTGCGCGAGCTACGGCCATCGGATCAAGGTTCTCTCCCGTCAGCAAGTGCTTCACCTTGATTGTGACGAAGGGTCTTGGATAGGTCCCTTTTGGTGGCCGCTCTCCGACGATTTCTAGCCGGTACCGCGTTACTTTCTGGCGTTTCTTCTCCAATATCAATACGACGTCCATTGCGGTGCAGGCTGCCAATGAACACAACAATGCCTCCATAGGGGTCGGTCCAGCTTCACTGTCAAAGTTTAGTTGGCCCCCAGAGGGCACAACGGAGTCAAAACTCATCCCACCTTTCCAATCTACTTGTACGTTCATGATTTTCTCGGGTACAAATGGAGAGTACATCTAAATTCGGGAGCGAATGGGTGCTGGTGTGCCTCTTGGTCTTCAAAACCAATGTGACGCTCATAAGGCGTCGGGTGGGTTCGATTCCTACACGCTCCCGCCATACCCAGTAATTCAACGAGAGTAATTTCCCTTGGAATTGCGGAATGTCTCCTTAAGTTCACCTCGTGGACGGAGGAGTTGATATGCAGAGGGTATGGGCAGTATTGGCCACGCTTGGCGTGGGAATTGGGGCGATGGCACAGGTGACGACTTTATTCTCGATCCCGGTCGCAGACACAAAAGGCATCCGCGAAGTCGAGATCGGTTATTTTTTATCTGGGAACGAGCGGAACGTTGACAAGGCTTACGGCCACTTTGGGTACGGTATTTTGGGTATTCACGAGCGAGTAGAGGTTGGGACTACCACAGATTTTGTTGGCGGAAGCACTTGGGGGTTCAAAGTGAAGGTCATCGACGATCCCAAGGGCAAATATGCAGTAAGTGGCGGATGTCAGAACATAGTGGGTCAGAAGAGTGACCCCTTTGTCGTGGGCCGCTACGATTTCGAGAAGTTTCGGGTTCATGCTGGTTGGACACGCAATGATCGAAGTCGACTCATCGTGGGGGTCGATTTTGGCTTAAGCGACTCTCTTAGTGCGGCAATCGACCACTCATCGGGCGATGGCGGCACGACCTGGGGAGGATTCTTCTACTCCATTCCGGGATTAGAGGGCCTGACAGCGGCTGTTTTCGTCGGAATTCCAAACAATAAGGCAGATGGTGTCCAGCACTCTATCGGACTCGTTTACGGATTCCGTTTCTAGAACCCCAAAACAGGGAGCCCTGACCTTTTGGGTCAGGGACTCTTGTGGGGGTTACGGGCAGGCGAAGACACGGAAGTCGCTCCTGTCCAGATCATCTTTGAATTTCGCGAAGCGTCACTCTGACGACTTTTCCACGAGCCGCACTACGGATGTTCACAGTGTCGCCCGCCTCAAACACTGTTGTGCTCGCGACATTGGTGTGGTAGGGCATGACGATCACAGTAAATTCCTCGCCACCCTTCATGACCTTCCAGATCTCTCGGTTCTCGCGACCCATTCTTCCAGCAAAATTGGAAACTCGGTCGATTTCAACTATTTTGTAGCTGTCCATTATCGGGGCGACGTTTGTGGGAGTCAGTAAAAACATATTTTCAGTCCTCTGCAACTTATCCTTACGCACATTTTAAGCCAATTGCTGGATTCTAGCCCCGATTCGAGTATGTTTGCGTGGGTAAAACGTGATTGTGGATGCTCAGGTTGCAATTATGGTTGGGTCCAAGGGGCGAGGCTCAAACATGGCTGCTCTCGTATCTGCTTGTCAAAGTGGGCTTGTGCCTGCACAAATCGCGCTCGTTGTGTCTCCTGTTGAAGGTTCACCTGCAGTAGATCGCGCAAGATCGTTTGGGCTCGAAGTGTCCGTCTTAGCACCAAAAGATGCCGAGTATGCTGGTAAGTTGCTTGATATTCTCAATTCGACCCAGGTGGAATGGATCTGCCTGGCAGGCTTGATGACCAAATTACCTCCACTAGTCATAGAAGCATTTGCGGGACGAACCCTCAACATCCATCCGTCACTGCTACCCAAGTTTGGTGGAAAGGGGATGTACGGCAAACACGTCCATGAGGCAGTTCTGGCGGCTGGAGAAAGTGAAAGCGGGTGTACAGTCCATATAGTGACCGATGTCTATGACGAAGGCCAGATTCTTCTTCAAGAGCGTTGCACTGTCCTTCCTGGTGATAAGGCTGAGTTGTTGGCGGCTCGTGTGCTTGAGCTTGAGCTTGTTGCCTATCCAAGAGCGCTGAAGATGGTGATCGAGCAAAATGCCACAGTCGCCTGATTCCCATCCCAAAAGCATCGGCTTTGTGTTGCCACTGTTGCGTGTCGTCGCCTTTCTGATTTTTTCCTTTTTTGCAGCCCCGATCCGTACTCTAGGTCGCCATCGTGTTCCGACTAAGGGATCGTTGTTGGTCATTTCCAACCATATTTCCAACACTGACCCGGTCGTGGTTCAATACGTTTGCCCAAGGCCCGTACATTTCTTGGCCCGAAAGGAGCTCTTTGAAATGGGATTGCTCGGTAATTTTCTTCGATGGTGGCGGACAGTGCCGATCAAGCAAAGTTCTGCGGACAGAGGTGCGATCAAGAAAGCGATCGAGCTGTTGAAAGCTGGTGAAGCTGTCGGAATCTTTCCAGAAGGGCAACTGAGCCCAGACGGAAGACTCCTGGATCTCTTTGCGGGCACTGCCTTGATCGTTCGACTGGCGGAAACTCCATGCGTGTGTGTTGGACTGCGCGGCACGAACAAGGTCATGCCTCATCCGAGCGTGATTCCTCGGTGGGCGTTCACAACTGTCCGGGCTCATTGGGGCGAAGTTCGCACTTTCACAAAGGAAACTGAGCAGGAGGAGATCATGGCTTGGATCGAGTCTGAATTAAGGCGACTGTCGGGTCAAGGGATCGACGGGCATCATCCCTAACGCACATCGGCCCCATATTGCTTTTTGACTCTTGTTTGAGAGTAGTGATTCTGCGGCGTCACACGATTTCAGTGAAGAATATCACGAAAACTCTTCGTCGATCTTGATTCTTTGCTTGAAACTTGGTATGTCCGGCGTATAATTAGTACGTTGGTCACACATTTATGGTGACTTAGATTTCTCAATCAAGGGCCTAACTCAAATGATGGCAAACGTTGACATCCTGGAAACCGCAGGCTCTTCGACCGTAACACCAGAGCGTGGACTCTACACGCTGGTTCAGACCGATGTCTATGGGTTCACGAAAGCGGTCTCGGAGTCAGAGGAAAGCGTCGCGCTTCGCGTGGCTGATGACCTTGAAGAGTTCTCCAGAATTTGCCTCCAGCATGGTGGAAGGGTTGTCGTGCATCGTGGCGACGGTTTGAAACTTGTCTTCAGTAGCCCAGTCGAAGCGATGAGGGCCGTCGTCGCAATGCAGAGCTATTCTCTTGCAATGAATGCGGCGACCGGGGTTGACAGCCTCAGAATTAGGCATAGGATCGGAGTTCACATGGGCGACGTGATTTTGGTCGGTCAGCAGATTTTGGGCAAAGTAACAGCGATTACAATGCGACTTGAGGAGATTTGTCCGCCAGGCAAGGTTTGTTACTCCGACGATGTTCACCGCGCAATAGAGCAGGCCGTCAAGTTTCCCAGATATTTCCTAGGTTTTCAGGAGGTGAAGAACGTCGCATCGGCAGTGAAGACTTGGGTGGGAAGTTCCCCAGACGACTTTTCAGAAGACGTTGCGGTCGTGAGCCAGCCAAGCGAATACACAGTCAAAACCGAGATTCGCGCGATGAGCGAGTACAGGAGGGGTTTGATTCGTGGGGCGGCCACGGGTGCCCTCGCCACCGTGGCAATCGGCCTTGTCATCTGGGCCGTCATCACCATTGCCAACCCGGCAAAACCGAACAAAGGGGACTTGAATTTTGATTCTACTGAGGTTGGTGGACGATGAGCACAACGACGGTGTGTGACCAGGACCTTGTCCTTGAGACACTGAGGTTGTGCGATATGTTCATGGAGGCTGCCGACACAACCGTAGAGGCTGTCGCGAAGGCAGCACGTTTGCGTGCCTACAAGTCTGGCGACACGTTGTTCTGGGAGAACGACCCGAATGGGACGCTCTATCTCGTTTGCACGGGACAAATCTCCATCGAGAGGTTTATCGACGACGGCAAGACCGTTTCGATCACGACTAGAAACCCAGGCGATGTCATCGGTGAAGTCTCGCTTTTCGAGGATGTTCCAAGGACTGCTGACGCCCGAGTGGCGATGGAGAGTCAGGTCGCCGTCATCGACGGCCCTCAGATTTTAGACCTGATTCGCACCGACAGTGGTCTTGCGATGGGAGTCATCCATCTACTGGCTCGAAAATTACACGAGAGTATCGACCGAAAGATGATCCAGTTCTGGAAGGTTCAAAGGCGTCTGGCTGTGCTGCTTGTGGACCTTGCGAAAAAGGGGTACATAAAGGAGGAAGGCGTTGGTTTGGTCCTGTCAACCACCATCACACAAGATGAGATGGCTTTGAGCGTCAACTGTACGCGCGAACACGTCAATCGCGCGTTGCGCCAGATTAAGGACGACGGGGTCATCGACCTCCAGGGTCGAACTGTCGTGATCCGAGATCCGAAGGCTTTGAAAGCGTTGGCTAACGGGGTGGATTGAGTGGCACTTTTTGGGGAGTGCGCGACTTTACTCCGCCACCTTCGGATGCATTTTGAGATACTTTCAAGGACAGTCAACCAAAGGCACCGCGTAGACGCACCGCCTAGTCGCCTGGGCAAAGCGCGTGCCAGCCAAAATCAGTGCTCGGATTTGCTTTCGTGGGCTTTCTCGTTCCCAGGATACTGCTTGTAGGGGACACCGCCGTCGTTGTCAAAGTCTCTTGGCAACGCGGTCGAAGGTACCTTTTCCCAACCTCTGACAGGTTCCCATGCTCGTCCTGCATAGTCCCAGAACAGGATGAACAGGAGTGTGAATCCGACAAAACCACCGACAGCGTAAACCTTAGACAGATTTGATGCGTACTTTACTCCCATAAAGTACTGTATGACGTTCACGGCTTTGATTACGGCGATGCCGAGGGCGATGAGGTTGGTGACTGGCCAGGCGTATTCCCACTTTTTGAAGAAGTCAACCATTCCGGGGAGGTACTTTGGTCCATCGATCGGTGCCCGAGCAGCAATGATAGTTAGGAGCATCAAGATGATCAGCAACACAAAGGTCTGGTTCAAAACCTTGTTGGAGATGACGTGGGGTCCGTGTTCGGCGTGAGATTCTTCCATATTGCTCCTACTTGGGGATGAGATAGAAAAGAGGGTAGAGGAAAATCCAGACAAGGTCGACGAAATGCCAATAGAGGCCGACCATTTCTGTCGGGATGTAGTCCGTGATGACCTTGGCCTTGACCTTCGTCATGAACATCAGGATGCTGATCGCAATGATTCCGATGATGACGTGGAGGCCGTGGAGTCCCGTCATGATGAAATAGAGGGAGTAGAACACCCGGGCGTGTTCTGGACTTCCTCCGCCAGACCCATGAGGGTGGGCCGGTGGCCAGATGAACGAATTGTTCGGCACCAAATGATGCTCAAACTTTGGAATCCATTCCATGGCCTTGATGACAAGGAATCCGATGGCGCAAATGACTGTCCCGGTCAGAAACTTCATTTGTTTCTTGATGTTTTTCAGCTGTGCCGCTTGTACGGCTTTTGCCATCCAGAACGAGCTCAAGAGCAGGTTCATGGTGTTGAGGCCGCCAAGTTGCCAGCTCAGTTCTTCGTGAAAGATGAAGAACTCGCCTTTGAAGTTCCACCGATAAAGAGAATAGACGAGGAACAGCGCACCGAACATCATGACCTCGGTCACGAGGAAAGCCCACATCCCCACGATGTAGGTTTCCTGTTGCTGTTCTATGTCTTCGTACTGTTCGTAGACGACCGGCGCGTCGGGATCAAGAACCTGTTGATGGCTTGACATTAGACCTTGTCCTCCTCATAGGTGACGGGCTCCGCGCCCCACTTCTTGCGGAACGCATCGTTGTCTTCGATTGCATCGTAGTTGTACGCTGGCTCGGTGACAATGATCTTCTCGCTGAAGTTGTGGGTGTCGGGTGGCGAATCGGCTTTCTCCCATTCGAGGCCCTTGGCGCCCCACGGGTTTGGACCGGATGGCTTGCCCTTGATCAGCGAGTGGGTCAGGTAGATCACAGGAAGCAAGTAACCAATACCGAGGACCGTTGATCCCGCCGTCGACATGACGTTGTAGAGTTGCCACTCGGGCGCGAAGTAGTAGTAGTGATAGCGTCGCGGCATACCGAGATAGCCGAGGATGAACTGTGGGAAGAACGTGAAGTTGAACCCGACAAAGATGATGAGCGCAGTGAGCTTGCCCCAGAACTCGGAGTACATCTTTCCGAACATCTTGGGCCACCAGAAGTGAAGTCCGCCAAAGAAGCCCATGATCGCGCCGCCTACCATGATGTAGTGGAAGTGGGCGACGACGAAGTATGTGCCGGTCAAATGAACGTCGATTGCAATCGCACCCAAGAAGGGGCCGGTAAGGCCACCGACAAGGAACAAACCGATGAAGCCCATGACATAGATCATCGGCGTCGTGAACGCCACCGACCCTTTGTACATCGTGAGCACCCAGTTGAAGGTCTTTATTGCGGAAGGGACCGCAACAACCATCGTGAGGAGCGAGAACACGACGTTTTGTAGCGTCGATTGGCTCGTGAGGAACATATGGTGTCCCCAGATAAGGAATCCGATTGCGGCAATCGCAATCGTTGAAAAGGCGACGAACTCGTATCCGAACAATCTGCGGCGCGAGAAGCAGGTGACCAACTCGCTGATGACACCCATCGCGGGCAAAATCATGATATAGACGGCAGGGTGAGAGTAGAACCAGAACATGTGCTGGAAGAGGACAGGGTCGCCTCCTAGTTCTGGACTGAAGATTCCGAACTTGAGCTGACGTTCAAGGACGACGAGCACCAACGTGATCGCGACGACCGGGGTTCCGAGAACGATGACAAGGCTGGTGGCGTATTGTGCCCACACAAAGTGCGGCATTTTGAACCAAGTCATGCCGGGTGCGCGCATCTTGTGGACAGTCGCGATGAAGTTCAGGCCAGTGAAGATCGAAGAGAATCCGGCCAAGAAGATACCGATGAGACAAAGTGATATCTGCGAGTTCGAGTACATGCTCGAAAGTGGCGTGTAGAACGTCCACCCCGCATCGACTCCACCCAAAACAAACGAAGTCAGGACTAGGATAGCCCCGGCGACGTACAGATACCAGCTGAGTAGGTTTAGTCGCGGAAACGCAAGGTCTCTTGCACCTATCATCAAGGGAAGCACAAAGTTCCCCAGCACGGCGGGAACCCCTGGAATAATGACGAAGAAGACCATCACGATCCCATGGGCGCTGAACAGCTTGTTGTACTGCTCAGATGTGAAGAGTTGGCCGTGTGGCGCGGTCAGTTCCAGTCTGATAAGCCCTGCCGCCGCTCCTCCGATGAAGAACATGAGGGTCACCGAGATCATGTACAGGATCGCGATCCGCTTATGGTCTTTGGTCAAGAGCCACGAGGCGATCGAATGCCCGTTCGTCAGATAATTGGTCTTACTGTGCGAGGTATGAGTGTCAACTGCGGCCTGACTCATCGTTGGTCCGCACCTCCTTGTCTAGTCTGTGCTACCCCAGCGGACGCGCTCTGGTTCACCATGTCGGTAGCGTCCACGGGAGCACTCGGCCCTTTCTTCAACGCACCGGGTGAATCGGGCTTGTAAGGCAATTTTTGTCCAGGTTCGCTCATGTTCGTGCCCGATTTGAAGTATTCGATCAAGTTCAAGACGTCTTCCTCAGAGATTTGACCAGAATAGGCTGGCATCGTCGGGTCGTAGCCCTTTGTTAGCCGCCTC
>Ga0163144_10027851_pt1 | contig 10922 bp, 10 predicted proteins | sample OliLak19BULKMAT1_FD_123175 | JGI IMG/M metagenome (GOLD analysis project Ga0163144, IMG submission 123175) | Freshwater microbial mat bacterial communities from Lake Vanda, McMurdo Dry Valleys, Antarctica - Oligotrophic Lake LV.19.BULKMAT1 | ecosystem: Environmental > Aquatic > Freshwater >... | reverse complement strand
TCTAAAAATAGCCAATCCAGCCAATTAGTCGGTGTAAACGTATTCTTGTGGCTTTACGGTTACTTGTTCAAAGGTTTCCTCCATAAGCATCGCAATGAAAAACCTGGCTGTCCGCTCGTCTTGCATCAAGAATTTAAAAACTACATCGTAGATAGGGTTTGCTATTACCCTTGAATTATTTTTTTACAAAAGTACAGCATTTTGGAGATACGTGAAATATTCGGATGTTGGTTTCTAAGCATGTTGCAATAGCTCTTGATTTTTTGCCCCATAATTTGCAAATGAGGTGTAGGTTCTAACTTTGGGGTGGAGCTCGATAGGCAGATATATAAGTTTTATAATCAAAAGTATATATTACTTTTTACGCAGCACCCGCAAACTATGCTTCAAGCTGCTGAAGTTTGAAAGGAAAAATATGAAGGAGGTATACGCAACAATTGATTCCAGCAAGATATAGGTTTCTGCCAGCGTGCCAGCAGGTATCACATCCATTGCACCCTGCATAGTAAAAAACATGGTGCTTAGAAATAAAAAGCTAAAGAAGGCCTTTGCTAAATTTAGATCGGAATCTAAGCCCGTAAAGCTTTGATTGTCAATGCTATACACGCACAGAAAATCGCTAGCAAAACTCAAAATAAATACAAGTATGGCGATGAAAATGTATAATAAGTACACATGATATGGCACACCAGCCACCACATTTTTAAAAATAGTGCTGCGTATAAATTGGGCTATAAAGCCAATTTTTAAAGCGGTGCATATTCCCAAAATCACTATTTTTAGCCATTCGGCTTCCAAAAATGTAAGCAAAGTAAATTCTAATGTACACAAACCCACAATAGCCAAAAAACTCCAAAATATTCGGCTGAAATAGTCGTGTCTACGCACTGGATTTGTCATTTCCTGGTGCGGCATTTGGCTCATCCAAAGCTTGTTTTTGACCAAACGATTCCCTGAGTGTAGTGTAGTCCGAAAGCATGAAAATAAGCGATACAAATGCTATTATTCCCTCGGACATTACCAACACTTCGGCCTGCGTTGTAGCAGGAACAATGTCGGCTACACCCAAATTGGTAAAAAGAAGCAAACTAAGGTAGAACATTTTAAAAAAAACCTCAAATTCATTCCCCACACCTGCCATTCCCTCAAATGCCTCTGGCTGAATAATATGTAACGCAAAATAATCGGAGCCAAACGAGGTAATGATAAGAATGGCATTGGCGGCAATATAGATCAAATAAATATGATAAGCCGTTCCCTTACGCACTATTCCTACTATACTTTTGAAGCTTTGGCTTACTATGTAGCTGATTTTCAAGAGCAAACAAATAATAATTATACCATAGGCAAAGCCAAACGAGATATCCGAATGGGCTGTCCAATATTCGGCCCAGAAGCAAATGAGAATAATAACGGCAGCATATACTACCTCCGTTTGCCTTGTTTTCATGATCAATAATAGCATTTTTGCCACTCAAAAATCAATTTCATTAATTTAATTTCACCATCGATGCCGTTTGAATCTGGAAAATTGAGGCAGAAATCATGGGGTTGTGGAATGTGTATATTGATTGTTGATCAAATTAAGGCTTTTGTGTTGAAATTAGAAACTCACCTTATTTTTTTATCTAACTGCCTTTTTGCGATAAGCATTTTTAAGGCTGTAATGGCTGCTTCATCACCTTTGTTGCCGTGAATTCCGCCAGACCTATCCAAGGCTTGCCGTTGATTAAGCGTGGTGAGTACACCGAAAATTATAGGTTTGTTATATTTTAAATTTACATCAGTGATCCCTTTGGCCACTGCCTGACATATATAATCGAAGTGGGGTGTCTCGCCTTGTATTACGCATCCAAGTGCTATTACGGCATCTACTTCGCTTCTTTCTGCTAAAAATTGAGAGCCTATGCTGAGCTCGAAGCTACCCGGAACTGGTAGCTCGATTATGTTTTTTTTATAAATACCTTCCTTGACCAGCCTTTCAATTGCCCCTTTGAGCAATGCTTGGGTCACTTCGGGGTTCCATTCTGCAACTGTTATCCCAATTTTGTATTTCGAAAAATTGAACTTAGAAGGTATTTGCTGCGAGCTCAGGTTTTGGAGTGAAGTAGCCAAGGATAAAAATAGATTATTAAAGATTGTACTTTTCTGCTACAGTTTTAAAACCTTCAATAGAAATAGGCTTAGAAACAAAATCTATTACCGAATCGCTCACCAAAAAACGCTCCATATCTGTTTTATTATCCGAGCTGGTCAACACTGCTATTTTACACTTGTTTCTAAATGCGACATCCATCTTTTCGTATTCAAATAAGAATACAAACCCATTTACCACTGGCATATTGATATCTAAAAATACCACATTTGGCCACAAATTTGGAGTGCTTTGTACGCTGTCTAAATATTCCAACGCACTTTTCCCTGAATTTTTTGTGGTTACAATGCCATTGAAGCCAGATTTCTCAATCACGATCTTCGCTATTAGCAAATCTGTATCGTTATCGTCAACTACAAGAACATTTTTTAGGTTCTCAAGAGCCATAGTTTGGTGTTGTTTAATTAGGCAAAACTAAATAATTCGTGGCTCAAATATATCAATTTTAGATGAAGAACATTATTTGTTCGACATTTCTCTGATCTTGATTTCAGTAAATTTTCTTTTCGAATCGAGCGGAAAATCACTTTTCATAAACCAATCATAATAAGATGGCTCATTTTTAAGTATCCAGCTCACCAGCTTGTCTTTATGTTTGCCAAAATTTACCAACTCCTCGCCCTTGTCGTTGTATACAAATCGGCCGGATAGATCTACATTATTGGAAACCGACAATTTGTGCAACCAAGCCATGTCGTTTTTTACTGGTACATTCACGCCTTTGTCGTCTTTCACCTCTATATTTTCATATTTAGCTACTTGGGCAATCAAAATATCTAATGTTGCTGCTGTGTCGGCATCGGCCGAATGGGCATTTTCGAGCTCTTTTTGACAATAAAATTTGTATGCTGCTGCCAGATTTCTGGGCTCCATCAAGTGAAATATCTTTTGGGCATCAACAAGGTTTCGACCTTCTGTTTTGAAATCTACATCTGCTCGCAACAGTTCCTCTACCAGCATTGGCAAGTCAAATTTGAGCATATTAAATCCGCACAAGTCGCAGCCTTCTAAAAATTGAGCCAAATTCTTAGCCACTTCGATAAATTTGGGTGCATCGGCCACATCTGCATCTGAAATTCCAGTAAGTTGTGTAATGAATGGCGGAATCGCAAACCCGGGATTAATGCGCTTTTGAAGCACTTTTTTCTCCCCGTTCGGCATCAGTTTTATAAAACAGTATTCAATTATTCTGTCATTGGCCATATGAAGGCCAGTGCTTTCAAGATCGAAAATTACGAGTGGCTTTTTTAGATTTAAGTTCATTTGCGTGGCTCAAATTCTTCACAAAGAAGTTGAGCGTTAGGTAGTTAAAGTATTACATTTATTTGTCAATCAGTTGTTTGGCAAATTCCTTAAGGTTCATCCCATCAAAATTGCCCGAGGTCATAAACAAAATTGCTGCATTGGTTAAATTTTGTTTTTGGATAAAGGCTACCAATTTCTGGCTATCAGTAAACACATCAAGTCTTGTTTTGTTGAAGCCTTTCTTTACATCGTCAATTGATATGGATGGCAGATTTTTGTGCTTGATAGTTTCAGGATTGTAATATACTACCGCTACATCTGGTTTATCAAATGTATCCGCATATTGGCTCAGAAATTCTTTATTTAAGCTGCTAAATGTGTGCAGTTCAAGAATTGCAATGAGCTTTTTCTTAGGAAACTGGCTAGCTACTGCCTTTGTAGTAGCCAATAATTTTGAAGGGGCGTGGGCAAAGTCTTTGAAAATTTTAGTACTTGCATTTTCTGCAAGCAGTTCCAATCGGTTGGCCGCTCCTTTAAAACTTTGAATAGCGTTGTAAAATCCACTTTCCGATACACCTAGCTTCAAACACACCTCTTTTGCTGCTTGCACATTGTACATGTTGTGTTCTCCAAAAAAAATCACTGGCACTTTTTCATCGTTGAATACCAGAAAACTTTGTCCCTCTTTGCGTTTGCTTTTGTGTTCTTCGTATTCAATTTTGTGTATATCTTCTCTTTTGATAGGCTTCACGATCGATGCCAAAACTTTGTCGTCTGCATTGTAAATCACACTACCAGATTTTGGAGTTGCATTCACCAGCATTTCAAATTGTTTTTTGTAAGCCTCAAATGTTGGAAAAACATTGATGTGATCCCATGCAATGCCACTAATAACGGTCAGATGGTGCTTGTACTGCAAAAATTTGGGGATTTTGGCAATCGGAGAAGCCAAATACTCATCGCCTTCTATGACTATTAAAGGAGCGTTGGAAAGCTTTACCATGGTCTCAAATCCATTTAGCTGTGCCCCAACTAAGTAATCGAACTGTTTGTTGTTGAATTTTAATACATGCAATATCATGGAAGTAATAGTGGTTTTGCCATGGCTTCCAGCAATTACTACGCGTTGTTTATTTTTCGATTGCTCATACACGTATTCGGGATAAGAGTATATTTTTAACCCCAGTTGCTGGGCTTTTGCCAGTTCAGGGTTATCGGCTTTGGCGTGCATGCCCAATATTACGGCATCTAGATTTTCGTAAATATTTTCTTCTGGAAACCAGCCCGATTGCCTTGGCAACAAGCCCTTAGCGGCCAATCTAGAGCGTGATGGTTCGAAAATTTCATCATCCGACCCTGTAATTTTAAATCCTTTTTCATGTAAAGCCAATGCGAGATTGTGCATAGCACTACCGCCAATGGCTATAAAATGAACTTTTTGCATATCAATTTATCTTAATTCTACCTATTGCAAACCGAAATAGCGATGCCAAAATTATTCCAAATTACTGTCGAAGCAAATAGAATATTTGGATTGGTCTTGAAAATTGATTTACTCTTCAGCACCGCCCGGTGCCAAACCAGACCCTTCTTCCTTTTTCCTGACCTTATTAGTTGCGTTTATTGCCGCAGCAATGGTATGTTTAGAATCTTGGGTGATGAATTTGGACAATATCCGCTCGAAAGGTAGTATCAAAATAGCCAAAAACACTTGGATAGTGAAACTTAGTACCGGAGAATCTTGAAACTTCAAATACGACTCAAAAACGGTGCTAATGAACTCGATCATCATTACGATAGTCAAGAACGTGAGGCCTTTGCTTATCCATTCGTTTTTCTGATGCGTAACGTTGTTGAGCCATACCGAAAGGCCTAACAAGCCTCCGAAAAACAATAACTCACCCAGATAAAACCACCATTCCTTCCAATAAGGCGGCCTAACGCTAAATCTTAACGGCTGGCTTTCCCTAATTTGCTGTATTGCATTTTTTGTACGCACGATCAATTCATATTTACCACTTGGCAAATAATTAAACAATATTTCGTTGTCTTCATTCCACTCCGACCAAGATTCACTCATCCCCACCAGTTTGTATTGGTACTGCAACGATTGGTTGTCGATATATTCGGGATTTATAAACGAAAAACTAACGTTGCCCGACTCTTCGTTCAACTCTATTTGCTTAATATCTAACTGATTGCCTCGGTTATCACTGATACTTTTTAGAAATATGTTTTGCGTAAATTTCAAATCTGCCTTATTACTTATATCAAATTGATACAGGATGTTCGATTTGCTTATTATCCACAGGCTTTTCTGGTCTTCATCAACATAAATCTGAAACACATCTTTGATTAAACTTAGGTAAACAAAATTAGGATTGTCTTTTACCTTTTCAGAGAATACTTTCCATTGGTGATCCGATTGATACCAAACTGCACTGCTTTGCGAATGAATGATTTTCAAAAATCCGTCATTTGCCTTCAATAGCATAGTGTCTGGTATGGCCTTTTTCTTGCTTTCATCGTAGTAGTAGGCACTTGAGCTGAGCATAAAATACATCTTACCGCCTTCGGAGACCAAGTGCATATTTTCTGAAAATGGATTGTCTATTTTTAGGGTTTCAGGTTGTACCAAGTTTCTGTCGCTGAATTTAATTAGGTAATTATTGAAACCGATCCACACATTTCTGGCTTCGTCTTCAGCTATTCCCGCTATTTTTTCAGTAAATCCGGTCAGGATTTTTTCTGGTGTGTAATTGTTGCCTTCAATTCTAAAGGTAACCAGCGAGCGCGAATCGGTTGCTATGTAAAGCAAAGTTTTGCTTTTTGAAAGATACAAATAGCTCACTGGCTCACCATATATCTTTCTCACCGCAAGGCCCGAAAATTCATACAACCCAATGTTGGTAAGCACCAATAGTTTCTGATTTATTATCATCAATTGCCTTACTTTGCCTTCCACACCCTCAACTCTTTTGTAAGCATACAACACAGATTCAAGTTCCAGATTTTCCACCGGTTTAGGCGTAATAATTTGTGGAACTATTTTCCTCATTAATTTTGGCACTGTTTTTAGCATCGGCTTTGCCAAAGGTTTTACCTCTTCATTTTCTTGCCCTGCTGTCAAAAGAGGTTCAGTTTTCTGCTTCTTTTTGAATAGCCCTAAGAACTTTTTGTTTTTGGGTTTTTCTGCAGGTGAGAGTTTTGTTTCAACTTCAAGCTCTTCCGATTTTTTATTGGATAGGGAAAAAAGATCCCTCAGCCGTAAAAGTACATTTTTCTTTTCTACCGCTTTTTTGGGGCTCAGCTCCAAAGCGTCTTCCTTTTCCTTTTCTTTCAGCTTTCTTTTCTTTTTCAACACTTTAGCCAATTCCACATAGTTGGACACTTTCTCCAAGCAAAAAAGCCCTTCATTTGTACCTGCATACAATTGGGCTTGAAAGCTGAGGGCTGAAGTAATATTGCCTTCCAGCCCCGGAAAAGCACTGAAATTTTTGAAAGGGAGGTAGTAATCTAGCCTGGTAAGGCCAAATTCATGGGCTATCCATAGCCCTGATTGGTCGTCTTTGCCAATGGACAATACCTCATCATCGGGCAAGCCGCTGTAAAAATTTACGATAGAAACATTAGTGCCATTGGCAGGATTGAGTAGCACCACTCCACCTTTGCTTGTAGCCACTGCCATTAGGCTTGGATTGAGTAAAATGGCATCGAATGGCACCGAATTTTTCAAGTACGTAGAATCTTCAACTGCAAATTGATGGATATAAACCCCATCAAAGAAAAACAATTTACCATCAGATGTGCCCAGAATAGCCCTTTTTTCATCTGCACCGCGGGCAAATGTCAAGCTTACGATGCGTGAAATATCTGTATTCAGGCTTTTCAATGTGCCATTTTCAAAACGAAAAATGCCTTTTTCTGGATCAAAAACAAATATATTGTCTCCAATGTTGAATAAATGTGAGAAGCTATATCCTGACGTTTGCTCCCATTTCCCTGTTACTTTTTTACTAGTTTTTGAGTATTGAATGAGTGTGCCTTCTCCCAAAAAATAGGCGTAATGGATTCCAGAAACCACTTTGGCAAAATAAGGCCTTTTCGATTTAAAACTGGCGATAGAATTGTAGGTTTCAGCCCCGCTTCTATCTACTTCTAAGTATCCAATATCATCTATGCAGCCCACATAGTTTATTTCTTCTGATTTGCAATGGTCGATAGCCAGTGCGGTGCTCGGAGTGTTTATGAGTTGCCAGTCTCTTCCATCAAATTTCAATACACCTTTGCTATTGGCAAATAGCATTTGCTGCTTGGCGTCTTGCACCAAGGCGAAGTTGTCGTTTGTAAGCTGATCGTTATTGGGCGCATAGTGCGTAAGGTAAAACTTCCCCTTTTGAGCCAAGCCAACTAGAGAGAAGATAGTTAAGAGCAGGGTGAAATAAATACGTATCATGGTGTTGGGGTCTCGAATAGGTTGAATTACTTTTTAAAATAAGATTAAATCAGCTCACTTGCAGGATTCCAAAAGATATTCTTAAAGTCGGCTATCTTATCATTATACACGGCTACACCCTCGCTTTCCAACAACTTTTGCATCGCTTCTGGGCTTGAAAAATGATGCTTTCCTGTAAGTAAGCCTTGCCGATTTACTACCCGGTGAGCAGGCACATGGGGTAGAGTTTGGGCAGCATTCATTGCATAGCCCACCATTCTAGCACTGCCTTTTGCCCCCAAATACAGGGCAATAGCGCCATAGCTCGTGACTCTGCCCTTAGGAATGAGAGTCACTACTTGGTAAACACTGTCGAAAAATGTAATGTTTGTCACAGTAGCTGAGTTAGGACACCGTCTATATCTTCGCAAAGAACCCCATCTGTGGCTTTTGCCAAAGCTTGAAAAATGATGATGCGGGGGGCACAATCTACTTGCCAATCCCCATCCCCGATTTTCTAATTAAGTCATACTCAAAATCGGGGCAGGGGAGCGACCTTTGAATCGCTTTTCGCCTTGAAGTTTTGAACACGAATGTTAAATTTACTTCGTGAGAGCCTCCAGTTCTCGTGTTTTGCTGTTTTGAAATAGTAAAATCATAAGAATAGCCAAAGCCAAGCCCGTTGTAGTTGGCGCCTACCAAAAAAACTACAGCATCATAGTTTGAAGCCAGAGTAAGATCAGTAGATTTGTATTGCTTTATTGGCAAGCCTCTGTACCAAACACCAGCCAAAAAGTAGCTTCTAGATACATAAAGGCCGATATCTAGCTGATCTGCTCCGATGCCAAGATTGAAATATTCTGGATCATTTCCGCCCTGGTGTTTGTAGTTAAATGTCGGGGTTAAGTATAAGTAATCTGGAGCGCCATGCAAGCCTTTTGACTTGGCTGAACCGCCAGACAGTGGAATTGGTATTTTATAGCCACCAAAAAGTGTCAGTTTCACGGGCATTAAATTGCCTCTTCCTATGAGAGATTCTTGTGGGCGATTCAAATGATTTAGAGTAATCCCTACGTACAAATTTCTGTCATAAAAAATAGTTCCAAACCCAATATCTGGCATCAGCACCGAGTTTGCAACGCTCTGCCCTGTTTGCCCATCGTTGGTGAAATCAGACGGATATGCCAGGCTTCCTAAAGTTTTTTGGATAATGCCGCCCTGCAATCCAAACCTGATGGTTTTGTTTCGGGTAATAGGCAACTCGTAAGCATAATTTACGGAAATATAGGTGGAAGTTATTTTTCCGCCTTGATAGTCTTGAAGAGCTAAAATGCCAATACCACTATTGTACTTGGGCACATACGTGTCGAAAGATACTTGTGTAGTTGTAAATCTAGCCTCTTGGCTTGGCCATTGCCACCTTTGGTGTACGGTTGCCCTATTGGCATGCCTTCCGCCTGCAAAAGCTGGACTCAGATACATCGGTACTGAATAAAACATCGAAAACTGCGGATCTTGTGCAAAAGAAGTCACGCCAGCCGCAATAAATGCAGTAAATAAAAATAAACGTTGGAGGAATTTTGATCGCATGGGGTTAATTGTATCAACAATCTACTTATTTTTTTCTTTTACGCGAGACAGTTTAAAAGAGAAACATCGAAATTTAAAACCTTTACATCAAAGGCGTATGGAATTTCGAAGATTTTTTTGCTCTTGAACCAATGTGAATGGATGTTTTTAAGGATATTTCATAAGCACTAATTGATTTCCCGTACACTTGCGATAGGCCCCCCATACCAAAATCGTAACTAAAACCTAGATTGTAGTATTTGCTGCCAAAGCCCACTTGACCAACCACAGCATCGCCAAATCTATAGGCACCGCCAAACAAAATGCGTGTGGGTTTTACAAAGTCGTCATGGTCGGGGAATAGATACGTGAAATTTAAGCCCGCCATTGCAAAATTGAACTTCGACATCGTAAAAAGAAAATTAGGAGACATATTCAATCGTTTAGCCACATGCACTTCTACGCCACCATGAAGTCTGAAAATCAAGGGTAGTTTACTTTTTTGCCCTGCCAACAACGCATCGCTAGGTTGGTTGATGTTGGCAGCTACCATTCCAATGTAGGCACTTATTCCAGGGGCGTAGATGTCTCTGCCCGCATTGTAATAGTAGAGAACTCCGGCTGTGATCTCAGGCACAATTTTTGGTCGTGTATTTCCAGATAGTATAAGATCGGAAGGTTTTGTTGGGTCGAAGCCAAGTGCAGCATCGTATTGGCTGCCTTGTTGAAACGAACTCATATTATTTATTTGCATTTGAATAAAGCCAATTTGAATGCCAAATGTTAGATTCTGTGCGGTAGAAGCTGCGATATGTAAATTGTAAGCTCCATTCAAAGATGCGCCCAGTGAGTTTATATTGCCACTGCCTGTGTTGGCATTCCAAACGTTTACACCAAACCCGCCTTTGTGGTAGTTTTTTTCACCTTTGTCATGATAAGGAATGATGGCATTGATGAGTGCCAGCTGATAAGGTGTAACCCCAACCCACTGAGTTCTGTATAAGCCTCCAACTGCAAAGTTGTGCTCTAACCCGCTCATAGCAGGATTGAGATAAATAGAGGAGGCGTAAAATTGAGAAGGTTGCGGTTCGGATTGAGAAAAAACCCTATTCGCAAAAATAAAAACCCAAAAAAATATACTTAAATATAGAAATAGCCTAGCCATGAGCGAATAAACATGGCAATTATAGCGAGTATTTTACATTACTACAACTTCTGCAGCAGTTACTTTGCCCTTTTGCTACGTATATATTGATATACAATACATTAGAAGGATTTTGTTTTCTATTTCCAGCTTATTGTTTTATTATTGAGTGCTAAATATACCATCTCACTTCCTTTATGAGAATAAACAAACTACTTCTATTCCTCTTTATTACACTTTCGTTTGTGTCGAAAGATATTTTCGCAACACATATTATTGGGGGTACCATGGAATATATTCGCCTCGGCCCTGGCTCTATGCCCAATTCTTCGCGGTATAAAATCAAATTGATCTTATACAGGGACAAAGGTGGA
>Ga0163144_10027848_pt1 | contig 10923 bp, 7 predicted proteins | sample OliLak19BULKMAT1_FD_123175 | JGI IMG/M metagenome (GOLD analysis project Ga0163144, IMG submission 123175) | Freshwater microbial mat bacterial communities from Lake Vanda, McMurdo Dry Valleys, Antarctica - Oligotrophic Lake LV.19.BULKMAT1 | ecosystem: Environmental > Aquatic > Freshwater > Lake... | reverse complement strand
CTTGTCGTGCTCGCCGAGATCGGTCGCGGCGATCGCCGCCTCGGGATCCTGTGCGAACCTCTGCTGCGCGGCCGGATCGTTGGCGAGGTTCGCGAGGTACTGGAGCAGGGTCTGCATGGATCTCCGATGACGTGGTGAGAGCGCCGGCCTGGATCAGGTCGGATACGACCGGGCGAGCCGAAACCCGAGGGTGACATCGCGGATGATCGACGGGGAGTTGTGCCGCGTCGCGCCGCGCAACAGGAACGAGTCGAACAGGAAGCACCCGCCGCGGAGCGTGCGCTCGCACGGCGCGTCGTCGGCGGTCAGCCCGCGCGGCGCGGTGTAGATGCCGCCGGGCAACGGCGGCCCCTCGCGCAGGTACTCGTCGGCGCACCACTCGACGACGTTGCCGGCGAGGTGGCGCACGCCGTACGGGCTCTCGTCGACGGGGAAGCGATCGACGCGGGCCGGCCGCAGCAGCCCGTCCTGGCTCAGCCGCATGCACGCCCACGTCGGATCGAAGAAGTCGCCCCACGGGAACGCGCGGCCATCGACGCCGCGGCCCGCCTTCTCGCGCTCGAGCTCGCCGACCAGCCGGTACGGCTGCCCGGTGCGCTGCGCGAGCCACGCCGCGTAGGTCATCGCGCCGTGCCACGTGATCATGAACGCCGGCGCGTCCGGCTCCCACACCATGCCCTCGTCGTCGCCGGCGCCGAGCGAGAAGTGGCCACGATCGTCGCGCGGCCACACCAGCGTGCCCAGCTCGCCGACGCTGGTGCCGCGGTGGCGCGGCACGACGCTCAGCGCGAGCTCCTCGTGCCCGGCGTCGACCGCGTCGTTCACCATCTCGAGGATCTGCGCGTTGGTGAGCGAGTGGCGGCGGATCACGAACGAGTCGACCCACACGCGCTGGCGCTTCATCACCTCGCCCGCCGCCTGGGGATCGCCGCCGCACGTGAACGGCCCCGCCGGGACGTAGATCTCGTCGTCGCCGATCGCGCCGAGCGGCGGCATCGTCACCGCGTGCGGCGTCGTCGTGCCGGGCCGACGCGGATCCCAGTGCTCTTGCCGGCCGATCGCGACGGGGTAGCGGACCTCGTGGTGGCCGGGCGCGCGCAGCACGAGCAGGTAGCTGCCGCGCGGCAGCTCGATCGCCTGGACCGGCGCGAGCCCGAGGTGGCGCACGTGCTCGTCGACGAGGCGGCGGCCCCGGAGCTCGTAGCGGCGTAGCTCGAGCTGCGCCGGCGGTTCGGTGTGGAGCGTCAGCGCGCCGTCACCGGCGAGGTACGCGGCGTGCTCGCCGCGATCGTGCGCGCGGAGCTGGAGCTCGAGCTTGCGCGTCGACGGATCGCCGGCGAGCTCGGCGGCCGCGTGCAGCGTGCGGTAGTGGCGGGCGAGCAAGGCGTGCGCCGCGGGCAGCTCGGCCTCGACCAGCGACGACTCGACGAGCCCGGTCATCTCGTGGGTCACGAGGTCGGCCTCGATGCGGAGCACGCGCGCCTGATCCTCCAGGTCCCAGCCTGGCTCCTTGACCGCGGCGTCGGTGAACGGGGGCAGCGGATCGAGCACGCCGCGCGCCTCTTGCTCGAGCGTGGCCGCGCGATCCTGGAGCTCGGCGATCCGCGGGCCGAGCGCGCGGGCCGAGGCGAGCAGCTCGAGCGCGCGCTCGCGCTTGCGCGCACCGTCGAGAAACCCGCCTACCGCCTTCGCGAGCGCGATCGCGTCGGGGTACCGGCTCGCGATGTCCTGCTCGACCGCGCGCGCGCAGATCGCCACCAGCTCGTCGGAGACCGGGCGTCGCGGCGACACGACGATCGCGACGTCGAGGCCCATCATCTCGGCGAACCCGGGCGTCGCGCCGGTCAGGATCTCGCGCAGGATCATCCCGAGCGCGTAGACGTCGGCGGGCGGGCCGATCTCGGCCTCGCCGCTCGCCTGCTCGGGCGCCATGTAGCCGACGGTGCCGGCGACCGCGCCGGCCACCGAGACCAGCGAGATGTCCTCGCGCCGGCTGGTCGACGGCGTCGGCGCGTCGAGCGACGGCCCGTCCCTCAGGCGGGCGAGACCCCAGTCGAGCACGAGCGCCTCGCCGAACTCGCCGACCATGATGTTGAGCGGCTTGAGGTCGCGGTGGACGACGCCGCGCGAGTGCGCGTACCCGACCGCCTCGCACACACGGTGGAACGTGTCGATCAACCGGCGCAGGCCGTACCCGCCGGGCTCCTCGCACCACAGCTCCGCCGAGGCCGCGTGGACCGCCTCGATCACCGACTGCAGCGTGCGGCCGCGGACCTCGGCCATCGTGTAGTACGGCGTGCCGTCGCCGAGCGTGCCGATCTCGTGGACCGGGACGATGCTCGGGTGCTGGAGCTGCGCGGTGACCTGCGCCTCCTGGATGAACCGCGCGAGCGACATCGGATCGCCGATCCACTCCTTGGCGAGCAGCTTCATCACCATCTTGCGGCGGAGCTGCTTGTCGAACACGCGGTAGACGTCGCCCTGGCCGCCGCTCGCGAGGTGATCGCCGAGGTCGTAGCGCTGCTCCGGCACCTCGATCGAGGGCGCGACGCGCGGCAGCGACGCGCCGCGGATCAGCACGGTCTTCGGATCCGCGTCCGCCATCCCTTCGGGCGTGCGGGATCCGTTCGCGGTGCGCCCCGGCGGCTCCGGATCGGTCACGGCGCCGAGCTTACGCTGATATGCTGGCGCCGTGGCGGGTACGACCCGGGAGCAGGAGCGCGCGCTGATCCTCGCCGAAGGCGAGCAGCGGGTGCTCGAGCTGGTCGCGGGCCGGGCCTCGCTCGAGGACGCGCTGATCGAGCTGGTGCGGCTGGTCGAGCGGATGGCGCCGCCCGCGATCGGCTCGGTGCTCCGGCTCGACGCCGACGGCGTCCACCTGCGGCGCGGCGCCGCGCCCGGGCTGCCCGAGGCGTACAACCGCGCGATCGACGGCGCGGCGATCGGGCCCGCGGCGGGCTCGTGCGGCACCGCGGCCGCGCTGCGCGCGCCGGTCGTCGCGATCGACACCGAGACCGACCCGCGGTGGGCGTCGTACCGCGACCTCGCGCGGCTGGCCGGGGTGCGCGCGTGCTGGTCGACGCCGATCCTCGGCACCGACGGTCGCGTGCTGGGCACGTTCGCCTGCTACTACCGCGAGCCGCGCGCGCCCACCGACGACGATCTGCAGCTGCTGGCGCGCCTCGGCCACGTCGCCGGGCTCGCGATCCAGCGCCACGAGCTCGACGATCAGCTGCGCCAGCTGTCGACCCGCCTCGAGGAGGCGCGCGAGGACGAGCGCACCGGGATCGCGCGCGAGATCCACGATCAGCTCGGTCAGGGGCTGACCGTGCTGAAGATGGATCTGGCGTGGATCGTCCGGCGCGCGTCGTCGCCCGCCGGGCTGGCGCGCGAGCCGCTGCTCGCCAAGCTCGGCGAGCTGCTGGGCCAGGCCGATCAGATCATCGCGGAGGTCCGGCGGATCTCGGCCGAGCTGCGACCCGGGATCCTCGACGATCTCGGCCTCGACGCCGCGCTGGTGTGGGCGGCCTCCGAGTTCGAGCGCCGCACCCAGATCGCGTGCATCGTCCGCACCGGCCTCGCCGACGACGAGCGCGTCCAGCGCGACGTCGCGACCGCGATCTTCCGCGTGTTCCAGGAGGCGCTCACCAACGTGGTGCGCCACGCCAACGCCCACCGCGTCGACGTCTGGCTCGAGGAGACCCGCGACGCGCTCGAGCTCCGGGTCCACGACGACGGCGTCGGCATCCACGACGAGGCGATCGCCGACCCGCGCTCGCTCGGGCTGCTCGGGATCCGCGAGCGCGCGCGCCGGCTCGGTGGCGAGGTGAGCTTCCGACGCGGCGACGCCGGCGGCACCGTCGTCACGCTGCGGGTCCCGCTCAGCCGCGCCCTGTCGGGCTGAACGTCACGACGGCGCGCGATCCGCCGCTCGTGCGATGGACGATCCGCAGCGTCGCGCCATGACGATCGGCGACCGCGCGCACGATCCCGAGGCCGACCGTGGCGGCGCGATCCGACGCGCCGGGGCCATCGTGCGCGACCACCAGCTCGACCTCGTCGCGCTGCCCGCGGCCGACGCCGATCCGCAGCTCGCCGCCTTGCGGCATCGCGTCACACGCGTCGAGCAGCAGGTTGAGCACGAGCTGCTCGAGCTCGGGCGCGACCCCGCGGATCGCCGGCACCTCGCCGGCGGCGTCGACGACGACCAGCACGCGGTCGGGGAGCGCGCGGCCGAACAGGTCGAGCGTGCGCTGGACGATGTCGCGGAGGTCGAGCCAGGACGGCGCCGGGCCGCCGCCGCGCGCGTGCTCCAGCACGGTGCCGAGCAAGGTCATCGCGGCGTCGGTGGCGCGGCGCGCGCGGTCGAGGTCGGCGTTGCGCTCGCCCTTACGCTGCGCGAGCGCGATCGAGCCGTCGATCGCGTTGAGGTAGTTGGCGAGATCGTGCGCGACCCCCGCCGTCACCCGACCGAGCAGGGCGAAGCGCTCGCTCGCGGTGTCCCGGCGCCGCCGCAGCCGCGGCGTCACGTCCATCACGGCGCGCTGCAGCTCGAGCAGGCCTGCGCTCTGCGGCAGGTAGAGGTCCGCGCCCGCCGCGATCGTCCGGCGGCCCAGATCGGGCGCCTCGGCGCGGCTGAACACGACGATCGCCGGCATCGGCGTGCGCCGGCGCGCCGCGCCGATCACGTCCTGGTAGTCGCCGTCGGGAAGCTCGACGTCGGTGACCACGATCTCCACGCCGTCGAGCGCGTCCATCGCCGCGTGCACCGTCCCCACCGATCCGTGGATCGCGACGTTCGTGAGCTCACGCAGCGCCTCGCTCGAGCGGTTGCGATTCTGCTCACACCCATCCACCACCAGGATCTTCATGACCCCAATAGACGCGCTCCCTGGGGTTTCGACCGTCGGTGCGCCGACGTTCCTCGCGTCCGAGCGGCGCCGATCCTCGCGTCGGTGTCCGTCCTACGCGAGCCCGTGCTCGATCGCGTAGCGCGTGACCTCGGCGTTGGTGGTCATGCCCATCTTCTCGAGCAGGCGGCCTCGGTAGGTGCTCACCGTCTTGACGCTGAGGTGCATTTGCTCCGCGATCTCGCTCACGGTCTGACCCGAGGCCAGGCCGCGCATGACGTCGAACTCCCGGTCGCTGAGCCGCTCGTGCGGCGCGCCCGCGACCTTGCCGCCGACGTCGGCGGCGAGCCGGTCGGCGAGCGACTCGGTGATGAACCGGCCGCCGCGCGCCACCTTGCTCACCGCGAGCACGAGCTGGTCAGGCGCGGCCGCCTTGGTCAGGTAGCCCGCGGCGCCGGCGCGGAGGGACCGGACCGCGAACTGCTCCTCGCCGTGCAGGCTCATGATCAGCACCGGGAGCTTGGGCAGGCGCTGCTTGATCTCGGCCAGCAGATCGATCCCGCTGCGCCCCGGCATCGAGAGATCCAGCACCACGACGTCGAGGGGCTCACCGAGCATCGTCAGCGCCTCGTCGCCGCTCCCGGCCTCGACGACCACGACGCCGGGCAGATCGTCCTCGAGGATCGCCTTCATCCCCTTCCGGACCACCGCGTGGTCGTCCACCAGCAACACCCGCATGCCTACAGGGTAGCGTAGGACAGACGCCGACACGCGGATCGGACGCCGTCCGTCGCCAGCGCCGCCCGCGAACGCGGCAGGATGGCGGGGTGCTGGTGCTCGTCGTCGATCGCTCCGCGGCCGTTCGCGCGCGGGTGATCGCGCGCCTCCGCGAGGCCGGGCACGTCCTCGCCGGCGAGGCCGCGACCCTCGCCGAGGCCAGCGCGCTCATCGCCGCGCAGGCGCCGGATGCGATCGTCGCCGACGTCGAGCTGCCCGACGGACCCGGCGTCGAGATCGTCGCCGCGCTGCGCGCCCGCGCGCCCGGCGCGACCGTCGTGATCCTGACCAACGCGACCCACTTCCGCCCGGTCTGCCTCGCCGAGGGCGCCGATCACTTTCTCGACAAGTCGGGCGAGTTCGACATGATCACGACCGTGCTCGACCCGACCGTGCTCGACCCGACCGTGCTCGACCTGACCGTGCTCGACCTGGAATGACGAGCCGCACGCGGTACAGCCCGGTCCGCGCGGTGATGTAGAGCGTCTTGCCGTCGGCGTCGCCGAACGCGCAGTTGGCCGGCTGCTCGGGGACGGCGATCGTGCCGAGCGTCTCGCCCGAAGGCGCGAGCACCCGGACGCCAGCGGAGGTCGTGACGAACAGGTTGCCGTCGACGTCGACGGCGAGCCCGTCGGCGCCCGGCGTGTCCGTGGACAGCGTCCGCTCGCCGGACAGCGCGCCCGCGGCGCCGACGTCCCACGCGCGCACGACGCCGGTCGCGGTGTCGCTGACGTAGAGGGTGGCCCCGTCCGGCGACAGGTCGAGGCCGTTGGGCCGCGCGGTCAGCGGCCCCTGCCACTCGGCGACCGCCGCGTCGTCGCCGGCCGGCACGCGGAACACGCCCATGAAGTCGAGCTCGCGATCGGCGTCGGGGATCCCGTACGGCGGGTCGGTGAAGTAGATCGTGCCGTCGTCCGCGGCGATCACGTCGTTGGGCGAGTTGAGCGAGCTCCCCTCGAACGTCCCGACCACGGTCGCGCGGCCCGAGCCGTCGGCCGCGGACACCGAGACCCGCCGCGCCCCGTGCTCGGCCGCGAGCAGCCGGCCGTCGGGCAGCACGCCGAGCCCGTTGGCGTTGTCGCTCGGCATCCGGAACGTCGCGATCGTCGACGGCGGGGTCAGCTCGTAGATCGTGCTCGCCGGGATGTCCGAGAACACGAGCGTCGCGCTCCCGTCGAGCCACTGCGGCCCCTCGACGAACATGAAGCCACCCTGGATCAGCTCGACCGCGCCGATCCCCGCGAGCGGATCGCTCGCGTCGGCCGCCGGTCCGGCGTCGATCACCCCGGCGACGTCGTCACCGCCGCACGCCGCGAGGAGGAGGAGGGCCGGGGCTGCGCGCATGGCGCGATCCTAGCGCGACGGCGTGCCGAGGCGCTCGCTCGGGCCGATCACCGCGGTGGTCGCGCGGTCGAGCTGGCGGCGGAGCTCGTCCGGGCTCGGCGTCTCGGTCGACGGCGCCGGCCAGATCCGCACGGTGCCGTCGCGGCCCGCGGTCGCGAGGCGCTTGCCGCCGTCGAGCCACACCACGACCTCGACGCTCGCGGCGTGGCCGCGGAGGATCCGCGACTGTTCGGTCGCGAGGTCCCAGATCCGGATCGTGCGGTCGTAGCTGGTCGACGCGAGCTGGCTGCCGTCGGGCGAGAACGCCACGTTCATCACGAGGTCGGTGTGGCCGCGGAACGTCTGCACCAGCGCGCCGGTCGCGGTGTTCCAGACGCGGACCGTGCGATCCGCCATCGCGCCGCCGAGCAGCTTGCCGTCGGGCGACCACCCGACGTTGGTCGCGCGGTGCCCGATCTGCTCGAGCGGGATGATCGTGTTCGTCGCCGGCGTCCAACGCGCCATGTGGACCGGGCCGGTGACGACGACGTCCTCGCCGGTCGGCGAGAACACCACGCGCCACAGCTTCGGGATGTCGGGCAGGTTGTCGAGCGGCATCTTGCCGATCAGCGCGCCGTCGAGGCCGTGGACCGAGACCACGCCGTCGTGCATCAGCGCGAACCGATCACCCGACGGCGCCATCGCGGCGAGGCCGATCGGGCCGAGGTTGCCGACCTCGATCAGCGTGCTCTCGCCGGTCGTGACGTTCCACTTGCGCACGGTGCCGTCGTGGCTCGCCGACACCAGGTCGCCGTCGGTCGCGAACCCGCCGCCGGCCACCGGCGCGGTGTGCCCGGTCAGCGTCACGTGCTTGCCGTCGGTGAGGACGATCTCGATCGCGCCGCTCGCGTCGGGCGTGTAGCCGCAGGTGCCCGACGTCGAGATCGCCGCGGGCAGCGTCTTGTAGACGTCGTCGGCGCGGCTCACCACCACCTCGCGCTCGCCGGTGGCGAGATCCCAGCGCAGGATCCGCAGCGGCGACGACACGCTCACCAGGTCACCGCCGGCGAGCTCGCGGAGCACGAAGATCGTGTCGGCGTCGCCGCCGAGCACGCGCACGCCGCTGGCGCCGATCCGCCACATCCGCGCCGTCGAGTCGAGGCTCGCGGTCGCGACCATCGTCTCGTCGGGCGAGAACACCGCCTGGTAGACGTCGTCCTCGTGGCCGCGCAGCACCTCGACGCCGCCGGTCACCAGGTCCCAGACGCGCGCGGTGCCGTCGTCGCTCGCGGTGAGCAAGCGCTTGCCGTCCCGGGAGTACGTCGCGCCGTAGATCGAGTCGACGTGGCCACGCATCACCTTCGCCGAGGGGTGGGCGGGGTCGGTCGCGTAGAGGACGAAGTCGGTCATCTCGCCGCCCGCGGCGACCTGCGTGCCGTCGTGCGACCACGTGATCCACCGCGCCGGCCCCTCGAGCTTGCCGAGCGTGTGGGACGTGCCCGTCGCGAGATCGATGACCGCGACCGAGGCGCCGTCGTAGACGGCGGCGCGCAGCCCGTCGGGCGCGAACCGCACCATCCGCGCGGGCAGCGCCAGCTTCGGCAGCTGCGTCTTCGGCACGCCGTGGTCGAGGATGCCGAGCCGGCCGTCGCTGTACGCGACCAGCCAGGTCGCGCCGTCGAGCGGCGAGACGTCGGAGGCCTGCATGCCGGTGAGGATCGACTCGTCGCCGAGGTGGACGATCAGCTCGCCGGACGGCAGCTGCCACGCGGCGTAGTCGTTGTCCTCGGACCACACCTGCAGCACCTGATCGTGGGTGATCCGCAGCTCCTTGACGCCGCCGCGAACCGAGCCGATCGGCCGCGGCGGGCCGCCCGCGACCGGCCACAGCAGGACCGTGCCGTCGAGCCCGCCGGTGAGCAGCGCCTTGCCCTCCTCGACGAACGCCGTCGTCATGACGCCGCCGGCGTGATCGCCGAGCGAGCGCGCCTGCCCGGTGGTGACGTCGAACAACCGGACGTGGCCGTCCTTGCTCGCGGTCGCGAGCGAGTTGCCGTCGGGCGAGAACGCCACGCCGTAGACCCAGTCGTCCTGGCGCAGCACGTGACGCGCGGTGCCCGAGGCCAGCGCCTCCTCGAGGATCGTCGCCGCGTCGCCGGCGTTGTCGGCGTCGATCCGGTACTGCTTGAGCCACGCCACCGCGGCGGTGGGGTCGCGACGCACGGAGCTCTCGGCCTGGAGCGCGCGCAGCGCGTTCGAGCGATCCTCGGCGGCGCCTCGCGCGATCTCCGCGCGTCCGCGCTCGCGCCTCGCGTCGTTGCGCTCCTCGAGGATGCGCCGGATCATGCCGATCGCGACGATCACCGTGATCAGCGCGCCGATCGCGGCGACCGCGACGACGCCGCGGTGGCGGGAGATCCACCGGCGGAACAGCTGGATCGTCCCGTACTCGTGCGCGGTGACGAGCTGACCGGTCGCGAACCGCTTGAGATCCTCGGCGAGCTCCTTGGCCGTCGGGTAGCGCAGGTCGCGCTCGCGCGACATCGCCTTTTCGACGATCGCGAGCAGGTCGTCGGGCACGCCGGACTGCGCCTCGGCGAGCGGGCGGGGCGGGCCGGCGACCACGCGCTCGAGGATCGCGTCGGCGTCGCCGCCCGCGAACGGCGCGACGCCCGCGAGCACCTCGTACAGGAGCGCGCCCAGCGCGTAGACGTCGGCGCGGGCGTCGACGATCTCGCCGCGCGCCTGCTCCGGCGCCATGTACTGCGGCGTGCCGATCACGCGGCCCGACACGGTCTCCTCGCCCGACGGCGGCGCGCCCTTGGTCAGCTCCGCGTCGAGCGTCGCCGAGTCGGCGCGGTGGCCGTCACGCGCGAGGCCCCAGTCGACGACGACGGTCTCGCCGAACTCGCCGACGACGACGTTGGCCGGCTTGACGTCGCGGTGGATCACGTCCTGGCTGTGCGCGTAGCCGACCGCCTCGGACACCGCGATCACGTGCGGGAGCAGCGCGATCCGCTGCGCGAGCGACTTGCGGCCGCCGATCAGCTCCTTGAGGCTGCGGCCCTCGACGAGCTTCATCACGTAGTACGGCTCGCCGTTCGGCCACCGGCCGGCCTCGATCACCGGGACGATGCCGGGGTGCTGGAGCCGCGCGGTGATCAGCGCCTCGCGCACGAACAGCGCCTCGGCCGTGCCGCTCTGCTTCAGCAGCTCCTTGACCGCGACCGTCCGGCCGAGCCGGGTGTCGACCGCGCGGACGACGCGGCCGAGGCCACCGCGGGCGTGCTCGCCGACCAGCTGGTAGCGGTCGGGATCGTCGATCGGGAGCTGGGTCGCCTGGGTCCGGGTGTGCTCGTTCCAGGTCGGGGTCCCGCGCGCGGCGATGGTGGGCGCGGTCGCCTCGTCCTTGCCGCGCAGGGTCTGCGTGCGTTCGCCCGGCGGCGTATCAGAGGTTTGCTGCGGGCGGTCCATGGGCTAACCGGCTGGGTTGGTCAGCCGCGTGGGCAACCAGCATCGCGTGACAGACATTCCTGATCCACCACCTCGTGATGTGGATGACATGTTGCCTAAATGAGGGTGGACCGGCTGCCGCCGCTTGGGTATAGAGGCCGCCTCATGCGCTGGCTCCCCCTCGTGATGCTCCCGGCCGTGGCTTGTGGACCCTCGCCGTCCTCCGATGACGTCGAGGATCCGGATGCCGCTGTCGTCGAACCCGACGCCGAGCCGTTCCGCCCCGACGCGGATCCCACCGAGTTCTCGCGGGTCTACGCCCACTCGGGCCAGAACCTGTACCGGATCGACACCGGCAACCTGGACGTGATCCTGGTGGGGCCGTTCAACACCGGCGGACCCAGCATCACCGACATCGCGGTCGACAAGAACGACGTGATGATCGGGGTGTCGCTGTCGAAGATCTGGTCGATCAACGTGGACACCGGGGCCGTCACGGAGATCGCGGCGTTCGCCGGCG
>Ga0163144_10027847_pt1 | contig 10923 bp, 3 predicted proteins | sample OliLak19BULKMAT1_FD_123175 | JGI IMG/M metagenome (GOLD analysis project Ga0163144, IMG submission 123175) | Freshwater microbial mat bacterial communities from Lake Vanda, McMurdo Dry Valleys, Antarctica - Oligotrophic Lake LV.19.BULKMAT1 | ecosystem: Environmental > Aquatic > Freshwater > Lake... | reverse complement strand
TTGTGGCCACCGATGACCCGCAGGTTGGTCAGCATCCTGCCGGTCGCGGCGTCGTGGATTTTGACGCTGTTCCAGTAAGTCGTCGCCACCGTGGTGCGATCGAGGCTGAGCGTCCCAAACGCGTGCTTGAACTGGACAAGCTGGTCGTACACCAGCGCTCCCGAGTCGCAGTTCCATGACCGCATCCGCCCATACTGATCCGTCTCGATGATCGTGCCGCCATCGGATGTGAACATCAGGTCGTGGCCGCCGCGACTGCCGATTTGCCGCTTGATTGTGGGTTTTTCCGACGTCAGATCCCATAGTTGAAGCTTGTTGTTGTCACTGTTGCTGCAGACCGCCAGGATCTTGCGGTCGGGACTGAATGCGACCGCTGCGTGCATAAATACCGCCACGACGCCCACGGGCAATTCCGCCTGGACTTGCCAGGTCAGGGTGTCCCAGATGCGCACCGGACCCTTTTGCGTCCCGGCCGCCAGCCGACTGCCCTCCGCGCTCACATCCAGCGCCAAGGGAGCATCGTCGAAGTCGTGGACCTTTTCGGTCTGACCTGTCTGAAGATTCCACACCCGCACCGTTTTGTCGTGGCTGGCGGTGGCCGCCCGCAGGCTGTCGGGAAAGAGCCGAATCAGGGAAATCTCTCCGGTGTGTTCCGCGTAAGTGGTGATCACCTTGCCGCTGCGAGCGTCTCGCACCAGAATCTTCGTGCCCGAGCTGGCAACAATCCAGCGGCCGTCGTTGCTCCAGGCCACCGCCTGCACGATCGGCTCGTGGCCGCCGAAGACGCGAGGCTCGATGTGGCAGAGACGGCGCAGGTAGTACCATTCCCAGTGCCGAAGATCCACTGCGCACTCGTCGAGAATTTCGTCCGCCCGGCTCAGGTTGCCTTGTTGCTGCTCGGCGTGCGCCAGGCCGATCTGATTGAAGTAAAGCTGGCGGCGGGTCTCCTCGGTCTGGGCCTTGGCGGTGTCGCGCTCTTTCTGGGCGACGACTTCGGCTTTGGTGGCGCGACCTGCTTCCTCCACGGCCTTTGCTTCACTGACCTTTGCGAATCCCTCCTGTGCCACTGCGTCCAGTCTGGCCTGCTCCGTCCTCGCCTGCTCAGCTTTCATCGACATGAAATAGAAGAGCACAGCCGCGTTGAACAGAACAAACAGCGTCGCCGCCAGAGCGACCAGAGGTTTGTTTCGAGCGAGTTTCTTCTTGAGGAAGTAACTGGCGGTGGCGGGTTGCGCCGTGACTGGCTCCCTGTTCAGGTAGCGTTGAATGTCATCCGCCAGTCCGCCAGCCGAACCGTAGCGATTCGCGGGCTGCTTCTCCAGGCACTTGAGCAAGATGGCTTCAAGATCACGACTCAGATCGGCCTTGATGTTGCGTGGACGTTTGGGGTCCAGTTCGATGATGCGTTTGGTCAGGTCGAATGCGGAGCCGGTCGTGTCGTGCGGGTGATCGTTGGTCAGCAGGCGGAAGAGGATGACGCCCAGGGCGTAAACATCGGTGCGAGTATCGACGCTGCGCACGTGGCCGGCGGCCTGCTCGGGGGACATGTAGGCGGGCGTGCCGGTGAGATCGCCTTCCTGCGAGACAGTCAGATGCTCGCCATCATCAATCAGCGTCTTGGCCAGGCCGAAGTCGACGACGAAGGGCTCGCTCTCGGGCGTGGGCGTCACCATGATGTTGGAGGGTTTCAGGTCGCGATGGATCACGCCCTTGCGGTGGGCGAACTCGACGGCACGGCAGATCTTCAGAAACAGTTCAAGGATGTGTCTTTCATCGAGTTGGTTCATCTCGACGAATTTGTCCAGCGGCACACCCGGGATCAGGCGCATCGCATAGAAGTAGACACCTTTGTTGAGCCCTGAGTCGTACACGCGGGCGATGTTGGGATGTTCCAGACTGCTGGCGAGTTCGACTTCACGCTCAAATCGCCGACGTGCCTTGTCAGAGCCGATGGTGCGCCCTGACATGAGCTTGAGCGCGACTTCGCGTTTGGTGGAGTCTTGCGTGGCCCGGTAGACCGCGCCCATGCCGCCCTGACCCAGCTTGGCGATGATGTGGTAGCCCTCGATGCGAGGGAAGGCGGTTGGAACCTCGTCAGATTGCGCGGATGAAGTCGCAACGGGGATGGGTTGAGCGGGAACGATGTGCGGCAAAGAACCTGAAGGCAATGTCTGTGATTGTATGACATCCGCGTCCGGCCCCACGTTGCCTGGCGAGGCTTTTGCGTCATGAGGATCATCGATGGTTACTTCGTTGTCTTCTGAATTTGTCATCGATGACCCCGATGAAATTGGAAACAGAGACCATGCGTCCGACTGTTATTGCTTTTCTGCCCCGACTCCGGCCAGCGCTTTGATCTCTGCTTCGCTGAGCATGCGGTCGTAGATGCGGACATCGTCGAGGAGGCCGTTGAAGAATGGAGTTGATGCATCGGTACGGCCACCAAGGATGACGATGTCAGAAAGGTCGGGAAAGTCTGTCGGGGTCAACGGCGAGTTTCGATTCGGGAGGGAAGGGGAGTGCCGAAACACGGACGATACCAACTGGACACCATCGCAATAGATATTCCCCATATGGCCTACAGCATCCCAGCGGAGCGCAATGTGGTGCCATTGACCATCATTGATGGCGAAGGGTTGTCCTGCCTGGTTTTTCAAGATCCAATCATGGCCTTTGTCTGCGCCGGTATGAATTAGGAAGTAAACCGCTTCACCTCCGTGCCCATCGCCTGGCCCGTTGAGCCAGGTAGTAAATCCGTTGCCTTCTGGCCCAATGGCTGCAACGGGTCGAACCGGCTCTTTCATTGTGGTGTTGATCCAGAACGCGATCGTACCGGACTTCATCCGTGTGCTGCCCCAATCCCCGAGTCTGTCGCAATCGACGCGGGAATTGTTCCCGTCAAATCGCAGCGCGGCTTTGTTCTTCGTGCCAGCGGGCATCGGCGGCAGATCGGTCGTCACCCAAGCCGTCTTGGCGTCCATGTTTTGCAGTGCTCCGTGGTGTGCATCGCGGGTCGAATTCCTGGCGACCACGCCTTCACCATCATCAAACGCCCAGTGGGCAACGAGGCCGCGCTTCAGTTCGATGGCTTTCGCCGCAGTTGGCTTTGCTCCGATCCGCCGCATGAACGCATCATGCTCCAGTGTGGTGTAAGACCCGTCTTCCTCTTCAACCACGTAGACGAGCTCATCAAGGATTGACGCATCACTGCCGATGAACTGCCCCGCCTGGCTGAACTGGGCAACGCGGTTGGCGCTCGCGTCGATGACGATGCGCACCGGCTCGCTGGGTTGCATCGGGGGGGGATCACCTTCAATATGCGACTGATCCACCCGTCCCACAACCGGGCCGGGTTCATAGGTGTTGCTGTCCCACAAACCGACAAACCCACCTTCGTCCATCGCAGCTATCCATTTACCGTCGGCGCTCCAGGAGACACTGTTAATGCCGGCGTACCCGCCAGTTCTCTTTGGAAATTGAAAACTGCTGATATTCTTCCCTCCTGAGATTTCGAAGACACGCACCCACTTGTCCTGCCCAGCAGTAACCAGCTTGGCGCTGTCGGGGCTCCACGCCAGTTGGTTCACGAAACTGAGATTGCCTTCAAGAGTCGCATGTTGCTTACCATTTTTCGCGTCCCAAAGCATAATCAGGTTGCGCTTCTTATCGTCGCCACCGAGGACACTGCCCGCGGCCAGCCACTTACCGTCAGGGCTCCAACATAGTTCGCGATGTTTGTCGCCCTCAGCCGTCTCCAGCGTGAGAACTGGTGTAGGACTATCGTGACGATAGACGCATAAAGCCAATTCGTTGCCGCCAGCGAACAGGTTGTCTGGTCCCCACGTAAGTGAGGTCACGAACCGGCCGACGTTAATTTCATTGACGAGCGTCCCGTCCGCTTTCCAGACTCGGATTCTTCCGTCTTTCCAATAGCCGCCGGTCGCCAGCAACTTGCTGTCGAGGGCCCAGGCCAGCCGATAGGCTTCTGTGGTGTGGGCCTCGATGGTGTGCAGGGGCGCAGAGCGGGTAACATCCCAGAGTTGAATGCTGCTCGCCGAGGAACCGACGCTCAATGCGATCCGCTGGGAATCGGGGCTCCACGCGATGCAGCCGTACTTTCCTGGGAGAATCTGCGCCACCTTCATTGACGGCAATTCGTATATGCGGGTGGGCCCCCACGTTGCCACCGCTGCCAGTCGTGGACCTTTCGGGTCGAAAGCTAAACGTCCGGGCCATTCCCGACGGCTGAGCGGTCGCCGCGTCTCAAGATTCCACCGCTTGACATTTGGCAGCACAGCCGGTCGCGGGATCAGGCCGGGCACGACGTTTTCGGCGGGGCCTAGCGGCCAGACTGCTGGCAGTGTCGATATCACCGTGTTAGATGGTGCCATCTTCGCCTCACCGTCTTTGGAAATCACTTGGTCGGTTGATTGGCCCATCTTTTCACGTGGCCAAAAGATGAAGGCACAGGCGATGACGACGACCGCGACCAGCACGGCCATCAGACCGCGACGCGCACTGGGCGAAGCTTGCGAAGCGGGTGCAGGATTCTCAACAGGTGATAGGTATTTCTTGATTGCGCTGGTCAACTCCGCTGCATCCGCAAATCGCGTTCCTCGATCCTTGTTCAACGCCTTCATCACGAGCAATTCGAGCTTCGGATCGACATCCGTTGTCACCTCGCGCAGCGGCTTGATCTTTTCCTGTACGATGCGAGTCAGCACCTCAAAGCGTGACCCAGTCAGGTCCACCGGGTGCCGGCCGGTGAGAAGCATGTAAAGGATCACACCCAGGGCGTACACATCGGTGCGTGTGTCCACTTCATGGATTCGGCCTTGGGCCTGCTCAGGCGACATGTAAGCTGGCGTGCCGACGACATCGCCTTCGTGCGTAGTGCTGACATCCATCTCCTCGTCGCCCATCGCCTTGGCTAGGCCGAAGTCGAGAACGAACGGCCGGCCTTTCTCATCCACTATCACATTCGACGGCTTGAGGTCGCGGTGCAGGATGCCCTTTTCATGAGCGTGTCCGACAGCATCGCATACCAGTTGCATCAGCCCGAGGATGGCCCGGGGATCGAGTTTTTCCCTCAGGATGTACTGATCGAGCGGAACGCCCCGCACCAGCCGCATGGCGTAGGAATAGACGCCCTTGTGCATACCTGCTTCGTAAATGACAGCGATGTTGGAGTGATCGAGTTTGGCAGCCAGTTCCACTTCACGCTGAAAGCGATGGGCCGCGTGCCTGGAGGCAAAGGACCTTTCGGACATGAGTTTCAGAGCGACCTCGCGGCGAGTGGAAAGCTGAATCGCTTCCCAGACGGTGCCCATGCCACCTTCACCCAGTTTGCCGACGATGCGATAACCTTCGACACGAGGATAAGCGACGGAAATCGAAGCGCCTTCTTGATTTGGTGTTGGCGAAGGTGACGGTGCGATCGAAGAAACGGTTGGCGGCAAAGATGATGGCAGTGGTACAGCATTCGCTCGGTACGTTGCGTCCACGTCATCCGCAGCAGAAATCGTTCGAATCTCGTCAGGTGTTTGACCCGAAGCCAATAGACTCTCCGATCACCCAATAGTGATCAACCCATCGTATTCATAAACGCAATGATTGATGACTGCTCCTTTCGTCGACGAGATAATAAGCTTGCAAATGCAGGTCCCATTAGAATGATAACACATGGTTCCGGAATGGATACTCCTAGAGCAAAAGGAGAGAATCCGTCAGTTAGAACAGTGATGGTATTTCGCCAGGTGTCTCTGGATACAACCTCCAGAGGAACCCACCTTCCTTCACTGGACTGGTGGTAAATCGTCAAACTCAGTTCGTTGAAACCAACCGGGAAGAACGTGTCGTCGTAACCGAAGACCAGCGTAGCCAACCCATCAAAGGTTCCATCGAATTCCAGTTCCCAATGTTGGAGAATGCTGCCAGCTGGAAGGAATGAGAAGTCATCAGCAAAACCCAGGGCGCTGAATTCGGTGAGGAAATAGTCCCCCGAGAAAGTCCCGGCAGTGAGTACCGAGGGGAATTGAACATCCACTCCACCGATGGCCACAGGGCCGCCTCCGATGGTTCCATCGATGGCCAGCCCGGCAGGGAGCGAGATGAGTGGGGCACCATCGACTTGCCGCAGAGTCATTTCGATCAGGAAGCCAAACGGCGCGGACTGAGACATGATTTGTCCGTTACGCGGATCGATGCGAAAGACCGATCCCTGTTCGCTGGAGATAAACAATGAACCGTCCGGACCGAATTGAAGACCATTGGGTCGCGGTAAGTTCGACACGACATTGATGAACTGTCCAGTCGTGCCATTGAACCGCAGCACCTCGTTGGTGTAGAGGCTGTTGACGTAGAGGTGCCCATCGGGACCAAAGGCGATCTGCCTGCCGCCGACGATGGTCTTGCCACTGGTGAATAGTCCTAGGTTCGCACCGGTGGCCAAGTCGAATCGCACCACGCCGGGTGCAAGTATCGGATCGCGGTGGTTTGTGGCATAGAGATACCCATCAGGCCCGACCACGATGTCTTCAGGACGAAGAGTACCGGTATTGGCAAAGACACCAATGAACTCGCCGGTTTGCCCATCGAATCGATTGATTGTGTGGGTTTCGCGTTGAGCGACATAGAGAGAACCATCGGGACCGAAGGCAATGCCCGTCGTGCAACAGCCACCCGGGTTGGTTGCGAACACATCCAACTGTTCGAGCGTCCGTCCGTTGACTCTGTGAACGCTTCCAACGATATCGCTGACATAAATGTGCCGATCAGGTCCGAGCACCACGTCAACGCCATTGACTGCGGAATTGGTGAATCGAGCAAGTCCCAGCAGGCTGCCATCGGATGCGCTGATTCGACCCAGAACTCCGTTTGATGCTGTAATGATTTCGAACCCCGGTGGCACAGGTGGCAGCGGCAAAGGTGTGGCGACTGCAATGCCGCTGAGACCATTGGCCAGGGTGTACCCAAAGGCGATTTGCCCGTTGTCATTAAGATAGTCGACTCCGGGATTGATGTTAATTACCGAGGAACCGAAAAGACTGTTGCCCAATTTGATCACCGCATCAGAAGCGGGATTGGCTCCTGTGAATATGCCGGAACCTCCGGTGTCGATGCTCGCATAAAACGCTATGCCCCCCGCATTGTTCATTGTGGAGGAGGCGATGTTCGAATAGGGACCGGATGTATCAACAATGGCTGTCAGGCCGCCACCATTACCCTTAAACACACCGATTCCACCGGCATCCAATGACGCCGCAAACGAAACTGTGCCTGAGTCGTTGATGCTTATGGTAAATGGGAGTATCGTCGCAATAGGGCCGGTCATATCCGCTATGGTTGTGAGTGCGCTACCGTTACCGACGAAAACCGCTGGGCCAACCGTGGGTGAAACCGCTTGAAACGCCACTTGATTGGATGAGTTGATTGAGCTTGTTGGAAGACCGAAAACGCTGGAAATGTCACTAGGAATCCGGGCGATCACAGTACCTGTTCCGCCGTTGACCGCGGAATAACCGAATCCGCTTCCATCAGTCAATAGGCCGAAGTACGCCACAGTTCCACTATCGTTGATGGAAGGAGCAATAAAGTGTCCGAATTCGGCCACTGTGATGGTGGGACCACCATCGCCTTTATAAACGCCATCTCCCCCGATGTCTGGGACTGCGATAAATGCCACTGTGTCAGAACTGTTAATGGAGATGACAGGCGGCCCCACGGTTATGAAAGTGCTGAATGGCCCAGTTGTATCAGCGATGGTCGTGAGCGCGCCACCGTTCCCTTTGAGAATTGCCTGGCCACCCGCGTCGAGGTTCACGACAAATGCCGCAGTCCCCGAGTTGCTGATTGTCGGGCGAAATACGAACGATCCGATCGGCCCGCTCGTGTCAGCGATGTTGGTAAAAGCGTACGGTACCGCCTCCACACTGCACGGCGGCAGCCCCGCTGCTCCTGCGACCATCGCCGCCAGTGACAGCAGCGGTCGCCGACACCTGCGGCTGACGCTCTTTCCATTTCGACGCTTCTCGATCTCAAATAGCTGATGCATTACGTGTACTCCTTGGTGGCATGAATCAATGGGCCATCGTTCGCCTTCGACGCAGTATTGCCAACGTGGCGAGCAGCATCAGGCTGGCGCTGCCCGGTTCGGGCACAGCTGCGTCCACAACGATTGGCGTCTGGGTGAAAGCACCACACCTCCCGACACAAACGACAAACCTGTAGGGAATCCATTGAAATCAAGGGGATCGATACCCGCCCCGATCTCGATACCTGTGATTCGAAATGCATTTACACCCAGAATGCCGAAGTCGAAAGAGAGGAGCGAACCATCTCCAATGACAGGCAGGATCGCTCCGAAATTCGCGTGCGTTGGATCAAGTATCTCCAGCATGTATTGCCCATCGAGAAATCCAGCCGGCAGAAACAACTGAGCGAAGTTGGGGCCGGACGTCACACGGTACTCGTATCCCACAGCAACTTCGGGATCGAACCATCGCACGGTGCGCGGCGCTGGATTGATAAATACAAACTCGAAAGGATCATTGGGTTGCGTAGGCGGCCGCGCGGGTAGTATCGGATTGATCGGCGTCATGCCGGGGATCGACGTGCTGAAATCAGCAAGCACAATCTGGTTGACGCCAAAAGGACTGCTCACGCCATAATGAACAACGAACGATCCTTCCTGACCGAAGGTACTCAGCCGGGTTCCGCTGGCGACATTGGCAAACACGCCGGGTAGCATGGACCCGGCATTGAGGATCGTGAATGTGTCCGTGGGCAGCAGATTGAGACTCAAAGCCGGGTTCAGGTTCAAGAGCAGCGCGCCGCCGGGCTGGAAACTGCTGCTGACGTTGACCCTATCGAACTGATTCGACAATTTTCCGGCCAGGTCAAAAACCATAAAGCTGGTGGCTTGTGCAGTCAGTGTTCCGTTGAAGTCCAGTTGCCCGACACTAATAATGAAGTTGGGATTGCCTGGGCTGAGTACGCTGCGGTTGATGACATTGACATCAAACTGGCCTGTGCCCGAGATAAATGAACTCGAATTGATCAGCGTGCCGCCGCCCGTGATGACAGGCCCACCGCCTGCAGGCTCTACGAATCCTCCATCGCGGTATTCGATCGTTGAAGTTCCATCGACTTGAACCGAACCGAAAAAGTTCAGGACCGCGGTGTTCCGAATAATGAGGTGACCACCGTTGGTTGCGCGAATCACGCCAGTATTTTCTATTGAGCTTAGTCCCGCCATCGAGTTATCGAGCATGACCATGCCACCGTTGATCGCTTCGATAGTGCCGGTGTTACGCTTGCCCGAGAAGAAAGGCTGTTGTGAGGTGAGGTTGAGCTGTGAACCAGCCCCATCGGCACGAAGGGTTCCGCTGTTGTCGAGAATCGGTCCCCCGAACGAGTTGACACCGACGGCGACATTCAGCACATCGCCACCGGTGGCCTGGATCAGCGAACTGTTGAACAGGCTGGCTGCCTCGATGGAACCCTGTCCTTCGATGGTGTGGCCGGTGCTATTCTGGATATTTAGTAAAGAACTAAATGGGGCGCGTTGGATGCGTCCTTCATCGAGCAGGAGCCTGCCTGATCCTTGGAGATCAAGGTTGATGGCGTTCAACACGGCCTGGTTACCTGCCGTGCCGTTGAGATGGATCAAGCCGGTGTTGTTGAGGGGTCCAAAAACGAAATGATCCAAGCTGGCTCCGGCAACGACTTCGATGGTGCCGGCATTGGTCACCTGCACATTGTCGAGTCCATGGGAGAATCCGTTGGTTGACGCATTGACCCGCAGAGCGGCACCCGCACCAATGTTCAGAAAGCCACCTCTAATATTCAGACCTGTCCCCGCCAGTTCAAGGGTGGAACCTGCATCGATGGCGCGTAGGGTTCGATCGGGCCCGCCGAGCTGATCAATGGTGATGAATCCTGATGGGGAGTTGCCCCTGAGCACCAAACTGCCACCGTTGATCGCTTCGATGATGCCCGAATTAATGGCATTGGTGAACCCCGATGCGGCGAAGGTGAGGTTGAGCTGTGAACCAGCCCCGTCGACTGCGATGGTCGAATTACCAGTATTGTCGAGAATCAAGCCTCCGAATGAACCCGCCCCGACCTCGAGAACTCGGCTTCCAGAGTTCACGCGAAGGGAATCGCCGGAACTGACTCGCATAGAAGCGAGGGACACGCTCGTATCCAAAGTGATGACGACATCCCCGGACAATCCATTGGTGTTCACCTCGTAAGTCGGCGCGCCATTCCCGTTGCTGGGAAAGAAAGGAGTTGAACTCCAGTTGGATGGGGCTGACCAGTTTCCGTTTGCCGGCCCATTCCAGAATGCAGGAATGGCATTTGCGCTGGAAATAGTCAGCCCTGTTAACAACCCAACTGACGCAACAACCGCCAAAGATCGTAGGCGACGGGCACGTTTAGAAAGTGACGGTGATTGTTGATAACGGAAGTACATGTTTCGCATTTCACTTGCTCCTAAAATCACGCGGTTCAATTGAGCCAGACAGCCATCGCGCTCCGCTTACGCAGATTCGATGTTGTAAGGTTGTGCTTCGCCCCGGACAGAAAGCCCACCCTGTCCGTCCCATAAGAATGCACCGTCCGGCTCGTCATCCTGCGCGCCTGTTGAAAATTTTGCTAAAAAAACCTCACGCGGCCAACATCTGAACATCGTCGAACATTTGGAAGTTGAGCGCAAGGGTGGTCTTCAACGCTTCCCGATGACGGTCGTTGACGGCGAGGCTGTCGCCATCCGCGCCGACGGTAGGCGGATCGGGTCCAGGGCAATCGCATGTAGATTTTACACCCTTGATTCTAACTTGAAAACGCCAGTTGCCCCTCGCGGTACTCCGGGTGCATCCTCAACGGTGCTTCAAAAACAAGGGTGACCGATCTACATGC